>Ga0302324_100017768_pt1 | contig 14069 bp, 15 predicted proteins | sample Palsa_T0_1_FD_201949 | JGI IMG/M metagenome (GOLD analysis project Ga0302324, IMG submission 201949) | Peat permafrost microbial communities from Stordalen Mire near Abisko, Sweden - Palsa_T0_1 | ecosystem: Environmental > Terrestrial > Soil > Palsa > Peat permafrost | place: Sweden: Abisko... | reverse complement strand
CCCACGATGAGCTGCGGGCGGCGGTGGTGTGCCGCGAGCTGACCAAGCTCCACGAAGAAGTCAGGCGTGGAAGCGCCGGCGAGCTGGCCGAGCACTACGGGACGCACCCCGCCAAGGGTGAGATCGTGCTCGTCCTGGGCGCCTGCGCGGCGGATGGCGCGCGACGCGAGGAGGCGCTCGGCGCGCTGCGAGAGCTCCTCAGCGCGGGCGCCCGCCTGCGCCCGGCGGCGGCCGCGGTGGCGAAGCTGACCGGGATGCGGGCGAACGAGCTCTACCGGGAGCTGATGAGCGACGGACAGTAGCCTGACCGGGCATCGAGCATGTCGTTCTACGTGACCACCCCCATCTACTACGTGAACGCCGCCCCCCATCTGGGGCATGCCTACACGACGATCGCCGCCGACGCGATGGCCCGTCACCATCGCCAGCGCGGCGAGGATGTGTTCTTCCTCACCGGCACCGACGAGCACGGCGAGCCGGTGGCCGACGCCGCGCACGCGCTTGGCATCGAGCCCCAGCAGCTGGCCGACAGGAACGCCCAGCGCTTCAAGGCGCTCGCGCCGCTGATCGAGGCGAGCAACGACTTCTTCATCCGCACCACCGACCCCGAGCACATGGCCATGGTGCAGCGGGTGCTGAGCAGGGTCAGGGACAACGGGTTCGTCTACGAGGGAACCTATGAGGGCTGGTACTGCCCCCGCTGCGCGGACTTCAAGGCTGACAACGAGATCGACGAGGGCAACCGCTGCCCGATCCACCACATCGAGCTGACGCGCGAGCAGGAGGACAACTACTTCTTCAGGCTGTCCTCGTTCCAGGAGCCGCTTGAACGGCTGTATGCAGAGCGCGAGGACTTCGTCGCTCCGCGCACGCGCTACAACGAGGCGCTGTCGTTCATCCGCTCGGGTCTGCGCGATGTCCCGCTGACGCGACACAAGCTCACCTGGGGGGTGCCGGTGCCGTGGGATGAGGAGCACGTCTTCTACGTGTGGTTCGACGCGCTGCTGAACTACTACACCGCGCTCTCCTACGCGCCGGCGCCGGTGAAGAGCCACGCCTCGACGCCGTCGATGAGCTCGCCGGCAGGCGAGCCGATCGATCTCATCAAGAGGTTCTGGCCGGCCAGCTACCACGTGATCGCGAAGGACATCCTGCGCTTCCACGCGGTCTACTGGCCGGCGCTCCTGATGGCCGCCGAGATCGAGCTGCCCGAGCACATATTCGTGCACGGCTACCTTCTGATGGACGGCGAGAAGATGAGCAAGTCCCTGGGCAACGTGCTCGATCCGTTCGCGGTGATCGAGCGCTTCGGGGCCGACGCGCTGCGCTTCTATCTGCTGCGCGAGGTCCCCTTCGGCCAGGATGGCTCGGTCTCGAGCGCCGCCTTCGAGCAGCGCTATGAGTCAGAGCTCGCCAACGAGCTCGGCAACCTGGCCAGTCGCACGATCGCGATGCTGGTGCGCTACCGCGACGGGATGGTGCCCGCGGGCGCGGTCGATCCGGTGCTGGCGGGAGATTTCGAGGGTCTGCCCGGGCGGGTCTCCGCACTGCTCGACCGCGCCGAGCTGACCGCTGCGCTGGATGAGATCTGGCAGCGGGTCAGGCGGCTGAACCGCTATGTCGAGCAGCAGGCGCCGTGGCAGCTTGCCAAGGACGACGCGCGCTCGGGGGATCTCGACCGCGTGCTGCGCACACTCGCCGAGGGGCTGCGGGCGGTGACGGTGCTTTTGTGGCCCTACCTGCCCGCCAGCGCCGAGCGCCTGCTGAGCGCGCTCGGCGCCCCCTCGCTGTCGCTGTCGGGCGCCGAGCTGGGCGCGGGAGAGATGCAGCGGGTCAGCCCGATCGAGTCGCTCTTCCCCAAGTCCGCGCAGGATTCCGGGACGTGATCGACTCGCACACCCACCTGGACCTGTGCGAGCCGAGCGACGCCGAGCTGGTCGCGGCAGCCGGGCGCGCCGGCGTGGAGCGCATGCTGACCGTGGGCATCGACGGAGACTCCTGCCGCGCCGCGCTCGCCGCAGCCGTCGCCTTTCCCGGGGTGTATGCGGCGATCGGCCGCCACCCGAACGCAGCGTCGGGCTTCGACGACGCCGATCTCGCCGAGCTGCGCGCGCTGGCGGCCCACGAGCGCTGCCTGGCGATCGGCGAGACGGGCCTTGACTTCTATCGCGACGGCGCGCCGCGGGCAGATCAGCAGCGCGCGTTCGCAGCCCAGATCGCCCTCGCTCGCGAGACCTCAAAGCCGCTCGTGATCCACTCGCGGGCGGCCTCGGATGAGACGCTCGCTCAGCTCGCCGCCGAAGCCGAAGGCGTAGGCGTCATCATGCACTGCTTCTCGATGCCCGAGCACCTGCATGAGTGCCTCGAGCGGGGCTATGCCGTGTCGTTCGCCGGCAACGTCACCTACAGGAACGCTTCAGATCTGGCGGACGCCGCGATGCGGGTCCCCGACGAGCATCTGCTGGTGGAGACCGACGCCCCGTTTCTCTCACCCCAGGTGGTTCGCAAGCAGCGAAACCAGCCCGCCTTCGTAGCTCACACGGCCGCGTTCATCGCCGAGCTGCGCGGCGTCTCGCCGGCCGAGCTGGGCGAAACCGTCTCACGCAACGCGCGGCGCATCCTCGGTTGGGGATGAGCATCGTGGCCGACGCCCCCGTCCAGCCCAGCCTGCGCCGGATACGCCGGTTCGCGGTGCAGCCCGACCGCGAGCTGGGGCAGAACTTCCTGATCGACTCGAACATCCTCGGCGTGATCGGGCGCGCGGCCGCCCTGGACCGCGCGGACGTGGTGCTCGAGATCGGAGGGGGCCTGGGCGTGCTGAGCGAGTATCTGGCCGAGCGCGTCCGCCATGTGCACGTCGTGGAGGTGGACGAGCGCCTGCGCGCGGCCCTGCTCGACGCCACGAGCACACACGCGAACGTCACCGTGCACTGGGCGGATGCGATGAGGCTCAGCCTCACGGCGCTCAGCCCGGCGCCGGGCAAGGTGGTCGCCAACCTTCCCTACGGGATCGCCGCCGGCGTGCTGCTGCGCACGATCGAGCAGCTCCCGTCCGTCAACAGCTGGGTGGGCATGGTCCAGCGCGAGGTCGGCGAGCGCCTGGCGGCGGCGCCCGGCGGGCGCATCTACGGCACGCCGTCGGTGATCGCCCAGCTCGAGTGCGAGGTCGAGGTCCTGCGGGTGATCCCGCGCACCGTCTTTCACCCGGCCCCGAACGTCGACTCGGTGCTGGTGCGCATGACGCGGCGCGCCCCCATCGCCGCCCACGGCGCCGCCTCGCATGCGACCGTGCGGGCGCTCGTCGGCGGCGCGTTCGCCCATCGCCGAAAGACGCTCGCGGGCTCGCTCGCGCTGTCCGCACGCACGAGCGCTTCAAGCGGCGGCGGCGTTACCCGCGAGCAGGTGCGAGGGGCGCTCGAGCAGCTGGGCCACCCCGGGGACGCCCGCGCCGAGCGCCTGTCGCCCGAGGACTTCCGGGCGCTCGCGGGTCTTCTGGAGCTGTGAGCGCGCGCGTCTACCGCGCCCTGGCGCCGGCCAAGGTGAACCTCGGCCTGTTCGTCGGGCCGATCCGCGCTGAGGATTCAAGGCATGAGCTCGTCACGGTGATGCAGTCGATCTCGCTTGCCGACGAGCTCACGCTCGAGATCGCGCCGAGCGGCGCCGTCGAGGACGCGGTCGTCTGCCCGGCGCTGGCGGGCCCTGCGCAGGAGAACCTCGCCGCCGCCGCCCTGCGGGCCTTCCGCTCGAGAACCGGCTGGGACGGGCCGCCCGTGCGGCTCACCATTCGCAAGCGGATCCCGGTCGCGGCAGGGCTGGGAGGCGGCTCAGCCGACGCCGCCGCCACGCTGCGCCTCGCCGGCCACCTCTCCGGGCTCGGCGATGAGGAGCTGCTTCGCGAGGTCGGGGCAGAGCTGGGCGCCGACGTCCCTGCGCAGGTCTCTCCGGGGCGCTGGCTTGCAAGCGGCGCGGGCGAGCGGCTGCAGGGCCTGCCCGATCCGAGCCGTGCCCTCGCGCTGCTCGTGCTGGCCCAGGTGAGCGGGCTGTCGACCGCGGAGGTGTATCGCCAGGCCGACCGCCTCGGGCAGGGTCGCCGTCTAAAGGAACTCGACGGTCGCCGCAACCGCCTGCGCGCCGCGTATGAGCTCGGCTCCCCGCTGCCCGGCGATTCAGAGCTCCTGCACAACGACCTGCAGGACGCGGCGATCTCATTGTGCCCGCAGATCGCGGCGGCCCTCAAGGGCGCGCGCGAGGCGGGAGCCGAGGAGGCATTCGTGAGCGGGTCCGGGCCGACGGTGGTCGGGCTGTTCTCGCGGGCCAACGCCCTCGGGCGAGCGCAGCGGGCCGCCTCGGAGCTGGCCGAGCTCGATCCGTCGCCGATCGCAGCGAGCTCGGTGGGCGGGGTGTTCGCCGCCGTCGCCGAGGTGGCCGAGCCCGGCCCGGACGGGGCGGATGCATAGCGCCGCGGCGCCGCGGCGCCTGCGCGGGCCCCAGCGCCCCCGGCGCCGCGGTGCCTGCGCAGGCTCAGGCGTCCCGGACACGCGAGCGACATCGTCGTGCGTCACAATCACGACCGGAGAGCGAATGAGCAGAACAGTCATCAACGACCTCGTCGCGGTCTGTGCCGGAACCTTCGTGCTGGCGCTGTATGCGGGCCTGATCCTGATACCCGCGTGGACGGCCTACTCGCGCCTGTGGGAGAGGCTGGCGGCGACGGTGCTGTCGCTGTATGTGCTCGCCGTCTTCGTGGGAGCTGGAGTGGCCGGCGCGCTTGCCGTCGTCTACTTCTGGGGCTAGCGGGGTGTCCGATCTAGCCGCGCTCGATGCAATCACCGAGGCGGTCGAGTCCGGCGCGGGCCTGCCCGAGGTGGTGCGCGCGGCGGCCAAGGCGCTCGAGGCGAGCCTGGCGGTGACCGACGCATGGGGGGCGACCCTCGCGGTGGCGGCACGCTCCCCGGCCGAGGAGCGCTCGCTGCTGTCGCAGGGCAAGGGCGTGACCAACACGCCGCTGCGCGTCGCGGACACCGTCGTGGGGGCGCTGTTCATGCGCGCCAAGACCGAGCCGAGCGCGTCGATGCGCAGGTTGCTCGTGACCATGATCGCCTCCGAGGTTGAGCGCGTGAGGGCGCCGGAGCGGGTCTCCGAAACGGCCGCCGCCGACTTCCTGCGCGCCCTCTTGAACCGCGAACTGACCGACCGCGACGCGCTCATGGCGCGCGCCGGCGGGCTGTCGCTCGACCTCGATGAGGGAGCGAGCATGATCGTCGCGCGCGCCCATCCGCAGGCGCCCACCGACGACGGCTGGCGCGGACGCGTGCGCGCGGTCGCCGAGCGCGGGGCCCGCGCTGTCGTCAGCCGCTCGATCGCCGCCCAATCCGAGCGCGAGGGCGTACTCGGCGCGGAGGTTCTGCTGCTCGTCCCCGGCGGCGAGGAGGCGACGGCCGCGCGGGCGGCCGAGGGGATCCTGCGCGAGATGGAGGCCGGGCTGACGGGGTTCACCTTCTCGATCGGCCGCAGCCGGATCGCCGAGGATCCGACCGATCTGCCGCGCGCCGCGAGCGAGGCGCTGCTGGCGGCCAACGTCGCGCAGGGGTCCGCCGACGGCGTGGCGCTGGCCTTCGAGCAGACGGGCGCCTACCGGCTGCTGCTGTCGGCGATGAGCGAGAACCCCTCGGAGCTGCAGCGCTTCTACGCCGAGACGGTCGAGCCGCTGGTGGCCTACGACGAGCAGTACGAGACCGACCTGGTGCGGACGCTCGAGGCCTTTCTCGAGGCCGACGGCAACGTGGCAGGTACGGCCCAGCGGCTGTTCACCCATCGCCACACCATCTACTACCGTCTCGAGCGCGTGCGCGAGCTGTCCGGGCTGGACGTCAGCTCCAGCGACGGGCGCGAGAAGCTCAGCCTGGGGCTGAAGTCGATGCGCGTGCTCGGCATCTCATCGGCCGGCGGCCCCGCCTCGGAGGCGGGGGCCGAAGGCGGCCGCGTGCCTCGTCGGCCGGGCAGCAGGCGCTCTTAGGACCCGCGCCGCGAACTCGATCGCGTACGTGCCGCCGGGAAGCTGCGGTTCGAACTGGGCCGGCACGGCCGGGGCGACGCCCACTCCGGCTTCGCGATATTCGCCGGTGAGGATGATTTCGCGGTGCCCGGGCGAAGCCATCCAGGCGGCCACCATGCTGGCAGGGGTCGCGTCTTCGCCCGTGCCCCAGCCGATGTTCTGCCCGATCGACAGGCGCGCGGCGTGCGCCGGGTAGCGCGTCGCCGACACGAGCGTCATCGGCGTGAGCCCGGGGGGACGGTCGTCGGCGAAGTAGTCCCAGCTGACCATGTCGTCGACCTGGCTCGCGGCCAGCTTGCGCAGTTCGCGGTTGGATCGCAGCGCGCGCAGCCGATAGCTCGCGCGTTCCTCGTCGATCAGGCACAGCGTCGCGGCGGCGACGGCCGCGCCGTCGGCTGCGGTCGGGCTCAGGCCGGCTCCCGGGCAGCCCGCCGCCTGCGCCCGGGCCGCCGGCGCGCCGGCCCCGAGCGCGGCCGCGCACAGAAGCGGCGCGGCCAGCAGCGTGGCGCCGATGTTTCCCCGCAATCTGCGAACTCCTCCTGGCAGAGTGCAGGGCATGGTTGCAGAATGGCGAGACGCGCAGTGTCACCCACTCGTTGCCGTGCACGGCCCGCGCGCCGTTTGCGCACTGCCGGCTGGTCCCCTGCGCCGTTGCCGCCCGCCCGCCGGGCGTTGGCGCCCGCGCGGCGGAGCCACGCCACAAACTATTCTTCTGCGAACCCCTTGGGGGGTCGTCCAATGGCAGGACATCAGGTTTTGGTCCTGAGAATCGGGGTTCGAATCCCTGCCCCCCAGCTCGGCGCATGGCGGATAGCATCCCTGCGGTGAGTGCGCCCATCGTCCTGATCCTCGCTGCGGGCCAGGGCACGCGCATGCGCTCGAAGCTGCCGAAGGTCCTGCACGAGCTGTGCGGGATCCCGATGGTGCTGTGGCCGGTGCGCGCAGCCCTGCAGGCCGGCGCCGGCAGGGTGGTGGTGGTCGATTCCCCGCAGAGGGCGCTCGAGGCGGTGCTGCCGGAGGGCGTCGAGCTGGTCGTGCAGGAGCGCCCCAACGGCACCGGCGGGGCCGTCCTTGCAGCCGTGTCCGAGCTCGCGCCCGATCCTGAGGCGACGGTGGTGGTGCTGAGCGGCGATGTTCCGCTCGTGAGCCCCGAGGCGATCGCAGGGCTGATCGATGCGCACGGGCAGAACGGCGCCGTCGCCACCCTCGTGACGACGATCCTCGAGGACCCCAGCGGCTACGGGCGCGTCCTGCGGGACTCCTCCGGGGGGCTCGAGCGGGTGGTCGAGACCAAGAATGGCGGGGACTCCACGCCCGAGCAGCGCCGCATCAAGGAGGTGAACAGCGGCATCTACGCATTTGCCGCGCGCGCACTGTCGGACGCTCTGCCGAAGCTGAGCACGGACAACGCCCAGGGCGAGCTGTATCTGCCGCAGGTGTTCGAGGAGCTGAGGGCGGCCGGCCGCGCGCTCGCCGCCTTTCCCATCGCCGATGAGAGGCTCGTGCTGGGGGTCAACGACCGGGTGGGGCTGGCCCACGTCAGGCGGCTGGCGCAGCGGGCCATCAACGAGCGGCACATGCGCGCAGGGGTGAGCATCATCGACCCCTCGGCCACGGTCATCGACGTCGACGTGCAGATCGGGGCCGACACCGTGATCGAGCCGTTCACGACGATCAAGGGCGCCACCACGATCGGGGAGGGCTGCGTGGTCAGGCACTCCTATCTCGTGGACAGCACGCTCGAGGACGGCTCGAGCGTGGGGCCGTTCGGGTATCTGCGCCCCGGCTCGGTGCTGCGCAGGGGCGCCAGGGTGGGCACGTTCGTGGAGGTCAAGAACTCCGACCTCGGCGCCTCCTCGAAAGTGCCGCATCTGTCCTACATCGGCGATGCCGACGTGGGCGAGCGTACGAACCTGGGGGCGGGAACGATCACCGCCAACTACGACGGCCACGCAAAGCACCGCACGAAGATCGGCAGCGGCGTGCGCGGGGGCGTCGACACCTCGTTCGTCGCCCCGGTGGTGGTCGGCGACGACGCCTACACCGCGGCCGGGTCGGTGGTCACCGAGGACGTGCCCGCGGGAGCGCTCGCGGTGGCGCGGGCCAGGCAGGAGAACATCGAGGGCTTCGCAGAGCAGCGGGAGCGCCGTTTACACTCTGAGGAGGCATGAGCAGCGTGATCGACACGAGCACGCAGTCATCGTCGCGGGCGAGCCTGCCGATCGACTACAACAAGCGGCTGATGCTGTTCAGCGGGCGCGCAAACCCGCATCTGGCGGTTGACATCGCCGACAAGCTGGGCGTGGATCTCGGGCCGGTCACGCTGAGGACGTTCTCCAACGGCGAGGTGTACTGCCGCTACGAGGAGTCGATACGCGGGGCGGACGTGTTCATCGTGCAATCGACCTGCGGAAACTCGCAGACCGGCATCACGGCGAACGATTCGCTGATGGAGCTTCTGTTCATGATCGACGCCGCCGTGGGCGCCTCCGCGCACAGGGTGATCGCGGTCACGCCGTGGTTCGGCTACTCGCGCCAGGACAAGAAGTCGGCGCCACGCGAGCCGATCTCCGCGCGGCTGGTCGCGCGCATGCTCGAGGCGGCGGGGGCCGACAGGGTGCTGACGATGGACCTGCACGCCGGCCAGATCCAGGGCTTCTTCCAGAAGCCTGTCGACCACATGACGGCGCTGTTCATGCTCACCCAGTACTTCGCCGACCTCGGGCTGTCCGATCTCGTGGTGGTCGCGCCGGACGTGGGAAGGGTCAAGCTGAACAAGAAGTTCGCCTCCAAGATCGGCGCCGAGCTGGCGATCCTCGACAAGGAGCGACCGGCCCAGCAGGTGGCCGAGATCGGCTACCTGATCGGCGACGTGCGCGGCAAGACGGCGGTCATAGTCGACGACATGATCGACACCGCGGGAACGCTCAAGGCGGCGGCCAGGACGGTGACCGAAGCCGGCGCCGCGCGCGTGTATGCGGCGGCCACCCACGCGGTCTTCTCAGGCGATGCATTCGAGAACCTGAGGACCTCCGGGCTCGAGGAGATCGTGGTGACCGACACGATTGCCGTGAATCCGGACCGACCCAAGAACATCCGCGTGCTGCCGTGCGCGGAGCTGTTGACGGACTCGATCCGGCGGATCTTCGTCGACGACTCCGTCAGCGAGGTGTTCGGCGGCGAGAACCAGCTGTTCTGAGGCGCGCCGGCGGGCTTCGGCCGCACCGCGCGCTTGGAGGATCCGGACGTGCCTCTCGCGCGTTAGGTAGGTAACCGGCCAGGTGCAAGACCCCGTGCTCTGGGGAACTTGATCGTTTCAGCACAAGCCAAGCAGGCGCGCGGTGGGTCCGATCAGAAGACAGCTGAGCCGTATCAATGTGGCGAGATTCACCGCCCTGGCCGCGCCCGGGCGGCTCGAGCGAAGTGAGCCCGGCAGACCGGTACACGTTCAGCGGGGCCTCTACGACCACTGGCACTGGCGGCCCTGCACTCCAGCCGGTGAAACCAACCATCACGGGCTTCAGCGAGTCCTCGAGCCGCTGGCGCCGCGGCCACTCGCTGCCTCACATCAGCAGCGCGGGCGGCGCGCCGGTGGGGACGACCTTCAGCTTCGGCCTGAACGAGCCCGCAGCGGTGACCCTGACGTTCTCCCAGAGGGTGCCCGGGCGGCGAGTGTCTGGCAGGTGCGTCGCTCCCGGCCACAGCAACGCGGGCAGGCCGCGATGCAAACGCACGCTCGTCGCGGGGAGCTTCGTCGCCCCCGGCCACGCCGGCCTCGACAGGGCGAGCTTTCAGGGCCGTCTGCCAGGCTCAAAGACGCTCAAGCCCGGCAGCTACCTCGTCAGCCTGACCGCGCGCGACGCCCGCGGTCAGAAGATCGTGTCGCGGTCGCTCAGCTTCACGATCGTCTCCTGAGGAGGCTTGGTGAGACGGCGTGGGTTGATGGAGTAGCCGATGTCTCTGCAGAGGGCATACGCTGATCGCGCCGAGGCCATGACGGCCGTGGCCCTCACCGAGTGAGCGCAGCACGCCCGTACATTCGGGTGGCGCACGTCGCCGCCACCACCACGGCAACGAAGGGCCCCGCTCGGCGGGGCCCTCACTGAAAACGTTGCTATGCGGCTATCTGATACCGCTCGTCGGCGGCGCTCGGCTGCATGAGCCCGGACGCCTCGAGCTGCCTTCCCGAGACATGGCGCTGCAGTCGCGTTGTGCGTGACATCACGTAGGCGAGGCCTGCGAGCAGGACGACATCGAGGAGCACATTGATTGCGATGGCGAGTGAGAGTGACATGACTTGATCTGCCTCCTACGGCGGGTTTGGTTTGTAGGAGGAGCCTCGCCTGGACCAAGCCCGCTGAACAGCCACCCTAGGGGTGGAGTTGCCTTACCTTCGCGGGCCACGCCCCGTCATGATCTCGACCATGTCCTCGTCGATCGCGACCCCCGGGGCGGCTGAACGCGGTCCGCGTGCATGGTGGACCGGTCTGCCCCCACGCCGCCGGCGCCTGCTGCGGAGGCTGCTCGCGGCAGGCGTCATTCTGGTGCTGATCGTGAGCGTCCTGCTCGCGCGCTTCCTGAGCGTCGAGAACGCCGAACGGAGCGACGAGGTCGCGCTGCTTCAGGCGGAGGTGCGTGGCGACCTCGCCGGAATGCTCGACCGGCTGGGCAGCTGCCGGTCCGACCCGTCATGCCTGGCCGCCGTGAAGGCTGACGCCAGCAACCCGCGCCTTCGCCGCTCGGGCGCCGTGAAGATCCTGCAGCTGGAATCGAAGACGGCGTATTCGCTGTCCGGCGCCACCGGCAAGACGCGGCTGGCGTGGACGGTGCTGGGCAAGCTGCCGGTGGTGCAGTGCGTGGAGGTGCACCGCACGGGCAACTTCCTGTCCGGCATCCACGTGCACCTGATCGGGCTGAGCACGCCGATCGCCAACGAAGGGATCTGCACCAAGCGCACGCGCGAAGAACAGGAAGAAGAAGAAGCGACAGCGGCAGAACAGTGAACCGCGATTGCTAGAGTCTGCAGGCTCCCATGGCCGACACGACCACCAAGCTCGACGTTAAGAGCCGCGCCGCGGCGGGGTCGCGCGCCGCCCGGCGCCTGCGCCGCGCGGGCCGCGTGCCCGGCGTGCTCTACGGCGGCGGAGGCGAGTCCGTGGGCTTCGACGCGGATGCGCGCGAGCTGCGTCTCGCGCTGGCGGCGTCCGGCGCCGTGCTGGATCTGAGCGTCGACGGAGACAAACCGACGCCGGTGGTGCTGAAGGAGGCCCAGCGCGACCCGGTGCGCGGGCAGACCGTGCACGTGGACCTGCTGAGGGTCCGCCTCGACGAGGCGATCCACGCGATCGTGCCGCTCGAGCTGCTCGGCATCGACGACGCCCCGGGCGTCAAGGAAGGCGGGGTGCTCGAGCAGATCACGCGCGAGCTGAACGTCGAGGCGCTGCCGACGGCAATACCGGAGGCGATCGTGCACGACGTCGGCGAGATGCAGATCGGCGAGACGATCGGCCTCGGCGCCGTGGTGATGCCGGCGGGAGTGACGCTGCTCGACGATGTCGAGGACACGGTCGTCGCGACCCTTTCCCCGCCCAAGCTGCAGGCCGAGGTGGAGGAGGAAATCGAGGCTGAAACCGAGCTCGTGGGCGAGGGTGAGGAGCCGTCCGAAGGCGCCGAGGGCGCCGAGGACTCCGCCGAGGGCTCCTCCGGCGAGGAGTAGCAGCTCCTGCGACGCCCGTTTGGCGGCGGCGGCTCGGGCGGCGGAGCCATTGACTGGTTGATCGTCGGACTGGGCAATCCCGGGCGCGAGCACTCGGGGACTCGCCACAACGTCGGCTTCATGGTGGCCGAGGAGCTGGCCCGCCGCTGGCAGCTGGGACGGTCCAAGGAGCGCTTTCGGGGGCGCATCGCAGAGGGTCGCCTTGACGCCGCGGCGGTGGGCGGTGAGGCTCATGCGCGTGGCCCGCGCGTCGCGGTGCTGTGTCCGCAGACCTACATGAACGAGGCCGGCCGCTCGGCCGGTCCGGCGCGAGGTGCGTTCAAGCTGCCGCTCGAGCGGGTGCTGGTCGTCCACGATGAGATCGACCTTCCGTTTGGCGATGTGCGCACGCAGCGGGGCGGGGGGCTCGCCGGCCACAACGGGCTGAAGTCGCTCAAGCGGGAGCTCGGAGGCAGCGACTTCGTGCGCGTGCGGGTCGGCGTCGGACGGCCGGACTCGACCGACCCGGAGATCGTCTCGGCCTACGTGCTCGGACGCTTTTCAGAGAGCCGCGAGCAGGTCTCAGAGCTCATCGAGCGGGCCTCTCAGCAGGTCGAGGCGGCCGTGCTGGCAGACCCGCAGGCGGCGGGCGCGAGCGTCCAGCCGGGGAAGGCCTCAGCCTAGATGGCGCCCGCGGCGCCATCGCTGCGCCTGCTGCTCGGACTGATCGAGCAGGACGAGTCGGCCACCGCCCTGGCGCGCGACGGAGGGCACGCATTCGTCTCCCAGTCCCTGCGCCCGTACCTGATCGCGGCGCTGTCCGACGCCGGTGAGCTCGCTCGCTCGCGCCCCACGCTCGTGGTGGTCGGCGACGATCGCGCCGCGCGCGATCTCGCGGCTGACCTGGGGGCCTGGCTTGCGCCCCGGCGGGTGCGCTACTACCCGTCCCGGGGGGTGGCCTACGAGTCCCATCTCGCCCCGCCCCCGCATCTGGTCGGCCTGCGCGTGGCGGCACTCGATGCGCTGCTTGGAGCGAACGACGCCGCGCGCTCCGGCGTCGATCAGCCGCTCGTGGTCGTCAGCGCGGTGGCGCTGTCTGAGAAGGTTCCCGACCCCGAGCTTCGCCCCCACTCGTTCAGGTTGCGCGTGGGCGAGCTGCTCGACCTCGATGAGTGCGCGGCCGAGCTCGTCGCCGCCGGCTACGAGCGTGTCGACCAGGTCGAGGAGCGCGGGCAGTTCGCGATGCGGGGCGGCCTCTTGGACGTGTTCCCCGCCACCGAGGAGCGAGCCGTGCGGGTGGACATGTTCGATGTCGAGATCGAATCGCTGCGCTGGTTCTCGACCTTCACCCAGCGCTCGCTCGGCGACGTCGGGGAGGTCGAGATCGCGCCGGCGGCCGAGCTCGCGGCCGAGCACCGCGAGCTGGCCGAGATAGCTGCAGCCAGCGGCTCCTTCGGAGGGGGTGAGCGCGAGGATCCGTCCAGCCGGCCGGACATCGCCGAGCTGTTGCCGGTCGAGCGCTTCGGCGCGCTGCTGGACCTGGTGGGGGCCGAGACCGAGCTGGTGGTCGCCGCCGAGGAGGAGCTCGCCCCGGTGCTCAGCGATCACTGGAGCGACGTGTGCGCCGCGTTCGGGGACGAGGACGCCCACCACCTGTATGTGAGCCCCGAGCGCATCCACGACGCGCTCATCGGGCGCGCGCGGATCTGGCTCTCGGCGCTGGCCGCCGATCAGGAGATCCAGCTGCGCGCCCAGTCGGCGGATACCGCGGCGCGCTCGCTGTCCGAGGCCGAGCCGGAGCTCGAGAAGCTCGTGCGCTCGGGCTACAGGACGGTCGTGGCGTTTCCCCGGCGCGGCGAGGGCGAGCGCGCGGCCTACAACCTGGGACGCCTGAAAGCCACCTGGCTGGGCGAGGGGGTTGACGTCGGCCGCCAGGTGCTCGAGCCCTCGCTTCGCTTTGCCGCGGGCTCCCTGCGCGAGGGCTTCATCGCGCCGGGGCTGAAGCTCGCGGTGTTCCCCGAGCACCGGCTGCTGCGCCGCCGCCGCGCCGAGCGCCCGGCCGGCGCGGGAGGCTCGACCGAGCACGGGGGCGTGCGCCGGGGAGCGCTGCGCTCGTTCACCGAGCTGCGCGCGGGTGACATCGTGGTGCACGAGGACCACGGCGTGGCCCGCTTCGCGGGCTTTGAGACGCGCACCGTGGCGAACGTCACGCGCGACTACCTGTATCTGGAATATCAGGGCGACGACCGCGTGTTCGTGCCCACCGACCAGCTGGCGAAGATCTCGCGATACGTGGGCGCAGGCGGCGAGCACCCGCCG
>Ga0302324_100017766_pt1 | contig 14071 bp, 14 predicted proteins | sample Palsa_T0_1_FD_201949 | JGI IMG/M metagenome (GOLD analysis project Ga0302324, IMG submission 201949) | Peat permafrost microbial communities from Stordalen Mire near Abisko, Sweden - Palsa_T0_1 | ecosystem: Environmental > Terrestrial > Soil > Palsa > Peat permafrost | place: Sweden: Abisko... | reverse complement strand
CGGCCGTCATCTCCCAGTAGCTGGGCTTGAGCCCGTCGTTGCCGACCACGAGCACGATCGCGCCCGTGCCGCGCTGTCGCATGTACGGGATGACCGCGCGGACCGACCGCACGTAGCCCATGAACTTCAGGTTCAGGCTGGACATCCACTGCTCTTCGGTCAGGTCCTCGAGCAGGCCGCCGGGGGAGCTGCCCGCGCAGGTAACCAGGATGTCGATAGCGCCGAACCGCTCCAAGGTGGCGTCGACGCAGCGCTGGACGTCGGCGCTCACGCTCATGTCTCCGGCCAGCGGCAGCACCACGCGGCCGGTCTCGGCGGCGATCTTGCCCGCGGCGGCTTCCAGCGGGCCCGCGGTACGGGCCGTGACGACCACGTCGCAGCCCTCCTGGGCCAAGTGCTCGGCCACGCACCGCCCGATGCCCTTGCTGGCGCCGGTCACGAAGGCCACTTTTCCCTCTAGCCGCAGATCCACCGCAGACCCTTTCGCCTCGCTACAGCGCCACGCCCGGCCGGGCTGTTCCGGTCCCGCCGCGCCCGTCAGGCTCGGCGATGGCTGGATGGTATATCAAATACCAACGGCACGGAAGATCCGTCAGCCGACGGGCCGCGTTGCGTCTCAGCGGTCCCACAGGGAGCCGAGCGCGGTGTCCACCTGAACGCTGATCGGGCCGAGGGCCGGCAGCACCGCGGTGGGCGCGGCGGCGGTGGCGTTGTCGCAGGCGGCCAGGGCGTCCCGGTCCAGGAACCGGGTGAGCTGACCGAAGCCGTGCCGGTCGTCCCGGCCGCGGCGATGAAGGTGCAGTCGCAGCGGCGCGTACAGGTACAGGTGGTCCCGGGCCCGGGTGAGGGCGACGTAGAACAGGCGGTGCTCTTCGGCCAGGCCGTCCGGGTCACCGAGGGCCATGTCGCTCGGCAGCGCGCCGTCGACCAAATGGGGCACGTGCACGATGGGCCATTCCAGGCCCTTGGCGGCGTGGATGGTGGAAATGGTCAGATAGTCCTCATCCAGGCGGGGCGGCCCGGCCAGGTCAGAGCTGGAGACCGGCGGGTCCAGGGTCAGCTCGGCCAGCGCGTCTTGTAGCGTCGGCTGGGCCGCGGCAGCGTCGGCCAGGCGCCGCAGGTCGGCGAGCCGGGCGGTGGCATCGGGGTAGCGAGCGCGGACCAGCGGGTCCAGAATGGTCAGGACCGCCTCGGCCTGGGCCTCGGCAGGACCGCTCGCGGCGGCGGCCAGTCGGCCCAGGGTGACGGTCAGCGTCCGCCGTGACCGGGCAGGGGCGGCCTCGGCGGCCTGCGGCCAGTCCTGCGGCGGGGCGTCCTGGCCGGAGGCCACCAGGGTCAGGACGCGGCGGGCGTGGCTCGGGCCGATGCCGTCGTGCAGCCGGAGCAGCCGGAACCAGGCCAGGTCGTCGGCCGGATTGGCCAGCACCCGGGCGGCCGCCAGGAAGTCCCTGACGTGCGCGGTGTCGGTGAACCGCAGGCCACCGAACTTCACGTACGGGATCTTGCGGGCGCCGAGCTCGATTTCCAGGATGTCGCTGTGATGCCCGGTGCGGACCAGCACCGCCTGGTCCCGCAGCGCCGCGCCGTCCTCGACTGAGCCCAGGATCCGGCCGCAGATCTCCCGGGCCTGGGTGGCCTCGTCGTGGCAGCGGACCAGCAGCGGCGGCCCTCCCGGGCCGCGGTCGCCGCTCAGCGTCAGGTCCAGGCCGGGCGCGGACGGGCGGATGACATTGGCCAGGTCCAGCACGCCCTGGCGGGACCGGTAGTTGCGGTCCAGGCGGACGATCTCCAGGCCCGGGTAGTCGGCGGTCAGCTGCCGCAGGTGCGCCGGGTCGGCGCCGCGGAAGCCGTAGATGGCCTGCGCGTCGTCACCCACGCAGGTCAGCTGCTTGCCGTCGGGCTGCAGCAGCCGGACGATGCTGGCCTGCACCGTGTTGACGTCCTGGTACTCGTCGACTAGGACCGCGTCGAACATGCCGCGCAGCACCGGCCCGGCGGCCCGGTCGGCCAGCGCCGCCTGCCACAGCAGCAGCAGGTCGTCGAAATCCAGCAGGTGCCGGGCGCGCTTGCGGGCGGTATAGGCGCGGAACAGGCCGGCCAGCTCGCTGGTGAACGGGACGCACCAGGGGAAACTGGCCGGGACCACCTCGCTCACCGGACGCCCGGTGTTCACGCACCGGGTATAGATGTCGGCGCACGTTCCCGCCCGGGGCGCCCGCTGGCCGACCTCGGCCAGGCCATGGTCCGGGCGCAGCACGTCCATGATCTCGGTGGTGTCAGCCTGATCGAGGATGGTGAACTGCGGCGGCAGCGAGAACGACTCGGCGTGCTGGCGGATAATCTTGTGCGCGATGGCGTGGAACGTCCCGCCGCAGATCCTCTCCGCCGGGCGGTTCCCAGCCGACGCGGCCCGGGAGAGCATGTCACTGGCCGCGCGGCGGGTGAAGGTCAGCAGCAGGATCCGGCCCGGCGACAGGCCCTGGCTGTCCCGCAGCCATGCGGCCCGGGCCACCAGCGTCCGCGTCTTACCGGTGCCCGCCCCGGCCAGCACCAGCAGCGGCCCGCACTCATGGGTCACGGCCCGGCGCTGCTGCTCGTTCAGCCCGTCCAGAATGTCACCATGGTCGAACATGCTTATGAACATAACCAGGCTGACCGAAGGATTCCGCACGCCGCGCCGGCATGAAGCCCGGCCGCACGGACTTCCCGACCCGACATGCATGCGGAGTGACCAAGGTCCCGGGCCCTGTGGGCCGCTTGGCCCTGGGACGCCCGGCCAGCCTGCTGGTGAGCTGGGCAGCGCCGCAATCTGAGCGGACGTGACGCCTGCGACGACCGGGGAAACACCGATGACCGTACTCGAGCTATCCCGATGGCAGTTCGGGATCACCACCGCGCTGGCCGCCTTCGAGGCGGTCACCACCCTGCCCGCGGCCGCGCTTCAGCTCGGCCAGGCCCGTGCAGATCTCCATCCGGGGCGGCACGGTCCGGCGGCGCCTACCATCGACTCTGGGAGGCCTCCCGATGACCTGCACCCTGCACGTGGCCTGGGACGACCGGCTGGCCGGCTACGACTTCGGCCCCGGCCACCCGATGGCGCCACTGCGCCTCAAGCTGACCATGGACCTGGCCCAGGCCTTCGGCCTGGACCGCCTGGACGGGGTAACGGTGCAGGTCCCGGCCGCGGCCACCGGCGCGGAGCTGGAACTCGTCCACGATCCCGGCTACATCGACATGGTCCGGCTGGCCGGGCATCAGGCGACCAAGGGAGAACTGTCTGGCGGGCTGACCACCCGCGCGCTGCTCATGCACGGGCTCGGCACCGATGACGAGCCGCTGTTCCCCGGCATGCACGAGGCGGCCGCGATGGTAACCGGGGCCACGCTCGCCGCGGCGCGCGCGGTCTGGTCGTCGGCGGCGCTGCACGGAGCCAGCCTGGCCGGCGGCCTGCACCACGCCATGGCCGGGAACGCCAGCGGGTTCTGCGTCTACAACGACCCGGCCGTCGCGATCGCCTGGCTGTTGAGCCAGGGCGCGGAGCGGATCGCCTACGTCGACGTGGACGCCCACCACGGCGACGGCGTGCAGGCGGCCTTCTGGGACGACCCGCGGGTGCTGACGATCAGCGTGCACGAGCACCCGGACACCCTGTTCCCCGGCACGGGGCGGCCCGGCGAGACCGGCGGACCGCACGCCGACGGGTCGGCGGTCAACCTCGCGCTGCCGGCCGGCACCGGCGACGCTGGATGGCTGCGGGCCTTCCACGCCGTGGTGCCGCCGGTCGTCCGGGCCTTCGGCCCGCAGCTGCTGGTCAGCCAGCACGGCTGCGACTCGCACCGGGACGACCCGCTGGCCAACCTGGAACTGAGCATCGACGGGCAGCGCGCCGCGCACGCCGCGATCCACGCGCTCGCGCACGAGGTCAGCGGCGGCCGCTGGCTGCTCACCGGTGGCGGGGGCTACGAGCACGTGCACGTGGTGCCGAGGACCTGGACCCACCTGCTGTTCGAGGCGGCGGGCGCGCCGCTCGACCCGGCCCTGGCCACCCCGCAGTCGTGGCGCGAGTACGTCTCCCAGACGACCAGCCAGACCGCGCCGGAACGGATGACTGAGGGCGCTCCAGGCACCTTCGCCGACTATGAGTCCGGTCACGACCCCGCCGATCCGGTCGACCGGGCCATCATGGCCACCAGGAAGGCCGTCTTCCCGCACCACGGGCTGATGCCCTGAGGGTCAGTCGCGGTCCTCCGGCGGGATGATCAGCACGGGGCAGTGCGCGTGCTGAACTACCTGGCCGGCGGTCGAGCCCAGCAGCATCCGGGTGAAGCCGCCCGCACCGCGCGAGCCGAGGACCACCATGTCGGCTTCTTTGCTCGCCTCGACGAGCTCTTCGACCGGGAACCCGTGCACGGCCTTGACCGTGACCGACTCCGGGTGCGGCCCGCCGAGCCCGGCCAGCACCTTGTCAGCCTCCGCCGTCACTGCCGCCTCGATCTGCTCGGTGAGCTTCAGGTCCTCGGGGGTGGCGACGACGTCGCCGAAATAGCCCACGACGGCCGGGTGGACGGCGAGTGCGGTGAGCGGCACGTGCCGGATGGCCGCTTCGTGCATAGCCCAATCCAGGGCTCGCTGCGAATGACCGGATCCGTCTACGCCGACAATGATCCCAGGCATTTCGATTCTCCTTCTTGAGCTCCTTGCCGCTGCGACCTACGCTAGGCCCGCACGGCCCGCGCCGACAGGGTCGTCTGGTTTGCTGGCCAGGGACTTTGGTCCTTTATTCCGAACGGCCCGGCGATCTTGCGGCCGGCCCACCGGTCCGCGGCGCGGGGGAGTCGCTCCGGCTTATCGCGGCGTCTCGCAGGCCGGGTTGATCATCGCGGGGCGGTCGTCGCCGCCGGTGCCCACCATGCCGTGCTGCCGTACGCGGCCGACGAGAGGCCGTCGCAGGCTACCGTCCGTTCGGCATAAATGCTCTTCACCACCTACCTTCGGTCAACGTGGCCGCCCGCGGTCATGGGTGTTGGTTCGTGATCGGCGGGCCTTTCGTCCCTCGCGGGAGAGCAGCAGCCTCCAGGTCGGGACCAATGGCACTTGGCGCGTAAACCCCCCACATGCAGTATCAAAGTAAGGGATGGTGCAGATGAATGCCGACGACACCAGGCTCATTTCCGCCGATTACACCTCGCCGCTCGCCCACCGTGGCGAACCGGGGAAGATGCGGGCCTCTGACTCCGACCGCGACGGCGTGGTGGAACTCCTCACCGTGGCCTATAGCGAAGGTCGGCTGTTCAAGGACGAGTACGACGACCGCCTGGAGTACGCTTTGTCCGCCCGCACCTACGCCGACCTTGACCAGATCGTGACCGACCTGCCTGTCCCGCGGGCGACCGTGGTGACCCAGGTGGCCAAGATCAACGGGCTTGCGACAGCCAGCCTCGCCTGCGGGATCGCGCAGTTCGTGTTCGGACCGCTGGCGACCCTCCCAGCGATTGTGTTCGGCTACATGGCCCTACACCAGATCAAGCGGACCGGAGAACAGGGGGCCGGTCTGGCGCTCGCGGGCTTGATACTCGGCTGGGCGACGGTGATCCTGGCCGTGCTCCTCGTCCTCGGCGTGGCCACGTCCGCCGGGACGCATGGTGGCATGCACTGAGTAGCCGAGTGACTACCTGATTGATTGGCGCAGTCAGCTTTCAACACACGTGTTCCTAATGCCAGCCTGTGCCGGCGGACCCGGCCTACGTAGGGTCCTTCTTCCTGTCCTGGCGCAGACCTTCGGCTCTATCGGGCTCCTCGTGGTGCAGGTAATTCTGGCCTTAATCCGGGACTTTATGTCCCGGTCCGGACGCAGAAGGCTACGCCCGGAACAGTAGAAAGGCTCGAGCAATGAAGCACATCGCGGGAATGGCGCTGGCCGCCGGATGCCTCGCCCTGATAGGCGCGGCTCTGCTGGCGGGTAAGGATGACATCCGCAAGCTCCATCGTATTCGCAGTATGTAATGCGCGATGTTCAGGTGAACATATCTTCGCTAGGCGCGCAGAATTAAAAAGTCCAGCAGAAGGCAAACTACGATGAAATTGATCACTGCGATTGTCAGGCCGGAGATACTCGATGAGCTGATTCCGGCTTTGATTGACCAAGGGGCTCGCGGGCTGACCGTGACCGACGTCCGGGGTTTCGGACAGCAGTATGGTCGGCTCGCCGGTGCTGCCACCAGGGTTACCGGCCGGCCCGGTGAGGATATGGCCGTGCTGCTGGCGAAGGTCCGGCTGGATCTCGTCGTGCTCGACGACGATGCCGAGACGATAGTCGAGGCCATGGCCAAGCATGCCCGGACCGAGGCAGTCGGCGACGGGAAGATCTGGGTGACACCGGTCGACAGCGCCATGCGGGTCCGGACCGGCGAACGGGATCGTGCCGCGGTATGACATCGGATGGGGACGGTGACAGAGCTCCGCTTCCAGGTACCCGCTGGAAGCGGAGCTCCTTTATGTTGTCTCAGGGCGGGCCTAGCCCTCGTGCTTGCCACGCATGATGACGACCGGGCACGGTGCGTGATGCACGCAATACTGGCCGACCGGTCGGCCGCGTCCGCCAGCACCTGCCCGGCGCGGCCTTCCGCGACACGCGGGCAGACCTGGACGTCTGGGTCGATGGTGGACATTTCGGCCATCACTCCGCTGAGGACGGCGAAGGCGTCGTCCTGGTAGTCGGGCATGTCGAGGGTCGGGACCCAGCCGGTCCCTACCGGGGATGTGCCAGGCGATGATCGAGGGACCTCGGGCGGCAGGGACGTGTGCGCGAAGGCGGGCAGCACCCCATGTTCGGCGAGCAACGCCCGGGCCTGGATCGCCTCCAGCTCTCCCCGCGCGGCCAGGTGGGGGTTCTCCCAGCCGGTGAACACTCCGGCCGCGTTCCACTCGCTCTGTCCATGCCGCAGCACGACCAGGCGGTAGGGAAAGCCATGCGTCCTCATGGTGCCCCGGAGACGGCGGACCTGGGCCACAACCTGATGACCCGGATCCGGAAAATCCGGGGCGTGGTCGCGGTCCGCGACGAGCTGAGCTACCCGCCCGCCGAGCGGTCGATCGCAGGCCTTTACTTCTGATCTGCCAGCCAGAGGGGAGACCGAGGACTTTCGCCACTGCCTTGAGCTGGTCGCGGCGGACGATGAGGTGGACGCGGTGATTGCGCTGGTGCTGCCGACCGCCGCGACCGGTGACCTGGTCGTGGCCATCCAGCAGGCCGCCAGCCAAGAGGTGATGAGTCGGGTCCCGCTGGCCGCCGTCCTTCTCGACCAACCGGAATCCGTCCGCCTGATCCCGCGTGCGGAGGGGGACGGCCAGCTCCCCGCCTACTGGTACCCGGAGGCGGCCGCGGCTGGATGCCTCCGGACAAGACCGCCGAACTGCTGCGCTGTTACGGCATCCCGCTGGCCGGGCTCGGCCCCGGCTGGCAGCGAAGACGAGGCGATCAGCGCCACCGAGGTGATCGTGGGGGTGGCTGACGACCACATGTTCGGTTCGCTGGTGTTGTTCGGGCTGGGCGGCGTGGCCCCGAGATCCTCGCCGACCTCGCGGCCCGGCTCACGCCGCTGACCGACACCGACCGGGGCGGGGGTGGCCAGGCTGAGGCCATCGGCTACTCGCCTCGTCCCCCCGGAGGCCCCGTTGACTACCACCGCACTGGCGGGACACGCTCCCGCGGCCATCGATCTGAACCAGCCCGGCAGCTACCTGCACTGGAACGTGTTCACGGTCTCGGTGGCGAACCTGGTGCTGATCGCTGTCATGGTCGCCATCTTCGGTGCCGCCCTACTACTGCCCTTTCCCGGCCACCGTCGTCGCCCGGGTGACGCGGCGCCGGATGTCACAGGCCCCGATGAGTCCGCTGAGCCGTACGCCGCGGCTGCCGGGGATGAGCGGATGTGGACGGCGCGGGTCCGCCGTCGCGTGCTGACCTCGCTGCCCCCGGACAAGCTGCTGCCCGATCGTCAGCCCGTCTACGTCTCCTCCTGGATCTACGTGTTCGGGGTCGGAGCCCTGGCCGCCCTGGGCGTGGCGATCGTGAGCGGCTTCACCATCGCCCTGGGCGGCACCGACTGGTGGCACATCAACCCGGTCGGGCACTTCTTCAACAGCCTGCACCTGTGGAGCGTCGAGCTGTTCATGGCGCTGCTGGTCATTCACCTGTGGGGCAAGTTCTGGATGGCCGCCTGGCGCGGCCGCCGCGCCCTGACCTGGATCACCGGCGTGGCGGCTTTTCTCGCGGCCGTCGTGGAATGCTTCTCCGGTTACCTGTCCCAGCAGAACTTCGACTCGCAGTGGATCGCGACCAGCGGCAAGGACGCGTTCAACGCGGTGGGCGTCGGCGCGTTCTTCAACCTGATGAACTTCGGCCAGATGCTGCTGTGGCACGTCGTGCTCATCCCGATCATCCTCATCGCGATCGTCGGCGCGCACGTGCTGCTGGTCCGCGTCCGCGGCGTGAGCCATCCGCTGCCGGTCGCCAGGCCGCGAGGGCTGGCCGCCAGGCGCGCAGCCAGGGCCGCCGACCGGTCGGCGTGGCGCGGCCCGACCAAGCGGTACGACATCCTCAAGGAAGGCACCATCGCCTCGGTGGTGATCCTGGTGCTCACCTTTGGCCTGGCCGGCCTGCTCTCCTCGCCGGACGTCCCGCCGGTTACCGTGGCCAGCTGGGTCCAGGCCGCTCCCGCCGACTTCCTCGCCACCGCCGCCAGCGAACTCGACGGCACCAGCGAGACCGCCATGTACGGCCCGCCCTACAACACCAACGGCACCCCGCAGAGCATCTTGTTCGCCCCGGCGAACTGGTTCGGGGTGACGCAGCCCATCACCGACACCGCGCAGACGTTCGTGCTCTCGCCGCTGTCCAAGGCCGCTGCGACAGACCCGGCGTTGACCTCGGCATTGGCTACTTACAACGCCGCGTCCCCCGCCCAGCAGCTCAAGTGGGCGACCAACTATGGCAACGCGGTCACCAAGGTGACGTTCAGCAACGGGACGCCGGTGGTCCCCTCGGCGAACGACGGCCCCGTCCCGGTCATGCTGGCCACCGAGCTGACCCTGGCCCGTAGCGGCGCGATCGACGCGGACCTGGTCGCCCAGCAGCCGTTCTACGGCACCGACTTCACCAAGCCGCTGCTGTTCCTCGAGGACGGCAGCTACGTCGCCAGCCAGGCCACCGACATGCACCTGACCGGTACCCAGTGGGGCGTCATGAACGAAACCGGCGGCTACCCCGGCCAGCCCTGGCTGTGGCTGTACCAGCTGTGGTATCAGCTGCCCGGCTTCCGGACCTCCACCAACGCCGACCTGATCGCCATCTACCTGACCGGCGTGGCCACCCTCCTGCTGCTGGCCATCCCGTTCATCCCGGGCCTGCGTGATATTCCCGGGTGGATACCGGTACACCGGCTCATCTGGCGGGACTGGAACAAGCAGACCGCGAGCGGGTCAGCTGGTCAGTCACAGCCGGAGCCCGCCGGGCAGAAGTGACGCGGCCGGCTACTTGGGTGGGCGGCCGGCGCCGGGACGGATGGGCGGGATGGGTGTGATGGGGTGCCGACGCGGGCCTGACCACAGGGCCGGCACGGCGTAGACGGCGGCGGTCACCGCGTAGGCGGCCTTCTCGTAGTTGACCCGCCAGCCGACGAACTCCGGCCAGGCCTGCTCCGGATCACGTTCGATCGGGAAGTCGACCTCGCGCATCCGGGTCACCGCGTCGAGGAACTCCTCGTAGGTCAGGCTGATCCCGGCGGCCGGGTCGGCCTCCAAGGGAACGTCGAAGCCCATGGCCGTGGCGATCCGGTAGAAACACTGGAACCCGCTGCGCAGGCACAGCCGGGCTGGTACCACCGGCGCGGCCGAGGGGGACAGGGTCAGAAACAACGCGGCCGAGTCCAGCACCGACAGCAGCGACGTCGACCAGGACGACAACGCGCCCGGTGAGCGGAACCGGACCAGCCCCAGGTAGGTGGTATGGCTCTCGCCGACATCCGCGGCCCAGCGTTCCCACTGGGAATACAGGTCCCCCATCGTGTCCAGGGTCGAAATGCCGCCCAGCCCGTAGTGGGTGCGGGCCAGCAGCTCCGGGCCCCAGGCCGGTATGCCGCCCCGGGTGTTGAGCAGCGCCACCTCGGTCTCCCGGCGGTTGAACGCGGCATACAGGGTCGGCAGGTAGGCGATCTGGAGGGTGATGACCACCAAGCCGACCGCGGCGGCCAGGAACACGATCACGGCCGGCACCGCCCCGGAGGGCACCGCGAAGCCCAAGGTGAACAGTGATGACCCGGCGTCGATGAAGGCGGACACCACGCCGTGGTGGGCGAACGGCCACAACAAGAGCGCGAACCCGACGTAGGCCACTATGAGCCAGGTAGCCAGCTGGGCCAGCAAGATCGTCGCCGCCTGGGTAGCGAGTATCCGGTCGCGACGGCGGTACTCGGAAACCCGCGCCAACACCAGCTGATAGGCCCAGTCAACCGACTTGTCCACCCACCGCGTCAGGTGACTGCTGACCGAGCGGGACACGATCAGCGTTCCGGTCACGCTGAGCACCGACGTGAGCACGAGCAGCCCACCGATTACCGCGGCCACCACGCGGCCCCCCGCAGGCATCACCATTGGTTCTCCTCCACGTCACCGAACCTATCGGGGCCGGGTTGAGCGCGTGATCATGGCCCGATAGCCTGCCGCCATGGTCTCAGCATGGCCGGCGGCTTCGTATGAAGACTGGCGCGCGACATGCGACACGCTGCACGCGCACACCCAGGTCCTCGGCAAACTGGCGGTCAAGCTCGCGCCGCCCGAGCCTCAATTGCAGCACGCGGCGTTGCGCCTGACCGCGCGCGGCTGGGAGACAGCGCCGCTGCCCGCGCCCGACGGCTCGGGCGCCCTGGTCGTCGCGCTCGACCTGCACCGCCATCTGGCGCTGGTCGAGCATAGCGCCGGGCCTTCCGACCAGATCGCGCTGACCCCGAACCGGCCGGTCGGCGACGTGACGCGGGAGGTGCTGGCGGCGGTCAGCCGTCTCGGCGGACCGGTGCAGATCGACCCGGCTCCGCAGGAAGTCCCGTGGAGCGTGCCGTTGGACCAGGACACCGAGCACGCGCACTATGACCCGGACGAGGTCGCTCGTTATTTCGCCGCGGCGACCCAGGCCGCGCAGATCCTGGCCGCGTTCCGCGCTCCGTACCGCGGCCGTTCGTCGCCCGTGCACGCCTGGTGGGGCTCGTTCGACCTGGCCGTGAGCTTGTACTCGGGAGTTCCGGCCGATCCGCCATCCGACGACTTCATCATGCGCAACGCGATGGACTCCCAGGAGGTCGCCGTCGGCTGGTGGCCCGGTGATGCTCGTTACGGCCGGGCCGCGTTCTATGCCTACGCCTACCCGGCGGCCGAGGGTTTCAGCAGCATGGCCCTGTCCCCGCCCGCGGCCCACTGGGATCCGGTGCTGGGAGAGTACATCCTGGACTGGGACGACGTCCGATCGGCCACTAACCCGCGGGCGACCGCCCTGCAGTTCGCGCGCACCGTCTTCCGCCAGGCCTGTGCCGTGTGCGAGTGGGACGCGACCCTGGCCGCCTCCGCGGACGGCACGCCACCTCCGGTCCGGTGACAAGTGCCACGTCTCGTTCGGCAAAAATCTTGAATTATCCGAACGTCCGTGGCGTTACGCCTCTAGCAGCGCTTTGATGCCGACCGGGAGATGGCCATGACGAGCGGCGGCGAGCCGACCCAGATCGAGAAGCGGATGGTCGTGGAGTACGGCATCACGCTGGACGGGGTATGGCTGCCGCTGGCCATGCTGAGGCGGCTCGGCACGCACGGGCCGTGGGACAATCCGTTCACCGAGGCCTCCGCCGATCAGGAGCACGTCCTGCTCGCTCATTCCCTGGCCGAACGGCATAACCAGGCCGGACTGCACCGGGGGCTGGGCCTGCGCGATTTCCTCGACGCGATTCCCTACGAGCCGACCGTCCCGATCGACAAGGTCACCGGTCCCTGACCGGCATACCGCAGTCGCGCCGACCGTCGCCCGCTAGTCAGCCTTCCGAGAAAGCGGGTTCCGTGGAATTATATATGCTATCCAGTGTTCCCCGGATCAAGCGGGTGCCACGCATGACCATCATCGGCATCATCGGCAGCGGACACGTCGGCAGCAACCTGGCCCAGGCGGCCATCGCTCACGGATACGACGTCGTACTCAGCAACTCCCAAGGGCCAGACTCGCTGGCCGGGCTGGTCAAAGAGCTCGGACCGCGGGCCAGCGCGGCCACCCCCGCCCAGGCGGCCGCCGACGGCGACTTCGCGATCGTGGCCATCCCGATCGCGACTATCGACCAGGTCCCCGTCGAGCCGCTGGCGGGAAAGGTCGTCATCGCCACGATCAACTACTTCCCCCAGCGGCTCGGCCGCATCCCGGAGATCGACCACGGCACCACCACGGCGCCGGGACTGCTACAGGCCCACCTGCCCACCAGTAAGGTCGTGCGCGCCTTCAGCATGATCAACGCCGCGGAGATGTCCGGCGACGGCCACCCCGAGGGCGACCCGAGACGCCGGGCGCTCGCCCTGGCTGGGGACGACCCGGCCGCCAAGCAACTCGTGGCCGGTCTCTATAACGAGTTCGGCTTCGACGCGCTGGACATCGGCAGCCTCGACGAGAGCTGGCGGCTCGACGCCGGCCAGCCCGCGTTCGTCACCCGGCAGAACCTCACCGAGCTGAAGGCAAACGTAGCCCGGGCCAAGCGCCCCCGCTAGCGTGGGGTCTATCTACCTGGTTGATGGTCCGTTGTACCTGTTCTTGCTGGTACGGCGGTCCATCAACCATGTTCGGCCAGGCTGCTCCAGGTTGGCCCAACAGCGATGGCGGTACCCGGCCCCGGCCCGACGCCTTCGTCGCGAGTCAGGCGGTGCCGATGACCGTGTCGGGGACTTCGCGGAGGAAGATCTCGGCGGTCTTGGGTCCGACACCCTTGAAGCGCTGCAGCCGCTGGCTGATCTCATCTCGCGTGCGGGCGGTGCGCACCAGCCTGGCCACTGAACCGTCGTAGTCCGCGATGAGGGCGCGCATCACGTCGCGCAACTCCTCGCTCATGACGGAGCTCATCCGGTGGTAGTCGCCGTCCCACAGCTCGTGCCAGAGCGGGTGGTTATCGTCTGCGGTGAAGTGGTCCGGGGTGTTCCAGCCGTCTTCCTTGAACTTGCGGAACGCGCTGGCGGCGGTCTGCTGCGGTACGGGGCGCCCGAAAAGAATGCTGGCCAGCAGCCAGTCGAACAGGCCCTGGTCGGTTTGGGTGTCGATGCCGAGGTCGGCGGCAGTGATCAGCGCAGCCATGGCGTGTTCCGTTTCAGCGGGTGATGTGAACGTTGACAACGGGCTTCTTCAGGACGTCGATGGTATCGAAGAACCTCAGCACTGGCGGAGCTGGCACTCGGCGAGTGCGGGAACGGGGATAGCCTCCCGGGCAGGCTCGTGGACATCGGCGTCCTCTGGGCCGCCTCGCGGGCGAAGCTGGACCGACCAGCGCCGCGGCGAAGACGATGATGCCGGTGGAGATGAGGAAGGACACCCGGTACCCGGCGACCATCGACCCGGCGGCGTGCGCGGTGCGGGAGGCGGCCGCCGTCGCGAGCACAGCGAGTCCGACACCGCCCGGCAGATGCTGGCCCCGACGAAACACGCTTCCTTAGAACCCGTTTCCTTGGGAGTATTAGTCAGCCTTGGTGGCGTCGTCGGCCAGCAACGCGGCCACGGCGATCTCCGCCTCGGCTGCGGCGGGCAGGACGGCGGGCAGCCGGGGGATCGCGGCTAGCTGTCCGTCGGAGGTGTACCGGCTTATCACCCGCGGGTCGATGTAGGACGCGCGCGCCACGGCCGGAGTGTCTCCCAGCCAGTCCGCCACCCCGCCGACAGCCGCGGTTACGGCACTCTTGCGGCTCCGCGCGGTCGGCGCCGGGTCGGCGTTCGCCAGCAGCAGGGCCATCAGCACGGTGGCGTTCCAGGTGCGGAATTCCTTGGCGGTGAAGTGGCCGCCGGCGC
>Ga0302324_100017765_pt1 | contig 14071 bp, 9 predicted proteins | sample Palsa_T0_1_FD_201949 | JGI IMG/M metagenome (GOLD analysis project Ga0302324, IMG submission 201949) | Peat permafrost microbial communities from Stordalen Mire near Abisko, Sweden - Palsa_T0_1 | ecosystem: Environmental > Terrestrial > Soil > Palsa > Peat permafrost | place: Sweden: Abisko... | reverse complement strand
GGTGGGACAGGGCTTTCTGCTGCACCGACCGGACGCGCCCGAGCGGCTGCGCCTCAGAGAGCCGGCCGGGGCGATACGCTCGCCCCCACCATGGCGCCCGATCGTGCGACTGCGCGGCACCAGCCGCCACTGAACGACGCGGTTATCACCGAAAGCTATAAGCGCGCGGCCGCGGAGGCCGCCGCCGCGATGGTCAAGGACGGCATGCACGTCGGTCTGGGCACCGGTTCAACCGTCGCATTTCTGCTGCCGGCGCTCGCCGAGCGGGGGCTGCGCGGCTTGCGCTGCGCGGCCACATCGCCGGCAACCGAGCGGGCGGCGCGGGCGCTCGGTCTGATCGTCGAAGACCTGGACGCCCTCGGCAAGCTCGACATCGCGATCGACGGGGCCGACCAAGTCGACCGGAATGGATGGCTGGTGAAGGGCGGGGGCGCCGCGCAGACACGCGAGAAGATTGTCGCGGCGGCGGCGCGACGGTTCGTGGTGATCGTCTCGGCTGAGAAGATGGTGCCGGCACTGCACTCGCCGGTGCCGCTCGAGCTACTGCGCTTCGGTGTGGAGCACACGTTGGCGGAGGTGGGCGAGGCGCGGCTGCGCGCCGGGAGCGGGGCCCAGCCACGTGGCGCCCTACAGAGCGCGGGCGGCGAGCAGGCGAACGCGGTGGACTCTCTGGCAAGCCCGGACGGCAACCTGATCGCCGACTACTTCGGTCCGATCGGCGACCCCCCGGGCCTGGCGGCGCGGTTGAGTGCGACCCCGGGCGTACTCGAGCACGGGCTGTTCGCGCCGGAGATGGTCAGCTGTGTCCTCGTCGCGAGCGCCGGCGGCGTCGAGCGCCGCGCGGGCGCCAAGCAGGATCCCAGCTAGGGAACGACGGCAGACGCAACCAACGGCCGCAGCTCCTCCTCGGGCGCGACGGAGTGACGCTCGAGCACCCCGTCCTCGCCAACCACGTAGGCGCCCATCCGGGCAAGCGGCGGCGAGTAGACGTGCAGCGTGACCGCCGGGTCTACGCCTGAATGGCGTACGCGGTGAATGTCAGAGGAGGAGAAGTGAAAGCTCTCCCCCGCCCCGAACTCCCGATCGCGCGTCGGCCCGTCGATCGCAAGGCGCTCCTCGCGCACGCGCCCACCGACGACGGCGACGGCACCCGCGGAGACATCGTGGTCGTGAAAGCCGGTGTCGTGGTCGTCCATCCAGCAGATCAGCCACGCGGTGAGGTGCGCGTCGGAGAGCAGCTCCTCATAGACGCGCTGGGTGTGGTCGTGGTGGACGCGTCCGATCCACAGCTCCGGCTGCGAGGAGAGCTCGGCGACGAACGCCTGCAGCTCGGGCGCGGTCAGGTCCCGGTCGCGCGGGCGGGGTACGGAGGCGAGGGGGGTTCTCATCGGAGAGCCTCCTCCCGCGCGACCAGGACGTTTGGGGTTCTCACGGCGGCGGCCCTGTCGGGCGCTCGCCGCTGGCTCTTGGGTACGTTCCCGTGGCCCCCGGACACGCGTCCGTGAACCTGGGCTACGCCGCCAGGCGATGGCGCGCCGATGGCGCGCGCGGTGGCGTCGGCGAGCAACTCCCAGTCGAGCGCCCCCGGCTCGTGCAGGAGCGCCGGCTCGACGACAGGGCGGTCGGACCCGTAGAGGAGCTGACCCGGGCCACCGATCGCGTCGGAGAGGGCGCCGATCGCGAGCGGTCCGTAGGAGGAGGTGTCGTAGAAGACGAGCGGGTCGGGCTCGGACCGGTCCGGGCCGCCGCGCGCGGCCAGGCGCTCGCGGTGCAGCGGTGCGAGGCCGGCGAGCATCGCGAAGAGCACCCGCAGCTCGGGGTGCTCGGCCCGGCCGGCGCCGAGAAACGCGAGCCAGGCCGCGTGCATGTCGGCCACGTAGTGCGTGAGCGCGGGCCACCAGAGCGGGTCGCCGAGCGAGCTCGCGCCGGCTCCGGGCGCGGCGGCTGCTCCGGGGTGGACGAACAAGGGCGCGCCGAGCGAGGAAAGGCGCGCGAGCAGCGGCTGCACACGCGTGAGCCGATCGACGCCGGCGAGCGCGCCCGCGGGCAGCGAGACGCCGACGCAGCCGCGGTGAAGCACGCGGTCGACGTCGTCCGGGTCGGGATCATCGAGCGCGATCGCGCCCCACACGCCGAAGGGCTCGCCGAGCGCGAGCGCGCCCTCGTGGTAGGCGTCGAGCAACGGCTGCGCCTGCACGCGGGGCAGCGACTCGATCCCCAGTGGGCTCGAGAGGCACACGAGCGCGCGGTCGAGGCCGTCGCCACGTACGAGCTCGGCCCGGCGCGCGGGCGCCTCGGAGGCGAGATCGATCACATAGGGGCGCTCACCCGCGAGAAACAGCACGGTCAGCCCGTGCTCGTCGCGCACGAACGGGAACTCGGTGCGCTGGGCGAGCGCTTGCACGAGCGGCTCGGTCCAGAGATGTTGGTGGATATCGGTCTTCATCGCTCTCTTTATTGCCCACTCTTGATCGCTCTCGGTGCTCTTCACACCCCTATCGGCATATTCCACAGATTCTTTATCGATTTTATGGACTTTAGCATATCAGCCATTTGTCGAAATACGTACACAGCCCGGATAGGCATCCGTATCTACACCCGATCAGTCCTCCCCGAGAGCGCATGCGCGCATCTTGGTAACCAAACGAGATCGCCATGCCAGACGACGCGACACCCCAAACCAACCCCGACGCCGGCCCTGACCCGCTAGCCGAGTCCGTCCCCGAGCAGGGGATCGAGTCTGTCGGGGCCGAGTCCGCCGGGGCCGCCGGGTCCTTCGAGGAGACCGAGCCCGGGCAGGTCGCCGGACAGGGCACGGAGCCTGGGGAGGCCACCGTCGCCGAGGGAGCGGCCGGTCAGGGTAATCGCCGCAGGGGTATGTGGGCCGCGGCAGCCGTGGTCTGCGTCCTCGCCGGAAGCGCCGCCTCGGTGCTCGGCGCGCACGCCGTGGCCAAGAGCGACGCGAGCAAGACGGAAACGAGCTTCCAGCATGGCTCGCAGGCGATCGCCTCGACGTTGAAGCTGGCGGTCCAGCGCCAGGAAGAGCTCACCATCGCGGCCTCCACCTTCTTCGCCGGCAATCCGAAGGCAACCCCCGCCGAATTCACCCGGTGGGTCACATGGGCGCGCACACGGCGTCGCTATCCCGAGCTCGATGCGCTTGGCCTGCTAGCGGCTCCGCCCAAGCCCACACCGGTCGTCCACAAGCCCACGGTCGTCACCGCCTCCTCCACCGGCACTTCATCCACATCCGGCGAAGCCTCCCCAACTCCGATCGATGTCTCATCCCCGCCCGCTCATCCCTCCCCCCCGCCCGTCCACGTCTCGCCCGCGCTACTGCTGAGTCGAAACACCGGGCTGCCCACCTATCACCCCATCTCTGCTGGCCACAGGCAGGCACTGGCGATCGTAACGCCCGTGTACCGGGGAAATGTGACCCCGCACACCGTGTTCGGCCGCACCGCCGCATCGGTGGGATGGCTGCGCGAGGTGCTCGTGCCCGGGGCCCTGCTGGGACAGGTGCTGGTGGGCCATCCCGGTTACGCGCTGAGCGTCACCTACCGGCCCCATGCGGCTAACCGCGCCGGCGCCTCAAACCTCGTATTCACCAGCGGCGCCCCGCGGTCCGACGCGCAGAACACGACGCTCAACCTGCACGACGGCTGGACCGTGACGAGCTTCGGCCCGGCCGCCGCCGCGAACGTGCTCAATAACGGAGACGCGCTCGCGCTGCTGATCGGCGGGATCCTGTGCAGCGTGGTGCTCGGCCTGCTCGTGGACCTGCTCGGCGCCGCTCGCTGGTCGACGCCGGCACCAACGCCGACGGAGGATGACGCAGAGGCCGGCGCCGAGGCAAAGGCCGGCGCCGAGGCGCAGGCCGGCGAGCTGCCCGGCAGGTATCTGTACGAGCCCGTGACCGGGCTGCCCAACCGCGAGCTCACGCTGGACCGCGCCGAGCGCATGGTCGCCCGGGCGGGACGCGACTCGGGCATGCTCGCGGGCGCGCTGTTCGTCGACATCGACCAGCTCGGCGAGGTCAACGAGATGCTCGGGCTGACCGCCGGGAATCAGCTCTTGAAGATCGTCGGGGAACGGCTCGAGGAGGTTGTGCGCACTGGGGATACGGTGGGCCGGCTCGACGGCGACGAGTTCGTCGTGCTGGTCGAATCGGCTGCCCGCGGGGTGCGTCTGGACTCCCTCGCCCAGCGGATGATCGAGGCGCTGCACAAACCAGTCGAGCTCGACGCTTTCGGGCCGAGCTTCGTGCTGACCGCGAGCATCGGCGTCGCCTTCGGTCGCTACGCCACGCCCGATGACCTGTTGCGCGACGCGCACGTGGCCCTGGTCTCGGCCAAGACCGCGGGCAAGGACCGCTACACGCTCTTCAACGCAAACATGCGCACCGTGATCGAGGGTCGAGCGGTGCTCGAGGCCGAGCTGAGCACGGCCCTGGCGGAGAACCAGTTCTTCCTGCTCTATCAGCCGATCTACGATCTGCGCACCCGCAAGGTGGCCGGCCTGGAGGCGCTGATCCGCTGGCAGCATCCGACGCAGGGCGTGCTGGCGCCTGACGCGTTCATCCCGCTGGCCGAGGAAACGGGGCTGATCGTGCCGATCGGGCGTTTCATGCTCGAAGAGGCCTGCGCCCGGGCCGCGGCCTGGGAGGTGGCGGGGGGCGCCGCCGCTCCAGGCCGTTCTCGCGTCGGCGTCTCGGTGAAGGTTTCGCCGCATCAGCTGGATCGAGACGGCTTCGCCACCGACGTGCAGCGCGCCCTGCAGCAGTCCGGGATCGAGCCGTCGCTACTCACGCTCGAGATCCCCGAGACCGCGATGATGAGCGACCTCACCGCGGCGGCGGAGCGCCTGCGTGAGCTCAAGCGCCTGGGCGTGAGCATCGCGATCGACGACTTCGGCGGCAGCGGCTACGCCCACCAAGCCGACCTGCGCCAGCTACCGCTCGACTCGATGCGGGTTGACCGCAGCTCGCTCGCCTCCTCCGAGGACGAGGACTACCGCAGCTGGCTGCTCGAGGCAATCCTGCTCGTCGGGCGTGAACTCTCGCTGACCGTGGTCGCCACGGGAATCGAGACGCACGAGCAGATGGCCACGCTCCAGGCAATCGGCTGCACGATGGCCCAGGGCGCCCTGATGGGCTCCCCCGCACCGGCGGACGCCGTCGCGAGCCTGCTCGCCGTGGAGCTCCCCACCGTGGGCGGCGTCGTTGACCCGAGCATGCCTCGGAATTTGGCTCTGTAGAGCCGACGGGGGACCCAGGAATCGAACCTGGCGTTGCGGTTTTGGAGACCGCCGTGTTACCGATACACCAGTCCCCCGGGCGGGCCCGCATTGTAGGGGCTCTCCGGGCGCTGAGACATCGATGCGCGGGACGGCCCAAATGCTAAAGGCGCGGCTTGTGAATGCCGAAAACGTCTATAGCCCTACCCCTTCTTGTGATGATACGCACTTTCTCCTCCAGGCGCCGGGCCTTTGGCCGATCTTTGATCGGCCGGCATCGATCGCTGGCCGCGGAGGCCGGCGACACGCTGCTCGAGGTAATCGTCAGCGCGCTGCTGCTGGGGCTGATCGTCGTCGGCACGTTCTCGGGGCTGAACAGCACCAACCGCGCGACCTCGATCGACCGCTCGCGCTCCCAGGCCGACGCGCTGGCCGAGCACGCCGAGGAGCAGTTGCGCGGCGAGCCGATCAAACGGCTCACCGAACTCACCGAAAGCCACCCGCTCGAAGAAACCGTGAAAGAGAACGGCTCCGTCTACACGATCGTCTCGACCGCCAAATTCGTAGAAAGCGAAGGCACCAGTAGCTGCAATGCCTCCAGTACTGCGAAAGCCGAATACCTGCAGACGACCTCTAAGGTCACCTCGCCGCTGATCGGCGCGGGCAAGTCGGTAGAAGAGAACGGCATCATCAGCCCGCCGGCCGGCTCCGCGCTGATCGCGCAGGTGACCGAATCCGGCGCACCACTGCAGGGCGCCGAGGTGGTCGCGACGGGACCAGCGCCCGCCACGACATCACACGAACTCGAAACATCCCTCAACGGTTGCGCGATCCTGGCGGTGCCGCCGGGCGAATACAACATCTACGCCAGCAAGTCGGGCTATGTCGACCCAAACGGATTCGCGAACACCCATGAAGACGAAAGCGGAAGCGTCACGCGCAGCGTCTACATCCCGGCCGAGAACACCTCCAAGGTCGGCTACAACCTCGGGCTGGCGGGCAAGTTCGAAGTGAAATCTATCGAAGGGAGCCTCGCCACCCCCACCGAAGGGGACTCGTTCGTCGCGTTCAACACCGGGATGACAAAACCTCGCCCATTCGGCATCTCCGGCAGCTACGGCACGACGGTGCCATCGTCCACAACTCTCTTCCCCTTCAAATCGAAGTACACGGTCTATGCCGGCACCTGCGAAGCCGACCTTCCCAGCGCCAACGGCGTGCCCCTCGTCGAAGCCGAAGAAAAGGAAGTCACCCCCGGCAGCACGATCGCCACCACCCTGCGGCTCGCTCCGGTCAACATCAGGGTGTGGGGGGGCTTCAGCAGCTCCAACAAAGGCAAACTGATCAGCGGCGCCGAAGGCTATACAAACGACACCGGCTGCGGCACGAAGCGAACCTTCACGACCATCTCGACCCCCTCACCCCTCGAAGGCACGATGCCGCACCCGGGCCTGCCGTTCGGCAAGTACACGATCTGCGTCGGCAGCGGCGGCAACCATTGGGAAAGCAGCAAATTCGAAAACAACAGCGTCAACGGCCCAACCGTCGCCTCCGTGCTCACGCCGCCGAACAACGGCGGCGTTGAACCCGTTGGCTCCACCAAATACGGAATCGTCTATCTCGGCATCGAAGGCACCGGGACAACTCCGAGCAAAGTAACCGCGGGCACCTGCTGATGAGCGTCTTGGGAACCCAGCCACCTCGCCTCTTCGATGAGCATGGCGTCACGCTGATCGAGCTGCTGGTCGCGATGCTGATGGCGCTGGTCATCAGCCTCGCGGCGTTCTCGATCCTCGAATTCACGACGAGCGACGTCTCGCGCATCACCGGCCGAGCGCACGTCACCCAGACCGGCCGCGTCGCGCTGGAGAAGCTCATGCTGCAGCTGCATTCGGCGTGCGTCTCAGTCAACGTCAACCCGATTCAGGCAAAAAGCTCCGAAACCCGAATCAAATTCGTCAGCGAAACCAGTTCTCTGAACTCGAGCAAAGAACCCACATCCTCATTTGCATCGGTCAAGCTGCACGAACTCATATACACGCCTCCCAGCGGCAAAGTGGCTGGCACCCTCATCGAAAAGGCCTGGAAGAGCACGGGAACCAATACGAGCACCGGCGAATACATATTCAACAATGAATCGGAAAGCCCGGCCGAAACAAAGCTGCTTCTCACCGGCATCGTTCAGTCAGTAAAGGAAGGAAAAGAAGTCCCCGTTTTTCAGTACTATCGCTATTTCAATTCAACTGACACCAAGATCAAAAATGGGGAAGCCAAGCTCGGCGAAATCGACCCGGAAGCGATGTCGAACGTGGCGATGGCGAAAGAAGAAATAAAAGAAAAAACAAGGATAACCGAAGCCGAAAAAGTCGCCAAGGTGGCCGTCAGTTTCACGCTGACGCCCGAAGCTCACGAAGGCATCATCGCCAAAGGCGGTCAGCCGGTCGCCCTCGAAGACTCGGCGATCCTGCGCTTCACCCCGGCCTCCGAAGAAGCCGCCAACACCAACCAGCCCTGCGCCGAAATCTGATGAAACCCATCCCCCAATCCCCGCGCCGCCCCGCAATCCTGCACAGGCAGGAGGGCTTCACGCTGATCCTCGTGCTCACCGTGCTGCTGATCACCTCGCTGCTCCTGGTCGCGGCGTTCACCGCGGCCAACGGCGAAGTCCACCTGACGAACACCGATCGGGCCCAGAAGAAGGCCTACTACGCAGCCGAGGCGGGGATCGAGGACTACGAGTACCACCTCACCCAGGACGGCAACTACCTGAGCTACTGCACCGAAGGACCCGCGGCCACCAACAAAGCGCTCAACCAAAACGGTGAAACGATCCACCGAGCGACCGTTCCCAGCACGAATGGCGAACCAACGAACGAGCAGTACGCGATCCAGCTGCTGCCGGCGGAAAGCGCATCGAAAGAAGACCCGAACTGGGCCAGCGACCCCCACTGCGACCAGAACCACTTGGTGGAAAGCATGGTCGAAGAGAAAGGATCAGCCACGGGGACGTTCCGGATCGAGTCGACCGGCTACTCCTCCGGCGCGGAAAGCACGATCGTGGCCACGTTCAGAAACGCCAACTTCGTCAGCTACGTGTGGTACACGAAGTACGAAACCGGCGACCCGGCGATCTACGGCCCGCCTCCCACCGCTAATCCTCCCTATCCCACCGCGCTCCCGAACTACTTCGCCGAATGCGGCGAATTCTATCCAAAACGGCCTCCCCAAGGAAGACTGGAAATTTCAGGAGTTAAATATCCCGAACGTTGCCTCAACAACTTCTTCATCAACGGCGAATCTGTCAATGGGCCCCTCCACACCGCGGACCATGGCGGAGTCTGCGGCTCGCCCACGTTCGGCCGTAACGAAAACGATCGCATCGAATTCGGCAACGGCGGCAACCCTACAGGCGAAGGCTTCTCCAACGAGGCGCCATGCGGCGAAGCGGCGACGCCCACATTCAAGGGCAAACACATCCTCCCCAAGGAAGCCCTATCGATCGAACCGCCGCCCGGCGACGAAGAACTGAAACACCTCGTCGAACCGGCCTACCTCTATGCGGGCAAGACGGAATTCGTGCTCGAAGGCAACACGATGACCGTGAACAAGTATGCGCTCAACAGCAAAGGCGAAGTTGAAATAACCCCGACAAAAGGCGTGGAATATCCGCCCAATGGGATCATCTACGTCACCGGGGGCTGCCCGGAAGCGTATACCCCGTACGGCCCCAAGCCCAAGTACTATCCCAACGAAGTGGCCGCTGGATCCGATACCACCTGCGGCAACGTATATGTGCACGGCGAATACAAGAAGTCGCTGACGATCGCCGCCGAAAACGACGTCGTCATCAACGGCAATCTCACGACGCCGGTCAACAGCGAAGGCACACCCACGACCAACGACCTGTTGGGTCTGATCGCAAACAACTTCGTGCGTGTCTATCATCCGGTTGTCGAAGCCTATGAAGGAAAAGCCCCGGAATTCAGCACCATACGGAGCGAACTCGAAGGGGCGCTGCACAAAGAAACCATCAGGGTGGAAGCCCAGGGCGCACTCGCCAATGAACTGAAAATCGAAGTCAAGGAATCGGGCGCCGAATTTGAAGTGTTGGTGCTCAACGGGAAATCCGAAAAACTGGAAACCACGGGGCTGCTCAAAGAAGCAAAACAGCTTTTGACGTTGACTTCGCCATATGTGGTGTATGGGGAAGGGGCGAAATACGCCGAAGGCAAAGCCGAAAAACTGAAAGCGCTCCCCGCGGCATCGCTGGGCCACAAAGAAGTCGTCAAGATCGAAGCGAAAAACCCCAAACTGGGTAAAGAACTTGAGGTCGAAGTAAAGGAAACCGGTCCGAAATTTGAAGTTGTGGTCTACACAATAGAATCTGAAACCCTCAAAGAACTCGAAAAATTTGGCCCGTATACGACGGCAAAGGAACTCACTGAACATACTTCTCCAAATGTGGTCTTTGCAAAAGGCGCCAAGTACTCCGAAGGCGAAAAAGAAAAACTAAAGAAAAGCACCGGCAAGTGGTTGGACTCGAAATGCAACGAAAACGGCCAGAAAAAAATCGAGACCTTCAACTCCACCGTGAGGGAGTGCGAATACACCGACGAAGCCGCCGAATGCGACGCGCCCAACTCGTCGAAAGATCTGATCGAACCGACCATCTATGCGGCGATGCTGGCCGTCAAACACGCGGTGATCGTCGACAACTTCACCTGCGGCGCCGCCACGCTCAAAAATCTGGATGTCTACGGCGCTGTCGCGGGTCTCTACACGAACGGGTTCACGGGCGAGTTCTCGGGCAGCACGATCATCCACGGCTATCCCTACGACGCCAACTACGACAACCGCCTTCAGGTTGAGGAGCCGCCGCACTTCCTCAACCCCGTCCAGGCCGCCTGGTACGTCCAGCGCCAGACGATCGCGCCCAACCCGTAGGACGGGGACGGTGAGTGCGGGCGAAGGGACTCGAACCCCCAAGGGCTTGCGCCCACTGGCTCCTAAGGCCAGCGTGTCTACCAATTCCACCACGCCCGCTCAGGCCCTGCGTACCGCTTGCGCACACGGGGACCGCTTCAGATTGTATGGTTTCCCACGATGTCCTCTGCCCTTCGTAGCCGTGAGGAAGCCGATCGCCGCGCGCGCGGCGTGATCGTCACCCACCCCAACCGCGACAAGCCGGTCGTGCAGTCCACGCGCGTGGTCGTGGTCGTGCTGCTGCTGATCACCGTCGTGCTGCTGCTGATCAACACAATCGGTGGCTGGAGCCTGCTCGAGGGCGCGCTGCCGATCCAGCTCGGCTTCATCGTCGTCTACCTGCTGATGGCCTACTACGCGAGCCGCTGGAGCCGGGGCGTGCTGCCGCTCGGCGCGGGGCTCGCCGTGCTGCTCGCGATCTTCGCGCTCGTGGCCGCGCCCAGCTGGTTCGACCGCAACCATGCCGGCTTCTCGCAGGCCGCCCTCAACTCCGGACTGCTCGGGGTGATCACGCTGCTGATCGTCCCCATACAGATCCTGCTCGTCGTGTTCGCGATGCGCGGCTTCAAACAGGGCTGGAACGTCGAGGTCGAGCGGCGCGACCCGTCGGCCGGCGCGGGCGGCGGCGCAGGCGGGTACCCTGACGCTTCGCCGTTGCCGGCCTGAGCTGTTCCCCGCCCGAGCCGCCCGGATATCCTCGTACGCACCGGGTCCACGGACCCGCTCATGCGACGGTGGCGGAATGGTAGACGCGGAGGCCTCAAAAGCCTCTGTCCGCAAGGGCGTGTGGGTTCGACTCCCACCCGTCGCATTCAGGTAGACGCACGTCGCATCAAATGCCCACCCATAGGGACCTGCGCGCCAAGCTGCTTTCTATGCCGGTCCTCCAACCAGCTCCCGCAGCTGCCCCGCGATCGCCTCCGGCGCGGCGAGGATGCCGTATGGCAGGTCCTCGTGCTCATCCAAGTCCAGCACACTCAGCCCGGCGCGTTCGCAGATCAGCGCGCCGGCGGCAATGTCCCAGGGCTTGACCGTGCGCTCGAAGTAGGCGTCGAACCGCCCCGCCGCCGTCCAACACAGGTCCAGCGCGGCGCTGCCAAAACGACGGATGTCGCGCACCTTCGGGATCGCGCGAGCGAGCACCTTTGCTTGGGCCAGCCTTACGCGCGCGTCATACGCCAGGCCGGTGGCGACCATCGCCGTCGCCAAGTCCCCGCGCTCGGAGCCACGCAGCTCGACCGCGTCCGGGTCCCCCGATCCCGCGGCGCCCGCCGCGGGATCGCCCGAATCGTGATCGACCGCTCCTCCCCCACTCAGCCACGCCTTCCCGTCGCGCGTGGCCGTGAACAGCTCCCCCCGGTTCGGGTCGTACACCGCGCCCGCCAGCATGCTTGCAGCCCCGTCGCGCACCGCGACGCTCACGCACCACTGCGGGATCCCGAACAGGAAGTTCACGGTCCCGTCGAGCGGGTCGACGACCCAATCGAGGCCGCTTGTTCCCTCTTCCGAGCCGCCCTCCTCCCCCACGAAGCCGTCCTGCGGCCTGCGCTCGGCGAGCAGCGTCCTGATCGCGCGCTCGGACGCCAGATCCGCCTCGCTGACGAGATCGGTCGGCGTGCTCTTGCTGCTCACGCTTCGCTCACGGCCGGCTTCGACACGCTCCAGCAGCAACCCGCCCGCCATCCTTGCCGCCTCGACGGCGATCTCGAGCAGCTCAGTTGCTTGCGTCTCCCCCGCCTGGCGCTCGCCGTCTCCGTTCACGAGGTCCCCTCCGCGCGGCGCTCACCGGCTCCGCTCACGAGAATGCTTGCGGGCGATCCTGCGCCCACGGGCGTGCGGCCTCGAGCTGCGCCGCGAGCGCGACCAGCGTCGCCTCGTCGTTCGGCTTTGCGATCAGCTGCACCGCGCGCGGCAGGCCGTCAGCGTCGAAGCCCGCCGGCACCGAGCAGGCGGGCTGGCCGGTGAAGTTCCAACAGGCAACGTACGGCACCATCGCCGAGGCCTCAACCGACGCCCGCAGCCAACCGCGGCCCTCGCGAGCGCCGATCCGCGGCGCCGGCGCGGGGGTCACCGGCGTCAACAGCACGTCGTGGTCGGCGAGCGGCTCGTTCAAGCGCGCGGTGTACTGCGCTCTGCGCCCGAGCGCCCAGTCGAGGACGCCCTGCGGGATCATCCCCCCGATGCGGGCGAGCGCGCCGATGCGCCGTTCCACGCGCTCGGGGTGAGCGAGCGCGGCCACCGTCTCGTGCAGGCTGCGCAAGTAGATGACCGTGAACTCGGCCGTGGGCGCGAGCTGGCCGTGGTCCACCTCGTGCTCATGCACCTCGTGCCCGAGGCTCCTCAACAGCGCCGTCGTCTGCTCGAGTGCCGCGCGGTTCTCTTCATCCAGCTTCGTCAGCGGCGAGGGCGGCAGCCTGCTCGCCATCGCGATCTTCAGGGGACCGGTCTGCCCGAGCGCGTCCAGGAACGAGCTCGGCGGCACGACCGGCGTATCGGGGTCCGCCGATCCACCGGCGATCGCGTCGTAGAACAGGGCGCTGTCACGCACCGAGCGCGTCAGCACGCCGTAGACGACGAGGCCGTGCCAGACGCCCGCCTGCGGCGCCAGCGGCACGCGCCCCCACTGGGTCTTCAGCCCAAACAGCCCGCAGAACGCCGACGGAATGCGGATCGATCCCCCGCCGTCGCCCGCCAGCGCGGCCCCCACCAGGCCGGCGGCGACCGCCGCCGCGCTGCCGCCGCTGGAGCCACCGGGGCTGTGCTGAAGCTCCCATGGGTTGCGCGTCACGCCCCAGGTGGCGGACTCGGTCCAGGGGAACGCGCCCAGCTCGGGCATCTGCGTCTTGCCGATCACGATCGCCCCCGCCGCGCGCGCGCGTCTGACAATCTCCGAGTCCGCCTTCGCGGGCTCGCCGTAGGCGTTGGTGCCGAACGTCGTCAGCTCGCCGGCGACGTCCTGCTCGTCCTTGACCGCGATCGGCACGCCCAGCAGCGGGCGCTCGTTTCCAGCGCCACGTCTGGCATCGGCCTGGTCGGCCTCCATCCGCGCGCGTTCCTCGAAGACGACCCTGAACGCGTTGAGGGCTGGGTTAAACCGCTCGATCCGCTCCAGGTACACATCGACGAGCTCGCGCGAGCTTACCTCGCCCGCGGCGATCAACTCGGCCTGCCTGGCGATCCCTGCATAGGCGAGGTCGGTGGCGTCCACGCGCGGAATCTAGACGATCCACCCCCGCGTCGGCGACGCGGGTTGTGTGGGCCACGCCGCGATTGGGGGACGCGGACCCGCGAACACAAAAATCGACACATTCACCGCGAACCGCTTTAGGATGAGTTCCGCTTTTCAGATTTGCTCACCGTCGCCGCGGCGCTCACCGGTCGCGCAGGCTTGAAGCGGGGCGGTGCAAACACCGATCAAGGGGGAGCACATGTCCTATCCCGTCACCTTCGAGGCCGACTACGTCGAGTCCCGCAACCGCCTCACCGCATTCTTCAGGCTGATCCTCGCGATCCCGCTCGTGATCTGGCTGGTCGTGTACGGCATCGTCGCCGAGCTCGCGATCGTCGTCGCCTGGTTTGCGATCGTGATCACCGGACGCTACCCGCGGGGCCTCTACGACTTCGTCGCCGACTTCACCCGCTTCGCCACGCGGACGCTCGCCTACACATATCTGCTCAGCGACCTCTACCCGTCGTTCACGGGCTCCGACGATCCCGCCTATCCCGTGCGGATGGAGTTCGAGCCGCTCGATCACTACGACCGCCTGAAGACGCTGTTTCGCATCATCCTCGCGATCCCGATCCTGATCCTGCGCTACGTCATGGGCCTGCTGCTCGAGGTCGGCGCCTTCGC
>Ga0302324_100017760_pt1 | contig 14073 bp, 6 predicted proteins | sample Palsa_T0_1_FD_201949 | JGI IMG/M metagenome (GOLD analysis project Ga0302324, IMG submission 201949) | Peat permafrost microbial communities from Stordalen Mire near Abisko, Sweden - Palsa_T0_1 | ecosystem: Environmental > Terrestrial > Soil > Palsa > Peat permafrost | place: Sweden: Abisko... | reverse complement strand
CAGGTCGCCGGTGGCCTCGCCGAGTTCGTTGGCAATGACCGCGGCGATGGAATAGCCGGGGGAAAGCAGCGAGGCGCTGATGGTGGGGGTGTTGCCGATGACCATGGTGACGGCCATGGTTTCGCCGAGGGCGCGCGCCAACGCCAGAAAAATCGAGCCCATGATACCGGTGCGCGCAAAGGGGACCACCACTTTCCAAGTGGACTCCCAGTGCGTCGAGCCCAGGGCCAGCGCGGCTTCCCGCTGATCGCGCGGCACAGACAGCAGCACTTCACGGGACACTGAAACGATGTACGGAATGACCATGATGGCCAGCACGATGCCGGCGGTCAGGAAGCCGATGCCGTAGGCAGGGCCGGTGAACAGCGGCAGAAATCCCAGCGTGGATTTCAGAAAGGGCTGAATGTCCTCGCGCATGATGGGCACGATGATGAACACGCCCAGCAGGCCATAAATCACGCTGGGCACGGCGGCGAGCAAGTCGATAAAAAACTGCAAGGTGTCGGAAATATTCTGCGGGGCCAGCTCCGCGAGAAAAATGGCGGCGCCGATGCCTAGCGGGACGGCGATGGCCAAAGAGACGAACGCAGTGACCAGTGTGCCGTAGATAAAGGGCAGCGCTCCAAAATCGCCGGCGTTGGGATCCCAGATGGAGGTTACGAAAAAGTGAAAGCCGAACTTGTGGCGCGAAAGAACGGAGCCGTGCCAAAGTTCAAAAACCAGCAGCAGGGTGATCAAGACGACGGAGAACGCGAACAGCGAGGTGATAATGCGTGCGATTTCGTCGCCATCACGGAGGCGGCTGAGAAAAGAACGCGAGCCGGAAATTGGGCCCGCGCTCGGAGTTGTGGTGGTTGCCGCCAAAGGGGTCTGTCCGTTCCTGTTTCCTGGCTAGCCGTCTGGCTGCCGGCTCACTGCCGCGCCTTACTGGATCTTGTCGATGGCCTTCAGTTCCTTGGCCACCACTTCCTTTGGCAGCGGCGCGTAGGAAAGGTTTTGCGTCAGCGCCTGGCCGTCGGTGATGGCCCACTTGATGAAGCCCTTCATGGCATCGCGCTTGGCGGTGTCCGAAAACTTGGCGGGAATCAGCAGCCACGTGAAGCTGGAGATGGGATAGGCGGTTTTGCCGGGGGCGTTGGTGATGGAGACGCGGAAGTCGTCGGGCATGGTTACGCCCGCCGCAGCCGCGGTCACGCTGGCGAAGTCTGCCTTGATCACCGCGCCGGCGGCGTTTTTCACGCTGCCGTACTCGATTTTGGTTTGCACCGCGTAGATCAATTCAACGTAGCCGATGGAGCCGGGCGTCTGCTTTACCAGGCCGGAGACGCCTTCGTTGCCCTTGCCGCCGAGTCCTACGGGCCAACTGATGGACGCGCCCTTGCCGGGCTTGGTCGCCCAGTCGGGACTAACCTTGGAAAGATAATCGGTGAAGATATAGGTTGTGCCGCTGCCGTCAGAGCGGTGCACGACGACGATGTCCGTAGCTGGCAGCTTCACGCCGCTGTTGGCGCCGGCGATGGCCGGGTCGCTCCACTTGGTGATGCGGCCGAGATAGATACCGGCGAGCGCTTCCGGAGTGAAGGTAAGCGCTGCGTTTACTCCCGGAAGGTTATAGATAGGTACAACAGCGCCCAGCACGGTGGGGAAGTGCAAAATGCCGGAGCCGTGCTTGTCGCTGTAGGCCTTCAGTTGATCGTCGTTCATGGGGCCGTCTGAAGCGCCAAAATCCACCGTGCCATCGGTGACCGCTTTGATGCCTGCGCCGGAACCTTGCGACTGGTAATTGATCTCCAAGTTGGGAAATTTCTTGTGATATTCGTCGAACCATTTGGAGTAAATGGGATACGGAAATGTGGCGCCTTCTCCGGTGATCTGCAGGATTCCCGCTGCCCAAACCGCGCCCGCCGCCGCCAACACTGCCAAAGCAAAACCGACAGATCGTTTCATGCGCATCTCCATAGAATTCCGTCTTTCTTGAGTGCAACTAGTGTGGCGCGGGTTTGTTACAGCATTGTTACAGTCGCGGTGGAACTTGTTAGAAATAGTAAATTTTTAGCCGCGGCAATCGCAAACTAAGGGTTTTGTTGTAATCAGCTTAGGGGCCGCGAGACGCCAGCGCGCACAAAAAAGCGGGCGGCCCAGTGAGGCACCGCCCGCTTCAGTCAGCCCGGTATAGCGGCCGCCGTGCTACCCCGATTTATGGGAGGTAGTAGCGGAACGAGGTGAATAACATGTTATCGACAGCCTTCGGCCCAATGGAGATGGGTGCACTGCCGCTGGGTGCGCCACCGGTACCGGAATAAGCATCTTTCCAGAGGTAGGAGTACTGCACACCAAACTGCATGCGGCCTTTCGAACCCTGGTAGAACTTGTACCAGAAGCCGAGGCTGCCTTCCTGAACGACGCGGACATCGCCAGCGCAGGAGCTGGAGCCCGGATTGAAGTCATTCGTGGGCACGGCTTCCGTGGCGCAGGCGAAGTTGTTGGCGGCAACGTTGCCGTAGCCGCCGATCTGGTTTGCTTTGAACGAGGTGGTAGTGGTGGCCGGAACGGTGGTTAGCACGCCGCCGACAAGATAGTTAATGGCAGGTGTCTTGGTGATGGTAATGGCTTCATACCCTTGATAGCCTGCGCGCCACGCGTATTCCAAGCCGTAGTAGCCGTAAACATCGAGTTTTCGATTAGGATGCCATTCAAGCCGGCCCAAACCGTGCGCTGTCCGGATCAGCGACAGCGTACCGTCCGGACGCGCGGTGGCGTCCGCCAGCTGCGCCGATCCGTAACGCCCGATTCCGTCGCCAGCAACGCCCTTGACGCCGAAATCTAGTTTCTTGCCGAACAGCGACCAGAGCGCACTGGCCCCGAGGCCGCCGCCCGTTGTGCTGCTGTTGGTGGCGCCTACGGCGCTCACTGTTGTGGAAGCGCAGGCCCCGTTGTAACCGTTGTAGGTGACCAGCGTCGTGGTGCCGGCGATATAATCGGAATCGCCCGCGTTGGTGCCCACCACGCCGCAAGGATAGATGCGGTCGCGGAAGAAGCTCACGATGCCGAAGAGTTCATAGTGTCCGAATCCCGGATCGGCAGCGGCCTTGAAGATCAAGTCGGGCGCCTTATTCACAGTATAGCCGTTGGCGTCGAAAGCGTTGTAGAGACCGCCGCCGGCCCCGGGCGCGTTGATGAAAAAGTTTCCGGTCTGGCCAGTGGTGGCGCCAGAGGTGACGATGGTGGCGGGCGCGGCGCCATCATTGATCGTGGTCACGCTGGAGAAGCCGCGGCCGCCGATGGTGGCCTGCGGGCCTTCCACGGACATGCCCAGAGCGAATTTGCCGCCGAAGTCCTTCACGACGCGGAAGCCGTACTGGCGGGCCCAAGTGAAGCCCGCGTTGTACTGCGGATCGATCACGGCCGGCAGGTCTTCCTGGCGGTTGAACATCCCCTTCTTGGTTTCCGTGGCGAGACTCCACTGTTGGCCGCCGGTGAAGATCCAGCCGTTGTCAAACGCGGCTTGCGCGAACGCTTGCCGTTGCCGCAAGACGTAGCTGTTGCTCTGGCGATTGTTGGAAGTGGTGCCGGCACCGAGGAAGTCCGCTTCGTAGTAGCCGCCGATGGTCGCCGCGGCGAGTTTGCCCTGGACCAACATGCTGATACGGCTCTGGCGTCCGGTGAAGGCGTTTTCGCCGAGGTGTGCGAGGTCGCTGGCGGTGTAAGGAATACTGGTCAGCGGAGTGTTAATATCGCTGGACGTGGCGCGATTGCGATACACCGTTTCTGCCGCCAGGAAGCCGCCCGGGGTGATGTTCACGCCTTTGTAGCGAATGGTAGCGGGGCCATCGTCGGAACTCTGCAACTGCGATTCGCCGGAATTTCCCGTGGCGTTGGCCACGGAAAGTGCGAGCGTGTCGTTGCTGGTCTTGAGCGCGGCCACCGAGGAATTCAGCGCCACAGTGTCGCTTTTGGCGGCGGTGGATGTTGCCACGGCTTCGGTAGCCTTGGAACTAGCTTCCGCGGCGCGCGAATTGGCGGTGGCCGCTTCTTCACGAGCTGCGTCAATCTGGCGGTCGCGCTTGGCGAGTTCTTCCTTCAACAGATTTAATTCCTCCTGTTGCGATTGCAGGGCCTGCCGCAATGCTTCCACCTCGGCGGCGATTTCCGCGCTGGACTTCTCCGCAGTGGGCTTAGCCGTGGCGGCGGGTTTGGGTTTAGCAGCGGGTGCATCGGAGTCTTTCGGTGTATCGGCCAGCGCCGTCCCGCAAACCAGGAACAGCGATAGTGTAAGTGCAGCTAATTTATTCATTGCCTCTCTCTTGTGTAGAAGGTTTCGACGTGCCGAATAAAATTGTTGCGTACCGCCCCGCATGGAAGGTAAATGGCCCGTCTTACGGTTACATGAATCGAATGTGAATATTCTGTAACAGAGGCGCCAAATCTACCTTTAAACGCAATGTTTTTAGGAGTTTACGAAATTGGCCGGAGGCCCCGTGCGCAAACACGTGCAGCAGTCGAGGCGCCTGGTTGATTTCGCGTGCTACTAAAAAACGCGTCTCGCTCTCGACCGCGATGGGGTGCCATTCAGTGAGCAGATGGTATAACGCAACGGCAAGTACGTCAACCTGCGCGTGCGCGATTCAGGATGTTCGACCAAGCAGCCTTGCTTTACATCCCGCTTGGTACCCAAGTGGAACCCCGTGCCGCCTAGCACCGTCAAAACCGCCTCCGCAAGAATGCAGCCCCGTTAAAAACGATAGTTCAGTTCGCTATACCCCAGCGCTCCGTTGCTATCCGTGGGATAAATATTCTTGATGACCTGTCCGCCCTGCGCCCAACCGAAGTACAGCGTGAGTGAAAGTCCATGGCCAAACTTGCAATCGCCACTTATGTCGTAGAGATTCGCAAGTTTGGTATCGCCGCCAGCCGGCCGTCCCTGAAAGCCGAAGGTCCAAGGCTGAAACGCGCCGCCGCCGGAATACCAGAGGTCTGTGCTGCTGGATAGCCACAAGCCGTGAACATCGCTGCGGATGGTCAGGCTCTTCGCCGGGCGCAACACCACCTCGCCAAAAACATCCGTGTTGTTCATGGAGTTGAAAAATGGAAAGCGGGCATACACACGCGGGGTCGGCAGAACGGCGAAAAATGTTCCGTGCGTGCCGTCGTTGGGATTTCCGTCACCGCTCGAGTAAAAGTAGCCCACGCGCAACCATGGGCGAACCGGCCTCGCAAAGTGCGGTTGGAAGCCGCCTTCAATCGCGCCAGCACCCGAGCGTTGCGTCAGCATGCCCCACTTTCCGCTTTGCAACGCGCCCCAGCCCAAGAGATCGAAGGTTCCGACGCCGGTCGCCGACGCCATGATGAAATGGCCGCCGTACGTGCCGATATCGATGGCACCCAAATCTGCGGCCTTGGCGGCAGCCGAGCGGTTATCCACCTTCACTACGCCCCGCTCATCACTGTAGAAGATGCCAAAGACGCGCCATTCCAGTTGCGTGTTGCCGTAATCGCCTTCGCGGGTAACCGCCACATAACTCACCGGAGTTTTCACCCACCCCCAGCCGTCCACCTGGAATACGCCGCGATCCGGGATTGCGCTGACGGCCGTGAAATTCCACGGTCCGTTGGAGTAGGCATAGTGCAAGCCGTCGAGGCTGCGCATCACGTCGGAATATCCGAAGTTGCCAATCAAGCGCTGCCCGATGCGGTCTGCCTTTAGGGACGCCAGGGTTGCGTCCTTGGGCTTAACTTCGCTGCCGTCGGTAAATTCGAACCGTCCGATTTGGAGACTGTTGCGCCCCCATTTGGGGCGAATGAAAACCTGCTTCGGGAAAATAAACGCGGTGTTCTGCTGCTTGTCGTTCGCGGCATAGTAGGAAGCCCCGAGGCCTAACTGCCCCTGTGGCGCCCCCTTTACGGCTCCGTCCGGCAGACCCAGCAAGATCGGAACCTCAAACTCAATGTTCCAATCGAAGTTCTGGTGCGTCTGGGAAAATCCAAACTGGATTTGCGTGCCGGAAAAGCCGTAGAGGTTTTGGCCGGCGGCCGGCGTGAACCAGTCCCAGGCTTCGTAGCGCTCGCGGATATTGCCGGAGAACGTTACGTTGCCAAGTTCGATGGGCTGCTGGTCCGACTGCGCCAGCGCCGGTGTGCAAAAACCAAAAGCGAAGACCAGGACCGTCAGCAGCTTTTGCAATGGCATGCTAGATTTCATAGATTTGTGCGCCTTTGAAAGACGTGACCGGGCCCTTTTCGGCCGGTCCATCAGCATTGAACAACACAGCAACCTCCGGAGATCAAAAAGGCACGGCGTCGCCTTTCGGATCGCCGTTGGCACCTGTTTTTGGGGTGTAGCTCGGAGCGAAAATTGTTTTCGGGATTCTCTTGCCGCGGCGCAAGAACGGCAATAGTGGGAATGTATTAGATCCTTAAATTCCAGCGGAGCGAGAAGATTGGGCTGAAGAACGCGTGGAGGAGCGCCAAATTAGCGCGGCGCCGCTATGGTGTAGGCAAGAACGATCTGCGTCAACCTGTACTGGTAGCGCGCGTCGGTGTCCGAGATGTCCGCTTCCGTCTTCTGCAATTCGGCCTGGCTGAACTCCACGATGGAACTGAGGCCCAGGTTGTAGCGCGATTGCGCCAGATCGAGCGCCAAGGTGGCTTGTTCTTCCAACTGCCGCGTCACGGAAAGCCGTTCAAAGGCCCGATTCGAATCTTGCCAGGCATCCCGCACGTCGCGCGCAATGTTGTTTTGCAGGTCGGTGAGCCGCCCACGCGCCAGGGTAGTTTGCAGGTCCGCGGTTTTGGCGCGCGCGTCAAACAAAAACCCGTTGAACACCGGAATGTTGATGTTCGCGCCCACCGCGCCCCACCAGCTGGGCACGTGATTGTCGCGTGCCGGCACCAGGCCCACCGTGCCTAGCGCGGTAACGTCGGGAAGCTTCAGGTCGTGTTCTGCGCGACCAAATTTTTCCGCCGCCTGCACTTGGTCCCGCAACGCCAGCACTTCCGGCCGTTGCGCCAACGCTTCGCCAATCAGCGGCTCGACCGTCGGTGGTGGCGCCTCGCCCGCCGGGGCCCCTTCCACCAGCTGAAAATTCTGCGCATCATTGAATCCCAGCAACGCGGAGAGAGCCGCCAGCGAAGCCTCATAATTGTTGCGCGCTTCCAGCAGCAGCAATCGCGCCCGCGCCGCATCCACCTTCGCAAAGCTCAGATCTATGTCCGAGCGCAGCTTCGCGTCCGTCAGCGCCTGAATTTTGTCCACGAATGTTTGCCGCGCATCCACCGTCTGGTGCGCCACGGTCACCAGCGCTTCGGTCTCCAGCGTGTTGAAGAAGGACTGGTCTACCGCCAGAATAATGTCCGCCGTGGTGGCGGCAGCGGTCTCGTCCTGCGCTTTGGCCTGCAAATTCGCGCTGGCCACTAAATTCGGGGTGCGCCCGAAATCCGTCACCAATTGACTGACGTTCGCGCCGGCGGCCGCCCGCGAATAAAGCGCCGAATTGGTCAGACCGCCCGCAGCGATGCGTCCACCGGGCTGTGCGTCCACGCCGGTGGCGTTGAGCGCCACCGTGGGCAGCAACCCCGACCGCTGCTCGCGCACGAACTGCCGCGCTACCAGCGCGTTCAGCCGCCCGATGCTGATCTGCGGATTATTTTTCAGCGCCAGCGCTTCCGCCTGCTCGCGCGTTAGCGTGCGCACCGGTCCCACCCCGCTCGGCGCCATTTGTGCTGCCATAGTTCTTTGCGGCGGCGCGGTCGATTGCGCGGAGCCGGGACTTTGCGCGTAAGCGCCCACCGGCAGGAGCCACAACATCGCGGCGATGCAGCGCGACATTGCATGCATCACTGTAGCGCGCATCATTGCGTCGGCTATCATTGGGTCACCCCGGACGACACCGGCCAAGTCCGCGGCCCTTCATGCACCAGGATGTACACCGCCGGCACCAGGAATACCGTCACCGCTACCGAAACGGTCAGCCCCCCGATAATCGCCCGGGCCAGCGGCGCGTACTGCTCGCTGCCGGCTTCAAATCCCAGCGCCATCGGAATCATGCCCAGAATCGTCGCCAGCGAGGTCATCAGGATCGGCCGCAGCCGCACCTTGCAGGACTCCACCACCGCCTCGCGAATGCTCCTTCCCCGCTCCTGTAGAATCCCCGCGAACTCCACAATCAGAATGCTGTTGGAGACCACGATGCCCGTCATCATGATTACCCCCATCAGCGACATGATGTTCAGCGACGTGTGCGTCAGCAGCAGCACCAGCACCACGCCGGAAAGCCCGGGCGGAATCGCCGTCAAAATAATCAGGGGATCCAGAAACGAGCGAAACTGCGCCATCAGAATTAAGTACACCAGCACCACGGAAAGCAACAGTCCGATGGCAAACCGCGTAAACGATTCGTGCATACCCACCACCGCCCCGCGCACCGCAATCCGCGCATTGTGTGGCAGCTTGATTTGCTTGATCAGCCGCTCCGCGTCCTTAGTCACGCCCGATAGATCCTCCGTCTTGGGCATCACGTAGATGTCAATCACCCGCCGCAGTTGCTGGTGGTCCACTTCCGTGGGCGTATTGATTGGCTCGATCTTGGCCACCGACTGAAGCGGGGTGTACGACGCTGAATTCATGGCGCGCAGCGGAATATTCTTAAAGTCGGACATCGTCATGTTGCCGATCTGTTTGTTCGAGTACTGCACCGTCAGCATGTAGTTGTTGCCGGTCTTCGGATCGATCCAGTAGCTGGGCGCGATCACCCCATCGGAAGTCAGCGCGGTAATTACGTTGTCCACTACCTCCTTCGGCGTGATACCGAGCTGGCTGGCCTGCTCGCGATTAATGTTCAGCTCCAGGCCCGGGTAATCCAGGCTTTGCGGGATCAGCACGTCGCTTACGTTGTGCGAAGTTCTCAGTTGCTGCGCCAGGTCTTTGGCGATTTTGTACGATGCGTCCATGTCGTTGTCGCTGATCTGGATATCGAGCGGCGCGGGCAAGCCCTGGTTGACCACCGAATCCACCAGGCCGCCAGCCTGAAAATACGCGCTCATCTGCGGCAAATCCCTCGCTAGCTTGCGCCGCACGCGCTCCATGTACGCGTAGCTGCCGATTTTGTGGTCTTCTTTCAGGCTCACCTGCACGAACGCCGTATCCATCGCCGAGTTGCTCGTATAAATCGAAGAAAGATCCGGCGTGATGCCGATGTTGGAGACGATCATGTCCAGATCCTTCGCGGAGACCTCGTCCTTGATCACCCGCTCCACCTGCGCCACGTCTTTGTCCGTCACCTCCAGCCGCGTGCCGGTGGGCGCTTTCAGATTGATCACGAACTGCCCGGGATCCGTGCGCGGGAAATACGATAGCCCCAGAAATGGAAACAGCGCCACGAACACCACCAGTATTCCCGCCGCAATGATACTCACCGTGCGCAGCGGCGCTACAAGCGCCCGCTGTACCCAGCGGTCGTAGTGCACCAGCAGCGATTGAAACGCGGCGTTGAATTTTTCGACGATGCGCGCGAAAAATCCCGGGCGCTTTTCTGCCGGTTGTGCTTCGTGGGCCTCGTGCGCGTCCCCGTTTGTATGCGCCGTCGCCAACTGCCCGGTCGCATGCTGCTGATGCGGCTTAAGGCGAATGAAATACGCGCAGTACAGCGGCACCACGGTCATGGCAAAAATATAAGAAGCAAAAATGGAGATCACCACGCCCAGCGCCAAGTCGGCGAAGAGATACCGGCTCACGCCGTAAAACAGAGTCACAGGGAAAAACACGATGGAGGTCGTGGACGTGGCCGCCAGCACCGCCAGCGACACCTCCATGCCGCCCTGTTCCGCGGCCTCCCGCGGCGGCACACCCATCTCCATGAAGCGGAAAATATTTTCAAGCACCACCACCGAATCGTCGATCAGCCGCGAAAACGCCAGCGCCAAGCCGCCCAGCAGCATGGTGTTGATCGATCCGCCTAATCCGTTCATCACCAGAAAACACATCAACGCGGAAAGCGGAATGGAGAGCAGCACGGCAAAGGTGGCACGCGGGCTGCCGAGAAACAGCAGAATCATGATCGCCGTCAGCACCAGCCCAATGCCGCCCTCCTTCATCAGGTTCTTGATGGCCAGTTTTACGAAGATGGATTGATCGAACACCACCTCCGTGCGCAACACCGCCGGCACATCCACTAAATGCTGGATCGCGCTTTTCACGCCGTTCACGATGGCGATGGTGTTGCTCCCACCGCCTTGTTTGAGCACCGGGATGTACACCGAATGTTGCCCGTCGATGCGCACGATGTTGGTCTGGATGGCTGCGGCATCTTCCGCGTGCCCGATGTCGCCCACGAACACGGAGCCCAGGCCCACCGTCTTCAGCGGAATCTGGTTGATCTCGTCCGCCGTGGGCACTTGGCTGTTCGCGTAAATGTTGTAGTCGCGATCGCCGATGCGCACGTCCCCCGCGGGAAGAATTAAATTCGAGTCGTTCACCGCATGCACCACGTCCATCAGGCTCAGTTGGTGCGCTTCGAGCTTTACCGGGTCCACAAATACCTGAATCTGCCGGTACGTCCCGCCGAAAGGTTGCGGCACGGAAGAGCCGGGAACGTTTGCCACCTGGTTGCGCACCGCGAACTGCGCCAAGTCCTTCAGCTGCGTTTCGTTCAGCCCTTGGCCCTTCAACGTGATCAGGCACACCGGCAGGCTCGAGGAGTCAAATTTCAGCACCACCGGCGGCAGCGTCCCCGGCGGCAGCCGCCGCAAATCGGCTAGCGCCAGGTTGGAGATATTGCTGAGCGCCGAATTTCCGTCGGTGCCCGGCTGAAAATAAATCTTGATCAGGCTCACGCCGGTTAGCGAACGCGATTCGATGTGCTCGATGTTGCTCCCTAAGGTAAAAAATCGCTCGAAGGTATCGGTGATATCCGCTTCGATCTGCTGCGGCGGCATGCCGGAATAAAACGTCGCCACCACCACCACGGGAATCTTGATTTCCGGGAAGAGATCCACCGGCATGCGCGCCACAGTGGTAATGCCTACGACGGCCACCACCAGGCACAGCATCAAAATGAAAAAAGGATAAGCGAGGGCGAACTTAGGCATTCGCCCGCTCCCGATGAATCGCAGACGTTATCGAGCCGGCTTCCTTTGGCACCACCGTCTGCCCGGGCCGCAAATCGCTGCGCGCCCCAAGAATGACGCGCTCGCCATCGGCGAGCCCCGTCAACACCACCACGCGCGAATCGCCTTCGTGCCCCAGCGTAACTTGCCGTCGTTCTACCTCGTTCTGCGCGTTCACCACCAGCACGCTGCCCCTTTTCCCGTTGCCCTTGTCGGAACTGCTATCGTTGCCCTCGTGCTGTACCGCTTCCAGTGGAATCGTCAGCACGTTGTGTTGCTGGTTGTAGGTAATCGTCGCTTCCGCATACATGCCGGGCAGCAAGTGATTGTCCGCGTTAGGGAAGTCCACTTCCGTCTCCATGGTGCGCGTCTGCTCGTTCAGCGCGTCGGCAAAGCGCGAGACCTTCCCGGTAATATCCTGATTCAGCGCTTGCACGCGCACCGTCATGGCCTGCCCCACGCGAATCTGCGCGGACACGGACTCGGGAATCGGCAACACCAGCCGCAACACCGAATACTGCGCCAGCCGTACCACCGGAATGGCTTGCGTGCTCTCGGATGTCCCCGCTGCCACCAGCGTCCCGGTATCCGCCGAGCGCACCGTAACCACCCCGTCAAACGGCGCCACAATGCGCGTGTACGCGGACATCGCGTTGGCTTGCTTCTCGTTCGCCTGCGCTACCTCAAATTGCTGCTGCGCCGCCGAAAGCGACGCCTGCGCGGCGGACATCTGGCCCTCGGCTTCCAGATCCTTGGCTTGCGAATCGTCCACTTCCTGCTGCGCCACCAGGCCAGCACGTGAATCCGCCGCCTGTTTCAAGCGTGTGTACGCCGAATGTGCGGCCGCGTGCGCCGAGCGGGCGCGCTCCAGGTCGCCTTGCGCCCGCTGTATCTGCTGCTGCGCCGCGCGGCGCGCCGCTTCCGCGCCGGTCACCTGCGCGGCCAATTCGGGTACTTCCAGCACCGCCAGCACCTGGCCCTCTTTCACGTGCGAGCCTACGTCCACGTAGATGTTGCGTATGTAACCGGCCACTTTGGCGTGTATTTCCACGTCCTGAAAGGGTTTGAACGCGCCCGCAATTTTTAGCGTGTCGCTCACGTCGCCGCGTCGCACCTGCGCCACCGGCACGGAGACTTGCGCCGCATCCGCCGTCGCCCGCGCTTGCGCGGCCTCGTTTGCGCGCCCCAGCCAGTACCAGCCGCCCAGCGCGACCGCCGCCACCGCCACCAACACAACTAGCAAATTGCGTTTTTGCATCATTCTCGTTTCCTGGGCTGAGTCTCCGAACCGGCGAGGAAATTTTTCGCGGGGTTGGGCAACTCGCTGAATTTATGGCAGGCCTATGGCCAAACCGGTCGCAAGGGTACACGTTCAACCCCGCGCCAGTCCTAAATCAGATGACCGAATTCGTTAGAAGGGAGGCGGCGGCCGGAACCACAAGCTCGGCGCCAAATGCTGAGCGGCTGCGGGGTGCACCGAAACGGTGATCCACATCCGCTGACCGTAGAGGTACAACGAAGGCGTGAGTAGTGCGAACAGCAACAGGGCATCGCCGGACGGCAACCCCGTGCCTTTCTCCGCGGGCGTAAAGTGTTGCAATTCCGATGCGCCCACGGTGGCGCGATTACTGGCCGCATGCCGCACGGAAAGCCCCGCCACGGAATCCGCACCCGCCAGAAACGGGTTGTATAAGATCAACGCGACAAGCAGCAGGCACAGGCACACCTGCCATCTTGGCAGGTTATATCTTGCCGAGGGATCTGCGGAACGTGTGGTGCGTTCTCGTCGCATGTCTTCAGGGCTGCGTCATTGACCGCATATCAATAGGCTCATCTGAATAGCCCACCTTAATAGGCCCATCTGGATAACTTGGATGCGCCGCGCGGTAAGATTCCAGCCCACTTCCACAATAATAGGTGCCCCATCCCCCGGTCAAGCGCGGAAGCTCATCGGTACACAATAGCTCGGTGTAGAAGTTCGCCTCGGCGTTCTGCCAAGCAGTGCAAATCCTTACTCGGCAACCTCTGCGATACCACGCCGATCTTTCTTCGTCGCGCTAGTTACCACCATATAAAAAGATACCGCCTATAACTCCAACAGAATGAACACTTCCAAATCTGTAGCAAAACAAAAGACTTCAACTGCCTTTAGAATGAACACTTGCACAAAACCATTAGGGGTTAACCACCCAGCGCACCGCATCGCACTCAGCAGCAAAAAGGGGGAGATGGGGACCGGAGCCAGGGGTGCTCCGATCCCCAGGTAGGACAATGACTGAAGATCGAACGCGAGCAGCATCTCAGCCAGGCGTCACCCGCGAATAAAGGCCATGTGAATTATTCGTGACGCCCTCTCGCCCGTCTGCAGTACTAGTTGCGGAACTGGCAGCCGCGGAATTCCCGGCCGCGGATTCTGCCGTCGCGTCGGATACGCGTGAAAGCGTGTCCGGCGCAGGCATCTGCGGGTTTAGTAGCAAGCGTCCATGCCGCACATCCAGGCCGCGCACCCAGTAGATGATGTCTTCCGCAATGTTGGTGGCGTGATCCGCGATGCGCTCGAGATGCCGCGTTGCCAGGATGAACTGCAATCCGGGACTCACCACCTGGGTATCGTGCGTCATGCGCTCCAGCAACTGCTCGAAGATGCGGTCGCGGTAGCGGTCCACCAGATCGTCGCTCTCCAGAACATGCGTGGCCATATCCGCGTTGCGGAAAATGAGCGCCCCAAGGCTCTTGCTGACCATCGCGCGTACCGCCGCAGCCATGGGTGGCAGTTCCTCGGGGACTTGCGCGCCAGGCATCTCGCGCAGCGAGATCACGCGCTGCGCCAGATTCACCGCAATGTCTCCAATGCGCTCGAGGTCGTTGGTAATCTTTAGCGCCGCCACAATCAGCCGCAATTCGTCGTCGGAAAAATTACCGCTGCGCAGCAGCCGAATGGCGTGCTCGTCGATGACGATTTCCATCTCGTTG
>Ga0302324_100017757_pt1 | contig 14075 bp, 9 predicted proteins | sample Palsa_T0_1_FD_201949 | JGI IMG/M metagenome (GOLD analysis project Ga0302324, IMG submission 201949) | Peat permafrost microbial communities from Stordalen Mire near Abisko, Sweden - Palsa_T0_1 | ecosystem: Environmental > Terrestrial > Soil > Palsa > Peat permafrost | place: Sweden: Abisko... | reverse complement strand
TCGATCCCCAGCGCGCGAATGAGCACATTTTTCAGATGGCTAGCGTTCGCTTGCTCCTCGGTCATTCTTCCCAGCCGTACCTGCTCGCCCACAAAGGAATGATCGTGGGTAAGCTGCTCAAAATTTTTATCTCTCAGGAGGTAGATGCGGCTGTCTCCGACGTGCGCGACGCTCATCCGGTCCTTTGCGATCTGCACCGCGACGACCGTCGCTCCCATTCCTTGATTGGGCTGCGTGCGCGCCGCTTGCTCATAAATCGCGGCGTTGGCAAGCCGGACCGCGCTGGCCAGCCGGTTGGACACATCCGAAACGCCAGGGATCGCCTCGCCGGCCAGCGGAAGCGATGGATTCGCAGCCGCCTCGCGGCAATGCGCCAGAATCGTATCGACGGCCATCCGGCTGGCCGCTTCGCCCGCTTCGAGCCCGCCCATTCCGTCTGAGAGAACGAAAAGGTTCAGCTCCGGCGCTGAGCCGAAAGCATCTTCGTTATTCGCCCGGACGAGGCCGGTATCGGTGCGGGCTCCAAAATCCATCAGGGACTCTGTTTCTGATCGAGAATCAGGTTCTTGATCGGGTGAATGTTGGCAAAGCCGAGGCTCTCAAGCTGCCCCATAGCATCGGATGCCTTCTTCGCTCCGAACGGTCCAGACAGAACCACAAAAAACTCGCCATTCGGATTGCGCCGGGGGACCACCATCGATGGCAAACCGGCGTCTTCGATCTTCTTCGCGGAATCCTGTGCGCGGTCTTCCCGCATGAACCTGCCAATCCACAGGTAGGTGATTCCCGTTCCATTCGCGGAAGTCCTGGCGCCATCCTGATTGGGCATCCGGCGGGGACGCAGCGAATTGGCTGGGAGCAAAGCGGCGGCGTCCGGCGATGCTTGAGCGGGAGTGGCGCTTGCAGGAGCACTCGTCCCCGATGCAGCGGCTGAAGTGGCAGCGACGGGTGCGGCGACCCCGGGTGCCGGGAATGGCTGACTCAGCGGCGTTTCCACACCCTGGGAGGGCGCTTCGGGCACCGGCACAGCCTGCGTCCAATCGCGTTTCGGCCTCTCGGTTTTCTCCAGTGCGAATTCGGGCGGCGCCGGCGCAGCTAACGGAGCGGGCGGCGGCAGATTTTTTGCAGTTCGGGAGACCCCTGCCCAGTGAAGTCCGCTGCCAGCAGCGGCCACGATGCAGCCTCCGAGCAGGATCCAGACAAGAGGGGATGTCGCCGTGGAAAGGGTGCGGGGCCGCGGTCCGGCAATCGTGGAAACAGAAGCCGCAGCCGGCTTCGCGATTGCCTGCCGATTCAGGAGTACGTTCGTCCCGTCCCCTCCCGAAGCAAGAACCGCGCGGGTTCCGGACGAAGTAATCGCCCTCTCCAATTCGGTGATGGACTGAAACCGCTTCGCCGGTTCCTTTTCCAGGCACTTCAAAATAGCGCGCTCAATCGACACCGGAATCGTTGGTTCAATTTCGTGCGGCGGCACCGGCGTTCCTTGCACCTGCTTGAGTGCAACAGCCACGGGATTCTCCCCAACAAACGCCTGCTTGCCCGTGAAAACCTCGTAGAGCACCAGTCCCAGCGAATAGATGTCCGTGCGGTAATCCACGGGCTTGCCGGACACCTGCTCCGGCGCCATATAAGCGGGAGTGCCCATCATCGAGCCGGTCAGCCGCGTGGCGGACTCCATCGACCGGGCGATCCCGAAATCCATGATCTTCACGTTCCCCTGCGAGTCGATCATCACATTTTCGGGCTTCAGATCGCGGTGTACGATCCCCTGGGCGTGGGCCTCTTTAAGCCCCGAGCAGATTTGCAGCGTAAGGTCGATGGCCTTGCGCAGGGGAATTCCGCCAAAGCGGCTGAGCACTGACCGCAGGCTCTCGCCCTCCACGAACTCCATCGACGTATACGCCACGCCGTCGATGCGGTTGAAGTCGTACACGCGACAAACGCTCTTGTGGGTAATCTTGCGGGCGAAAAGCAGCTCGTTCTTGAACCGCTCCATCATGGTCTGATCGGACGCAAATTCCGGTTTGACCAGCTTGAGGGCCACCACCTGCTGCGTTTCGCGGTCGCGCGCCTTGTAGACGCTGCCCATCGCGCCGTGCCCGGCTTCGGCGAGGATGTCGTAGCGTTGTCCGAGTGCCGCCAGCGCAGCCGACCCCAAAGTAGGGTCTGCCAGGGGCGGTGCCGGGGTCTCTGCTCCCGTCAGCGACGCGACGTCGGGAATATCGCTGAGGAGAACAGTCTGTCCTGACTTCGACCCCAAGTTAGGGCCCGTCCCCGAGGGGGCAGGGAAGTCCTTGTTCCGGTCCGTTGGAGAGGGCATAGGGAGCCTATGTGCCAGGCCGAGTTTGGGGCCAGATTAAGCCAAGGTTAGGATAGACGGGAACCTTCGTCCCCGTCCCATTGTCAGTAGGAGTGTGTGAAGTAAGAGTATCTGGTACTTTTCGCCATCCCCACGAACCAGGCCCCAGGCTCAACGGCGAGCCTGCCACGCGGCTCCCTCCACGCCCCGGGTGGCGGAACCTGCAAGATCAGTTATCCAAGTAAGTTATTAATTGACGGGATCGCTGCCGTGCGAGATATTGGAGTGGAAGCTCCCCAGGTAGTACCCCTTCTGCTGGGAAACAATACAACTCAATCGACTTTTGGGAACCGCCTGCCGTTCCGCCCTGCGCTCACGCGTGACGCTGCGCTGACACGACTGCGGATATCTTCCCAATCAATCGCGGGGTGCCGCCTTGTCGCCGATGCTGCCATCGATCCCTCATCACTACGATCTGCGCCTCGTCGCGCTCTCCGTCCTCATCGCCATGGGCGCGGCCGACGCAGCCATCAACATGGCCGGGCGCACCGCTGTCGCCGAAGCCCGCTCACGGTTCGCGTGGCTTGGCGGTGGCGCCGTGGCCATGGGTATCGGCATCTGGTCGATGCACTACATAGGAATGCTCGCCTACATCCTGCCGTTCCCGGTCTTGTACGACCTGCCGACTGTGCTGGCGTCTCTAGCCGCGGCAATTCTGTCTTCCGCGGTAGCGCTCTATTGCGTCAGCCGGCACGATCTCGCGCCAGGATCGGTCGGTCTGGCGAGCGTCGCCATGGGAGGCGGAATCGCCTCCATGCACTATATCGGGATGGCGGCCATGCGGGTTCCCGCCATGTGCCACTATGACCGTGCAATCTTTGCCGCGTCGATCGTGATTGCGGTCGTTGTCTCTGCGGCGGCGCTGGTGCTCGCTTTTCGTTACCGGTCGGCATCTCAGTTCGATCTTGCAAAGCTTTCGAGCGCGGTGGTGATGGGCTTCGCGGTGGCTTCGATGCATTACACCGGAATGGCCGCGGTGACGTGGACTCCGTCGCCCATCGAGGGCGATACCTCGCTCGCGGTTCCAGTGACCTCGGTGGGCATCGCCGGTATCGCGATCGTCACACTGATTATTCTCGCAACGACGCTGATCACATCCGCCATCGACCGCCGATTTCAGACGCAGCAGCTGGAGCTGGCCGCCAGCGAAGATCGTTACCGCCTTTTGTTCAAACGCTCGCTGTCGCCCATCTGCAAGGCGGCCCTCGACGGCACGATTCTCGACTGCAACGACGCATGCGCAAGAGCCCTTGGTTATCCCTCGCGGCGCGAATTGATCGGCCTTCCCGCGAACATCCTGTGTGCCGATCCTGCCGAGGGTGACGCCTTCGTCGAGTCCGTGGTTCGCCTCGGCCAGGTCACCGACCGGGAAGTCCGCCTGAAGAAAAAAGCAGGCGAACCCATCTGGACCTTGGGCAACGCAAACGTCATCCAGGACCCCAAAACCGGCATCAGCGCCATCCAGATCACCTTCCTCGATATCTCCGACCGCAAAACCGCCGAACTCGCGCTGAAGCAGGCAAAAGAAACAGCCGAGGCGGCTAACCTGGCCAAGAGCGAATTCCTCGCATCCATGAGCCACGAGATTCGCACCCCCATGAACGGTGTGCTGGGAATGGCGGGGCTTCTGTTGGATACCGAACTTGCCCCCGAGCAAAAGGAATATGCGCTCACGCTGCGGCATTCCGCCGAGGCCCTGCTTTCGATCATCAACGACATCCTCGACTTCTCCAAGATCGAGGCGGGCAAGCTGACGATCGAGCCGATCGCGTTCGACTTGTTCGTCGCCGTCGAAGAAACCACCGAACTCTTTCAATCCCGGTTGCAGGACAAGAATCTCGAACTGATCGTTCGCTATGATCCGGCACTCCCGCTGCGCTTCATCGGCGATCCGGGCCGCATCCGGCAGATCGTCGTGAATCTGATCGGGAACGCGCTCAAATTCACGTCTCAGGGGCACATCTATCTCAACGTCGAGTGCGTCAAGATTGGCGCCGGTAAGGCGAATGTACGCTTTACTATCGAGGATACCGGCATCGGAATTCCGCAGGATAAGCTCGACTCCATCTTCGAGCGTTTCACGCAGGCGGACGCTTCGACCACTCGCAAATATGGCGGCACCGGCCTCGGGCTTTCGATTTGCAAGCGCCTTGTGCATCTGATGGGGGGAGAAATTCAGGTGTGCAGCCAGGTCGGCGAAGGCTCCACGTTCGCCTTCACTTTGCCACTCCTGCTGGACGATACTTCGCAGCTCCAGCAGGTCAGTGACGTCGACATTGAGGGGCTGCGGGTACTATACCTGGACGATAATTCCATCAATCGATTCGTCATCCGCGAACAGATGGACCATTGGAAGCTCCGCAGTGCATGCTTTTCGTCGGGGCCGGAGGCGCTCGCGGCCATGCATGCGGCGAGCCAGGCGGGCGATCCGTTTCAAATTGTCATCGCCGATCACGAAATGCCCGGCATGGACGGCCTGACGTTCGCCAAAGAGGTGAAGCAAGACCCGGACCTCAAGGACACCATCCTGGTGATGCTGTCATCGCGAGGCCGGCGTGGCGACGCCAAGCGGGCAAAAGAATCCGGCTTTGCCGCTTATTTGGGCAAACCCACCCGGGCGCCGGCGCTTCTCGAAATCCTGCGCACGGTATGGTCCAATGCGCGGAATTCGACGGAGAACCTGCCGCTGGTCACTCGCTTTACGCTGGCTGAGGCTGCGGGCTCCTTTCAAGAGAAGCGAACGTTCTCCAAGGACGCCGTCAGGCCTCGCGTTCTCGTCGTCGAAACGACAACCCCGTGAATCAGCGGGTGGCCTCCAGCCTCCTCCAGCGTCTTGGATGCCGCGTGGACGTGGTTGCAAACGGAAAGGAAGCCGTGGATACCCTGGAACAGATTCCCTACGACATAATTTTTATGGATTGCCAGATGCCCGTGATGGACGGTTTCGAGGCCACCAAAGAGATCCGGCGCCGCGAGGGCGGGGAACTGCACTCCACCATCATCGCCATGACGGCCAACGCCATGAAAAGAGACCGCGAAATGTGCCTCGATGCGGGCATGGACGACTACATTGCGAAGCCCATCAGCAAAACCGGCCTGGCCGAACTCCTGAAGACCTACGTTCTCAATTTCGATCGCCCGGAAATAATTCCGGCGCCTGCTCCGACAGTCAGCAGCCTGCCGGCCTGAAGCGTCTGCCCTTCGGTGCCAGGATTGTTGTGTAAGAAAGCGCTACGGGTTGCCGACCGGCTGTTGACGGCGCGCGCAGCCGGTGCCTTTCGTTGTCATCCCGAAAGAGCGGAGCGACGAGGGTATCTCTTGAACTTAATTTTGGAAGGGAACTTCGCGATCAGTCGTCTTCGCCGAGAAGAATGGCGGCGGCCAGCACGGTGGTCCACAGGCCGCGCTTGTCTCCGACGGCCGACTGCGTGATGTTCATGGTGCGGACGATCTTGTTGGAGATGCGGTAGACTTCCTTTTTTTCGTCCCAGGAAAGATCGGGGTCGAATTCCACGTTCAGCGTCGTTGCCAGCATTTCCGCTGCGAGTTCCTCGGTGTATTCTCCGGCTACCTCTTCGGTCTCGCCGAACGAGTGATGCTCGGAAAGATATCCGTACATCGATTTGTCGCCGGGGAGCGCAAGGCCGACGCCCGCCGCGATCAGTCGGTGCGGCTCGCGTGTCTGGTTCTCGCTGATGACGGTGAACGCCACCTGGCCGGGCTTCAGGTGCTTGAGCCCTTCGGTGCGCGAGATGAGTTTGCAATGAGGGGGAAAAATCGACGATACGCGGACGATGTTGCACGCCGCAATTCCCGCATTTCGCAGCGCCAGCTCGAAACTCGAGAGACGCTCGCGGTGTTTACCGACTCCCTTTGTGAGAAAAATCTGCTTCGCGACAAACGCCATGAGCCGGGTTGCTGTGCCTCCGCTGATTTAATTAGGAATTTTTTGCGCGGTTTGAAAATTAACAAGCATGCCCAATGATGTCAATGATTATTACGCTGGAATCATTACAGTTGCGTAAAAATTTCGCCTAATCGTGAGCTGCAAGCCTCTGGTGTCGTTCCCGAATCCTTCGATGGCTGTTATTTCGTAAGAGCGGATGGATTGTCATCCGACTCTTTCTCGATCGCGGCCACGGCTTCCGGCGGAATCATCTTCCAGTTCCCGGCCGCCTGGGTGGGAATTGTTTTTGTGCGGGCAAGATAGTCGATGACAAGTTCGCGAAGCTCTTTGGTCGATCGATACACCACCGGCAGACCCTTGTAGGTCGAATAGCCGCCTCCACCCGTGTACCGGTAATTGTTGGTGGCCACGCGCAGCGTTTGCGCCGGATCCAGTGGCTTGCCATGAAACTGCAGATCGCGAATCCGGTCGCCCACCGGGCGGGTAAGGTCGATTTGGTAGGACACTCCTGCGGCTTGATCTGAGTTGTAAGAAGGAAGTTTTTCGGATTCCCCTTCGCGCAGCGGCCACTGCGAGAAAAAACCGGCCGAGTGTTCGAGAGCCTCTTTGAGCTGCGCACCCGTCATCTGCACCACATAGAGAGTGTTTTCGTAGACATAAAGCGCCGCGGCCTCCCGCACCGTCACAGGGCCGGGAGGAATCCGCACCCCCGCATAGAGCATGGTGGCCATGGACACGTCCGCTTGCCCCGCGTCCATTTCCGCATCCTGGACTACGTCCAGCAGAGGAGTGTCCTCATAGCGGGCATGCGCGCCGGAAAGGTCCTTGGTTGAGTTGGCGATGGGCGTATCGAGATATTTTTCGGTTTCTTCCTGGTAAGGTTCCGCAAGCTTCGTGACCTCTGGATCGGGAGCCACCTGCGCTGTTACGGGGATGATCCTGGAGTGCTTCGAAGCAACTTCCCAGCGCCCCTGCGCGTTGTGAGTCATCGTAACGTCGGCCCGCGCAATGGCCATGGCCCAGTTTTTCGGCTGGGTCAGCAGGACGCCATTGATAAACTTTTCCGGCAACTGGCTGTGCGTGTGGCCGAAGAAGATGATGTCGATCCCGGGAACTTCTTCCGCGAGATTGGACACCGCATTCTCGCCCTCGAACTGATCCGGCCACACCTCGCCGTTCACCGGATCGCGATAAAAACCCGAGTGCAGAATCACGATCAGCAGGTCCGCTTTCGCGCGCACCTCCGGAATCACGCGTTTGGCCGCCTGCACGATCGGCTCAAATTGATATCCTTTGTAATGATCGGGAATTTCCCAGTGCGGAATTCCCGGTGTCACAAATCCCACAATGCCGACGCGCACACCTTTCACGTTCTTGATCACGTACGGCGGGAAGTAAGGAACGCCTTGCGTGTATGTCTGCTTAATATTGGCGGCGAGCCAGGGAAACTTCGACTCGCCCTTCGCCTTCCACATCGCGTCTTCGCCAAAATTGAAATCGTGGTTTCCCACCGCCATCGCGTCGTAGTGAAGCAGGTTGAAGACGGCAATCATGGGGTTGGGTTTTGAGGTGTCTTTTTCCGCGAAATAATATGCAAGGGGAGTGCCCTGAATGGTGTCGCCGCAATCGACCAGAAGCGCGTCCGGGTCCTCCGCCCGCGCTTCCTTGATCAGTGTGGCAATCTTGGCCATTCCGAGATTGGCGGGCTTATTCGCGTAATAATCCCAGGGCTCGATGCGTCCATGAGCATCGGTAGTGTCAAGAATCGTGAGGGAGAGGTTCTCAGCGGGCAGGCGTCTTGCAGAGGATACTTCCAGAAAGGACGTGCCTGTAGCAATCAGGCCGGCGAAAAAAAGCGTGCTTACTAGAAATCCCCGGGGCGTCTTCAATTCCTGATTCCTCGGGCCCTATTCCCTGGCGCAGAGCAGGAGGCACGGGGCCAGCGCGTCGGAAATAGTTTTCAAATGGCGCAGCTGCAAGGGAGTGAAATCAGGCCCGGCCTCAAGCGGTCCCTTCCCCTTGCGGGATACCTGCAGCACCCCGAGCGCCTTGCTCCCGAGCATGATCGGCGAACTCATAATCTTCTGGATCGGCTCCGCGCGCTGGTCTTCGGCCACCGGCACTCCCTCGAACACCGAGGCATGCGGCACCACATGAAAGTGATTCACAATCTCGGGGCGCATTTCGCGCATCGTTCGCGCTGCGAGGGCGCTTCCACTCGAGAGCGGAATCTGCCCGATGGCGCGCAGTGTTTCCGGGGCCAGGAACCGCAGCGAGCGCCCGTCGGGGGTCAGCCCGAGAATGGCCACCTCGTGCAGCTTAACCTCAAACGTCTCGGCGATCAATTCCACAGCCCGGTTCAGCCGTACTTCTTCCTCTTCGTTCCCCTTGCGGGAAAGCTCCGCCGCCCACTTTTTGAGCTCTGTCAGATGATCCGCAGCAGTAGGCAAGTTGGTCCTAGGCCTTCAAGTTATGATATGACGGTTGCATGCGGCCGAGGACGCAACTGTGCCGATATGCACCGCTCTGGTAACCTGTACTCGCCCCAGCATGAAATCAGGGCACTTGCAGCATGCCAGGATGCCGGGGAGTTCGGCTTCGGCCTGGAAATTGGAGGCGAATCTCATCATTGCCTGATGTTGCCAACCCGGTAGCGCTCTCGCCTCGCGCGCGCAGCCTCCATTTCAACTCGCTTGTCATCGACACCCATGTGGACACCACGCAGCGACTGCTCGACCCTCGCTTCGATTTTGCCAATCGGCATCCCGACGGCTCGGTCGATATTCCGCGTCTGCGCGAAGGTGGTGTAAGCGCAATTTTCTTCGCAGTCTGGACGCCCGGCACCGTCACCGGCTCCGCAGCCGTCCAGCGGGCCCTCGATCAAATCGAAGCCGTTCGCCGCCAGATCGACCTTCATCCCGATGACCTGGCCCTCGCCACCACGGCACAAGATATTCGCGAAGCCCGCGCCAGCGGCCATATCGCCATCCTGCTGGGCATCGAAGGCGGCCACCTGATCAACAGCGACTTGACCGTTCTAGCAAGGTTCCACTCTCTCGGCGCCCGCTATATGACCCTCACGCACACCCTCAACGTCGAATGGGCCGACGCCTCCACCGACAAGCCCGCGCACAACGGCCTCACCGATTTCGGCAAGCAGGTGATCCGCCAGATGAACCGCGCCGGCATGATGGTCGACATCTCGCACGTCTCCGACAAGACTTTCCACGACGCTCTCGCCGCAAGCGCCACGCCACTGATCGCCACGCACTCCTCCTGCCGCGCCCTGTGCGACGCGCCGCGCAATCTGAGCGACGAAATGATCCGGCAGCTCGCGGCAAAAGGCGGCGTGGTCCAGATCAATTTTCACGCCGGCTTCCTCAGCGAAGCTTTCCGCAGCGCCATGAAAGCGGATCCAGGAATCGACGAGAAGATCGACCGCCGCATCGACGAAATGTGCGGCGAAGACCACGCCTGCCGCCTGCTCGAAGCGGACAAAATGATCCGCGACCTCGTCGCGCAGGGCAAACTCCCGCGCGTCGAGTGGACGGAAATCCTTGACCATATCGACCATGCCGTTAAACTGGTCGGAGCAGATCACGTGGGATTGGGCTCGGATTTCGACGGCGCCGACATGCCCTACGGCATGGATGACGCATCGCAACTGCCGCGCATCACAGAAGCGCTGCTCGAAAAGGGTTATTCCGAGAGCGACATACAAAAAATTCTTGGTGGCAATATGTTGCGCCTCATGCAAGATGTGGAGGCCATTGCCAGCAATTTGGAGGGAACGCCATGAGACGTTTCGCCCGGCTGTGTATTTTTACGCTTAGCTTTCTGCCCCTGGCCGCATTCGCGGGGCAAACACCATCCGCGGCTCCGAAGCCTGCCGCGGCACCCAAACCGAGGACAACCACACATATGACCGATCCAGCTTTGCTCAATCCTGCAACCCTTACTGCTAAGTCCCCCGATGTTTACGACGTGAAATTTGCCACCACCAAGGGCGATGTCGTCATTCACGTGACGCGCTCCTGGGCCCCCATCGGCGCCGACCGCTTCTACAATCTCGTGAAGCACGGCTTCTTCACTGACGCCGCTTTCTTCCGCATCGTCCCGAATTTCATCGTGCAGTTCGGCTTGAGCGGAGACCCGGCCGTCAACCGCGCCTGGAAGAACGCCAATCTCAAGGATGATCCCGTCACCCAGAGCAATCGTCCCGGCACGCTCACGTTTGCCACCGCCGGTCCCAACACGCGCACCACGCAGCTCTTCATCAACTTCGGCAACAACGCGTTTCTCGATGGCCAGGGCTTCTCTCCGTTCGGCGAGGTGACTTCCGGCATGGACGTTGTTCAGAAGCTGTACGCCGGATATGGCGAACGCCCCGATCAGGGATCGATCACCAATGAAGGGAAGGCGTATCTCGATAAGAATTTCCCCAACATCGATCGCATCCAAACGGCGACCATCGTCACGCCCGCGGCAGCCAAACCGTAGCGCCCGCTACTCACCGAACACGATTCTCTTCGCGAGGGGTCGGCGCAATAGATCCGGCCCCTCGTGAAACCATTTTTCTCGAAAAGCAATCTATCCAGATGGTGTTCCAGGCCCTGGTTCAAAACGGTTGCTTGCGGGTATCCCGTTAGTTCCCACGGCCGCATCCAGCACGAGTTTAATTTCAGAGCGTTAGCTGCTTTCAATGAGACTTCCCCCTCCCCTATGAGCGCGACAAAGGCCGCGGTATCGGAAGTTCAGGCACTCACTTCGTGTTTCTGGCGCGAAGCTGTCGCCGGCTCGACAGCGCTTTTGGGCGGCCTCGCCGCCGCAAAGCTCCTGATTCAGTTCGCGGGAATCAATCATTACGGATTTTTTCGCGACGAGTTGTATTACATGGCCTGCGGCGAGCATCTAGCCTGGGGCTATGTTGACCAGCCTCCTCTGATCGCCTTCGTTGCGTGGCTGGCCCGCCATCTCTTCGGCCCTTCGATGGTTTCCATGCGGCTGTTTCCCGTTCTGGCGGGCGCCGCGATTGTCTGGCTGACGGGCATTCTCGCCCGCGATCTCGGTGGCGGACGCCTCGCGCAGTTTCTTGCGGCCGCGGCAATCCTGCTCGCCCCGGTCAACCTGGCCTTCGACAGCTTCCTCTCGATGAACGCCTTCGAGCCGCTTTTCTGGCTTCTGTGTGCGTGGATCGTGGTGCGCATCGTCAAAGGCGCGTCTCCGAAGCTCTGGCTAGTTTTTGGGCTAATAGCCGGCATTGGCCTCGAAAACAAACACTCCATGCTCGTTTTCGGCTTTGCCCTCGCCGTGGGACTGCTTCTCTCCGGAGAATACCGCCTGTTCCAATCGAAGTGGATCTGGCTCGGCGCGGCGGTCGCGCTCTGCTTGTTTCTTCCGAATCTTTTGTGGGAAGCGCGCCATGGCTGGCCCCAGATCGAAGTCGTCCGCAACGCGCAGCGCTTCAAGAACGAAGCGATTTCGCCGTTCCGCTTTCTGTTCGAGCAGGTTTTGTTTCTTCACCCGGTGGAACTGCCGGTATGGCTGGGCGGACTCGTCTGGTATTTTGGCAGCCGGGAAGGAAAGCGCTTTCGCTTTCTCGGCTGGAGCTACCTGATTGTTCTGGCGATATTCATGGTCTTCAATGGCAAGACGTATTATCCGTTGCCGGTTTACCCTCTGCTGATGGCCGCGGGCGGCGTGGCCTTCGAAGCGTTTGTCGCGCAGTCGCGCCGCCGCTGGCTGGCAATTTCCTATCCCGCTCTTGTGGTAGTCGCCGGTCTCGCAACAGTTCCGTTTGGCGTCGCGCTCCTTCCCGTCAACGCGTTCCTGCAATATTCGAGTGGACTTCCTTTTTTTCGCGTGCAGACCGAGCGCGACGCTCCCGTCCCGCTTCCGCAACTCTACGCCGATATGTTTGGCTGGGACGATATGGCGGCGACGATTTCGAGCATCTACCACAGCCTGCCGGTGTCTGAACAGGCAGGCTGCGCCATTCTGGCAGGGAACTACGGGGAAGCCGGAGCCATCGATTATTACGGGCCGAAACTTGGGCTACCCAAAGCCATCAGCGGCCATAACAGTTACTTTTATTGGGGACCTCGCGGTTACTCAGGCGGCTGCGCCATCGTTTTTGGCGAGCGCGCCACGGAGTTCACGAAGCTCTTCGGCGAGGCGAAGCAAGTCGCAACCATCACGAATCCGCACGCCATGGTTGTTGAGCAGAACGTTCCGGTATACCTCTGCCGCAAGCCAAGCGCGCCGCTCTCCGCGCTGTGGCCTCATTTCAAAATGATCATTTAGTTGGAGTTGAATCGAGCCGCGAAGTTGAAACGGCGAACTTACTCTTCCCGGCGGGCTCGTCGCGACGAGAGGGCATCGCGTTCCAATTCCGGCACCTTCATCCCGGTGGCGGCCAGCCTGCGGCTGATCTCGGTTTGACGGCTTCTCACGATGCACAGCAGCACGCACTCGCTCGTCAGGATCGGCAGATTGCGGCCGCCCGCGGTGTCGCGAAAAGGCGCGATGGTTTCTGCCTGCTTGAGCGCCGCCGCAAGATCTTCCGAATGCTTAGGAGGCGTTTCCGGCACCGGCTCTTTCTGAAACTTTCGCAAAAACGGAAGGGAACTGAAGCGTTCTTCTCCGCCCCGACGCTTCGTGTCGTAATACTGAATCCAGTAATTCCATCGCTCCGGGCTGATGCGGCAGATCGTCCGCAGCAGATCCTCCACCCGCTCCTGATCCTCGTAGTCCCAATATTTCGAGAGCCGGTCCCAGTCGTAAAGATACATTCCCGCAACCAGGTCCGCGACTTCGATCACCTGGGATGCCCGGCTGTGCGCCAGCATCGCCGCGAGAGTCTCCGCGCGCGAGAGATCGAGCGTCAGACGATGCGATTCGGCCTCTGCCCCGGAATCTTTTCGCGCCTGCGCCCGGTTCTGTCCGGAGCGATTTTGCCCTGAGGAACGATCCATTGCTGGTTGGCTGACCCCTGCAAAAATCTTAGCAGATAGGAACGCGTGGATTGTGGGAGGTTCCGGCCACTGTGCAGAATCACTACATAGGAATTAGAAGTCCCGCGATGATTCCGAGCGCGGCGCGGAGTTTGGCATTAAGCCTTTGCCTTTCATTGTCATCCTGAGCCCATACGTGCGAAGCGCGGATGGGTGAGGGACCTGCTTCTTCTTCCCTGTCAGGCATTTCCGCCTGTCAAAGCCTCCGCACGCCAGAGCGTTGCCCTGGGAACGCCAATCTCCCGATTGGCGTTGTGGCTCGCCTGCCGGTTCCAGAGGCAAGGAATTCCGCAAAGCAGCCTGCGCTCAGAAATGACGCCGTGACGACGCGACCTAAATTCCGAGAACGTTCACAAGCTCCCGCACCGAAGCCGAAGACTTATCGAGCGCCGCCTTTTCCTCCGGTGTCAGCTTGATTTCGATGATTTTCTCGGCCCCGCCGCTGCCAAGCTTCACCGGCACACCGACGAACAACCCCTTGATTCCATATTCGCCTTCGAGATACACCGCGCAAGGTAGAATCTTCTTCTTGTCCTTCAAGATAGCCTCGACCATCTCAACGGCCGCGGCCGAAGGCGCGTAATACGCCGATCCCGTCTTCAGCAGATTCACAATCTCGGCTCCGCCCTTGCGCGTCCGCGTAACAATCGCGTCCAGTTGGTCCTGCGGCAGCAATTCAGGGAGGGGAATTCCAGCCACTGTCGAATAGCGTGTCAGCGGCACCATGTCATCGCCGTGCCCGCCCAGCACAAACGAATGCACGTTCTCGACCGACACATTTAGAGCCTCCGCTACG
>Ga0302324_100017756_pt1 | contig 14075 bp, 12 predicted proteins | sample Palsa_T0_1_FD_201949 | JGI IMG/M metagenome (GOLD analysis project Ga0302324, IMG submission 201949) | Peat permafrost microbial communities from Stordalen Mire near Abisko, Sweden - Palsa_T0_1 | ecosystem: Environmental > Terrestrial > Soil > Palsa > Peat permafrost | place: Sweden: Abisko... | reverse complement strand
GAAAAAGGTGCGCGAGGCGGTGCCGAAAATGTGGGTGCCGTCGAAGCCCACCGACCAGAACCACCACAGCAGCGAAATGGGGACGTGCAGCGCCACGTTCGCGACCAGGTACGCGTACCCGGCGAGGGCGCTGCCGATGACGAACGCCAGGTCGATCGCGGGGGTGATGATCCAGCGATGCGCCAGGCGTGGAGCGGTTGGCGGAAATACGGTTTGCGGGGCGGCTTGGGCGGCGGCGGCCAATTCATTAGTGTACAACTAGCGGGAGGGCCGCCTGCGGGCACCGCGGGTATGAAGATGACGCACTGGCGCGCGTTGGCGGCCTACGAGGCCGCCGCAGGCTGAGAGCCTGCCCCACGCTATGGCGGGTATGATGAATAAGAACGCCTCCCCACCATCGCCAGATACTGCCTGAAAGGTGCGTTGACAATTTTCGGTAGTGCCTGATGGGTTGCGAAGGATTGCTATAAACCTGAGGCATTATACAAGATGAGCGATCTCCCATCGTTGAACGATATCCTTAAAGCCCCAGGGAGCTTTTCGATTGGATCTCCTGGAATCCAGTCGAATGCCGCCCCCACTAGCGAGAACGGCATACCGACGCCGGATTCCGCTTCGGCCACGGTAAGCATGCCCGCATCTACGTCGCCAACCATGACGTACACTTGGCGCGATGTCCCACCACCGATGGGGACAATCGACCGCAGCACCAACTTGGCCATCTGCCAGTTCTTCAACATCGCCACCGCTTCCGCGGATGACATGTACTTCCTCCTATGCGCCCGTGACTTCGGGATATCTTACGCCAAGAAAGTAGCACGCGGATTCGGTTGGAAGTGCGACGCGGCGATTCGGGCTGCGGACTTGTTCGCCCGTTAAGATTGGCGGCATGGGTTGACGCGGTGAGGCGGGTTGTGCATCGGCTACAGTGGTTCGGATTCGATGACGGGCTGCATGAGCGCCGCTTCAACAGCTTCGACACGTTTGCGGCGGATGGTTTTCCATGCGTCGAGTGCGGCGGCGCGCCGGTCGTGCTTGCCCTTGCCCTTTGCGGGCACTTTGGCGCTGCCGGGTACCTGCTCCGGCTCTGGGACCAAATGCAGCGACTCTCCATCAAACGCGGCGATAAGCCAATTGACGGCTACCGCTTCGCTGGCCTTCTTGAGACGCGCGATCTCCGCGCCGCTAATGCCCGCGCGACCGCCCTTCAACTGCACGAGCCGAAGGTCCAAGACATCGGCATTCTGTTTGCTGATGCGGAAAATGATCGCGTCGATAATTCCGGTGCGCGGCGCGCCGGTCTTGCCTTCAAAGAAGGCCACGCGCCACTTGTGCGCTTCGCAGTACGAGCGCAAGGCTTCCTTGCTGGCAGCTTCGTTGGCGCGAACCTTGTCAAAGGCATTCAGGCGCTTGCGAGTCGTTACAGCCTTCGCGGCGGCGGCGCGGCGTTTGCGGGTGAATGCTGCCTTTTGGCCTGGGGTGCGGTCGGATGACATCAGCGTGGCCCCAGTTTCGCCTGAAGGTCCTGAAAAAGGTTCTGAAGCACGACTTTATCGTATCCCCGGAAGTACGCCTTCAGCTTCCCTCCGTTGCTATGGACCACTTCGCCAGCGGCCTGAATGCGGACCTTCTCGACCATGGGCAGCACAGGCGGGGTAGCCTTCGGATCGCCGGGGCTGTATGCGAACTTCACACTGATCTGGACCTTGTAAACCCAGTTGCCCTTGAGCGTCACAATGCCGGCATTATCGGTGGTTCGGATGTACCCAGAGTCTTTGTCCATCGTGGCCACGTCAAAGTTGTTCTCAAGGATGGTATTGACGGCGGTCTGCCAGCACTTTTCGTATTGGTTTCGAAGGTCCTCGCGGATGGGCAACTCGCGCCAGACCGGATCGCTTACTTCAAAGCGCGTCTTGAGGGCGTTCGGGATATCGTCGGCACGGAGAGCAACCGTGCTGGTCAGCGCCAAACAAAGCAGAACGGCGGCGGCCTGTTGAAGTGTGCGCACGGGCAAAAGTATAACACCATTCGCCAATAGGGCACCTATGCGTGTTTCCATGTCTGGCCATTTCGTGTTCAAATTGGATGCAGGGGGCGCAGGTATGCCTGATGACTGGCTCAAGAGCCGCTTTGAACAATACACCCGCAAGCAACAGGAAGACGAATATGCTCGTCGGGCTGCGCTTGACAGCTATGATGCGTATTTTGACCGGCTAATGAAGCAGGTGCATTTAGATGTTGACAAATTCAATGCTACCTACGGGAAGGTCGGCTTTGAGAAGCTTGCGTTTAACTCAGGCGCGATGGGTTTTACGATCCACCGGGGAGCGGGGTTAGTAGTATCCGTAAAGAGAACCCTTAGCGCCATCATAAATGTAGACACTGCGGCCGACAAAGTAGCCACTAGCACCAGTCTGGTTGTGGCCTACAATGCGCCAGCAAAACGAGTGCAATATAGAGATCGCGATACGTGGCTGGAGGACGAAACCGACGCCTCAGCTATTATTCTCGGACCTCTTTGCCCAGTCATTCCCTAACAGATTAGGCCAGCAGTTCTTTCAGGTCCCACACATGATCCGTAATGCCCGCTTCCATGGCCGGGGTAACGCGGATGGTGGTGTGAATCCGGCAGAAGTTGTAGAACGCGAACCACAGGCAGTAGGCGCTCCACAAGTTGTCCCACTTCTTGCTGAAGGCGTTCGTTAAGCGCGTCATGCGGCGCATCTGCATACGGATCGTGAGGTTCTGGCGCTCGATATGGGACGTGCAAATCCGCTTCTTTTCGGGGTTTCCCATGACTGGGACCTTCTCCGAACTGATGACCTCGGCGGGGCTGTACCGGCGCTCGCCGTCTTCGGGCTGGCCGTATACCTTGATGTGCATCGCGTAATCGCAGCGGTCGGAAAGGGTTGTCGTGATCGCGGAAACGTAGGGCTGGAATCCATCGGTGGTGATCTGGAACCGTTGCCCCGGCGCGGTTGCATGGCGTAAGCCTTCGATGAAAACATCCGTAGTGGCCTGATTGCGACGGCCCAGAGCGAAGTTAAGGACCAACTTGGAATGGCGCTCCATCGCCACGTAGCAGTAGGCATCGCCCTTGGAATCGTCATCCTTTTCGGCGGGCAGCTTGTGGGCTTCTTTCTTCGCCACATAGCCCCAGATTTCATCGGCCTGGACATCGGTAACCGGGACATTCACAATCAACCGGCCCATGACCTTTTCGCAGCGTTCCCCGGCGAGCACCAGGGCCTTCATGATCGTGTTGCCATCCACGCCGGTAATCCGCATCGTGGAGCGAATCGAGTTACCTTCGAGCAAGAGCTTGAGAGCGATGAGCATTTTATCCTCCGAGATGTACATTTCGCCAAGGGTGAGGCGATGGGGTTCGGTGTAGGTCTTGTGGCACTGCGGGCAGCGAAATCGGCGCAAGCCATTGCGGTGCGTTCCGAAGCGTTGACACTTCATATCGCAGGCGTCGCAAGTCATTGAAATCTGGAGTTTTGTTTCGCTTTTCATATTCAAATTATACAACGAGCGTGCGCTGTTTAGCAAGAGAAAACCGACGTTTCTCGCGACTATATTTGTTGCGTTTTCAAGGGTTTAGAAGGTAGAATGAAACAGGGGCTAGGGAGCGCGCGCACCTCCACCTACCGAGTGCATACGCACCTATAGTCGCGGCCCCTGTTTCTGTGAGTTTAGGGCTTACACCCTATGGTGGGATGACGATAATAATCGTCAACCCGTCGCTAAGACGGATAACGATTATCATCCTGCCAAGCCGCCGTGTGCTGTTACACATGGCTGCGCTCCTGATTCACCGGGACCCCGTTTTCGTTCCGTGTGCGAGACGGACGGCAGCGGGGTTCCTGCCTAAGCCAAAGTCACTCACAGCAGGAAATAACAATGGTACTACAAACTGTTGCTGAGTGTCACTATGGCCCGTGTCACTCAGTTTGCTTGCGCGGCCTTCCCCCGGCGCGGGTCTTGCGCTTCGCGGCCAGCTTGCGGAAGTATTCCGGCCCGCGCGTTGCGGCGAGCGAACTACCGCCCTTGTGCCCCATGACGGCGGCGGCGCTCATGCGCTGCTGGCCGATGAGATCGTCCACCAGGGCGAGCGCGGCGCGGAGATTTTCACGGGAACAGGCCGTGCGGTTCTGGGGCAGATCGGGGGTGGTTTCGAGGATCAGGTCGGTATCGGCAATCAGGTTGCGAAGGGCTTTTAACGAGTCGCGGTCGTATGGCATACTTTCAGCGTAAAGCGGCTTCCGGCCCGTTGCAAGCGTTCGCTGTTTTTCGTTCAACGCAACTTTCAGGCACTACCCCATCGCCAGCCCGGGCAAGATGAGCGCGGTAGAATAGAAATGTGGTTACATTTCCGGCAAAGGCCAGAACCGCGGCGGACGGCACGTTAACTCTGCACGTGTCGACTGGAATGCGCGAAGCCGAGGTCGATGTGCTCGTCGTCGTCGAAGCCGCGCGTCCCACGGGGCATTCAGGCACGCCGGCCGCGGAGTGGCCCGCCGGATATTTCGAGCTTTTCGGTTCCCTCCGCGAAGTGAACCTGGAGCGCCCATCGCAAGGTGAGCAGCAGAAGAGGCCGCCACTTGAGTGAGCATCCGTGGCCGCTCAGTTTCTGCTCGATTCGAGCAGTGCATTCGGTTCCTGAACGGGCGATCCGTGCAGGTAGAACAAAAGCTGGACGGGATGACGCCGCTCGATATCAAGCTTTGTTCAATCGTGAAGGCGGAACTGCTTTATGGAGCCGCCCGCTCTAACAACCCCGCGGCCGCACAGAAGAAGCTGGAGTTGTTCTTTGCACCTTATGAGTCGTTCCCCTTCGACGATTTGGCGGCGGTGGAATATGGTCGCCTTCGCGGCCAGCTTGCACGGGCGGGAACTCCAATCGAGCCAAACGACCCGATGATTGCCGCCATCGCGCTGAGCAAGCGATTAACCCTAGTTACTCATAACACTAGCGAGTTCTCGAGAGTATTGGATCTCGCCCTGGAAGACTGGGAACTGTCGTGACGGCTCCCTTGGTTTCGTGAGCAACTGCACACGACGCGGCTCCGAACACCAGGCGCCGGTCAATTCACTAGGGTACAACCAGCAGGAGGGCCGGCAATGCGATCATGAGGACTGGAGCCACAGCGGGTATGAAGATGACGCGCTCGCGCGCGTTGGCGGCCTACGAGGCCGCTGCAGGCTGCGAGCCTGCCCCACACTTGGCGGGCGTGGGGATAGGTATGATGAATAAGAAGGCCTCCCCGCACTATGCCCCTAAAGACCGATCCGGACCTGGGTATCAATAGCTGGCTCGAAGACGAGCTGTACCAACAATATCTGAACGACCGCACAGCGGTGGACGAAAGCTGGAAGCATGTATTCGAGGACGCGCCCAATGGGCGCCCCGAACCCGCTCCGTCCCCGGTTCCACCACTCGCCCGCTCGGAAGCGACACCCGGAACCTCCGAAAACTTGCAGCCCCTGCGCGGCATCGCCGCCAAAATCGCGGAGAACATGAACGCCAGCGTGAGCATTCCCCTGGCCACGTCGCAGCGCGTGATCCCGGTGAAGGTGATGGACGAAAATCGCCGCATCATCAACCAGCACCGCACGCTGGTCGGCAGGAGTAAAGTCTCCTACACGCACCTGATCGGCTGGGCCATCCTGAAAGCGCTGGAAGATTTCCCGGGCCTGAACCATGCCTACGGCGAATCGAACGGCCAGCCCGCGCGCATCGTGCATCCGCAGATCAACCTGGGCATCGCGGTGGACGTGGCCGGAAAGGACGGCAGCCGCAACTTGCTGGTCCCCAACATCAAGAACGCCGGCGCGCTGGATTTCGCGCAATACGTGACCACCTTCGACGACCTGGTGGACCGCGCCCGCAAAGGCAAGCTCGCGCCCGCGGATTTCCAGGAGACCACCATTTCGCTGACGAATCCAGGCACGGTGGGCACCATGGCGTCCAGCCCGCGCCTGATGACCGGCCAGGGCGCCATCGTGGCCGCCGGCGCGATCGACTATCCGGCCGAATATCAGGGCTCGGCGCCGGAGACGCGGTCGATGCTGGGCATCAGCAAGGTGATGTCGATTTCGTGCACTTACGATCACCGCATCATACAAGGCGCGGAATCCGGCATGTTCCTGGGCAAGGTGCAGGCGCTGCTGGATGGCGCCGACGGCTTCTACGAAGAGATCTTCGCGCACTTGAAGATGCCGCACCAGCCGGTGAGCTGGGAACTCGACCGGCACGTGATGCTGCCGGGAGCCAGCGGCCGCACCGCCGAGATCGCCAAGGAAGCCGGCGTGCTGCAACTGATCAACGCCTACCGCGTGCGCGGCCACCTGATCGCCGATCTCGATCCGCTGGGCGGCGAGCCTACCAACCATCCCGAGCTGGACCCGGTCACCTACGGCCTCACCATCTGGGACCTGGACCGCGAATTCCTGACCGGCAGCCTGAGCGAAGCCATCGGTGAACATTCCTCCCAGCATTCCTCCCAGCATGGTTTCAAGCCAGGTCCTAAACCGGTGGCCACGCTGCGCGAAATTCTGGAAACACTGCGCCAGACATACTGCGGCAAAATCGGCTGCGAGTACATGAACATCCAGCAACCCGAGCAGAAGCGCTGGCTGCAGCATCGCATGGAACCGCAGGCCAACAACTGGCCGCTCGACCGCGAAACGCGCTTGCGCATCCTGCAGGGCCTGCTGAAGGCCGAGGAGTTCGAGCATTTCCTGCATGCCCGCTTCGTGGGACAGAAGCGGTTCGCGCTCGAAGGCGCCGAAACCGCTATCGCCATCCTGGACGAGTTGCTGGAGCGCGCGGCCGGGGTGAACGTACACGAAGTGGTTATGGGCATGGCGCACCGCGGACGATTGACGATACTGACGACGGTGGTGGGCAAGCCGGTGGCCGAGGTCTTCGCGCAGTTCGAAGGCGAAATCGACGAGGCCAGCACGCAAGGTTCCGGCGACGTGAAGTATCACCTGGGCGCGCGCGGCGTGTATCGCGCCGCCACCGGCCGCGAGGTGCTGGTTTCGGTGTCGCCCAATCCGAGCCACCTGGAAGCCGTCGATCCCGTGGTGGAGGGTATCGTGCGGCCCAAGCAGGACCGCCTCGGCGATACGGAGCGCGAACGCGTGATTCCGCTGCTGATCCACGGCGACGCCGCATTTGCGGGGCAGGGCGTGGTGGCCGAGACGCTGAACCTCTCGCAACTGGACGGCTATTGCACGGGCGGCACCGTGCACCTGATCGTCAACAACCAGATCGGCTTCACCACGCTGCCCGACGAAGCCCGCTCCACGCCTTATTCCACGGACGTGGCGCGCGGTGTGCAGGCGCCTATCTTCCACGTGAACGGCGACGATCCCGAGGCCGCGATCCGGGTGGTGCAGATCGCTTTCGATTACCGGCAACAATTCAAGAAAGACGTGGTGATCGACATGTTCTGCTATCGCCGCCACGGGCATAACGAAGCCGACGATCCCAGCTACACGCAGCCGATCCTGTACCGCAAGATCAAGGAGCACCCCTCGGTGGGCAAGCTCTATGGCGAGCGCCTGGTGCGGGAGGGCGTGCTCACCGCCGAAGAAGTGGCGGAGATGCGCAGGGGATTCGCGCAGAGCCTGTCGGCGGCCTACGATGCGGCCGAGAAAAGCAGCGAGCGTTTCGAAGGGCAGGAGTTGTCGGCCGTCCCGAGCGACGAGATTGCCAGCTTCTGCCCGCGCACGGCGGTGAATAAGGCGACCGTCGATCGCGTCATCCGCGCGCTGACGCATTTCCCCGAGAATTTTCACCTGCATCCAAAGCTGCGGAATTTCATCGACCGCCGCCGCGAGGCGATCGAGAAGGGCGGACCCATCGATTGGGCATTCGGCGAGGCGTTGGCATTCGGCACGCTGGCGCTCGAAGGCACACCCGTGCGGCTGAGCGGCCAGGATTCGGGGCGCGGCACCTTCAGCCAGCGGCACCTGGTGTTCTGGGATTCAGAAACCGCTCAGAAATATACGCCGCTGCAGCACGTCTCGCCGGACCAGGCGCGCTTCGAAGTCTTCGACAGCTCGCTGAGCGAGTACGCCGTGCTGGGCTTCGAGTTCGGCTACAGCGTGGCGGATCCGCTGACGCTGGTGCTGTGGGAGGCGCAGTTCGGCGATTTCGCCAACGGCGCGCAAATCCTGATCGACCAGTTCATTTCGAGCGCGGAATCCAAGTGGGGGCAGCCGAGCGGACTGGTGCTGCTGCTGCCGCACGGCTTTGAAGGGCAAGGGCCGGAGCACTCCAGCGCGCGCATCGAACGCTTCCTGGTGCTGTGCGCCGGCAACAATATGCAGGCCGTCAATTGCACCACGCCGGCCCAGTATTTCCACCTGTTGCGGCGCCAGATGTACGGCGGCGCGGACCGCCGCGGCATGCGCAAGCCGCTGGTGATTTTCACACCGAAGAGCTTGTTGCGGCATCCCAAAGCCGTTTCAACCGTGGGCGAGTTGACCAGCGGCGGCTTCCGCGAGGTGCTGCCGGATACCTCCGCCATCGACCCCGAGCAGGTCGCGCGCGTGGTGTTTTGTTCCGGCAAGATCTACTACGACTTGCTGGCCGCGCGCGAGGCGCGCCAGGCGAACCACGTGGCGCTGGTGCGCATCGAGCAGTTGTATCCGTTCGCCGAGAGCGACGCCAACGACGCGCTGCTGCGGTACCCGCTGACAGCGGAGGTGGTGTGGGCGCAGGAAGAGCCGCGCAACATGGGCCCGTGGCATTTTATGCACGACCAATTGCAGCCGCTGCTGGCGCCTGGCGGCCGCGAGGTGCGTTATGTGGGCCGTCCGGAAAGCGCCAGCCCGGCGACCGGATCGGGACGGCGGCACCAGGAGGAGCAGGCCGCCATCACGGAGGAGGCGATGTCGGATAGGGCGCTGGTGGAGTCGCGGCGGGTGCGGCTGGTTTCGCGGCGGTGAGCACCGCCTCAACCGCACATCCGTACGTTTCCGTTAACCAAATCCGAACCGCCCTTACCCTTACCCTTGTCCAACCATAGCGAAGGAAGGCGGCGAGAGTCGCCGATGTGTGCCGATTTTGCCTGTTGACAGGGCTGCTCGTTAGTGTTACCATCAAGGTAATGCTGTAAGGCAACTGTGAATTACCCGTCGGGGAACACATGGACATATATGTGGACGACAACAGCTTGCGCAAGGCCATCGAGGACGAGGGTCTCAGCAGGCGGCGCTACGGTGCGGACATGGCGAAGAAGCTCAAGCTAAGGTTGACGGCGTTGCTGGCCGCCGAGTCCCTCGCGGATTTTTGGCCCCCGAAATCCGGCCCCGAACGATGTCACGAGCTAAAAGGCGAACGCGCGGGCACCTTCTCCGTCGACTTAAAGCAGCCATATCGGCTGCTGTTTAAGGCGAGCGGGTCTACATCGTTGGAAGATTCCGATGAACAACAGCGGTGGAAATCCATCACGTCTATTAACATATTGGCAATCGAGGACACCCATGGATAGCACCTACGGAAACAATCTTAAGCCGAGCGCCGTTCCGCATCCCGGCGAAACGGTTCTGGAGTACCTCGACTTCTACGGGTGGCCGCAAAGAGACCTTGCCCGCCGCACCGGCCTCACGCCGAAGACCATCAGTGAGATCTGCAACGCGAAGGCGCCGATTACACCGCCGACTGCGCTCGCCCTTGAGAAGGCCTTTCAGCGGCCTGCGCATTTGTGGCTGAACCTGCAACTTCATTTCGACGAGGCTGAGGCGCGGCGTCGCGAACTCGTCAAAGCGCCGCAGTGGGACGAGTGGGCCCGAAGCTTCCCCCTTAAGGAGATGAAGCGGATGAGATTCTCCCTACCGCCCGGGCGTTCCGATGCCGACGCTCTCCTAAACTTTTTTGGCGTGTCGTCGCCCGAGAGCTGGAAATCCGTATGGAGAGCCTCTGCAGTGGCATATAGACAGACCCGCACCGCGCATTTGAGCGAGGCGTCCATCGCGGCCTGGGTTCGCGAAGTTGAAATCGTTGCAAGAGGGTTGGACCTTGCGGAATTCGACGAGAGCCGCCTGGTTTCGTCAATTGAGGCGCTTAAGCGCCTCACCCGAAAACGCGCGGAGGAAATTATGGACCCGGTGCAGAAGATCTGCGCGAAAGCCGGCGTTGCGGTGGTTTGGGTGCCGGCGTTAGTGAGTACCGGCATTAGCGGATGCGCACGTTGGCTGACTGGGAAAAGGGCGCTTGTTGGTCTGACACTTCGGTACAAAACCGACGACCAGCTTTGGTTCACCTTTTTCCACGAGCTCGGGCATATTCTTCTTCATAGAAACAAGCACCCCTTCGTGCTCGACAACGCGGAGGAGGATTTGTCTGATCGGGCGATTGACCCGGAGATGCGGCGGTACGAAGAGGAAGCCAGTCGTTTTTCGGCCGACACACTGATTCCGCCCGGCGCCCTGGCCGACTTCCTAAGAAAAGGATCCTTCACGAACGAGGCGATTCACAATTTCGCCGAAAGCGTCGGCGTCGGGCCGGGGATAGTCGTTGGGAGGCTGCAATTCGATGGCTTTCTGGCTCGCCGCCAAGGCAACGCACTGAAGCAGCGAATCAATTGGAACTTTGTCGAAGAGAAGTGCACAAGACAGTTGGAAGAATACTCATAACTCGAAGCGGTTACGATTCCCAACTCGGAAAACACGTGAAAGGATCCGTACCTGGGCCCGTGTGCGAGCCTTGGTGCCTGTCGGCCCGACATACGACACCAGTTGGAGAAGGGAGATCACATTCTTGTGATTTCGGGGAGATCAAAAAAAACGCGTACTGCCAATCAATTGCGCAGCTTGCCTCGGCATCCAATTCAGCGTTGGAGAATTCGCATTCGCCCCGTCGGCTACACACACCTGCCCGGCGCCTCTGTTTGCTCCGAACTCCGGGCCGGTTTAGCTTTCGCGCGTGACAATCAGCTTGCGGAAGAAGCCTTCCGTGCCGGGTCCGATCCACAGGGCCACCGATCCTTCGGCATCCCCGAGCTTCAGGTCGTGAACGACCAGGCAGGGCTGCGCGGCGCCGCTCACATAGAGCGAGGCGCTGGTCCCGTGCACGACGATGCGCAGATGCGTCCACTCGCCGGCGGCCATGTCGGCATAGGATTCGTAGACGCCGGGGCTTTCCTTGCGCAGCCGTTCCCAGGGCCAATCGGGAAACGATACATACTGAGTGGCGTGATTGCGGCGGAGTTGGTCGTCGGCGCGGCCATTGGTAGGCCGGATGTAGAATTCCTCGAAGCGCGCGCCGCCGGCGGCCATACGGAATGCGACGCCGATGAATCCGCGGGCTTGTGCATTGGCGCTCTTCGAGGGAGCGCCCGCGACTTCCACATCGATTGCGCCGTTGTGGAAAATGAGATTCCTGACGACAGCAAGCGCTTCTCCCGGTCCTGTCTCATTTTCGGTGATCTTCAGCGCTTCCAAGCCCTGGTGCGCGGTGGTTTCGGCATGGACGCCTCTTAGCTCCAGCCGGGAAAGATCGGTCAGCGGAATTTCTTGCGCGTGCATCGCAATTGAGAAAAACGCGGTGAAGAGGAAAGGAGAAAGTGTGAGCCGCACGCGCTTTGGCAGGCATCTGAGCATCCATTCTGTGGGCATTACTAAGCCGATGAGAATGCGGCGGAACAAACGCGGGACGTCCGCTAGTGGGATTGGCGCGTCCGAAGACGAACACCTACCTCGCGCGAGTAGCCCGACTTTCCGCACGCGCGTGCCGCTACAGTAAATCCCGCGCAATCCGCAGAGCCGCCTCTTTCCCCCGCTCCCCGATCTCGCCCACCGGCCCCACGCACGACGGGCAGCCGGCGTCGCACTCGCACGCGGCCAGCAATTCCGTGGTCAGCCGTACCAGCCGGTCCGCCATGCGATAGAGCGGCGCGCTTTGCCCCACTCCGCCAGGATAGCAATCGTATAAATACAAATTCGGCTCTTCGCTGAAAGCCACGCCGAGATCCCGCGGATCGCACATCAGCAGCAGGGCGGCCACCGTGCGCAGGGCATTGCCCAATCCTGCCAGGCCGCTCTGTCTCTCGGTGGGCGTCAGGTCCGGGAAGCGCGCCATGAATGCAGCCGGGAAATGCAGCCAGAAGGCCGTGGTATGCATTTCCTGTTCGGGCATCGAGAGATTGCCCGCGCCGACATTTTCCATGGTGTAGAACTTGATTTTCTTAAAGCCCACAATCTGGCGATTCAGGCGCACGTCGCCGTGGCATTTGCGTGCGCCTCCGAGCGCCTCGCTCTCGAACTCTTCGACGGCCTGCACCTGCGTGTAATCGATGGCGTCGGTGTAATAGTCGCAGTCCACGCGGCGCACGTAGGCTTTGCGCTCTTTGTAATCGAAGCGCTCGACATGATACTGGCGAGCTTCGTGCAGGTAAATGGCTTTTTCGTACAGCGTGGTAAGGGCTGCCGTAAACGACACTTCGGCGATCACGGCGGGTTCGCCGGTGATATCCACAACCACGAAATTGTCGCTTGAAATCGAGCGCAGGCTGGTAGCGTCGGCGGGATAGGAATCCGAAGTCCAGTGCCAGGCGCCAGCGGAATGGTGCAGGAATCCGGCTTCTTCCAGAAAGCGGCACATCTCCGCGGTATCGTGCGCGCCGAACTTCTCCCCATCGTGAATGGGCAGCTCAAAGGCTGCACACTTGAGGTGAGCCAGCAGGATCTCCAGATTGTCCGGGTTGATGTAAGCGTGCTCGGGCGAGCGGCCGAAGAAGTAGTCGGGGTGCTCGACGATGTATTGGTCTAGCGGGGCGCTGGAAGCCACCAGCACCGCGGCTGATGCGCTCTGGCGGCGGCCGGCGCGCCCGGCGCGCTGCCACGTGGAGGCGATGGTGCCAGGATAGCCCGCCATGACTACCGCATCCAGCGAACCGATGTCGATACCCATCTCCAGCGCGTTGGTAGCCACTACGGCGCGGATATCGCCATCGCGCAGCTTGCGCTCGATTTCACGGCGCTCACGCGGGAGATAGCCGCCGCGATAGCCGCGCACGGCATCGGCGGACAGCGGGCCGCGGGATTTTTGCATGATGGCATCCTTCAGGTAGGTCACCAGCAGCTCCGTGGCGAGGCGGTTATTAGCGAACACCAGGGTCTGCAGGCGGTGCTCGATGAACTCCAGGGCTATGCGCCGCGATTCGGCGATGTAACTGCGCCTGATTCCCAATTGCCGGTTTACTACGGGAGGGTTGTAGAAGATAAAGAACTTCTCGCCGCGCGGCGCGCCATTCGAATCCACGATGCGGAAGGGCAATTCCGTAAGCGCTTCGGCGAGTTCGCGCGGATTGGCGATAGTGGCCGAGCAGCAGATGAAGACGGGCTTCGATCCGTAGAATTCGCAAATACGCTTCAGCCGCCGCAAAAGGTTCGCCAGGTGGCTGCCGTATACGCCGCGATAGTAATGCAGTTCGTCGACGACCACATAGCGCAGATTCTCGAACAACTTAGCCCAGCGGGTATGGTGCGGCAGAATGCCCGAGTGCAGCATGTCCGGATTCGTGAGCACGATGTTAGCGCGCTGGCGAATGGCCTTGCGGGCATCCTGGGGCGTATCGCCATCGTAAGTATACGCGCAGATTCCGGAGCCCATCTCGTCGATGGCGGTATGCAGTTCGTGCAGCTGATCTTCAGCAAGCGCTTTCGTGGGGAAGAGATAAATGGCGCGGGCGCCAGGATCGGCGAGCAGCAGGTTCAGGACCGGCAAGTTATAGCACAGCGTCTTGCCACTGGCTGTGGGCGTGACGACTACAACGTTTTGTCCTTGTTCGATTGACAGGAAAGCCTCGGCCTGGTGGGAATAGAGCTGGCCTATGCCGCGGCCTGCCAGCGCGCGCCGCAGGATAGGGTTCACGCTATCGGGCACGTCCTGGTAGGTGCCGCCGACTGCCGGCTCGTGCCGGATGGCCGCATGGGTGAAGCGGGTTAGCGCCGCTTCAAGTGTGGGGGATTTCGGGGAAGCCAGAGTCAGATCCATCGAGTTTCGCCTTTTCTTTGCTACTTTACAGGAAAAGACGCCCGAGGACAAGCGTGAGGGG
>Ga0302324_100017754_pt1 | contig 14076 bp, 11 predicted proteins | sample Palsa_T0_1_FD_201949 | JGI IMG/M metagenome (GOLD analysis project Ga0302324, IMG submission 201949) | Peat permafrost microbial communities from Stordalen Mire near Abisko, Sweden - Palsa_T0_1 | ecosystem: Environmental > Terrestrial > Soil > Palsa > Peat permafrost | place: Sweden: Abisko... | reverse complement strand
AGGCAGCCATGAACCCTCCTAAGACGACTTATCTGTACTGGGTCGAGATCAACCCTGACGGGGCGACCAGCTTCGCCTCCAATGAGGCCCAGTTCAAGCAGCTCCAGGCGGAGTGCAGGGCGGTGCGGCTCGGGTGCTGAGCTCGTCAGGACGTCGTAACCCGCGCCCGCGTGCGGGTCTGGGTACTTGGCCTGCAGCCACGACGGTGCTCGCTGGTGTGATCGGCGACCCCGTCGAACACTCTCTGTCGCCCGCCCTCCACAATGCCGCGCTCGTCGAGCTGGGCCTGGACTGGGCCTATGTGGCGTTCCCGGTCCCAGCTGGCAGGGGACAGGCTGCTGTGGCCGCGATGGTCGATCTCGGCATTAGGGGCCTGTCGGTGACGATGCCCCACAAGGCGGGGGCAGCGAAGGCTTGTCACCAGTTGAGCCCGCTCGCAGAGCGGCTTGGCGTAGTTAACACTGTGACCAACGTCGGTGGCGAGCTGGTGGGTGACAGCACGGACGGCCCCGGCTTTGTGGACTCGCTGGCGGAGCTGGGCTGGTCCCCAGACGGGAAGCGTTGCCTGGTCCTTGGGGCTGGTGGTTCTGCGAGGGCTGTCGTGTTGGCGCTCGGTGCGGCAGGGGCAAAGCGCGTCGAAGTTGTCGCCCGACGGCCCGAGCAAGGGCAGGAGGCGGCCGCGCTGGCCGGTGAAGCCGGCATGGTCGCCACGGTGGGTTCTGTCGAGGAGGCGGACCTGGTCGTGAACGCGACCCCGGTTGGGATGGCGGGGGTACCAGTAGACGCGAGCGGGGAGTTGCCCTTTGGCCTGGAACCGAAGAGGTTGGGGCCTGGCCAACTGGTGGCGGACTTGATCTACGCTCCGGCCACGACGCAGCTGCTGGCTTCGGCTCGTGCGCGTGGCGCCGGCACGTGCAACGGCCTGGGCATGCTCGTCCACCAAGCTGCGCGCCAGTTGACGATTTGGACCGGCAGGGATGCGCCGATCGAGGTGATGTCGGCGGCAGCGCTGCGCGAGTTGGGCAAGCGTGCCGAGATCGGGAAGTTGAGGGAACTGCCCCATCGCGGCGAGACGGGGCCGTCCGGATAGGGGCCCTTCAAGGTATAGGAGGTCCTCGCCGGTTGCTAGTTCTCTCAACTTCGCTGAAGAAGATGCCGAAGAACAGGCCATAAGAACCGGAGGTTGCCGTGTCGCTTGAAGGTACGCTCGAGACAATTGCACTGCCCGACGTCCTCGCGCTCCTGTCCGTCACAGCGAAGACGGGCGAGCTGCGGATCGAGTCTCGCGGTGGCGTTGGCAGCGTGTGGTTTGATGCCGGACGTCTCGCAGGGTTCGACGTCGGCACGCACACCACCGCTGTCGACTCGCTGTTTGGGCTGCTCCGCGTGGGTGAGGGCCATTTCAAGTTCTACACGGGCACGAGCCCGGTCCACCCCGTAGAGCCTCAGGACGTTGCCCCGGCGCTGGAAGAGGCTGAGAGCCGCCTGGCGGAATGGGACAGGATTTCAGCCGCCGTACCGTCCATGTACTCACAGCTCAGCCTGCAGCCATCGGCCGAGGGCCCCGTGACGCTGACTGCCGACCAGTGGCAACTGGTCGCCACCATCGGTGGTGGTAGGTCCGTCGCGGACGTCCTCAAGACGCAGGGCTTCGGCGAGTTCGAAGGTTGTAAGGCCGTGAAAGAACTGGTCGACTTGCGCCTGGTCCACGTCGACAGCTCCGACGCACCGCCCGCAGAACAAATTCTCACCCCAGCCGCTGAGCGCTCGCCCGAACAGGGCTCTGAGCACAACTTCGAGTACTCGGACAACGGTTGGGGCAACGGCTCCGAGCCCAACTCCCAACACTCAGACCACACCTTGGGCGCCGGCTCCGAGAACGGCTCCGATCACTCGGCTGACCTCGCGGGAACCTCTGGCGAAAAGGTTGAGTGGGCTGGCGCTGCTCAGGGAACTGCGCACGTCGACGAAGTCGCCGACCTCTCGGAGGTCTGGCACGAAGACGACGCGCAACTCCCGGCCGAAGTTGAGGAGCCGGTCGAAGCCGTCGCTGCGCCTGTACCAGAACCGGTCAATCGCGGCCTCCTGCTCAAGTTCCTCGGCTCCGCGCGCAACTAGTCCCCGGGCCCAAGTTCCTGCGCCGCCCCGAGAGGGCGCGCGGCAGCGTACGGCCGAGGTAACCGTGGCAGATATCAGGCACCAAATCGAAGTCCACAGGCCCGCCTCAATTGTGGGCCGCCAGATGCCGACGATGAACGGAATGGTGGATACGCGCTCCGGGGGAGGCCATGGACACAAGAGTGCGTGACCGGGAGGGCGCTCTCTCCGAGGACGAACAGCTCGGAGTAGTGCTGGTCAAAAGTGGGATCATTACCATTGACCAGCTCGGCCAAGCCTTGGGACGCGCCAAGGAACGCGGTGTCAACCTCGCCCGCGTACTGATCGAGGACAAACTCCTCACCGAGGAACAGTTCGTCGGCACCCTCGCTGAGCAACTGGGCCTCGAGTTCGTCGACCTGGCCACCTACCCTGTGGACCCAGCGGCTGCCGCGCTCGTGAGCGAGTCCCTCGCAAGGCGCTACCTGGCGATGCCGATCGGTTGGTGGGAGGGCAGGCTCATCGTTGCGATGGCCGACCCCTCCAACGTCTTCGCCATCGATGACATCCGCACCCTGACGGGCGCCGAGGTGCGCCAGGTCGTGGTCACCGCCGAGGCTGTCACCGCAGCGATCAACAAGTACTACCGCAAGGACAGTGAGGCGGAGCATGTCAGCGCGGAGGCTGCGGCTAGCAGCGCCCCAATGGAGGACGATCGCGATCGCCTCACCAACATCAAAGAGGTCCGCGAGGACGCGCCAATCGTGCGCCTCGTCAACCTCCTCATCAGCCAGGCGATCACCGACCGTGCATCTGACATCCACGTCGAGCCGACCGGCAAGGACGTGCGGATCCGTTACCGGATCGACGGGGTGCTCCACGAGGTGATGCGTTCGCCGAGGAACATCCAAAACGGCATAATCAGCCGGCTCAAGGTCATGGCCGACATAAACATCGCTGAGCGCCGGATACCCCAGGACGGCAGGATCAGCACCACAATCGACGGGCGGCCGGTGGACCTGCGGGTTGCCACTCTCCCCACGGTCAACGGTGAGAAGGTCGTCATGCGGATCCTCGACAAGAACCAAGCCGAACTGCGTCTGTCGGAGCTTGGCTTCCACCCGTCCAATATGCGCCGGTACGAGGAGTCCTACAACAAGCCGTACGGCACCATACTCGTCACCGGCCCCACTGGCTCCGGTAAGACGACCACCTTGTACGCGACTCTCAATATCCTCAACCTGCCCTCCAAGAACGTGATCACCGTCGAGGACCCGGTCGAGTACCAGCTGGACGGAATAAACCAGATCCAGGTCAACAACAAAGCGGGCCTCACCTTTGCGTCTGCGCTGCGGACGATCCTGCGCTCGGATCCCGACATCATCCTCGTCGGGGAGATAAGGGACCGCGAGACGGCCACGATCGCAGTCGAGGCAGCCTTGACCGGGCACCTCGTGCTTTCCACGATCCACACCAACGACGCTTCCACGACACCTAACCGTCTTATCGAGATGGGGGTCGAGCCCTTTCTGGTGGGGAGCGCGCTCGACTGCATCGTCGCCCAACGCTTGGCGCGCAAGTTATGCGAGCGCTGCAAGCAGCCGTTCCCAGTGGAGAAGGACAAGTTGGAGGGTCTCGGGTGGGACATTGACGAGCTGGCGGTACCCGATCATTTCTTCCGCTCTGTGGGATGCCAGGTCTGCGGGAAGACCGGTTATGCGGGACGGTTCGCGGTCCACGAGGTACTGAACGTCAATGAGGAAATAGAGCGCATGATTGTCGAGCACGCCCATGCCGACGAGATCCGGAAGGCCGCGAGAGCGGACGGGATGCTGACGCTGCGCCACGCCGGCCTGATGGGGGCGGCATTGGGTATTACCTCGCTCGACGAGGTCCTGAGAGTGATCGCCTGAGCTATGGGCTCGGACAAGGGGTGCATTTCCGCAAGAATTTGGCCATGAGCCAGTTCATGGTGGGTCGCCAGCCGATATTTGGTACAGAGCTGGACGTCTTTGGCTATGAACTGCTTTTCCGAGACCCGGGCGCATCAGGGTCTGGAGGCGAGGCGATAACCGCCGGCGTCCTTGGGCGAGCCCTGTTCGACAAGGGATTGCAAAGCGTCGTAGGGGACAAGCTCGCTTTCGTCAAGGCCAGCCGGCCGTTCCTGGTTGGCGAACTGGAGATCCCTTTTCCACCCGGGCAGAGCGTCATTGAGATCGTCGACAGTGTCGCCGACGACCAAGAGGCCGTGGCGGGTTGTCGCCGCCTTGCGGATCATGGCTACACCGTGGCGCTTCACAACCACGAGTGGGGCGCGCCAGCCGACTTGCTTGTCGAGCTGGTCTCGATCGTCAAGCTGGACGTACCCGAGCTGTCAAAGCTTGAGCTAGCGCTGAACGTCGAACACTGCGCAGCGCTCGGTTTGAAGCTCGTAGCGGAAAAAGTGGGAACCCATGACCAGATGAGCTCCTGCCGTGATCTCGGCTTCGAGCTGTTCGAGGGTTATTTGCTCTCGCGGCCCGAGGTCGTCGAGGGGCAAGCTCTCACGCCGGCTCGGGTTACCTGCCTCAACGTGGTGAACCAGCTTTCAGACCCCAACGCAGACGCGAACGACATCCAGCGCATCGTAGAGACCGATCCGGCCCTCAGCTACCGGTTCCTGCGGCTCGCCGGCGAAGGGGCGAGGGGCGGAATGTACCGGCGGATCAGTTCGGTCCGCGAGGGCGTCGTCTTGCTCGGCCAGCAGCGCCTCCGGGCCTTGGTGACGCTGATGCTCCTCTCTGGCACAAGCGGCGGGGCGACCGAGCAGCTGCACATAACCATGACGCGTGCGCGAATGTGCGAGCTTGTGGCGACCAGACTGGCTCCCGGACTTTCAGACTCGGCGTTTACCGTTGGCCTGGTGTCCGGCCTCGAGCTTCTCCTGGCGGCGCCCGTCGCTGCGATCGTGAGCACCCTGCAATTGGCTGACGAGCTCGTCGACGCAGTTCTCGAAAGGAGCGGGCCCCTCGGGGGCATCCTCGACGACGTGCTCGCCTGGGAAGTCGGAGGCGAGAGCCTGCGCCTCCATAGCGGGCTGAGCCTCGGGGGCCTCGAACAGAGCTACCTCGAATCGTTGGCTTGGGCAACCGGAGTGTGCGGGCTCCTCGAGGACAGTGACGTGAGAGCGGCAGTGTAGCTCTGGGCGATTGATCTGCCCAAAAGGGACGACGTCTCTATCAAGGTCATCAGAAGGTAAGCCGACAAGACAGTGATGCAGACTGCCTCGCGCAAAGTCGGCGAGTTCCTAGTGAACCGCAAAGTCCTCTCCAAAGACGCTCTTGAGTATGCGTTGGCCAAGGAGATCGAAACCGGGGTCCCTCTAGCGAAGATACTTTCGACCGAGGGGCTCGTGAGCGAGCGTGACCTGGTAGCGGCTGTGGCCGACCAGTTGGCCCTGCCCTTCTGGGATCCGACTACGACCCCCGTGTCGCCGCTTGTCGACGGGGTGATCCCGGCCGACGTCGCGCGCAAGCACATGGTTGTCGGGCTGTCGTTGGACGGCGAAACTCTGCTCGTCGCCACGGACAACCCCCTCGACGACGCTGCTCTCGCCGTGGTCAGCCAGGTGACCGGCTGGAAGGCAAAGCCCTGTTTGGCAACCCGCTCCGACATCACCGGGGCGCTCTCGGCAATGTACGGGCCCAACCCGGCGACCTCGGCGGCCAGTTTCGGTGGTGGGCACGATGAAGCGACCCAGCTGCACGTGAACCAGATGCTGGTGAAAGTTATCGAACTCAGGGGTTCAGACCTCCACCTAGCCGCTGGTTTGCCACCTACGGTGCGAGTCGACGGGTCCCTGAGACCGATCGAGGGTTTTGATGTCCTCACGCCGTCGAGAACGCGCGACCTCGTTTACGACATCCTGTCCCAGCGCATGAGGGAGCGGTTCGAGACCGACCTGGAGCTCGATACTTCCCACGTTGTGCCCGGCGTGGGGCGGTTCCGGTTGAACGTTTTCCAGCAACGCGACGCCGTTGGAGCCGTTTTCCGCGCGATCCCCTTCGAGATCATGAGCCTGGAGCAACTGGGGATACCGCTCCAGGTGCGCCAGTTCGCCGAACTACCCCGTGGCCTGGTGCTGGTGACCGGCCCAACAGGCTCGGGCAAGTCAACGACGCTGGCCTCCTTAATCGACATCATCAACCAGACCAAAGCCTTGCACATCATGTCGGTGGAGGACCCGATCGAGTACCTGCACCACCATAAGACCGCCCTAGTGAACCAACGAGAAGTGGGGGAGGACACCAAGGGTTTTGCCACCGCTTTGAAGCATGTGTTGCGCCAGGACCCCGACGTGATCCTGATCGGCGAGCTCCGTGACCTCGAGACCATCTCTACCGCTCTGACTGCGGCCGAGACCGGGCACCTTGTCTTTGCCACCCTCCACACCCAGGACGCCCCTCAGTCCATCGACCGCATGATCGACGTCTTCCCCGCCCACCAGCAGCAGCAGATCCGCACGCAGCTCGCGACCACGATCCAGGGCATCATGACCCAGCAGTTGTTGCCAAAAGCAAACGGCAAGGGCCGCGTGGTGGCCTGTGAAATCCTCGTCGCCACCCCCGCCGTCCGCAACTTGATCCGTGAGGGCAAAACGCACCAGATTTACAGCGCTATGCAGGCCGGCGCCAAGCACGGCATGGTGACGATGGACCAGACCTTGGCCCAGCTCGCCAAGAGGGGCTTGATATCGCAGAAAGACGCAATTGAGCGCTGCTCAAACCCCGAAGATCTTCGCCGGCTGATCGAGGCCTTATGACGTTGGTCGCCCGCGGCGAAAGGAACATCTAATGGCTCAGACCACCTACGCGTACAAGGTCCGCGACACTAACGGCAAGGTGGTGGAGGGTACCCTCGACGCTGACAACCAAACCCTGGTAGCAAGTCGCCTGCGGGAGATGGGTTATACGCCCGTCAACATCCAGGCCAAATCGGCGGGCGGCATCAATATAGAGATCCGCGTGCCCGGCTTCGGCAACCGGGTCCCGCTGAAGGAGGTCGCTCTCTTCAGTCGGCAGTTTGCCACTCTGATCGCCTCGGGCCTTACGCTCATACGGTCCTTGACCATACTCACCTCTCAAACAGAGAACCCAGCGCTGGCCAAGATCGTCATCGACGTGCGGGGCCAGGTCGAACGAGGTGTCTCGCTCTCTCAAGCCCTCAACAGCCACCCGAAAGTATTCGGCAGGCTGTTCGTGGCGATGGTCCGAGCAGGCGAGGCCAGCGGTGGCTTGGACCAGTCGCTTGTCGCGCTGTCGGCAATGTTGGAAAGACAGGCAGCTCTGCGGGGGAAAATCAAGTCGGCAATGGCCTACCCGGCAACGGTACTCGGCCTAGTCTGCTTGATACTGACGGCGATGATCCTGTTCATCGTCCCTGTATTTAAGAACATCTATGCGAGCCTGGGGGCGAAGCTACCTCTCCCTACGCTACTGCTGATAAAGCTCTCCGATATCGCGGTGAAGTTCGCCGTGCCCATATTGATCCTCATTGTCATCGGCGTCATCCTTCTGAAGCGATGGCTCAGAACACCGCAAGGCAAGGCAGCATGGGACATAACAGTGCTCAAGGTCCCAATTTTTGGGAGCCTGATGCGCAAGACGGCGATTGCCAGGTTCTGTTCTACCTTCTCGTCGCTTCTGCGTGCCGGCGTCCCGGTGCTCGAATCGCTGGACATTACTAAAGAGACCGTTAGCAACATCGTGGTCGCTCGGGCCGTCGAGTCCATGGCCGAGGGGGTACAGCGCGGCGAGACAATGACCGCGAGGCTTCCGCAGCACCCGATCTTCCCGGCGATGGTGGCCCAGATGATGTCGGTGGGCGAAGAGACCGGCGCGCTCGACGCGATGCTCGGTAGAGCGGCAGGATTTCTCGAAGAAGAGATCGAGCGTACGGTCTCCGCGCTCACGTCGCTGCTCGAGCCTCTCATGATCGTCATCCTGGGAGGTTGCGTCGGCACCATGGTGATCTGCCTCTACCTGCCCATGTTCAAGGTGGACACGCTGATCAACGGCAGCAGCTAACTAGAGCCAAAACAGGCACTGGTGTAAAACGGGCACCGGTGTAAAAACGGGCAATGGCGGAACCCGTGGTTCAAGTCTGAGACCTCGTTGCCGACAACCACAGCAGCGAGGACCAGAGCATGGCGAACCTGCCAATAGGCGGGGGAGCCGGGCAATCAGCCCAGCGTCGTATGACGGGGGGCCTACTTGCCGGTCTGGCTGAAACTCCGGCGATCCTTGCCGGGCTGCCCACGGGCTGAAGCTCGCAACCAACTATTAGGGATTATAGAAAGGAAAAAAGTGCTCAAGCACCTGTCCGACAAACGACACCAAGCTGGCGATGAGGGCTTCACCCTCATCGAACTCATGGTCGTCGTACTTATTCTCGGTATCCTGATGGCCATCGCCATCCCGACCTTCCTCAGCACGACCAAGAGCGCCAAGGGCGTCGCTGGTGAATCAAACGCCACCAACGCGGCCACAAGCGAAATTTCCACCTTCTCCACGACCGCGGCCTTTGACTCGTCAGCTTATGCCTCTGGTGCCGCACTGCTCGACCCGGCCCTCCCGTGGGACAGCACCACCTCAGATGCGAAAGGTGTCAGTGGGCAAGTCCTCGTACTTGTAGGTAACGCTTACGGGGCCTTTGGCAACGGTGCTACCGCCACCGGGACCATCATGGTGCTCGAGTCCCTCGCCAGCAACGGTGAGTGTTTCGTGGTCCTCGACGACCAGTCCACGGCCACCCCTAACGTCGGCTACATAGTGTTCAACGCTACCGCTGGCGGTTGCCCGACAGCTGCCCCCACGACGGCCCCTACCGGGCCGACCGTGCCGCCGACGGCAGGGAGCGCAGCCAAGAGCCCCCTGACTGCTCTGACCTGGCCCAGCAGTTGGGCGGCATATTACAGTAACTTCTAGCCCGAAGTAAGGCCGAGGAAGTCACTGAGACAAAGGCCGGCCAAATGGGCCGGCCTTTGTCGCGCCATCTAGCAAAGAGCGGTTACAGCCATCTGGCGGAGCAGCCGATAAATAGTCCGTGGACCATAGCTCGATTGGACGGGTGGGTTTGTGATGTCTAAGACAGTGAGTGTTGGCCTCGACATCGGGTCGTCGGCAGTGCGTGCCGCCGAAGTGGTGATCGATGGCGATAAGAGGACGCTACAAAGATTTGCTCAAGTGGGCCTCCCGGCCGGTGCCGTGGTGGAGGGCGAGGTACGCGACCACGCCGTTGTTACCACTGCGCTGAAACGGCTTTGGCAGCATGGGCGTTTCAGCACCAAGTCGGTCGTGGTTGGTCTGGGTAGCCAGAGGGCCATGGTCCGCCAGGTCGAGATGCCGCCGATGTCTGATGCCGAGTTGCGTTCGGCATTGCGGTTCAAGATAGGGGAGTTCTTGCCCATCCCGGTCGAACAGGCGGTGGTCGACTTTTCTCCGCTGCCCGGCGGTGATGACTCGGGCGGAAAGCGCCGGGTCCTGTTGGTCGCGGCGCAGCGGGACGTTGCACTTGACATCGCCCAGGTGGTGGGGGCGGCCGGGCTACGCGTGAGGTCGATCGACGCGTCCGCTCTTGCGCTACTGAGAGCGGTCGCGCCTCCCCGAGGGCCCGATGGCAACAGCGGGCCTGGCGGTGGCATGGAGGCTGTAGTTGGCGTTGGCGCACAGCTGGTAACCGTCGCGGTGCGCGAGGGTGGCATCCCGCGCTTCGTGCGCACCGTAGCGTTACCGGAGGAGGCGATGGTACGGGGCTCCGCTGAGGCGCTGGCGACAGTACCGGGGATGCCCGACCCGGCGAGGCGCGCAGAGCGGCCCGGCGGACCTGGGCCCGGCGTCGACACGCTCTACTTGGAGTCGATCGTGGCTGAAGTGCGCAGTTCCTTGGAGTACCTCCTCTCGCAAAGCCAAAGCCAGAGTTTCGAACATGTGCTCCTGACCGGGGGCGGGGCCATGGCCCCGGGGCTCACCGAGGCGCTCAGTAGGGCCCTCAGCCTCCCGGTGAACTTCGCTGAGTTGGGCTTCCAGATCGACAAGAAGGAGTTGGGCTTGGACGCTCAAGCCCTGAATGACGCCTCTTACCGGTGGCTGACTGCCGTGGGCCTATCCCTGTGGGGCACCGATGTTTACGGCAAAGCGTCTCTGTTGCCGGCTGAGATACTGGCGAAACGTCAGCAACAGAGGATAATGGTCGGAGCGATCGCGGGCATTGCGGTAGTAGCCGTCGCTTTGGCAGGCGTCTCCCTCGCCAAGGTTAATTCGGCGCACAGCATCAGTAGCCAAATCCGGAGTTCCGACGTTGAGGCCAGTTCGCTGAACCAGAAGATCGCCAGTTTGGGCTACGTCACAAAAATCCCCGATGAAGTCAAGCAGAGGCAGGGGTTGGCCCTTAGCGCTTTATCGGGAGACATCAACTGGACCGGGCTCTTGCGCCGGATCGCCCAAGCGCTTCCCCCGACCGTCACGGTCCAGCAAATCGCGCTCACAAAGACCGAAGCGGCTTCATCGACGGGCGGTGCGTGGCTCCCAGTCTCTGGGAATGTAGTCGGCACGATCCAGATGACCGCGTACACCACCGGCGGCGCAGCAGCCGTAGCGCACTTCATCGACAAAGTGTCCCGAGTGAGGGGCGTGCAAGCGTTATGGGTCTCATCGACCAACCACGCCACGGGGTCGACGACCATGCAGGTCACCGCTCAGGTGACAACGGCGGCTCTGAGCGTTAGGGCGGCTGCATTACCCGGAGGTGGCAAATGAAGCGACGCATCTTGATAGGGGCAGCGCTGGCCCTGGTCGTAATTGTGGTGGGCTGGTTCGAGGGATTTTCTCAACCAGAGAGCCACCGTATAGCCAACCTCCAACAACAGGAGCAAGTTGCGCTCGGGAAGGTCGCGCAACTCGACGCTCAGTACGTCGCCCTCGTCCACAGTGAAAAGGAGCTGCCGGCCGAGCGCGCCGCTCTCGCCAAGCTGAGCGAAGCCGTGCCGAGCGGCCCGGAGCTCGACAATCTGGTGAAGTCACTTTGGGCGGCATCCAATGCTTCTGGGACCCAGCTGACCAACATCTCGTCCCCCCAGCCCATGTACTTCGGAGCAGCCTCTGCTACGACTCTTTCCGGGCCCGCCTCAATAGATCTCACAATCAGCGTCAATGGCACTCCTGCTCAGGTCGAGGCCCTCGTGAACCACCTCGATTCCGAGTCGCGCCTGTTTGTGGTGGACAGCTTCAGCTTATCGAACCCGGTCGCGAGCTCGGCGAGCGGGGCCGCCAAGACCAGCGGGACCGCGATAGTCGGTGGGTCGGCGATAAGCCTCCGCGCCTTTTACGCAACCGCCTCCTCCGATAACCCGGCTTCCTGAGCCGCGCGAGTGCGTTGTTTTCGGCTTTCGGCTTTGATCGCCGAAGTTCAAGAGACGGTGAGGATGTGCCGATGACTCGGCACGTGGTGAGCAATACGCCCCTCGGGCGGCCCGTTTGTGCGCGCCATCGCCGAGCGTCGAATAAGACTTACGCGCGTCGGGATAATACCGAGGCCGGGTTCTCGCTGATCGAGGTGGTCCTGGCCCTGGTGGTACTGGCCGCGATGCTCGCGTCGACCACGAGCCTTGTCGTCAACGCCATGCATGTGAGCCAGGCCTCCCGGCTGCGGCAGATTGCTACCGACATCGCCGCTGACGAACTGGACTGTGCCATCGCATCGCTGAACGTCGTTGACGCTTCGTCCTTCCCCACACCCTGTGGCGAGCAGGCGACCCTGCTGAGCGAGCAGGGTTTCAGTGGTCAGCTTGATGTCCCTGCAATCCCGACGGTGACCAAAGCTGGCACTAAGTTCTCGGTAGAACAAGAAGTGCAACCCGGTAACGGTGCGTGCGTAGCCCCTAGCGGTGGAGCGCCGCCTGAGCTAGAAGTCACTGACTGGGTTACGTTTGCTGGCGGCGTCACGTCAGCGGCTCCCGACTGGTGGACGAACCAGGCCCTTGCGCCCAAGTACGTACAGGAATCGACGCTGGTTGCCGTACCGGCTTCCGCCCTGAACCCTAACGACGGCTCTATCCTCGTCAAGCTCACAGATGACGTCCTGAACGGTCAAGGAGGCGTCACCGTCAACCTGTACTCGGGGGGCGCGCCCGCAACGGGTTCGCCCGTGACAAACCCCCTGACAACCGGTCAGTCTGGTTGTGCACTTTTTACGAACCTTGCCCCCGGGCAGTACACCGCCACCGCCTCGGAGACAGGCTGGATCGACTCGAACAACGACTTGACCTCTGGAGTGCCGGCTGCGCTCGCCGGCAACGTGATGACCGGCAATGTCGTCGCTGACGGGACCTTGACGATGCCGACGAGCGCTCCCCGCTACTACGCACAGGCTAGTGACGTGACCGTCAACTACACGGCGCCCGCTCCTTATTTCACGCCCACGGCATCCAGTTTGAGCCAATTGCCGCTGTCGTTTTACAACAGCAGCGGGTTGGTCAACAATCCTGACGTAGCCGCAGCTGCCACAGCGGCGCCGGGCGACCCGGTCTTCCCGTTCCACAGTTCTCCGAGTTATTACGTCGTTGCCGGCAGTTGTGGGGTAGACAGCGCTCCTGACGGTTATTCCAGGGACGGCGTCGCGGTGCCGGCGTCCGGGTCTCTCACCCCGGGCGGCACGGCCAGCGCCACGCTCATTCTCACGCCGATCACGGTGGTCGTCGCGAACACCGGCGGGCAGTTGGCTGGAGCGACCGTGACTGCTAACGCGTCGTCGCCGACGGGGGCCCAGGATTCGAACTGTCCTTCGTCGGGTTTTGTCATGCCTGCGCTGGGACTGGGGACGACCTCACCCGCAACTCAACCTTCGCCAAGCTTCACTACTACTGTGATGACCTCCAGCTCCAACCCGAACGTATCTGGGTCGGTGACCTTCACCGCAACCGTGGCTCCTGTGGCCCCGGCCACGGGCATCCCGACGGGGACAGTTACTTTCACGGTCGGCGGTAGCAATTCGGCACCGCAGGCACTTGTAAATGGAGTGGCCACGTATTCAGTGACGGGCCTCACTACAGGCACGGTCAGCGACAGCGCGGCGTACTCGGGTAGCTCCGGCTTCTCTGCGTCAAGCGCCACATTGTCGCAGATAGTAGCCCTCACCGGACCCAAAAACGCCACGACGGTCGTCATTGGTTCCAGCTCCAACCCGAGCGCTTCTGGGACGGTCACCTTTTTCGCCACCGTCGCTCCGGTGTCAGCCACGGGCACCCCGACGGGGACCGTTACTTTCGTGGTCGGGGGCACCTCTTCACCGGCCGAGACTGTCGTGAACGGCGTGGCCAGCTATGTGCTGACCGGTCTGACAGTGGGTAACCACATAGCGACTGCCTCCTACTCTGGCGACGCAAACTTCTCGTCCTCGACGGCCAGCTCGTTCACTCAGACCGTAGGTACCACCAAGGCCAACACCACTACGGTCGTGACCTCGAGCGCTAACCCGAGCATCTCGGGCTCGTCGGTGACCTTCACGGCCACAGTTACCCCCACGGGTCGCACCGGCACGCCGTCAGGCACGGTGAACTTCACCGTGAACAGTGGTGCCCCGGTAGCAGAGACGCTGAGCAACGGTGTGGCCACTTACACCATCAGTTCCCTAACCGCGTCCACTAATACTGTTACCGCGCAGTACCTCGGCGACATCAACTTCAACACGTCGACATCGGCTGCGTTCACTCAGCAGGTCGTCGTGGACGACGTGCTGACCTCGCTCCCGTACGGCCAGTTCTTGATGGGAGCGACTTACGCCGCGCAGAACTCGACAAACACCACGACAGCGACCGTGGTCGACGTTGGCTATACGGGCATCACGGTCAACAAGTGCACCGGTGGTAGCTACTCCGGGGGTTATTACACCGGTGGCGCCTGCACCGTACAACCGTCCGGTGTGATCAATGTGAGCGTCCAATGA
>Ga0302324_100017753_pt1 | contig 14077 bp, 9 predicted proteins | sample Palsa_T0_1_FD_201949 | JGI IMG/M metagenome (GOLD analysis project Ga0302324, IMG submission 201949) | Peat permafrost microbial communities from Stordalen Mire near Abisko, Sweden - Palsa_T0_1 | ecosystem: Environmental > Terrestrial > Soil > Palsa > Peat permafrost | place: Sweden: Abisko... | reverse complement strand
CCAACTCATGCCAGCGACACCAATGGCTGGAATTGGACCCAGCAAGTAGAACGACATGCAACCGAGGTTAGCCAAGAGTCCGAACACCGGGACAACCACGTGTTTGAACCCGTGGAAACTATGGTGCTCGCGGAAGGCCACGATGGCAACGATGCAGGTGGTCATATAGAGCAGGAACGTGCCGAAGTTGCTGATGAGCGTGACGGTGATAAAGGAGTTGGGCAACCAAGTGTAAGCGTGCGGCGAGAAAATGCCGAATTTGTACCAAAAATTGTGCTTGTCCAAGGGCGCCGGGTCCGAGGTTGCGGCGCCCAGATAGACCACGGTCGTGAGGATGCCGAAGATGATCGAGATAAACACCAGGAACCAGACTGCGCGATGCGGGGAGAGCGTCTTGCCGTGCAACAGGCCGAATTGAGTGGGGACTTCCTCGTCGCGGCCCATGGCATAAGTCACGCGCGCGCCGGTGTTCATGCAGGAGAGGGTGGTGCCAATCAAGGCGAGAAAGACCGTGCCAGCCTCTATCAGCATGAAGGCCTTGCCGGCCGAATAACTGCCAAACAGCGCAGTGCCGACCAGAAGCATCATGTCGCCGAGCGGCGCGCTGGAAGCGCCGGCATTGGACATGGTGTAACCACTATTCAAGAAATAGTTGGCTGCGAAATACTCGAAAAGGTAACAAACCGCGCCTTGAATCGCCAAGGAGAGCAAGACAGCGCGCCCGATGTCCTTTTTGGGGTTCTTGGCCTCTTCACCCATGGCCGTGACCGACTCGAAACCAACGAGCAGAAGAATCGCTATGCAAGCCTGAACCAGGACGGCGCTGAACGAATGCGGCGCCACGACGGAGCCGGCATTCGGATGGAAATTAAACGTGGTTGGGTCTTGCTTGGTCCCCGCTCCGCTGAGGGCGTCCGCAGGCTTATAGCTAAGGATGAAGGGGTCGGGGATTTCCAGGCCATCTTTCACAATGACGTTGCCTCTGTCGTCGGCTTTCCAGGCCGGATAGGGGTCGTTTTCGCCGAGTTTAAGAGCGGTCAGACTGGCCAGTTCAACGGCGTTGGTGTTCTTGGTCTTGTCCAAGTCATCCTTAGTCACGAGGCGATCCTGCTGCTTCCACACAGGCTGCTTGGTTTTGTCATCCGCTTTGGCGTCGCCATTGGCCCAAGTGGCCTGCACATTTTTGCCTTTGTCATCAGTCACATTTACTTTAGCTACATTATAATTGACTGGTATGTTGTTGGAGAGGTGCCAGCCCACCGAGCCGTCAGGATGACTGGAGCGATATTTGATGGCCATGACGGCGAAGACCACCAGCGCGGAGATTTGAATGATGTTAATCACCACATTGACCACAGTCGTGCCGTTGACACCGCGGTAGGCGATGTAACCAACCCCGAGGGCGAAGACGACGCAGAAAAGCCACATGAATATGGGACTATTGTAGGTTTGGCTGAAAGTGTCTGGAAGCAACTGACCGGCCAGCCAACCGGCCAGAATGGCCGTCACACCGACCATCAATCCGGTATAGACCCAGTAATACAAGTGGCTGTTCCAGCCGGTGAAAAACTTGACGACGCGCGCCCACTTGAAGGCATGCGTTTTGGAGAGAAAGGCCTGTTCGGCGTACAGATAGGAAGATCCGGCGCCGGGATACAGTTTAGACAACTCCGAATAACTGATGGCGGTGGCAAAGCACAAGACCAGCGCGAACACGATTCCGAACCAGATGGCGCAGCCGGCCGTCGGCGCGCCGTAAAGGGCTTGTTCCGAGTAGGTGAGCCACAGGAAAGCGCCCGGCGCGATCAGAGCCATGGCGTTAATCGTCAGACCGGTCAGTCCCAAGGTGGGTTTCATCTCTGTTTTCGGCGGAGGTGATGCGGATGACATATTTTTTGAGAATTTTTTAAGTTCATTTAATCGTTTTCCAATTACTTGGAGCCGTTGGTAGTTGGTTTTAGCAGATGAAGTGCCATCCCGGCGGTTCCCCAATCATTCAAAGTCAATCCAAGCCACCGAAATCGAGAATTATGCCTTGAAAGAGGGGCGTCAAGAAAATGCTAATTCGGCTCTCATAATGAAAGGACCGGAATCCGGTTGAAGTCGCTTTTTGACCACACTGCTTAAAACAAAGATGCCAGAGAGCGCCACAAATTGCTCAAATTTCTTAAAATATGAATGGCGGAAGAAGGCTGAGAGGCCGCCTAGCCGCCAAAAATCTCTTTTCCCTGCCGCGTCTTCGTGTTAAGTGGCATGGCATGATGCTCAAAACCGCGTTACTGTTCGCCGGACAAGGGGCGCAATCCGCCGGCATGGGCCGGGATTTGGCCGCCGATTTCCCCACGGCCAAGGCCCTCTTTGATCGAAGCCGGGAAATCCTCGGCTTCGATTTGCCCCGGATATGTTTCAACGGCCCGGAAGAGGAATTGACGCGGACGGAAAACGCGCAACCGGCCATTTTCGTGACGAGTTGGGTGGCATTCCAGTTGCTTAAGGAGCGGAAGCCGGATTTGTCGTTCCACGCCACGGCGGGCCTTTCGCTAGGCGAATTGACGGCGCTGACGGCCGCCGAGGTGTTCGGGTTCGAGGACGGATTGAAGATCACCCGCCAGAGGGGCCGGTTCATGCAGGAGGCCTGCGAATTGACGCGCGGCTCAATGGCGGCAGTGCTCGGCGTGGAAGAGGCGGTGTTGCGCGAAGTGTGCGCGGCGGCGGATGTTGATATGGCCAATTTGAATTGTCCCGGCCAGATCGTCATCTCCGGCGAAACGGAGAAAGTTGCCGCCGCTTGCGAACTGGCCAAGGCCAAAGGCGCCAAACGCGCCATGATGCTCCCGGTGGCGGGCGCCTATCATTCGCGCCTGATGGCGGGAGCGCAACCGAAAGTCAGGGCCATGCTCGACACCGTCGCGCTGCAACCGGCGGCGCTGCCGGTGATTTCCAACGTGACCGCGCTGCCGCACGGGGGGCCGGATGACATCCGGCAGGCGCTGGCGGCGCAGGTCGTTTCGCCGGTGCGATGGGAAGACTCGATCCGCTATTTGCTGGCGCAGGACTGCAGGCGGTTTATCGAATTGGGGCCGGGCACGGCCTTGAGCGGATTTGTCAAACGCATTGACAAAACCGCCACGGTGCTTAACGTGGCCGACGTTTCCAGCCTGGAAGCAACAGTCAAGGCTTTGTCGGACAGTTGATGTTGAAACACTTATGTCGCAACTTGCCAATCAAATTGCCGTCGTCACCGGCGCGGGCCGGGGGATCGGACGGGCCATCGCGCTCAAATTAGCCGCCGCCGGGGCGGATATCGTTTGCGTTTCACGCACGATGGAGAACGCGGAGAAAGTCGCGGGGGAAGTCCGCGCCTTAGGGCGCAAGGCTTGGGCGCACGCGGTGGATGTGGCCGATGCTTCCGCCGTGACGGCGGCGGCGGAAAAGATTCTGGCCGAAGCCGGGAAGGTGGATATTCTGGTCAACAACGCGGGGGTGACGCGGGACGGATTGCTCATGCGCATGAGCGAGTCGGATTGGGAGGCGGTGCTGAACACCAATTTGAAGGGGGCCTTTCTGTTCACGCAGGCCTTCAGCCGGACATTCCTCAAACAGCGGTCGGGCCGGATCATTAATATTTCTTCCGTCATTGGCTTGATTGGCAACGCCGGCCAGTGCAATTATGCGGCCAGCAAAGCGGGCCTGCTGGGCTTGACCAAGGCCGTGGCGAAGGAATTCGCCTCGCGGGGCGTGACGGTCAATGCGCTGGCGCCGGGGTTCATCGAGACGGACATGACGGCGGTGCTCTCGGCGGAGTTGAAGACGGAGTTGCTCAAGCGGATACCGTTGAACACTTTGGGGCGGCCCGAGGACGTGGCCGAAGGGGCGCTATACCTGGCCGGACCAGGGGCGCGCTACGTCACCGGCCAGGTGTTGGCCATTGACGGCGGAATGGTTATGTGAAATATGTAAAAAATGCGATTCAGGGCTTGACGCTGTTGGCAGCGTCGGGCATAGACTCAATCAAATAAAAAATAATGGAGTGAAGCGATGGCTGAAAAATCAATAGAGCAGAGAGTCAAAGAAATCATAGTCGAACAACTCGGCGTCAACCCCGATCAAGTGACGCCGGAGGCCAAGTTTATCGAAGACCTCGGCGCCGATTCCCTCGATACGGTCGAGTTGGTCATGGCCTTGGAGGAGGAGTTTGGCAACGAAATCCCGGACGAACAGGCGGAAAAACTGCAAAGCGTCGGAGACGTCATCAAATATATCGAAGACAGCCAGAAGAAGTAATTGCCAAGGCAGTTTGCCGAGGGCAGCGGTCATGAAGTTCGCTGCCCTTTTTTTATGGCCAGCAACTGGACAGAACGCAGAGTCGTCGTGACTGGGATCGGAGTTGTCACCGCCCTGGGTTCTTCGCCATGCGCATTCTGGGAGAACATTTTGGCCGGCAAGTGCGGGGTTAGGCCGATCACTTTTTTTGACGCCTCCGCTTTTACCACTCGCATCGCCGCCGAAATTCCCAACTTCGATTCCTCCGCGGCTTTCCCTTCCCCCAAGGAGGCCCGGCGCACGGATCGCTTCGGACAATTGGCGGTCTTTGCCGGTCACCAGGCGCTGCTGGATAGCGGCCTGGATTTGAACAAAGTCAACCGCGATGAAGTGGGAGTCTTTCTCGGATCGGGCATCGGCGGCTTGCATACGATGGCAGAGCAACACGCCATTTTGATGACCAAAGGGCCGGGCCGGCTTTCCCCTTTCATGATCCCCATGCTCATTCTCAACATGGGGTCGGGCCTTTTCTCGATGTATCACGACTTGCGCGGCCCCAACGTGGCGACCTGTTCCGCTTGCGCCACCGGCACACATGCTTTGGGCGAGGCCTGGCGCACGATTAAAATGGGGGATGCCAAAGTCATGTTCGCCGGCGGCAGCGAAGCGACCATTGTGCCTTTGGGCCTGGGCGGCTTCTGCGCCATGCGCGCCCTGAGCACGCGCAACGACGATCCCCAGCACGCCTCACGCCCGTTCGACCGCGACCGCGACGGTTTCGTCATGGGCGAGGGCGGCGGCGTCATTGTCCTGGAGGAACTGGATCATGCCAAGGCCCGCGGCGCACGCATCTACGCCGAGATGGCGGGCTACGGCAATGCGGCCGACGCGCATCATTTGACTGCGCCGTCTCCGGGCGGCGAGGGCGCGGCGCGTTGCATGCGCATGGCGTTGCGTTCGGCTGGACTGAACCCGGATGAAGTTTCCTACATCAACGCCCACGGCACCTCCACACCCCAAGGCGATGTGGCGGAGACGATGGCGATCAAATCGGTTTTCGGCGAGCACGCCAAAAAGCTGGCCGTCAGCTCGACCAAAGGGGCGACGGGCCACCTTTTGGGCGCGGCCGGCGGGGTGGAGATGGCCTTGTGTGTCAAAGCCATTGAATGCGGCGTGGCTCCGCCGACGATCAATTTGGAGAATCCCGATCCGGAGTGCGATTTGGATTACGTGCCCAACACCGCCCGCGAAATGGAAGTTAACGTGATCATGAACAACTCCTTCGGATTTGGCGGACATAATGCGTGCGTCGTCGCACGGAAGTTCAAGGGCTGATCGCCGCAGGCGCGACAAATCTTTTAGTTCCGCAACGGGAATTTACGCAAGCCGGTAAATTGGCAGAAAATGCGGGCCACAAAAAGCGGGTTATTCTTGAAGTAGCGTTTCCACAACCGGCGCGGCTCGCAGCAGAGCCGGAAGAACCATTCCAACCCGGAGCGTTGCATCCATTTGGGCGCTTGCCGGACTTTGCCGGCGTGAAAATCGAAGGCCGCCCCAACGCCAAACATCAAGGTCACGTCCAGTTGATCAAGGTATTGCGCCATGAACCGCTCCTGTTTTGGGGTGCTCAAACCAATCCACATGATGTCCGGCCGCGCCACGCGAATCTCCTCCCGGAGCTTTTGTTGCTCCTCCGGATTCAAGGGCCGGAAGGGAGGCTCGCCCGCGCCGACAATTTGCAATTTTGGAAATCGTTCCAGGAGCTTGGTCTTCAAGATCTGCGCCGTCCCGTCTGCGCCGCCGTAAAAGAAATGTCGCCAGCCGGTCTTTTCGGACAACTCCATTACGGCCAGCATGAGGTCGGGGCCATAGACGCGATCCATCTGTTTTTGGCCCTGCCACCGTCCCACCCAGACCAGCGGCATGCCGTCGGGCGTGCAGAGGAAGGCGCGGTTGAGAATTTGCCGGAATTCGGGGTCCGACTGTGCCACCGAGACGCCATGCACGCCGGTCACACAAACGTAGCCTTTTTGCCTGTGGGCCAGGGCGCGGGTGATTTGCTCCAGGGCGAGTCCCATGTTAAGAGGACTCACCGCCACTCCCAAAACATTGACGGTATTGGCATCAAGCATGGCTGCCGTGCGGTCATTGGCTCGAACTCCAGCCAGAGTTTGGCCGCAGGGCGGACAAGCTATTCTCGCACGATATGAGCCACTGTTACAAGGCGAAGCCCGGAAAACAAGGACAATGCAGGCATTTTCAGTGAAACCCCTGAGTTCCTTCGGTAGAATCCTTACGGCAAGAGCGCCACGCGGTAAAATCGTCGCAGGCCGCTGGCGACGGTGTCTATGGCGGTGAGCGTCGTTCCGGTTGCGGTGAAGGCGCTGCTCAGGTTGACCCAATTGCTTGCACTCAAGTCGGAAGTGTACTGCAACTGATACACCCCTCCAGGCTCCGTACTCCAGGTCAGACGCAACGTCTCGCTGGTAAGCGCCACCGCCTGGAACACAAGCGCCGACTGCGTTGCGGTCAGACGGAAAACGGTGCCCTCTCCGCCTTGGCCGCCGGATTGAGTTGTGCCGTAGAAACTGCCGTCGCTGCCCTGCACCAGTCCGGCCTCGGGCTGCCCACCATCATTGCCACCGGTGAAGGAATATAAACTGGTCAGCGCGCCAGTAGTGGCGATTTGGAACACGGTGCCATTGCCGTCGGTGCCGCCGTAGAAAGTCGTGCCATAGAAATTGCCATCGCTGCCCAGCACCAGCCCGGCCTTGGGGTATGCGCCATCATTGCCACCAGTGAAGGAATACAAACTGGTCAGCGCCCCATGAGTGCTGATTTGGAACACGGTGCCAGAGTAGTTCGTGCCGCCATCGTAAGTTGTGCCATAGAAATTGCCGTCGCTGCCCTGCACCAGCCCGGCCACGGGATATGCGCCATCATTGCCGTAGGTGAAGGAATACAAACTGGTCAGCGCACCATGGGTGCTGATTTGGAACACTGTGCCATAGTCGTTCGTGCCGCCTTCGTAAGTTGTGCCATAGAAATTGCCGTCGCTGCCTTGCACCAACCCGTCCTCGGGATATGCGCCATCCAGCGCGTCGCCATTCGCATTCGTGACCGTGCCGAAGGCATAAAGGGTGGTCAGCGTCCCATTGGGGTTGATTTGGAACACGGTGCCATCTCTGTGGGCGCCGCCGTATTCAGTCGTGCCATAGAAATCGCCGTCGCTGCCTTGGACCAGCCCAGCCTCGGGATACGCGCCATCGTTGTAACTGAATGAATACACTTCGGTCAGTGCGCCGTTGGTGCTGATTTGGAACACGTTGCCATAGCCGTTCGTGCCGCCGTCGTAAGTTGTGCCATAGAAATTGCCGTCGCTGCCATGCACCAGCCCGGCCTCAGGTTCTGCGCCATCATCGCCGTTGGTGAAGGAATACAAACTGGTCAACATCCCAGCGGTGCTGATTTTGAACACGGTGCCATAGTCATAGTCATAGCGAGTGTAGTAAGAACCGTACGAGCCGCTGTATAGAGTTGTGCCATAGAAATTGCCGTCGCTGCCTTGCACCAGCCCGGCCTCGGGTTCTGCGCCATCATTGCCGCCGGTGAAGGAATATAAATTGGTCAGCGCACCGTGTGGGCTGATTTTGAACACTGTACCTGGATTGTACGTGCCGCCGCCGCCAGTTGTGCCATAAAAACTGCCATCGCCGCCCTGCACCAGCCCATTGGGACCTGCGCTATAAATGCCCGTGAAGGAATACAAACTGGTCAGCGCCCCATGGGTGCTGATTTGGAACACGGTGCCATCGTCGTTCGTGCCGCCTCCGTAAGTTGTGCCATATAAATTGCCATCACTGCCCAGCATCAGCCCGGCCTCGGGTTCTGCGCCATCATTGCCGCCGGTGAAGGAATACAAACTGATTAGTGTCCCTTGGGTGTTGATTTGGAACACGGTGCCCCAGTCATTCGTGCCGCCTCCGTAAGTTGTACCATAGAAATTGCCGTCGCTGCCTTGCACCAGCCCGGCCTCGGGATTTACCCCATCCATCGGTTCGCCAAACGCATTAGTGACCGTTCCGAAAGTATAAAGGGTCGTCAGCTCCCCAGTGGTGCTGATTTGGAACACAGTGCCATCGCCGTTCGTGCCGCCGTAGTAAGTCGTGCCATAGAAATTGCCGTTGTTGCCCAACACCAGCCCGGCTTCGGGATATGCGCCATCCAGCGGTCTGCCAAACGCGTTAGTGACCATGCCGAAAGCATAAAGGGTCGTCAGCACCCCATCAGCGCCTATTTGGAACACGGTGCCATCGCCGTTCGTGCCGCCGAAGTAAGTCGTGCCATAGAAATTGCCGTCGCTGCCCTGCACCAGCCCGGCATAAGGATTCGCGCCATCGTTGTAGCCCGTAAAGGAATACAAACTGGTAAACGCGCCGTTGGCGCCGATTTGGAACACCGTGCCACTATTGTTCGTGCCGCCGTAGTAAGTCGTACCATAGAAATAGCCGTCGCTGCCCTGCACCAGCCCGGCCTCGGGACCTGCGCCATCCAGCGATTCACCATACATGTCGGTGACCGTGCCGAACGTATAAAGGGTCGTCAGCGAGCCAGCACTGCCGATTTTGAACACGGTGCCAAGGCCGCCATTTGTGCCTCCCGCATAAGTCGTGCCGTAGAAATTGCCGTCTCTGCCCTGCACCAGCCCGGCCTCGGGATTTGCGCCATTGGGGAAAACCTGGAATGAATGAAGGCTGGTAAATACCACGCTGGCCTGCGCTCCAAAAGCCAGTAGCGTAACCGCGGCGGCCCAGAACACTCGCAAGAGCAGACTCATAAAGACTGGTTTTGATTTCATAATTTAATGTAACTATTCCCGTCTTTCCGTTTGGCTGGCCGGTATTATTAGAGTTGCGTGAGGTTGAAGGCAACGGAAAAAACTCAAACAAAAACTTCATTTTGGCCTGAACTCTACGCGGTGGCCCATCGCCTGGCTTGTCACCAAATGTAAGTTCCAACCGCTCCGGCATTTAACGTGGACTCCGCCAGTTTGCCTTGGTAGCGGATGTTAAAGGATTTGGGGAATGGGTCGCTGTTGAGGACTAACAAAATTTTTTGGCCGCCGATAGCTCTGAAGGCGACGTTGGGAAGGGAGGGCAGATTGTTGGAGCCGATACGAACGGAACCGGGCCGCACGAATTTCGCGGCGTGGGCCATGACGTAGTAGCCGGCGTTGCGGGTGACTTTGTTGCCGTCAATCGTGATGGCGCCCTGGCAACTATCGCATCCGCCGCGGTCTGTGTGCGGCTGGTAGTTGGAGTCCGACGAGAGATTCCACTCCAGCACGTTGCGGCTCCAGTTGCGGGTGGCGCCGATGACCAAATCCTTGATGTGCTCGTCCAGGCTTCTTTTGAAATCCGAATGGGCACCCATCCATTGTTCGGTGAAATAAAGCGCCTTGTCCGGGTGCGCCCGGTGGACTTCCGACAGCGCCGCGATACGGCCCGCATACAAATGAAAGGCGGAACCGTCCACGTATTTTTTGGCCGCCGGATCATTTAAGATGGAAATGGGATATTCAGGATGGTCGCAATTGTGATCGTAAAGAATGATTTTGGTGTCGAGGCCCGCGTTGTGGAAAGCCGGGCCAAGATTGTTCCTGATGAAACTGCCTTCTTCCCGCGCCGGCATGAAGAGGCTGGGATTATTGTTCGGGTTCAAAGGCTCATTTTGGACGGTGATCGCGTCAATCAAAATTCCCGCCGCTTTCATGCCTTGGATGTATTTGACAAAATACTTCGCATAGGCCGCATAAAACTCCGGCTTCAGGCTGCCGCCCCGGCTGTCGTGATTGTCTTTCATCCACGGCGGTGGAGACCATGGCGAACCTAGAATCTTGATTTCGGGACTTATGGCCAGGATTTCTTTCAGGACAGGGATGACAGCCGTGTAGTCGTGCGCCAGGCTGAACTTCGTCAGGTTGGCGTCCGTCTGGCCGGGGGGCAAATCATCATAGGAGAACGGACGCGCGTCCAAATCGGAAGAGCCGATGCTGACGCGCAAGTAACTGATGCCAATATGGGCGCCATCAGTGGCGAAAAGTTCCTCCAACAGCGCAGCCCGGCTGGCAGGATCCATTTGGATCAGATGCCCCGCGCTGCCTCCGGTCAGGCAACAGCCGAAGCCGTCAATGGTTTGGAATGTTTCGGCCTCATTCACGTCAATGGTTTGATTGCCGTTGGCGGCGCCGCCAAAGCGCAAAGGGGCGGTTTGCTCCTCGAAAAAAACCGAATGGTCCGGATCGGTCAGCCATAACCGAACTTGGGCAAAACCGCTGGTGGCCCACGAAAGGGAGGCCAGCAAGAAAAGGTTGAGCAGAGATTGCGAAAAGCGACTAGCCATGATTGCTGGAAGCTAATCTTTTGGGCCTTCATACGCATCCCTCAAAGGAGGGATGAAATGCTCCATCGGAAACTCTAGCATGAAGGTCTGATAAAAAATTTTATGCTCATGCGCGCGAGGTCTGAATCATTAGGGATGTGCTTGCCGATTTACCCGGAAGCTGGGTCTGGCTTGGTAGAGAGATTCCGCCGGCGAGACGCCAACGGATGCGACCGGGACGGTCGCGCTCCCGAAGAAGTCGCTAGTGTGCATTTACTGAAATACTTTTACAGTGAACCCCTCTCCCTGCTCTCTCCCCGCAGAGCGGGGAGAGGGTGGCCGCAGGCCGGGAGAGGGACTCGCGCAAAGGTTGCGTTGAAACATCGCACGAGTGATTGCGGCGGCGCCAGCAGTTATGCGCGCTCCTGCCTGGGAGGTTTTCTGGTGGCGTGCATCCTTTCTCTTTGGCAGGCCGCGGCTTCGGCGCAGCCACCGCCGCAATACGATCAGCAGGTCGATGCCTTGCTGGCGCAAATGACATTGGACGAAAAAATCGGCCAGATGACGCAGACGGATTTCGAGGCACTCAAGGATAAATCCGATGTGCAAAAGTACTTTCTCGGCTCCGTCCTGAGCGGCGGCGGTCATGCCCCGGCCGAAAGCGATGCCAAAGGCTGGTTGAAATCCTGTGACGAATTCCTTTCATGGTCGCTGAAAACGCGGCTGAAAATCCCGCTCCTTTATGGGATTGATGCCGTTCATGGTAACAATAATGTGGATGGCGCCGTCATTTTCCCCCACAACATCGGACTCGGAGCCACGCGCAATCCGGCGTTGGTGGAAAAGGCGGCGCGCGTGGTCAAGGAAGAGGTGGCGGGCACGGGCATTCGGTGGGCCTTTGACCCGTGCGTGGCCGTGGCGCGCCATGAGCAGTGGGGCCGCACTTACGAGAGCTTCGGCGAATCGCCGGATTTGGTCGCCGAAATGGGAGCGGCTGTCATCGAGGGTTTGCAAGGCCGACAGTTATCGGACACTTCGATTTTGGCTTGCGCCAAGCACTTTGTGGCCGACGGCGGCACCGCTAACGGCGTGGATCAAGGAAACGCGATTTGTGACGAGGCCGCGTTACGCAACGTGTTTCTGGCGCCGTATATCGCGGCGACCAAGGCCGGCGTGGGTTCGATCATGGTCTCCTACAGCAGTTGGAACGGCACGAAAATGCACAGCAACAAGTATCTTCTCACCGACGTGCTCAAGGGCGAACTCGGGTTCAAAGGATTTTTGATTTCCGACTGGGCGGCGATTGACCAGATTTCACCGGATTACAAATCAGACGTGGCGGCTTCGATCAACGCGGGACTGGACATGATCATGGTTCCCTTCGGTCCCGGACAACCGAACAACTACGTCCAGTTCATCCAGGACGTCAAGGAATCGGTGGCGGAGGGAAAAATCCCGCTGTCGCGGATTGACGACGCGGTTGCGCGCATTCTGCGCATCAAATTTCAGATGGGACTTTTTGACAAGGCCCGCACGGATCCGCAACTGACTGACTCCGTCGGTTCCGCACAGCATCGGGAGGTGGCTCGTGAATGTGTCCGGCAATCCCTGGTTTTGCTGAAAAATGCCAATCATGCGCTGCCTATATCCAAAAACTTGAAACACTTGCGTGTCATGGGCCAAGCTGCCGATGACATAGGCATTCAATGCGGGGGTTGGACCATCAGTTGGCAGGGGCAGGCCGGCCCCATCCTTCACGGCGGCACGACCATCCTGGCCGCGATCCGCAACACGGTCGGTCCCGATGTGGAGGTGACTTTTTCCGCGACGGGTGAAATCGCCCGTGGCGCGGATGCGGTTCTGGTCGTCATCGGCGAGATGCCCTATGCGGAAGGGAAGGGCGATAGCAGCGATTTGAGACTTTCGGCGACAAACCTCGCTCTCATTGCCAAGGCCAAAGAAACCGGCGTCCCGGTGATTACTGTGCTTATTTCCGGCCGGCCGTTGATTCTTGATGCCGCGCTGGAGTCGAGCGATGCTTTGCTGGCAGCCTGGTTGCCTGGCAGCGAAGGCCAAGGCGTGGCTGACGTATTGTTTGGTGATTACAAGCCCTCCGGCAAATTGCCGCGCGCATGGCCGCTCAATAACGAACAACTCTCAGCCAACGCCACGGCCGGGGAAAAGCCGCTTTTCCCATACGGCTATGGCCTGACTTACCAAGCCCTGCCGGTAAAACGAGCCACGGCGAAGGCCGAAATCGCGCCTAGAGGTGAATGATGCCGCGCTGGATGCCGGCGGTCACGGCTTCCGTTCGATCCTCCACCTGAAGTTTGCCAAAGACGCTCTTTAAATGGTCTTTGACGGTGTGCTCGGAAATGCTGAGGTGGTCGCCGATTTGTTTGTTGGCCAACCCTTTGACCAAGAGCTGCAGCACTTGCACTTCGCGCTGCGTCAACTCTTCAAATAACTTCCGGGACGCCAGCCTCTTGGCTATTTCTTTCGGAATCCATCGCTGGCCGCTGGCCACGGCTTGAATGGCGGGGATTAGCTCTTTGCCGGTGGCGTTCTTGAGCACGTAACCTTGTGCGCCGGCTTGCAACGCTTTGTGAATATCGGTGTCTCCATCAAAAGTAGTCAGCATCAAGACACGCGCATTGGGGTCCTGGCCGCGAATCTCGATGGTGGCTTCGATGCCGTCTTTAATCGGCATGCGCAAGTCCATCAACACGAGATCCGGCTTGTGTTTGCCGAACAGTTCCACGGCTTGGTTGCCGTCGGCCGCTTCGCCCACAATCACCATGCTGGGTTCCGTATTGACCAACGCGATCAAACCCATCCGCACGATAAAATGGTCGTCCGCCACGAGGATGCCGATTTTGCCGTCTCTTTTCATAAGGCCATTTGCGGCGCGGCGCTTTCAGGCGCATAGGACTCGTGCGGGATTGGAATTTGCACGCGCACGGTGGTGCCCGCATCGGGCGCGCTGGAGAAGGTAATTTGGCCATGCAATCGCTTGGCGCGCTCGGAGATGCCCAACAAGCCAAAGTGACCCTCGCGCGGCCCGGCGCAATCGTCCAAGGCAAAGCCCTTCCCGTTATCTTTGACCTGCAAGACAACGTTCTTGGGGCCGTAATCCAGATCAATTTCGGTCAGAGTCGCCCCGGAATGCTTGATGACATTGGTCAGCGCCTCTTGCGCGATGCGCAGCAAGTTGTCCTCCACTGTTTCGGGCAAGGGCCTGACCCGGCCATGGGCCTTCATTTCGACGCGCAGGCTGGAACCGCCGGTGATCTGCTGGCTGCTCATGAGCAAAGCTCCGGGGAGGTCGAATTGCTGCAGCGCGCGGCATCGCAAATTCCAGACCGAGCGGTGGACCTCCATTTGACTCTCGGCGACCAGGGTGCGCGCCATTTCAAGATGATGTTTGGCGCTG
>Ga0302324_100017751_pt1 | contig 14079 bp, 9 predicted proteins | sample Palsa_T0_1_FD_201949 | JGI IMG/M metagenome (GOLD analysis project Ga0302324, IMG submission 201949) | Peat permafrost microbial communities from Stordalen Mire near Abisko, Sweden - Palsa_T0_1 | ecosystem: Environmental > Terrestrial > Soil > Palsa > Peat permafrost | place: Sweden: Abisko... | reverse complement strand
GACAAGAACGCGCCGTGGTATCGGATTGTGAACGTCATGGACATCGCGAAAGAACTGAAGATCAAATCCGTCAGCGCCACCACGACCAGTTTGAAACCGATAGCGAACCCGTGATTTGTCGTGGTGGGGCAAGCATCCCTGTGATGCCGGTTCGTCAGTAGCCTCGCCCCGCCGAATTCTACTTCAACAACTCTTCCGCGATCTGGACTGCGTTGAGCGCCGCGCCTTTGAGCAATTGATCACCGCTCACCCAGAAGCATAGGCCGTTGTCCAGCGCGCAGTCCAGGCGCAGCCGGCCGACTTCGCAGTTGTCTTTCTCGGAAGTGAACAGTGGCATCGGATATTTTTTATTTTCCGGCTCGTCAACCAAATCAAGTCCCGGCGCTTTTTTTAGAACGGTGCGCGCAGCTTCGACGGTCACGGGCTTTTCAAATTCCGCGCTCACGGCGACCGAATGCGAGCGGTATACCGGCACGCGCACGCAGGTCACGCTCGCGCGAAACGCGGCGTGATGCATGATCTTGCGGCCTTCGTTTTCCATCTTCATCTCTTCCTTCGTGTAGCCGTTCGGCAGAAAAGAATCCACCTGCGGAATCACATTAAACGCGATCTGATGCGGATAAACTTCCTTCGTCACCGGCTGGCCGGCCACGATCTGCCCGACCTGCCGCTTCAATTCCTTAATCGCCTGCGCGCCCGTGCCGCTCACGGCCTGATAGCTGGAGGCAAAAATGCGCTTCACGCCGAACGCCTGGTGCAGTGGATACAACGCCATCAGCGTGATCGCCGTCGTGCAATTCGGATTGGCGATGATGCCCTTGTGCCACTGCACGTCGGCGGCGTTGATTTCGGGAATCACAAGCGGGACGTTGTCGTCCTGCCGGAACGCGCTGGAATTGTCCACCACCACGCAGCCGGCCTTGGCCGCGATGGGTGCAAATTCCTTCGAGATGCCGCCGCCCGCGCCGAAGAGCGCGATGTCCACGCCCGCGAACGAATCCTTCGTCAGTTCCGTCACGGCGATGTCCTGCCCGCGAAATTTCAACTGCTTGCCGGCCGAGCGGGCGGACGCGAGCAGGGTGAGTTTGCCAACCGGAAAATTCCTTTTTTCCAGCGTCTTGATCATTTCGATGCCGACGGCGCCGGTGGCACCGACGATGGCAGCGTGCGGATTGCGGTTCATAAATGGCCGCACAATCTATCAAAAAAACCGCCTGCGTCAATTTCCCACTTGCGACGGCTGGCCGGAAATCCAATGTGGACAAGGCCAACGGGCAGGTTTAAGGTCGAATCCATGAATTGTGATAACCTTCAGCACCGTGGCTTGCAATGTTAAGCAGCATATGTAAGTAGTCGCTTATTTTGCTCTGATTATTTCATGTCTTATCACTTTGGCTTGGCCTTTACTCGCATTTGGCAGTCTTTTCGCCTTTGACGCACCTAGTAAAGGTGCAGTGGACATTTCCATAAGGATAATCCAATTCTGTCTGATGTTGAGTTATCCTTGGGGATTGGTGGCAGCTCTTGCCAATTTTCTCTCGCGCAAACGAGGTGCGGATTGGTGCACGAAACTCACTCTTGCCTTCCTAATCGCACCTATTGCCCAATTTGGACTTTGGCTCTTTTTCTGTTTTATTACGCGTAATTCAACCTGAACCAACCTGGATTGGCGCAGATTAGTTCTCCTAGTCCTTTCAATCATCGTCATCCACGAATTTCACCGCCCATTCGGGATACGGCTTGGTGCCCATCGTCGCGCGCCAGAGGATGCGGTTCAGCACGTCCTCGGGGCATTGGTCGGGCTTGGCCAGCGGCAGCCGCGCGGAAACGTAGGCGTCCCGGCGCAGTTGGGCGTCGTCATTCTGCTTGGGATTCATCTCATCCAGCGGCACGTTGTTCGTCACGGCATCGAACGCGGCAAAGTCCGGCGTGTTGGTGAAGCAATCAAACATCGGCGTGGCGGTGGCGTCCATCTGGTTCATCGGTGGCAGGCCGAGCATGAGTTCCATCGTGCGCAGCAAACTGGTGGTGTTGTATTGCGTGCTGACGACGGCGTGGCGTTTCGAGTAGGCGCTCGCGACGTAAGCCGAGGTGCGGTAGCCGCTGACGTGGTCCCAGCCGTTCTGCGGGTCGTCCTCGATGGCGAAGATGCAGGTGTTCGTCCAAAATCTGCTATGGCTCACGGCCTCAAAAATCTGTCCCATCGCAAGGTCGTTGTCGGCGACGTGCGCTGCCGGCGTGGGCGAACCAAATTTCGTCCCGCTCGTGTGGTCATTCGGCAGCCAGAAGATGACGAGGTTCGGAAAATTATTTGACGCTTCAAATTGCTTCAGCGACTGGATGAACTGCGCCGCGCGCCACACGTCCGGCACGTCCAGATCCCAGCCGATGGTGTTCGTCATGATGACGGGTCGCAGCGCTTCGATGTCCGGTTCGCACGAGTAGGCGATGGCGTTGGAACCGCCCGTGAAATCACGGTAGGCGTCGAGAAAAGTGATTTTGTTCGTGCGCGAAGAATCTTTCCAATGCTTGGTGTCGGTCGTGAACTCGCCAAAGTCAGCGACCGTTTTGCCGTGCGCCAGCGCGTCGTTCCAGATGAAGCCCGACGGCGCATACGCCAGCGCGTCCGCACCGCCCAAACCAAAACCGCCCGCCGGATAGCTGCGCGGCCAGCCAGCGAAGGAGCGTTCGAGATATTCGGTGGCGATGCCGCTGTCGGTCCAGTTGTGGCCGTCCGCGCTCAAGATGCCGGAGCAGTAGGTGTTGTCGAGCAGCTCAAACTCGCGGACCAGCTTGTGTTCATTCGGTGTCACGCGCTCGCCGAAGTTGCACAAGTCCGCGTCGCCGTTGCCTTCCGTCACGTCGCCCAGAATCTGGTCGTAGGTGCGGTTTTCCTTGATGATGTAAATGACGTGCTGGAAAACGCTCGGCTCGCCCACGCGCCCGGGAACCGGAACGGCAATTGCATTTTCGCGCGGCGGCAGCCTGGCCTGCGCGAGCAGCGGATAACGCAGGTTCGCCAGGGCCGTTTGCGTGAATTTTTCCAATTCGCCTTTCGACGGAACCGGAACCAGCGAGAGCGAACCGATGTATTGCTTCGTGTTGAAACCAAAACCGGCCGCGTCCATTTTCGCCTGTTGTGTTTTGGCGGCGATGTTCTTGATGTTGGCGACGAGAATTTTTTTGTCGTTCGCGTCAAACGCAATCGCGCCCGGAAACCAGCCAGCCGGAATCAGGCCAAGCAATTGCGATTCACCGGGCTTGAATCGGAAGACCGCGACGGCGTTCTGCGTGCCGTTGCAGACGAACAGTTTTTTACCTGACTTGTCGAACGCCAGCGCGTTCGGCTGCGCGCCGAATAAATCACCCGGATTTTGCCGCGCGCAGATCGTCTCCACGATCTGGTCTGTGCGCGTGTCAATCACGCTCACCGTGTCACTGCCCGCGTTGGCCACGGCCAGAAATTTTCCGTTCGGCGACAATGCCAGCGCACACGCATGCAGACCGGTCAAAATTTCCGTTCGGTTCGTGCGATCAAGATCAATCACCGTCACCGAGCCTTCGCAGGCGATGCTCCGCGCATCCACGCGGACGTGCGCGTCTTCGCCAATCGGGCCGGTGACGCTGTCGGCGTCCGGCCGCCGGCCACCCCAGTTGCTGACGTAAATTTTATTTTTGCCAGGGACAACATCGAACGGCGCGACGCCGACGTCCCAGGTCCGCAAAACCTTGCCGGTCGCCGCGTCCAGTTCAAACAGGTGGTTGGAAAGATTTCCGCAAACGTAAATTTTTTTGCCGTCGCGCGAAACCGCGATGCCGGTGGGAATTTCCTGTTTTCGGACGGGCGCGTTGGCCGGCGGCAGGCCGATGGAGACCAGCGGCGAAATTTTTCCGTGCGCGCCGACGCCAAACACCTTGATGTCGCCGTTCACGTTCGCCAGATAGATGCGCGCACCGTCCGGCGAAAATGCGAGGCCGGTGAAACTTAACTGCCCCTTCTCATCCGCGTTCAAAATGCCCTCAACCACCGGTTTTTCCCCGTGAGTCTGGTCTGATGGAAAGGGAATGTGTTGCAAAATTTCCCCCATCGTCGGATTCACGGCGACGAGTTCATGCGAAAGTCCGGCGGTCACAAGAATTTTTCCATCCGGGCTCAACGCCAGCGCGTTCGGCCTCATGCCGGACAGTTCGACAAAAATTCCGGCGGGCGTGAGCCGCTGGTTGACCGGCGTGACGAAACCGTTGGTGGAACGGCCGACGATTTCCGTCGTGCCGCCAAAATCATCGGCGAGAATCCGGTTCGTTGAAAAAACAAAATGGAGAACAGCGAGCGCGATCAATCGCAGGCGGACAAAACGGTTCCTTTTCATTGCGTGAAAAATTGGCGCAAACCGCCGCCTTCCGCAAGTCACGTTCGGGTGAAATCAGTCCACCGACGGATCCAGCCGCTTGTCCGTTACGAGATATTTGCGGACGTAGTCGCCCACGGCATTTTCCAGCGACGTGACCGGCGCGTTGTAGCCCGCACCGCGCAGTCGCAAAAGATTCGCCTGCGTGAAATACTGGTATTTGTCGCGGATCGCCTCCGGCATCTCGATGAACTTGATGACCGGCTTCTTTTTCAGCGCGTTGAAAACGGCGTTAGACAAATCAATCCACGTCCGCGCGTGGCCGGAACCGATGTTGAAAAGTCCGGTGGCCTTCGGCGTCGCGGCCAGATGCAGCGTCATCGCCACGCAATCTTTTACGTAAAGAAAATCGCGCTTCTGTTCGCCGTCCTTGAAATCCTTGCGGTAGCTCTTGAACAGTTGGATGACGCCTTTGCTCTGTACCTGCGCAAAACTTTTGTGGACGAGCGACCGCATGTCGCCCTTGTGATCCTCATTCGGGCCGAAGACGTTGAAGTATTTGAGGCCAACAATTTTGTTCAGAAAGCCAGCGCGCTTGGCGTGCAGATCGAAAAGATGCTTCGAGTAGCCATACATGTTCAGCGGACGCAACGTGTCGAGTTTGGAATCGTCGTCTTCCATGCCCGCCGAACCGTCGCCGTAAGTCGCGGCGGACGACGCATAGACCAAACGCACTTTGTTCGCAAGCGACCAGACGGCGAGGTCTTTGGTGAACTCATAATTGTTTTTGATGAGGTACGTCGCGTCCTTTTCGGTCGTGGCCGAACACGCGCCCATGTGCAGCACCAGATCAAATTTCCCCAGCGCGCCGCTTTGCAATCGCGGCAGCAAATCGGCGGCCTCGACGTAATCAGCAAAGCGCAGCGGCGTGAGGTTGCGCCATTTCTCGTCCGTGCCGAGGATGTCGCAGACGATGATGTTGTCGCAGCCGCGCCGGTTCAGCGCCCAGACCAGCGCGCTGCCGATGAAGCCTGCTCCGCCGGTGACCAGCACGCGCGCATCTGAAAAATCATTGGGCTTCATTTTTAATTGAGCATGGCGCGGAACGGGTAAAAATTCAATCACGCACTGTCAATTTTTCATGAAGCGATAAAAGCGTTGGGGATAGTTGGTGGAATCTTGATCTCGAAAGTAATAAAGAGCGTTCGTCAGCGGCGTCCATTCAACCAGATTGGTTGAGGCTTCAATTTGATGTGTGAGGCCAACGTCATCCGGCAAACGATAACCAAACGAAGGGTCAACCGGGAGCGGTGTGGTGGGAGAAGTTTGCATATTTTTCTCCATATAAACCGGCGCGGGAGATGGCATCGGGTTGGTAATTTCTGCTTGCGACGATGTGTGTGTCATATTTTTAATTGCACCGGTAAATGAAGCAAATGCCCAACTGACCAAGTCATGGTTTTGCCAGTCTGCCCCAGATGCGGCAGTGAAACCCACCCAAGCGCGGCCATTGTCCAAATTCATCACCTTGGCCAAATTTACATAGACCGTCATCAAAGGATTTTCGAGATCATCCAGAAACACTTGCAGGTTGCCGGGAACATAAACGATCCGAACGGTATGCACCGCTCCGTCGGAATAGGTGACCTGCTTGTTCGCCGATGCAATGATATTGCTGGCGACATTGTATAATGGCTCGGTTGGTGAAGAAGCTGCCAGCACCGCGATTTCATCATATCCGCCTGCTACGGGATGATCTCCCCAATGGTAGTTGTCAAAATGGATCACGAACTGGTTCGTGACCCCTCCATATCCGAGACCCTGGCCGGTTTGCCCCAAGGCAGGTTTTGACGCGTTTTGAATTACGAACGCCAAGCCGTCCGCGCCGGAAGACTGCTTCTCGGTGATCTGAATTTGAAACGTCGTCTCAAAACCATCCTCGAGGGGCTGTTTTGCATCCAGCCATGCACCGCCCAACCCCAAGCCACCGATGGCGGGTGAAAGTCTCAATTTCCCCGCAACCGAACTTGCGTGTTCTTGTAAAATAAGCCCTGCCGTCGAATTAAAATTGACGTAGCAGAAATTTGCTGCAAACGATTGTTCATTCGTGGATGCAATGCCGATTACCATGAACGTTGCCAGACCGATAAACGCGATTTTAGTTCGGCACATAGAATTCCTTCAGGCTCACTGTTTGTATCCGACAACTGTCAGACGGATTCTGTTGAAAAATACCCCGCTTATTCTTGCCTAAAAGCCTTTCCGTATTGCCTACCAACCCAGCACATGCGCAAAAATCAGCGGCGCAACAATTGTCGCATCGGATTCGATGATGAATTTTGGCGTCTTCACGCCGAGCTTGCCCCAGGTGATTTTTTCGTTCGGCACGGCCCCGGAATAGCTGCCGTAGCTCGTCGTCGAATCGCTGATCTGGCAGAAGTATCCCCAGAGCGGCACGCTCGTGCGCAGCAAATCCTGATGCAGCATCGGCACGACGCAAATCGGGAAGTCGCCGGAAATGCCGCCACCGATTTGGAACATGCCCAGCGTGCTTTTCTTCGTGGCCGTGCGCGTGTAAAACTCGGCGAGCCACGTCATGTATTCGATGCCGGTGCGCACGGTGTGGACATTTTTCACGTCGCCGCGAATTACGGCGGCGGCATACATGTTGCCGAGCGTCGCGTCTTCCCAGCCGGGCACGACGATGGGCAGGTTTTTTTTGGCGGCGGCGAGCATCCAGGAATCTTTCGGGTCAATCTGGTAAAACTTCTCGTATTTGCCGCTCAACAGAACCTTGTAGAAAAATTCGTGCGGGAAATGGCGTTCACCCTTTTTGTCGGCGGCGGTCCAGACTTCAAGCATGGCTTTTTCCATGCGGCGCATGGCTTCGCCTTCGGGAATGCAGGTGTCGGTCACGCGGTTCATGTGACGGTCGAGCAACGCCTGTTCGTCCTCCGCCGTCAACGAGCGATAGCCGGGCACGCGTTCGTAGTAATCATGCGCAACGAGATTGAAAACGTCCTCTTCCAGATTTGCGCCGGTGCAGGTGATCAAATGCACTTTGTCCTGGCGGATCATTTCGGCAAGCGAGAGTCCGAGTTCGGCGGTGCTCATCGCACCGCCAAGCGTGATCATCATCTTTCCGCCGTCGTCGAGATGCGCGACGTAACCCTTCGCGGCGTCCACGAGCGACGCGGCGTTGAAGTGGCGGTAGTGATGCTGGATGAATCTGGAAACCGGTCCGCCGGAAATTTTCGGTGCTGATTTTTTAGCCATGATAGATTTGTAAAAATTCTTGGGCTAACAATACGGAAGCGGGCGCGAATGCCAATCTCAAATTGAGCATTTGCGGGAATTGGCGGAAGAATTTTCCGGATCTTGTGGGCGCAAATTATTGCAACGTCACCAGGTCCGGCCGCACGAGCGAAAGGCCGCCTTTGACATTGTCCGCGAATTGCGCGCCGATGACGACGTTGTTCACGCAGGTGGCGTTGTTCACGCGGAAGGCCGCGCTGCCGCACCGGCTCGCGACCAGGTTGGTGAAGGAGTTTTGCACGCACGCGGTCTGCGGCGCGGCTTTCAAGCCGTGCGCTGTGAATTGATCCACATGTGCCATGAACACGCCGTAATGATGGCTGTTGAATATGGAAACATCTTCAAACTGATTGTTGCGACTCGAACGCATGAAGATGCCCAGGTCGTTCGCGGCGAGCACGGCGTGGCGGATGACGTTGTGGTTGAAGGCCAGATCGAGCGAGATGCCCGCGCCGGGATTGTTGTGCAGAGAAAGTTCCGTAAATAAACTGTCGCTCGTTTGATAGCAGGCGAGGCCGTCGAACTGGTTGTCAAACGCCTCCAGGCCGCGAACCGTCAACCGCCGCACTCCCAGTGTCGTGACCAGGCCGCCGGAGCGGCAGCGTGCGGTGGTCACATGCTCCACCGTGGAATCACTCACGTCCTGCACGGTGATTCCGTTGTTGTGGATCTGCGAACCCTCGCCCTGCCACCGCCAGAATTCTGTCTGCTGGTGGGACCGGTTGCCGTCAATGAAAAGGTCGCTGACCCGGAGATACCGGACGGTTTCTTGCGGTTGATTGACTGGTTCGCCCATGATGATCACCGGGCAGTTCGCGCCGTCCGCCAGGGTCAAAATGGTCGCCGGGCCGCAGCCGCGCAAGGTCTCATGATCGCGCTGCAAGATGATCGGGTGGCGCACCATGATTTTTCCCGGCGGCAGCATTACTTCACCGCCGGCGTCAGGCAGTGCATCCAACGCACGCTGAACATCCGCGCCGGTCACACCGGGATGCAACATCACCGGGGTTGGCGCCACGAGCGGCAGCACGGGAGCGGTCAGGCACGCGGTCGAAACCATGAACAACCCGAGGACGGCGGCGAACCTGCCCGCCGCGCCCGGCTTTCCAACCTGATTGAAGTTCATTTTCATAAGAACGAGACCGTTGCAGTTAATCAGTGTTCTTGATTTAATGTCGTCCTATTTTGAAAATCGTCCACTAAAATTTCTAATTTTATCAACTTATTTTTAACCCGCGCTAATCGCCAGTTCAGCGGCTGAATCGAGTTGTCCGGCGACGATTTTCATTTCCGATTTCCTAAATTTTTTTCACCGGTTATGCTGCGCGCGAAATTTATGCCGGCTAAAATCAATTCCGCCACCGCGTTGCCCGCCGCCCTTGGTTACACCATGCCCGCCGAATGGGAAAAACATGCGGCGACCTGGCTCGGCTGGCCGCACAACGTGAGTGACTGGCCCGGCAAATTCGAAATCATTCCGTGGACTTACGGCGAGATGATCCGCAAAATTTCTGCCGGCGAAAACGTACAACTCATCGTTCGACACAATAAAGACAAGCACTTTGCACGCCATGTCTTGAAAAGGGTCGGGGTTGATTTAAGAAAAATCAAATTTGTCGTTCACCCCACGAATCGCGGCTGGACGCGTGACACCGGGCCGGTTTTTGTGAAGCGCAAAAACGAGACGGCCATTGTCCATTTTCATTTCAACGGCTGGGCGAAATATCACAACTGGCACAAGGACACCAAAGTTCCCGAAACCGTTGCGAAACTGCTTGGCAGGAAATTGTTTCACGCCGAATATGACGGCAAACCGTTCGTCATTGAGGGTGGTGGGATTGAGTTGAACGGGTATGGCACGTTGATTTCAACCGAGGAATGTTATCTGCATCCGAAAATTCAGATCCGCAATCCCGGCCTTGGCAAAATGGAAATCGAGACGACGCTGAAAAATTATCTCGGCGTAAAAAATATTTTCTGGCTGGCGAAAGGGCTGAAGGGCGACGATACGCACGGCCACATTGACGACATCTGCCGGTTCGTGAACGCCAAAACGCTCGTGCTCGTGCGCGAGAAAAATCCGCGCGACGAAAATTACCGGCCGCTCGCGGAGAATTGGGAGCGCATCCAGGATTTATGGCTCGAAGACGGTGGCAGGCCCGAAGTCGTGGAGTTGCCGATGCCGTCGCCGCTGTATTTTGACGGTGTGCGCCTGCCGGCGAGCTACGCGAATTTTTACATCGGCAACGCCGCCGTCATCGTCCCGACCTTCAACGACCCGAACGACCGCGTGGCCCTTGGCATTTTGGGCGAACTGTTCCGCGACCGGCCCGTCGTCGGCATTCACGCTGTGGATCTGGTCTGGGGCTTCGGCTCGCTGCACTGCCTCACACAGCAGCAGCCGGCGTGAATTTTTCTCGACAAAATTTTCTTGGTCGCAAAGCGACGCCGGAAATTAGCCAGCTACGAAGTGGCTGGTAATCGAATAAAAACTAATTTCGTCCCGCAAGGAACGATGGAAACCGTCACCACAAATATTTTTCGTCGTATTCCACACCATGCTATTGAAGAAACACCACATTCTCTTCCTGAAATGTTTTTGTCCGATGATGTTCTGGCTGATTCGCAATGTATTCTTTGACTGCCTCACAATTTGAAACGCTTACCGTGTACGCCCCGTAGCCGGGTTGCAATGCAAAATTCTTCACACCGATGGTTTCGTGAATCCAACGTGATGAAGTTTGTTTGATGTCTTGCACGAACGTCGCCAGCGCGTGCGTGGCGCGCAAGCCCACGAGCAAGTGAACGTGGTCAGCCGTTCCATCAATGGCTTCAGGAATTCCGTCTGCTGCGCGAACCATGCCGCCGAGATATTCATGCAAACGTCCGCGCCATTCATCCGCGATGAACGGATGCCGGTCTTTCGTGCTGAACACAATGTGATAATGCAGGCTTAAATGGGTTGCGGGCATTTATTTTCCGGCCTCCCTTGCGGGACGCATGATTTTGTTGCTTGATTACCAGCCACTTCGTAGCTGGCTAATTTCCGGTTGTCCCTTCAGGACGAATGCAATGCGATTACGTTTTGAATTCCAACACAGCTTTGGTGCAGCGGGCGCAAATGGTCGGATGCTCGGCGTTCTGACCAATGTCCGTTTCCCAATGCCAGCAGCGTTCGCATTTCTGTCCGTTTGCTTGAGTAACAAAACTTTCCCATGTAACACCAGAGTTTCCGACAATTTCAAAATCAATTTGCGAAACATTTAGCAACTCACGCAAATCTGATTCATGATCAATTTGAAATTGCAGTCCGCGCTGTCCGCCTTTGAAAAGAAATTTAGCCTCAAGCGCCTTGCCAATGGCTTTGTTTTGACGAGCAAATTCAAGGTTGGCCAATCCAACTTGTCGGATTTTTAGTAGAGCAATCCAGTCGCTTGCTTCCGCAACACTCAATTGGAAAGTTGACTTATTCCAAGTCGCTTCATGCACCGAGCCCGTTGGTTTCCCCGGCACAAATTCCCACGCTTCGTCCGCCGTGAAGGCCAGAATCGGCGCGAGCATCTGGCACAGGCCGGTCACCAGCCGGTGCAGCGCTGTCTGCGTGGAGCGGCGGCGCGGCGAATTCGCGGCGTCGGTGTAGAGCCGGTCTTTGATGACGTCGTGATAGACCGACGAAAGTTCCACGGCGATGAACTGGCTGAGCTTTTGATAAACGACGTGGAATTCGTATTGGTCGTAGGCGGCGAGGACTTCGGCTTCGAGCTTCGAGTATTCATCGAGAATCCAGCGGTCGAGGCCGGTCAACTTGTCGTCGGGCACGGAATGTTTCGCCGGATCAAAATCGTAGAGGTTCGAGAGCTGGTAGCGCAGCGCGTTGCGGATGCCGCGATAGGTCTCGCCCACTTTGTTGATGCGTTCCTCGCTCACGACGAGGTCGCTGCGGTAATCCTGCGACGCGACCCACAGCCGCACGATGTCCGCGCCGTATTTTTTGACGTAGGCTTCGGCGGTCTGCGGCTTCTCGTAACCGCCCTGCTTGCTCTTGGAAATCTTTTCGCGGTCGGCGTCCACCATGAAACCGTGGGTCAAAACGGTCTTGAACGGCGCTGCGCCATTGCCCGCGAGCGAGAGCAGCAGCGAGGATTGAAACCAGCCGCGATGCTGGTCGCTGCCTTCGAGGTAAACGTCGGCCTGCCAGATTTCGTCGCCCGTCTTCTTGTCGTGCTGCAATTCCTTGCGCTGTTTCAAAACTGCGCGCGATGAGGAGCCGGAATCAATCCACACATCAAGCGTGTCGTTTGATTTTGAAACTGCTCCCGGGCCATTCCAATCCTCCGGTTTTACGAGCGACCAGAGTTCGCTCGCGGATTTCTCGAACCAAATGTTTGAGCCATGTTTCTCAATGAGATCGGCGGAGTTTCGGACGATTTGCGCGTCGAGGATGGGTTCGCCTTTCGCGTCGTAAAACGCAGGAATCGGCACGCCCCAGGTGCGCTGGCGGCTGATGCACCAGTCGGGACGGTGAACAACAGCTCCTTGAATTCGCGCTTTTCCCCAATCAGGAATCCAATGAACATTTTCAATTGCGTTCAATGCGATGCGACGTAACCCGGTAATCTTTTCTTTTTGACCTAAAGCTCCGAAGATATCTGGGTCCTGTGTACTGACCCTTAATGTGGTTACAAGCTGTCCGGGAACGAATGAAGGTCGTTCGTCGGGTTTGTCAATCTTGATAAACCATTGGTCCATCGCGCGGAAAATGATCGGCGTCTTGCTGCGCCAGCAATGCGGATAGCTGTGATGGTAATTTTCTTGGTGCAACAGCGCGTGCCGGACGCGGAGTTCGTGCAGCACGGCTTCATTGGCGTCGCTTTTGCCGTGTTTTTCCAGAATGGATTTGCCGACCATCTCAACGGGCATTTGCTGCTCAACCGGCAATTCGTTTGAATAGGCAAGTTTTCCATCGTCATCCACCGGTGAATAAATCGGCAGGCCGTTTTGGCGGCCGAGATTGTAGTCATCTAGACCGTGACCGGGCGCGATATGGACAAAACCCGTGCCGGTGTCGCTGGTGACGAAGTCAGCGGCAAAGGCTTTGCCGGTGCGGTTGCAAAACGGATGTTGATATTGCAGCTTCGAGAGTTTTTCGGTCGGGAACAGCGTTTCGGTAAAATTCGTCCAGCCGCATTTTTCGGCCACAGTTGGCAGCAATCCGCGGAATAAAACAAAATTTTCTTCGCCAACTTTGACTTGGACATATTGGAGCTTTTCGTTGTAAGCGACGGCGAGGTTCGCTGGCAGCGTCCACGGTGTTGTCGTCCAAATCACGATAAACGTCTTCGGCTGGCCGACGACGGGAAATTTCACGAACACGCTCTGGCTGACATGGTCCTGATATTCGACTTCGGCTTCAGCTAAAGCGGTGCGACAGGGGATGCTCCAGTAAACCGGTTTCTTGCCGCGATAGACAAAGCCTTTCGCGACGATGTCGGCGAACAGACGCAGTTCATCGGCCTCGTATTCCTTGTTAAGCGTCAGGTAGGGGTTTTCCCAGTCGCCGAGGACGCCGAGCCGTTTGAACTGTCTGCGCTGCAGATCAATGTATTTGCGGGCATAGGCTTCGCATGCTTTGCGAATCGTGACCGTATCGGCCGACGTATCACCGGCTTTCCGCATTTCTTGCGAGACTTTGAATTCAATCGGCAGGCCGTGACAGTCCCAGCCCGGCACATACGGCGCGCTGAATCCGCGAAGCGTTTTGTATTTGATGATGATGTCCTTGAGAATCTTGTTCAATGCCGTGCCGATGTGGACATCACCATTGGCGAACGGCGGCCCGTCGTGCATGACAAATTTTTCGGCGGACGCACGCAAGGCCTGAATTTTGTTGTAGAGACCAGCTTGCTGCCATTTTTCAAGACGTTGCGGTTCGCGCGTGACGAGGTCGGCCCGCATTACGAAGTCGGTTCGCGGCAAGTTGAGTGTATCTTTATATTCCATTGCTAATTTAGGAAGGCAGACGGTAACAGCGGGAAAATTGAGTGTCAACGAACGCGCAAGGCTGGAATTTGGCTTAAAGTTGGGCCATTAAAGAAAAAAACCGGGTCAAGCGGTCAGAAGGTGACCGAGAGACCCGGGGAATTTAGAATGAGTAAAACGTGGGATCACGGAGAACTCCAATTCGCGCCTTTACTGGAGCGCAAATCGAAAACCTAAAATCAAAGATCAAGGACTATGCAACCACCCCTCCAACTTCGCGTTGCAACTGTGAGTATTAAATCATCATTTCTTATTTCTGTCAACAGTGATTTTAAAGTATAAGTAAAGATAATCAATTTGGCTTTGGTTGATTAGCGGCGGGTCGTAACCGTTTTTTTTTGGTGGACCATGAAGAGACGGGATTTTAATTTCAAAC
>Ga0302324_100017750_pt1 | contig 14079 bp, 11 predicted proteins | sample Palsa_T0_1_FD_201949 | JGI IMG/M metagenome (GOLD analysis project Ga0302324, IMG submission 201949) | Peat permafrost microbial communities from Stordalen Mire near Abisko, Sweden - Palsa_T0_1 | ecosystem: Environmental > Terrestrial > Soil > Palsa > Peat permafrost | place: Sweden: Abisko... | reverse complement strand
CCGACCTCTTCAACCCCAAATTCTGCCAATTTTTCCCGCCATCGTCCGATCGGTAAATCCCATCCCCGTAAGCCACGCTGCGCTGGCTGTTACTTTCACCCGCGCCAACCCACACCACCGCCGGATCGTTCGGATCAAGCGTGACCCATCCAATCGAATAAGATCCTTCCTTATCGAAAACCGGAGTCCAAGTCGTGCCATCGTTTACCGTCTTCCATACTCCGCCCGAGGCCACGCCCACGTAATACTCAAATTTGTTCTTAGGATTGACCGCGATCGACATCACCCGCCCCGAAGCCACTGCCGGGCCAATCGACCGAAACTTCAGCCCAGAAAAAGTCTCGGCCGTCATCCCGCCTTTCTTTTCTTCCTTAGATTCTTCCTTTTTCTCTTCCTTCTTCTGATCCTTCTTCGAGTCCTTCTTGACGGCAGGCTGCCCCGCCTTGTCCGCATTCGTATCCTGCGGAGCTGCGGTCAAGAAAGAGATCGTTAAGAGCACAGCGGCAAGAACGACAGCGATGCGCGATTTCACAGTCGGCTCCAATCGAAAGATTTCCAAAACCGATATGTATACAGGATTTCGGTCACACAGAGAAGCTTCTCGCGAGCGAAGCCATTTTTCTCCGCGTGCCTACGCGGCCATTCTCCATGCCCTCTGCGATCGAGGCTTTTGATTCGAGTCCAGCCCCCGGCTTCCCCGAACCCACGTTAGAATCATCCCCATGCCCCCAGAGCCCCAAGGCCACGACACCCGCTTCGTCAAAATGCAAAAGAACAACTGCTTCGTCTGCGGGATGAACAATCCCGACGGCATGCGCCTAAAGTTCATGCTCGACGAAAAACGCCAAACTTTCATCTGCCGCTTCCGCCTCGGCAAGCGCTACAGCGGACCGCCCGGCCACTGCCACGGCGGCATCATCGCCTGCATCCTCGACGACGCCATGGGCAAGGTAAACAAGCTGCGTCACGTCGTCGCGCTCACCCGCGAAATGACGGTCGAGTACCTCAAGCCAGTACCCTTGCATAAACCGCTGCGGGTCGAGGGACGCGAGCTCGAGGTCAAGGGACGCACCCATGTGAACGTAGCCGAAATCCTCAACGAAAAGAATGAAGTGCTAGCCCGCAGCCGCGGCATCTTCATCGCCATCGACCCCGAACGAATGTTCGCCAAATACGTGGGACCCTGAACGCACAAACTTAGCCTGGGCTCCCCAGCGCCTGCCCTGAAGCGGAGCCGAAAAGCCCTCTGCGGTTCGGGGTTTTCCCGACAACTGGCAATTGGGCGGCTGGTAACTGTCCTTCAGGGGTACCGCGAAACGTGATCGCGCTGTAAAATAAGCACAGCTTCGCCGAAGCTTATAGCCGAAGGCCGAAGCCCGCAGAAAAGAGCCCACCATGTCGCAAAACAACGGTAGCAATACCAGCCTCCGCCTAAAGACCGGCCTAGCCGAAATGCTAAAAGGCGGCGTCATCATGGACGTCACCAACGCCGAGCAAGCCTCCATCGCCGAAAAAGCCGGCGCGGTAGCCGTGATGGCCCTCGAGCGCGTTCCCGCGCAAATCCGCGCCGAAGGCGGCGTAGCCCGCATGGCCTCGCCCAAAAAGATTCGCGAGATCATGGCCGAGGTCTCCATCCCAGTCATGGCCAAGTGCCGCATCGGACATTTCGCCGAAGCCCAAATTCTCCAGGAACTGGGCGTAGACTACGTCGATGAATCCGAAGTCCTAACCCCCGCCGACGAAGCCCACCACGTAGACAAGCACGCCTTCACGGTGCCCTTCGTCTGCGGAGCCCGCAATCTAGGCGAAGCCCTGCGCCGCATCGCCGAAGGAGCAGCCATGATCCGCACCAAAGGGGAAGCCGGCACCGGCGACGTAGTCCACGCCGTCAAGCACATCCGCCAGATCGTGCAGGAGATGAAGATCCTCACTGTCCTCGGCGAAGAAGAACTCTACGCCAAAGCCAAAGAACACGCCGCGCCCTACGAACTGGTAAAGATGGTAGCCAAAACCGGCAAGCTCCCCGTCCCCAATTTCTCCGCCGGAGGCATCGCCACCCCCGCCGACGCCTCGCTCGTGATGCAACTAGGCGCCGAAGCTGTCTTCGTAGGCAGCGGCATCTTCATGCAAGACAGCACCACGTTCGCCGACCCCGCGGAAGCCGAGAAGCGAGCCCGCGCCATCGTCAAAGCCGCAACCCACTTCAACGACCCTAAAGTATTACTTGAAGTTAGTGAAGACCTGGTTGGCGCGATGAAAGGACTAGCCGTAGCCGGACTGGACGAAGCGCATATGCTACAGACCAGGGGCTGGTGAGGCGCTGACGCGCTATCCGCGCCACCTTGGCTGGAATGCGAGAGCGGCTGGGACGGCTTGGAGCCACGTTGGAGATAAAATCCGACGGATCTGGAACCCTGGTCAGCGCGACTGTTAAGGTGGCGTAAGCGCCGCTGAACCAACGCTGCCCGAATTACCAACGCCTCTAAACGACCGCGCAATTTGCCCCCGCATAAGAACCTGATATGGAAAGAAATCTTTCCCGAGTGCGACATACCAGGAATTGTCACTCAACGAATTTGCCCGCGACTGCATCAGAGAGTGGTGACATTAAGCGCTCAGCCTCGATCCCATGGAGCCCGCATCCTCGTGGTGGATGACAATGCGGTGATGCGTCGCAGATTGAGAAATCTCCTGGAGAGCCAAAACGATTGGAAAGTGTGCGATGAGGCATCCGATGGAGGTGAAGCGGTTGCAAAATTCGATGAAAAAAAGTTTGATGTCGTCGTGCTCGACTTTCAAATGCCTGGAATGAATGGACTGGAGGCGGCGAAACAGATCACATCGCTTTCCCCGAGTACGCCCATTCTGATGGTCACACTCCACCACTCGCCCCAACTCGCCGAGGAAGCCCGGAAGGTCGGCATCCGCGGAATCTGTCCAAAGGCAGATATCGGACGTGTTGTGGAAGGGGTTACGACAATTCTCGACAACAAGTCATACTTCAAGCACTAGGCCTTGGTTTTGCCGGGCATCCTCTGCCACGCCATGAAGAGGATTACGAATAGTACCGTCCAGACACGGATCGGTCTCCTCAGATTTCAAATGTTTCCGACCCGCGCGGGGGGTCCGATGAAATCAACGCAGGAAACGGTTGCTAACTTTCGTGTTCTGCACTCACTCCCAGCCAGTCGCCCAGTCCACGAAGCGAATCGACGTAGTCACAGATGATTTTGGTCGCTCCTACCAGAGGCACGGCCAGTATTAGCCCCATTGCTCCCCAAATCCACGCCCAGAAGAACAACGATAGAGTCACCACTAGCGGATTTAACCGCAGCCGCTTCCCTACGATTTTCGGGTACAGAACGTTCATGATGAAAATATGCAAGCCAATCACTGAGAGCAGGATCATCCCGACTTTGGTCTTGTCTACAATTCCAATACCCGCGGCCAGCGGGGGCAGGAGAGCCAGGAACACTCCAAGATATGGAATCAGGCTCACGAAGCCGCTGATCACTCCCAGAAAATAGAAATAAGGAATGCCCAGAGACCAGAACACAACGGTGCTGACCCCGGCAGCGATCAGGCCGATCAGCATGTTGCCGACAATGAAGCTGCGGATCATCGCCGAGATCCTGCCAACCGTGCGGTGTGCGACGAGGCGGTGCTCTCTTGGGAACAGCCGCACCGTCGCCGAGAGCATATGATCTTTCCACGTAAGCATGAAATAGACCAGAAAAGGTATGAATGAGATCGCCAGTACAACTTCCGCCAGTGTTCCGGTACCTGCTGAAATCACCCTGGATAGGCCCGGGGCCTCTTGGACTTCAACCGGTAATGGCTGTTTACCCGCCTTGGGAGAGGCAAGGACGGAACGGGTGCTCTCTTCGATCTTGGTGGTTTGTGCGCGAAAATTCGCAAGACTGTCCCGTATCTTTTCCGAATACCGTGGCAGTTGAATAGCGAAGCCGACCGCACGGTTGTAGAAGAAAAAAGTGAGATTTCCAGCCAGGCAAACCAAGAGCGTCACGGCGACTAAAGCGCCGATAGGCCGAGGAAAACGGATTCGACCGAACCAACCCACCAGCGGTTCCAAAACAAAGGCAAGCAGAATTGCCACTAGAGTCGTAACCATTACAAGTTTCAACAAATACAGAAGGCCGATGACGGCGATGCCTGCCATGACAATCTGGGCAATAGAACCAGCTCGAATCGAAGCATGCAGAATCTCTGCCTCTTCAATCACTGCGGCAGTCGAGGACAGTTCTTGCTCCCCCGAAGTGTGTTTTAGTTCTCGATTGGAAGGCGAGAACTCTCGAGGGTTCAACTCTTCCGCCTCCAAGATTGCTGCCGACCGCTTGTTTATGGACATAGGTGCACGGGATCATTCTCGCGATTTCGTCGACTTTAGACTCACAAGTATTAGGCGACGTCGCGACAACCACACATAGGGTTTTCCATGTACGGGGCAATCTCATTTGTCTTACGAGAATCGAAAGTTGCCCCGATCGGCGCCAGTTGGCCGGTTGCGGCTAGATCAGCGAACGGATCTTGCTGGGAAAGACGATTCGCCGGCAGCGTTGGTCAGGCGAAAACTATGGACGCCAAAAACCCTGATATGCGGGGGGAACGCGGCACTGTGCGATCAGACATGATCCACGTCATCAGATGCATGACTTGCTGCCGGTTCAATCCGGAGACGCGAGGTCCCACACTCTTGCGGATCACACGCTATTGCGTGAATTGCCAATGGTCGCCGGCCATCACCAGGGTCGCGTTGTCTGAAGGATTCGAGCCCAACGATGACGCGATGCCTGGGTAAGCCGTCTTCATCTCCGGCGAATTGGCCCAGGCAGCCACATTGGCGATTTGATAGTGGTAAGAGACAGCGACAGTCTTGGCACCGACGCCATTCGTGCCCGGTGTCGAACTGTCGATTGACGTGACCTCTCGGTTTCCGTAACAGAAGTTGCCGTATCCCGGCTGCGTGGAATCCGGTGTCCACGACGTCCGGCCTTTCTCTGATAGGTCGTAATTGTTCACCTGCTTCGAGGCAACGATCAGGACCTTCTTCTCGGCAGTGGTCCGGGTTAGCAATCCCTCCTGCGTCAGCGCGTCATATCCCTCAGTCTTGGCATCGTCCGACGTGGCCGCCTGGACGGGAAACTTCTTTGGCTGCGACCAGATGCAAACAGGGAAGGCCTTGAAGTGATCATTGATCGCCGCTTTGTAGCTCACGTCCGTCTCGCTGCCGTTGTTACACGCTGTCGACATCAGCGCGATCAGACTCAAAACCACTCCGTAACCCGTCGTTCGACTGATAAGCATAGATACTCCTGTTAACGCCAGATCGCATGAGATGCTCAAACCTCGCCCGAAGGAAGCGGACGCGGCGCGCTTGAGTACGACGTTAAGAGGCGCTCCGGCCTTGATCAGTTGCTTTCTAAGTTTCTGTTGCTCAGACTTTTATCAACGACGGTTAACAGCAAGGCGCACATCCTGCCAAAGTGGTGATCCCCGAGCGTGGTGTCTGGGCGGGCGCGATCCTTAAATTTTACCCAGGCTTCCAACTGATCACGACGCCGAAGCAAGCGCAAAGCATCGGAGATAACCGAAAATGACAATCTTTCCCATCACCTTGCGATGGCATGCCATCATCATGATCACCGCCATTAGCGGCGCTGCGACCAGACCATTGAGAATCGCCGACCAGTAGAGGGCCTTGAACAGGATCGATCCGCAGAAAATTGAGCGAGAATCCAGCCGCGATAGATGGCGGACAAGCTCAAGCCCATCCCATAGCCGACTTTGCGCGAATCGATGTTTTCCTCACAGGATTATCGATAGTAAGGATCCAACCTCCTAAAGTCTGGTTCAGCCAGCCTAAAGCTTGATTGTTAGAAGCGAAGCAGTGACGTTAGCATGATCCCACGGCGGACGGGCCCCTTGAATTTCGCGGCGGCTGATGGCTGACATCAGGAACATCGTCACATTCATTCAAGGTTGTCCACAGCCCGCATGGTTGGCGACCACTCAGGGTCATTGCGTGTATGCCAACCCAGCCCCGGAGGGAAGTTTCTGAGCACCATAGTGGCTCATGCCGATTCCACGTTGCCCGGTGCCATGTGCAGCTCGAGAGCCCGGGACTTCCATGTTCCGCGATCGTTTCTGGTTTGCGTGTTTTCGCTGTGGCTCACCTTAAGCGCCGCTCAGGCATTGGATCCGAACAAACGCCTTACCCAATACGCGCATACTGCATGGCGAATACAAGAAGGATTCTTTCCGAACACTCCGTTTTGGATTTCACAAACAAAAGACGGATATCTCTGGGTGGGCGGCGGCAGTGGCGCGTTGCGTTTTGACGGCGTCCGTTTTACTCCCTGGTCGGCTCCGATCGCTTCTCCACCAATCCTCCACCCTGTCAGTGTGCGAGCGGGAGAATTTTGGATTGCTACTCGAAGCGAGCTCGCTCACGTTAGGGACAACGTTGTGATTTCCCGTTACGCTATTCCGGGAATTGACGCCATCTACAAAGACTTTGACGGATCTGTGTGGACCCTTTCTTACCCGAATCCAGACCGAGTTCTATGTCAGGCAACGGATACGAAACTCCGCTGCTTCGGGAAGGCAGAGGGTATAACGATTCACGTCCCGTCTTCATTCATCCCTGATGGCAAAGGAGGATTCTGGATCGGAGGTGATACGTCATTGCTCCATTGGAAAATGGGTGGAGCCCCTGAGATCTACAGCCCCCAGCAGCTTCAATCCAACGTAGGGCAAATCGGCATTCATGCTCTTCTTGCTGAGTCCGGCGGTTCCTTATTGGTCGGAATTGTGGGGGAGGGCCCGGGACTGGGACTTGAAAGATTCCGCAATGGTGCTCTGACACCGGTAGTTCTGCCAAACTTCGACGGAAGTAAAGTCACTATTGAGGCGATGATCGAAGATTCCGATAAGAACCTTTGGATTGCAACGTATGGAAATGGCATCTACCGCATTCACGGCCAAGCAGTCGACCATTTTGGACGAGAGGACGGCTTATCAAGCGACGCCATCCTTGATCTCTACGAAGGCGACGACGGTATAGTCTGGGCGGCCACGTCTGATGGGATTGACAATTTTCGGGATCGTCCGGTCACTACCTTTTCGACCTCCGAGGGGCTTGGACGAAAGGGTGCTACTTCGGTCATGGCCACCAAAGATGGCACGGTCTGGGTGGCAAGCAACGGCACTCTCGATTTCATTCGAAACGGAGCCGTTTCCTCAATTCGCGTGCCTGGACAGCAAGTTGGTTCATTGGTCGAAGACCATCTGGGCAATATTTGGGTTGGCGTTGACGACGGACTATTCCTCTACGAAGATGGCCGCTTCCGGCGTATCCCGGAAGCTGATCATCAACCACTGGGTCTGGTAGTCGGTATCACAGAGGATGTTGAAGGCAATATTTGGGCGGAATGTAAAGGTGCGCAAAGAAAACTCATTCGTATCCGCGATTTCAAAGTGCGCGAGGAGTTCTCTGAGGCTCAAGTTCCGGGGGCTCATGCCATTGCGGCAGACCCGAAGGGTGGAATTTGGCTGGGCACACTCACAGGTGACTTGACCTTTTTCCGGGAAGATATTGCGCGTGCATTTCCCTTGAAGCTGAGTGGCAAATCTTGGGCCTATCAGATTGCTGTTGATCCCGATGGGTCAGTGATCACCGCATCCGATGACGGACTTGTGATGCTCCGCGCCGAGAAAGTTCAGCGCCTGGGCAAAGAGAACGGACTTCCTTGCGACGGGGTCCATGGCTTCGTTGTGGACGACAACAGAAACCTATGGCTCAATACGCCCTGTGGATTTATTGAGATTGGAGCCTCGGACGTCCAACGATGGTGGATTCATCCAGACACCATGGTTCAGGCACGACTGTTCGGTACGCTGGACGGAGCTCTCCCAGGTCGCGTGTCTTTCAATCCGGCCGCGAAATCTCCCGACGGGCGCTTGTGGTTTGTAAACAATGTGGTTCTTCAGATGATCGACCCGTCACATCTCTCTGGTGACGGGACCGCCCCGCCGGTCTACGTCGAGACCGTTGTTGCTGACCGTAAGCAATATAAACCACAAGAAAGTCTTCAACTTCCGCCTTTGACTCGTGATCTCCAAATTGGCTATACCTCGCCGAGTTTTCTCATTCCCCAAAAGGTGAAGTTTCGCTACCGACTTGACGGGCATGATTGGGATTGGCAGGACGCGGGCACTCGTCGCGAAGCTTTTTATACGGAGCTGGGTCCCGGGAAATATCGGTTTCGTGTAATCGCGTCCAATAACAACGGCGTCTGGAACGAGGCAGGCGCAGCCCTGGACTTCGCGATTGCTCCGGAATACTGGCAGACGAACTGGTTCCACGCACAGTGTGTGTTGGCGTTGCTGGCCTTGGTTTATGGGGCTTATCGATTTCGCGTTCGGCAACTGCGGCGTCAGGAAAAGAAGCTGCGGGATGTGGTCGAAACCATTCCGACTTTCGCCTGGACCGCTCTGCCCGACGGCGCAGTGGACTTCATCAATCATTACTGGGTGGAATATACGGGATTGTCCACGGAGAAGACGATGGGCTCAGGATGGGAAGTCGCCGTTCATCCTGCAGACTTGCCGCGCTATGTGGAGAGACGGCGCGCCTCATTGGCGTTTGGGGAGCCCTTCGAGCATGAGGCGCGTTTCCGGCGTGCGGCGGACGGTGAGTATCGCTGGTTCTTGAGCCGAGTTGTACCACTGCGGGACTCGGGAGGCAAGATCGTCAAGTGGTATGGCATCTCGACCGACATTGAAGATCGCAGGCGCGCAGAGAGCGAGCGTGAAAGGCTGCGACAGATCGAGGCGGATCTAGCCCACGTCAACCGCGTGAGCACGTTGGGGGAAATGGCAGCGTCGCTGGCACACGAAATCAAGCAGCCCATCGCGGCCGCCATCACCAGCGCCAACAGCTGCATTGAATGGCTTTCGCATGAGCCGCCCAACCTGGATCGGGCCCGTGCGGCAGCAGTCCGAATCGATAAGTATGGGAATCGTGCGGCCGAGATCATCGACCGTATACGTTCCTTCTACAAGAAGTCTGCTCCCCAGCGTGAGTTGGTTGATGTGAACGGAATCGTTCACGAGATACTCGCGCTATTGCGGGGAGAGGGCGCAGGCTATGGACTTTCGATACGCACGGAACTGGCGGCAGACCTTCCCAAAATTACAGCGGACCGTGTGCAACTGCAGCAGGTACTCATGAACCTCATGCTTAACGCCATTGAGGCGATGAAGGGGACTGGCGGAGTCCTTGCGGTGAAGTCGGAACTCGATCAGGAGGGCCGAGTGCTAATCTCGGTGAGTGACACCGGCGTGGGACTGCCGGCGGAACAGGCCGACCAGATCTACAACGCCTTCTTTACCACCAAAGCGCAGGGGTCGGGTATGGGTCTGGCGATCAGCCGCTCCATTGTCGAGTCACATGGCGGCCTTTTGTGGGCCACTGCGAACAACGGCCGGGGTGCAACTTTCCATTTCACTTTGCCGGCCGGAGCCGGAACCCTGCAAGTGCCCTCAACGAAGGTTCTGCCATACAACTTAGGCCCGCAGCGACACTAAGCATTCCTGCTGCTGCGACTGGCAATGGAACGAACATCGGAGTTGCTGGTATGGAAATTCTCGCGCGAGCGGCGGTTATTGGCCAGGCCAGGGCAGAGCAGTCACGCACTACCGGCGTTGGTCAAAGCATCGATAGCATCCATCAGGCTAGGAAAAACCAGGAACAAGGGCTCCAACTTAGTGATCTCAAACAGCTGCCATACGCGCGGGTTCACCCCGCTCAAGGCCATCCTCCTTCCCGATTTCTGGCAGCTCACGTAGGTTGAAACTAGAGAGCCCAGTCCGGCCGAATCCATGTACGGAACGCGGCTTAGATCAAGAATAATGGTCGCAGCGTTCTCGCCTCGCAGGGTATTTTGGAAAGGCACCGCGGTGGATGCCGTCAGCGGCCCGATCAGGCGCACAACGCGTTGTTCGTAGTTCGCGCCTTCAAATCGTTCGATGGTCATTGGGTCTGATTGCATGTTGATCACTTTCCTCCCGTGACATTTGGCCGGTCGTTGTAATCAGGGAGCCGGCCAGCGTCACAGTGGACTTAGGCCTTCGCAAGCTCAAGCCCACGCTTCGAGACATCTTCCAGTGCGTTGAGCAGACGGTCACAAAGAATGAGGCTCTCTGCGGTTGATTCGATGAACGGATCGAGTGCTTGTCGATGGATTCGCTGCACCGGGACAGGTCCCCAAAGTCCAGCTGTCACTTCCGCCATATCTCATGAAACAAATTCCCCTCAGGCAGTTCAGCTGAGCGGAATTTCCCTTTTTGGTCCCACGAACGGCTATTGTCCGCTCCTGTCCCGTCTGCGTCAATGTGAAACTTTCCCCTGTCGCCGGAACGCGAGAAGTTGCTCTTTGAGCGAGAGTAGAAAGTTCCGCTTTCATGGCGCGAATCGTCATCATTCAACCGGCAGAGGACCCAATTCCGCCCATGCTGATCTGCGCTGCGCCTCATTTAAGGATTTGGATAATCGCCCGCGAGCATCGGCACCGTGCTCTGAGAGTGATCACCGCGGCCATTGCCAGCACGACGGCATACTGCCGTTCGTTCTAGAACCATGCCGTCCACAAGACCTATGGCCGGGCAGGGCCAAAAGTGAAGCCTCTTCGTTGTCCTCCGCTGAAGCAAGGGCGGTTGTGGGAGGAACCCACCGAAGAGATCGGACCAACATCCGACTCCGTAGGAATCCTCGCCGTTTGCGGCGGGGAGGACGTCAACTAAAGAAGTAACCCCAAATTCCTGATTGCCTGAGCATGCCGGCTCGAAGCCGAAAATATCGTCATGCCCGTCCGTTAACTGCGTAGACCTGGGCCGTGCGCATTCATGCGCCAGATGCCAAATGTACCGGTGCCTTCGTGGAAGGCCCAAGGGAAGACAACATACTGCTTGCCGCACGCTGAAAAAGCCAGAATTGTGGCAGTTGGATCGCTTGCCAGCACCATGGGGAGGTCGGGGTCGGCGTCAGCTACTTTCCGCTGCTCAGCTTTGACAGTTCCTTGATGGTTGCCTTGTCGTCGTAAATCCCGGCGTTGACCACGTACGGGGTCCCTTTGGCACTCAAGTGATAGGTGAGCTTGCGCGAGGCCTCGGTCTCGCCGGGCTTCGGCCACCAATACTCGTTCCAGAAGCCGGAAGGCGAGTCCTTCACTTTCTTGCAGTAGGCTTCAGGGTCGGGGAAGATGCTTTTTCCCGTTTTCGCGTCCTTAACCGCCGTGATGTCCTGGCCGATCAGCTCCGGCTTGATGGGGTGAGCCACCATGATTTTCTTGTCGCAGTCGTGGATGAAGATGTAAGTGTCTTTCCACACCCATGGACCACTCTTCTGGTTAAACTGGGCCAAGTCACCAGTCTTCGACAGTGTGCTTGCCGCTTCTCTTACCTTGGCGACGACCTCCTGAGCGGTTGCGTGGTCCTGCCCAACGGCGACGGTGCGCAGGGCAATGCTGACGAGAGCCACGGCCATAAGGGCAAAAATCTTGCTGCTCTTCATGTGGAACCTCTTTTGTTGACTTGAAAATCGGCCTCAGTCTACACCCATCTCGGCCGTTTGCAACATTGCGAAACGACTTCATTTGAGTCAGGGGCGTGCCCTTGAAAAGCCGGAAGACTATGCGATTGGCGAATGGTTGTCGGTCAACGAGTTCTATGGCCTGTGTGAACAGTTGGGGATTCAGCCGTGAGCTATTTCACCTTTTCCCAGGTTAATGTGCGAACGCTCTTCTTGCCCGTGGCGGGGTCGTTCGAGGGTTCAGTCGTCAGCGTAATCTGGTCGCCATCAAGGCTGTAATGTCGCACATGCGATTCGCCGGTGCGAGACTGGTCCCAAGATACATCTATTTGGTGGGTAAGGGTCTTAGCTTTGCTGTCGATCGTATAGGCCCCGGCATACGCGAGCATGCTCCTGACCAGGGCCTCCGCTTCGTCGGGTGTGGCAACAGGACCCGCAGGTTTCTTGCGGTCACTCCCAGCAATAATCACGATCATACGTCCGTCGGGGCCATAGTTGATGTAACCGGATGGATGGGCTCCCATGACATCAGTCTTAGCGCCGGATGCAACCTCCTCGCGGACATAGGACACCAGCTTCCAGGTGCCGAGAATTTGCTGTTGAACGGAGGTTGTTTGCCCGTTCTGCGCCAACGATTGGCAAGGAACGGCGAGAACCCATAGAACAAGAGGTAGCGCGGCTCGCTTCACTTGAAGTGTCCCTGTCGGTTTGCTTGGGAAAGCATACTTCCTTTCACCCAATGATTGTTGACATAGAACGTTCAACACGCAATGACCAGCCGTCAAACGTTTACAGCAGCTATCAATTCCCGGCCCGGTCAGTCCTGCCAAAAGCATTGGGTTGGAGTAAAATTTGCGCCGAAGGAGGATCCCTTATGAAACACTTCACATTCTTTTTGATTGCAGTTGCAACCATGGCCGGCCTGGTCGTCCTCATGGCAGCTGCACTAGGACATGCGGATGGAGAACCCGCCCCGATCTTCGTTACCGAAATCCCTCACGGGTATCGCGACTGGAAGTGGATCTCCTCGGCCCATGAAGCAGGCAACCTCAACAGTTTAGGTGCCGTCTTGGGCAACGATGTAGCGATCAACGCCTACCGGGAAGGGAAGCTTCCGTTCCCGGACGGCACAGTCATTGCTGCTTTGCATTACCGTAACGTCCCATCAGAGGAAAACAACAAAGTCTTTGGCCGTGCCCAATCTTTTGTTCCCGGGCCTCCCACGAACATTCAGTTTATGGTCAAGGACTCAACAAAGTACGCGGCAACTGGTGGCTGGGGCTTCGCTCACTTCCAAGACGGCAAACCTGGCGACGCGGCGTTTATGAAAAGCTGCTTCCCTTGCCACGAGAAGACCAAAGCGACCGACTTTGTCTTTACTCATTATGCACCTTGATCCTGAAACATCAATGGGGATCTCCTCGAGGCCGACTTAGGGACAACGTCGTCGGAGTCCGCGTTAGACGCAACTTCGGTTTTGCCCCTAACACAGGACTCGAATGGCATCCGCGCCTCCTGGCTCCCGTTTTGGCCCCGAATGTCGGGATGATCCATCGTTCCACGACAAACGGCCCTTCGCAGGAATTGCTCTCGAACGTCTCCCTGTACTAACGTTGCACTTCCTGTTTGCTTCAACGATTCCGGAGGCGGTGAGATGGATTTTCGCGATCTGGCAGTTGCGGCTCGTGTATTGCGCAAGAGCCCGGTCTTCGCCCTGACGGCGGCGCTGACCATTGCTTTAGGAGTTGGTGCCAGCACTGCCATTTTCAGCGTGACCAATGCTGTGCTGCTACAGCCCCTCCCTTACCCCCATCCCGACAGCCTGGTGGTTGCGTGCACAGATATGCGCAAGCGCAATGTCCGCGATTTCCCGTTCTCGAACGCCAACTTCATTGATCTGCGCGAAGGCACCAAGTCCGTCTTCGAAGACATTGCCGGAGTCTTCACCTTTCCGCTCACGTTGCAGCGCGAGGACGGGACGGCTGAGCAGGCCAATGCTTCAGTCGTGACGATCGATACATTCCGATTGCTCGGTGGTGGCATCGCCTACGGCCGAGATTTTAATGATGAAGATGCGGTCCCGAATCCTGCCGCTCCGCCGCTTGGCGCGCAGCGGGGACTTCCTGCACCACGGCTGCCGGTGCACGCGATCCTGAGCTATGAGTACTTTAAGCGCCGGTATGGCGGAGATCCCTCGCTGGTTGGACGCTCGATGCAGATTGCCGGCCCGCAGGCACCGACGCTGATCATCGTCGGCGTTCTCCAGCCGCACTTCCACTTGTACTTTCCGCCGGACGCTCAGGTGATTTCCTCACCCGACGTCTGGATTGCGAATCGACTCGGCTATGACGCCGCCAACCGCATGGGCGTATCCCTACGCGCCATAAGCAGGCTTCGTCCCGGAGTTACGCCCGAGCAGGCTCAGGCCGAATCGGAAAAGGTGGCCGCTTCGGAGCGCGCCCAGTTTC
>Ga0302324_100017747_pt1 | contig 14080 bp, 12 predicted proteins | sample Palsa_T0_1_FD_201949 | JGI IMG/M metagenome (GOLD analysis project Ga0302324, IMG submission 201949) | Peat permafrost microbial communities from Stordalen Mire near Abisko, Sweden - Palsa_T0_1 | ecosystem: Environmental > Terrestrial > Soil > Palsa > Peat permafrost | place: Sweden: Abisko... | reverse complement strand
CAATCCGGGCAAACCCGAAATCCTGCGCCGCTCTGAGAAATCGGCGTTGCCGAGCGTGAAAACTCAGCAACGCGTTAAATTGACTTTAGTTTCGACCGGGACGCCGTCCTCGGTACCCGGAAAAAGATGCTCATCTCTAAATGCCTCTAGGCAGGCCTCGTCCAACCTTGCATAGCCGGTACTTTTCACTATTTCCAGGTCCTTGACTAACCCATCGGCCGTAACGGTCATTCTCACTTGGCAAACACCTTGCTCCCGAGCTTTCTTGGACTCTTTCGGGTAGTACAGGCTGCCTACCTTCAGCGGATAATTTGGGTCAAGGTGTACCGATTTCCGTCAATCAATGGCGCGATCCTTGGTCTCTGGCAAGACAATCAGCGCGATGAGCGCCGTGGCCAAAGCGATCCCAACCGGATACCAAAGCCCTGCATAGATGTTTCCCGCGTATATCACCAATGCAGAGGCGACAAAGGGTAGGAAACCGCCGAGAATGCCAACACCGAGATGGTATGGCAGCGACAGCGAGGTCGTGCGGATTTTCGCGGGGAACAGTTCGACCATAAATGCAGCCATCGGCCCATACGCCATTCCGACCAACGCCAGCAGCCAGACCACGACGGCGATTGAGCCAGCAACGTTCATGTTCTCTGCGGTGCCCTTGAAGCCTGATCCTTCAAGCGCCTTCTTATAAGCAGATTCATCGAATCCGATCAGCGTCGTTGCGCCGATGCGAGTCACCACGCCGCCGCCGGCCGCGGGAATCGAGGTGTATGAAAGTCCATTTCGGCTGAAGAACTTGCGCGCCTTGTCACATGCAGATGCCGGGGCCGCGAACAGTGAGAACGTGCAGTTGTCCGCGCGGATCTCAATCGGGTTTCGCTCGGCGAAATCCGCCAGACCAGGGTTGGCGAAATTGGCGAGTGCGTGGAAGCTCGGAATGAACGTCAGCGCACCCAGTAGCAGCCCGGCAATCATGACGGGTCTGCGTCCTATTCGATCGGACAGCGCGCCGCAAAGAACGATGAGAGGCGTTCCAATGGCCAAGGCGATGGCGATGATTGCGTAGCTCGTCTTGTAATCGACTTGCAGTGTATTTTGCATGAAGAATAGCGCGTAAAACTGGGCGCCGTACCAAATCACCGTCATGCCGGACGTGATGCCGAACAGCAGCACGAGCACGCCCTTGATGTTGTCCCAGGAACCGAAGGTCTCCCTGATCGGCGATTTTGAGGTGCGACCATCTAGCTTCATTTTTTGATAAACCGGCGACTCTTCGAGCTTGAGGCGGATGTAGACCGATACAGCGAGCAGCAATATTGATGTCAGAAACGGGATGCGCCAGCCCCAGGCCTTGAATGCTTCATCACCCAATGTCAAACGACAGGCGAGAATGACCAGTAGGGAAAGCAGCAGACCGATCGTGCAGGTCGTCTGAAGCCAGCTGGTGTAGTAGCCGCGGTGGGCCGGCCGGGCGTGCTCCGCCACATAGGCGGCTGCGCTGCCGTATTCGCCGCCTACCGCCAGACCTTGCGTCAGTCGCAGGAACACCAAAAGTACGGGCGCCCATACTCCGACCTGCGCATAGGTCGGCAGCAAACCGACGAGAAGGGTCGAAAGACCCATCATCACCATCGTGATCATAAAGCAGCGCTTGCGGCCGATGCGGTCACCCAGACCCCCGAACACGAGCGCGCCGAAGGGGCGCACCGCAAAGCCCGCTCCAAACGTGGCAAGACTGGCGAGAAATCCGGCGGTGTCATTGCCCGGGGGAAAGAACAGGGTGCCAAAGAAGACGGCGAGGCTACCGTAGAGGAAAAAATCGTACCATTCGAAGATCGTTCCCAACGATGCCGCGACGAGGACGAGTCGTGGACTGGCTGCATCATCCGTGCGGATTCTGCGTGACGCTTCAGTCGCTTCGATTGCGGCCATGAAATCCTCCTCACATCCCTGGGGGAATTTCGAAACCGGGAAACGGTACAGATCGGGAGTACATCACGCCGCAGGTTTGCGCGCAACGGCTGCCGCCAAGGATTCCGCCGTCGGGACCAATTTGGCTTCAAATTGCATTACGTAGCGCCGCACCCGCCCCGGGACTAGTATTGATGCATGGGACACGATCATGGCCATGCCGATCACAGCGAACTGAGCGAAATCGAGCGGCGCGTTCGGGCGCTTGAGACTGTGCTGACCCAGAAGGGCTATATCGATCCGGCGGCACTCGACGTGTTGATCGACACGTACCAGACGAAAATCGGCCCGCGCAACGGTGCCCGTGTCGTCGCGCGCGCGTGGGCAGATAGGGCCTTTCGCGATCAGCTGCTGCGCGATGCCACCAGCGCCATTGCAGAGCTTGGCTACACAGGACGGCAAGGCGAGCACATGATCGCGGTGGAGAACGCACCCGGGCGGCACAACGTCGTGGTGTGCACGCTCTGCAGTTGCTACCCCTGGCCGGTGTTGGGACTGCCGCCGGTCTGGTACAAGAGCGCACCCTATCGGTCGCGTGTCGTCAGGGATCCGCGCGGTGTGCTCCTCGAGTTCGGCGTGACACTGCCCGCAGACACGGAGATACGCGTCTGGGATTCGACCGCCGAAGTACGCTACCTCGTGATTCCCGAACGTCCAGCAGGAACCGATGGCCTGGATGAAGAGGCTCTGAGCGCTCTGGTCACCCGGGACTCGATGATCGGCACCGGCCTGGCGCGGTCGCCTGCGGGCCCATGACGTGCCCTACACGACTCATTCCGATCTGGGCGGCCAGCCAGATTTTGGCCCGGTGGTGCAAGATGCGGAGGATTCCGTGTTCCATGCCGCCTGGGAGTCGCGGGTTCTGGCACTGAGTGTGGCGATGGGCGCCACCGGCTGCTGGAATCTCGATATGTTTCGCGCCGCGCGCGAAACGCTGCCGGACTATCTCGATCTCAGCTACTACGAGATCTGGCTGGGTGGGCTCGAACAGCTGCTCGTCGCGAAAGGTCTCGTGACCGCCGAAGAGCTCACCGCCGGCCGCGCTCGGTATCCACCCAAGCCGGTCAGCCGGACCTTGACGGCGGATCAGGTTGCCGCACGGCTCGCAAAAGGCTCGCCAACGGAGCGCACGCCACCGGGTCCCGCACGTTACCGGATTGGCCAACGCGTCGTCACGCGCGCAACGCCGGTCGATCACCATACGCGGCTGCCCGCCTATCTTCGTGGCAGGGCCGGCATCATCGAACGCATCCTCGGCCCGCATGTGTTTGCCGATTCCCACGCCCAAGGCCTAGGCGAAGACCCTCAATGGCTCTACACGGTCGTGTTTGAGGCGCGGGAATTGTGGGGGAACGAGGCCGCTCCGGGGCACCGCGTGTCATTCGACGCCTGGCAACCCTATCTCGAGCCCGCTTGAACGCCGCACAGTCGGGTCTCGACGCTTTGGCCGGGCTGCCTCGCGATGCCGAGGGGCCGGTGTTCGAGCAGCCGTGGCAAGCGCATGCGTTTGCAATGACAGTGTCGCTCCACGAGCGCGGCGTGTTCACGTGGCCTGAATGGTCGAATGCCCTATCGCAGGAGATTCGCTCCGCCGCGCATCGCGACGAGCCGAATGGCGAGACCTACTATCTTCACTGGCTGAAGGCTCTGGAAGCGCTGGTCGCCGCCAAGGGCGTCGCGTCGAATCAGGAGCTCAGTCGATTCCAAGAGGCGTGGCGCCACGCTGCGGAGCGTACGCCGCACGGCGCCCCCATCGTTCTGGCGGACGAGGATCTTTAGAGAAGTTCTGTGGCCAAATAATCGCCGCTGCACCCGTCGAATTGCATCAGCAAACTCGAAAATCGAGCTATTGATCACGTTTCCTTACTGATCTCCCCCTTATCGATGCTAGACCGCCAGCATGCGATAAGCATTTTTTTCGGGTAAGGTATGCAGCCGCCTACAACGAAAAAGCGCGCCACGCGCGAGCACAAGGAAATTATCAATGTCCAGAGCGGCTATTTCGTATCTCGCGATTCTCGTCACCGTATTATCCGCGGCTGCGCCGTGGAGCGCGCGCGCCGACGCTCCGCCGGGCGCCTGCAAATTTCTCACGATAGACCAGGTGTCTGCCGCGCTCGGCACGCCTGTGACGGCCGGCGGCAAGATCTCCACAGTCGATCACGTAGGTGCCACCGTTTCGAGTTGCATGTGGATGGCGGGCAGGATTGCCGTGGTCCTTGGCGTGGACGAGCGCGGCACGGCCAACGCGGCGATGGCCGCATACCGCACGCAACTCGCCGACAGTCAAAGCAAATCCAAGGACACGAAGGGTGCGAGCGACGAGCAAAAGACCACGCCGGAATCTGGGATCGGCGAAGGCGCCTACGCCGAGGACAGGAGCGACGGCTCCATTCTAGGCATAACCGCCGTGCATGGAACTCGAGTTTTCACCCTTGGGGCCTTGGGCGCCGGCTCCCTCCCGCATGAGAAGCTACGCAATCTCATGCAGACCGTTGTCAGTCATTGACCGCTCGGATCCTGCACGAAGCTTGACGGAAACCCGCCCCTGTGTCGGCCATATAGCGAGAGCTGACGTCGAGCCGCTCGCGCGGTGGGGACGGCTCCGTTTTGGGCATGGGTGCAATTCAAATGTCAGAGCCACTTGACGAGGAATATTTAATAAGGACTTCGGGGATGCAAGAACGTGGATAGACTTGCGAGCAGGAGCGATGGCGTGGCTCGCTCTGTGCGGCGCAATCTTGTCGCAGGCGGCGACTCCGGAGAACCCTCACACGCAAGGATATCCCCCGCTTGCAGTCTCCTACATAACCATATATTCCGCGCAACTGACCGATCTCAGGGACACTCTGAGGATGTTCGCTCAAGCGGAGGGGCTGGAATTCGCGGAAGGTGGCTTTGAAAAACAGGGATCGGCGGTACAGACGTTTTACTTGAAACAGGATGATGCGCCCGTCTACATGATCTCCAATTTTATGGAGCGAAATCGTTACCGCATCATCGTGTATTCTGGGAATGCCGAATGTGGGTGGCAGGCGCGCTGGCTAAGGCTTTTCTCGATATTGCGCAAGAAACTAGGAGCATCATCGGTTTCGGACAGTTAGTTCATCGCCCGGTTGTCCCGACAGCGGACAGTCGTCAAGGAGACTGGGTCGATCGGGCTCGTTGACGGTCGGCGTGCATTTGGGCGCGATGTCGATTCCCGCGCTCAGTCGGCTATGCTTCTAAGTGGGATTCGCCAGCGTTGGGTCGATAAGTAGGAAGCCTAGAGGAGGGACCCGCGATTAAGGCCGTAGCCTTATTGGCCATTGGTGCCATTGTATTGCTAAGCGCATGCGAGACGACCAATCTCGCCTCCAAAGCGACAACGCCGGCGGCAATTCATCAGGAGTTCGTGCGACACTCCATGATGCTGAACTGGGAGGGAACCTACGTTTACGGCATCGGCCGAACTGATCTTGGATATGGGGACCTCGGCGATCGAAAAGGATTGACGCTGACGGTTGATTCAGGCCCCTCGACGCTTCGGGTCTTCTACTTCGCGAACCGCGGACGTCACGACAATCTGTTCCACCAGACTGACGTAATTACCATGGATGTAAATCTAAAGCCCAACGGTAAGTACACGCTGCATTGCGACGCCTCGGACGAATCGGCTCGCTTCACATTGATCGAACTCCCCACGAGTGACATCGTCGCGGCGTCGGCGGAAGTACCTCTCTACATCCGGCCATCCCCAGAACACCGAGGAGGGGGATTCATTCCAGTATTCATTCCGGCTCATCACTAGCGATACAGAAGTCTGATTCGGCACCCAAAAGCGGCCCCCATGCCAGCGCAGGCCCTCGCCGAATTTCAATCCGCGCACGAACGGTTCTGCTTTCATTCGGCACTCCCCAAACGACATTCGAAGAACTCATCAACACGATACACGGTCCAACCGGTCAGAGCCGTTCGCGGTCCTAGCTGTCCGCCATAGGCGGGGCGCCCGGTCTTCGCGGGCGCCTGCCATGATCACCCCCCTTCGTCCTCGACGATCAGGGCCGAGCCCTTCTCCGCGACCATGATGGTCGGCGCGTTGGTGTTGCCCGTGGGGATGTTCGGAAAGATCGAGGCATCCACGATGCGCAGCGCCCGTACGCCGTGCATGCGCAGCCGCGCATCGACGACCGAGCCGGCAGGGTCCGGCCCCATGCGGCAGGTGCCGGTCGGGTGAAAGGTGGTCGACGCACGATCGCGAAAGTCCTGCAGGAGGTCCGCGTCCGATTGCTTCTCGGGACCAGGAGAGACTTCCCGCTCGATGAGGCGGGTCAGAGGCGCGCTCGCGCCGAGCTTACGCAGCACGTGCATTCCGGCGAGTGCCTCGCCGAGATCGTGCTCGGTGGCGAGGGAATTGGAGTAAATGAGCGGGGCATCGAGCGGGTTCGCCGAGCGGATCTCCACCCGACCCCGGCTCGTCGGGCGGCAGATGTTGAATGACACCATGAAGGCCGGGAAGGGATCCGGATTCATCAGCCGGCGGATGGGCCAGTGCGCTTTCGGGTAGCTCAAGGGACTGAAGTAGAGCTGCAGGTTGGGTTGGGGCTGCGCGGCATCGCTGCGCACGAAGCCGCCCGCCTGGTTGATGCTGATGGCAAGTTGGCCGCTGCGCGTGAGCAGATAACGCATGCCGGCTTTGAGCTTGCCGGAGAGCGGATAAAGGTCGTTGTTGAGCGTCGGCACCTTCGAGCGATACAGAAACGTGAGGTCCAGGTGATCCTGCAGATTCTGACCTACCGCCGGGCTCTCGATCGACAGCTTGATCCCGTGGCGTTGCAAGAGTGCGCCGTCGCCGACACCGGAAAGCTGCAGAAGCTGCGGCGTGTTGATCGATCCCAAGCAAAGAATCACGGCCTTGCGTGCTTGCGCCTCGTGGATGCCGCCTTTGCGAAGATAAGCAATCCCCGCGGCTCGATTGCCGTCGAAGAGAATCCGCAGTGCATGCGACTCGAGTCGCATGCTGAGATTGGGGCGCTTGAGCGCCGGGCGCAGATAGCCGCGGGCGGTCGACTCGCGGATGCCGTGGCGCGTGGTGATTTTGTAGATTCCGACCCCCTCCGGGTCCTTCGAGTTGAAATCCGTGATCTGGGGATAGCCCACGCTCTCGCACGCTTCGATGAACGTCCGGCAGAGCGGGTGAACGTCCGCCGACATGTCGCTGACGTGAATCGGTCCGCCGTGACCTAGGTTCGTGGAGTCGGGCGTGTCGCAATAGTCCTCCGCCATCTTGAAGTACGGCAACACGTCGCTGAAGCCCCAGCCGGGATTGCCGAGTGCGCGCCAGCCGTCAAAATCCGCGGAGAGCCCGCGGACGTACACCATGCCGTTGATCGAGCCGGATCCTCCGAGGACCTTGCCGCGCGGCCAAAACCCGCGCCGTCCGGCGAGCGCGGAGTCGGGCTCAGTGCGGTACATCCAGTTGACTCGCGGATCGGCGAAAGTGCGGCCATAGCCCACAGGCACTCGAATCCAGAATCGGCGATCCGATCCGCCGGCCTCGAGCAACAGCACCTTGTCTCTGCCGTTCTGCGACAGCCGGCTCGCGACCACGCATCCCGCCGTTCCGGCTCCGACGACGATGTAGTCGAAGCTCTCGTCGCCGCGCTCGCTCATCGTCGCTCGCTCGAGCGGTATTGCGCGCGCTCGAGCCAGCCGGGATCGATTTCCACACCCCAGCCGGGCTCGGCGGGAATGCTGACGCAGCCCTCCTCGATGGCGAACGGATCCCCCAGGAAGAGTCCGTTCTGCCATGGATAGTAGTCCGCGCCCTCGATGGAGAATTCGAGGTACTTGCCCGGGTTCGCAATGGCGCCGAGCAGGTGCATGGTGCAGATGGTGACGAGCGAGAGATTCGCGCTGTGCGGCGTGCAGGGAAGCCCCGCCGCGGCGGCCATGCGCGCGACCCGCAGTGTGCGAGCGATGCCGCCCATGTACATCACGTCCGGCTGCACGATATCGACCGCGCGCATGTCGATCATGCGCGCCCAGGTCGCGAGGTCCCAATCCTGTTCGCCTCCCGTGACGTCGATCGACAGGGCGTCGGTCACCTGCTTGGTTTCCTCGAGTTTCCAGTAGGGGCAGGGCTCCTCGTAGTGGCTCACGCCCTCGGATTCGAGCAAGCGGCCGACCTCGATGGCGCGCCGTGGCGAGTAGCCGCTGTTGGCGTCGACCAGCTTCGCCACGCCAGGCCCAAGCGCGCGCGCCACGCGCGGCACGATGGCCTCGGTGCGGCCCGGCCACTCATCGACGTCGTGCCCGCATTCGGCCGCAACGCGCCACTTGAACGCATCGAAGCCCTGCTCATCGCGCAGGCGCAGCAGGCGCTCCGCCTCGGCATCGGGAGAGATGTCGCGCTTCATCGAGGATGCGTAGGCGCGCAGGCGCTTCGGAGCGCCGCCCAGAAGTGCGACCACCGGCTTGCCTTCCATCCTGCCGCGCAGGTCCCACAGGGCGGTATCGAGACCCGCAATGGCGCGGCAACGATAGCTCCCGGGAAACTTGTGCTCACGCTCCTCGATGCGCTCCACCAGAGCATCGATGTCGAGCGCATCGCGTCCGAGGACCCATGGCGCGACTTGCCGGTGGAAGACGGTCGCCGTGATGTCGGCGTTGTAGGTCGAGGTCTGTCCCCATCCGATCGCGCCCGTGTTCGTGGTGACGCGCACGAAGCAGACGGATTCGTTGGCGAAGGTCTCGAGTTTGTCAATCGTGATCATTTCGATCACTGCTCCAGGCTGATCGAGGCGGATGCTATCCTAATCGAAGACGGGACCGCGGGTCAGAACAAAGCCGCTGACCGATCGAGGGAGACCGATTTGAACAGGCAGGAATCTCGGCCGCCGCCGGCGGGCCCGGTGCCGATCGCGGGCTTGCACCGCGTGCTGGGAACCTTCGACATCGTGCTCCTCAATGTGGCAGCGATCATGGCCGGTGCCCTCGTGCTCAGCGGCGGCGCTCTCGCCTGGCACAAGTTCGGCTCTGCCACGCGGCAGGCGCGCTCCATCGCTCAGTGCAACGCGAGCGTGTCCCGCCGCCATGCCACATCCTGCCAGCGCCCGAAATCGCGCAACAGCTCCGGGCTGCTCGCCTGCCGCACCAGGGCGAGATCGTCGAGCCGCAGCTCCTCGAAACGTCGGCGAAACCTGCCGTGTTCCTTCACCTCGCGGGCGATGAGCAGGCGCCGCGGACCCGGCGCGAAGCCGGCATACTCCACATAGCCTTCCTCGGGATCGTCCGCAACGGGCGAGAGCACGTCGACGGTCCAGCCTCCCTTGCTTTCGTGAAACACCCAGAGCTCGCGCCAGCTTTCGAGCGGCTGCACCGCAAGCACGAGCGCGGGGCCTTGCGGGAGCGTTTGTGCGGAGGCCATCCACACGATGCCGTAAGTGCAGCGTCGAACGAGCGGCGCCGAGTGGGGCCGATGCGGGTCCTCCAGCGCAATGCATGTTTGCCCCGGCTCGCCCGGAGCCGCGCTCAGCGCGAGCGCGCCGCTCTGCGGCGTCGGGAGCGAAACCGCCCATCGGACCGCGCTGGTGCGCAGTACGGCGTCCTGGTACTCGCCGCGACGGTCCTCGCCAAGCTCGTTCGGGTCCGCGGCGAGCAGCTCGGCGAACGCGCGGCCCGCCGCCGTTCCCGAGGGCTCGCCGCGCCGCGCCTGCGAGTAGGCGATGGACGCCCAGACGCCGGCGCGTCGCACGTGCAGCCGGGTGCGCAGCATCGCGGTCAAATCCGCGTCCTTGATTTCATCGAGGAGCGCGCTTCGTTCGTCATCGAGCGCCGCGCGCGGCACGGGTCCCAATGTCGGATCGATGCAGTCCGGGCGCGTGAGTCCGAGCACCGCGTGCGCGCGTTCCTCGGCAGTTGCACTCGCCATGGTCAGCACGCGGCGAAAGAGCTCTCCGTCGTAACAGACCTGCATGCGCCCATTGCGCTCGAAGCTTTGCATGCGGATACCGAACTGCTCCGCGACCTCCAGATGCGCGGCGGCGTCGGCGGAGCGGCTCGAGCTTGCCGAGGCCTCGTCCGCCAGACGCTCGGCCATCCGGGCAATGGCATCGAAGGGCTCGGCGCTGAGCGAGCGGGCCGGAACCGCCTTCAAGTACGCGGCGCCGTAGCTGATGCCGAGCGTCTCGGATCCGGGGGTCTCGCGCAGAAAGCGCAGCACGGTGAGCAACTCGGGCGCGGCCGTCTCGGTGAGCTCGGTCGCATGCACCGACTCGCTTTTCAAGTACCCGCCGCGCTCGCGATGATAGTCGTAGACCTTGAGGTAGCCTGCACGCTCGCCGCGAATCTCGACCACATCTCCCCGCCAGAGCGCCGTCAACTCGGTGGCGGCCGAGCGCGGCGCGGCGCGGAGCGAGGTGTGGTCCAGCACGACGATGGCGACGGTCGCGGTGAGGGCGAGGATCATGGTGAGCTCGGCGTCTTTGCGCGCGGTTCGGCGCCGGCTGTTTCGTCGAGCCCCGTCAAACCCTGGGTGCCGATGAGATTCGAGCCCAAGAACCGGCCGGCCGCCGGCATCGGCGCAATGATCACCTGCACCTTGTCGGACAGCTTGTCGGCGAGCGTCTTTTGAATCAGTAGGGGGTAGCGCGCGACGATCGCTCCCTCTCGGTCCATCTGGCCGGCATTGGCTTTGCCGACGAGATCGAGTCGATAGGCCTCCGCGTCGGCGAGCTTTTGACGCGAATCGGCCTCGCCCCTGGCCTCGATCCGGCGCGCCTCCGCGGCACCCTCCGCGGTGCGAATACGGGCGACCTTGTCGGCCTCGGCCTCGAGCTGGCGCTGCTCGATCTGCTTTTGCTTGAAAGGCAGGATGTGCTTCATGGTCTCTTCCTGAGCGCGGGCGGCAATGACCTGCTCGGCCCCCGCAGCCTCGGCCGCCGTCTGTCGCCGAACCTTGTCGGCCTCCGCCTCGAGCTGGCGTTGCTTGACGTCCGCTTCCTTGAGCTCGAGGGTGTAGTGAACCTTCTCGGTCTCGAGTTCCTCGGACAGGAGCTTTTCCATTCCCGCCCGATAGTCCGGCGGCAGGTCCACCTTGCCCATGTCGACTCCGCGCAGCACCAGGCCCATCGCCGTGAACTTGGGCTCGAGCTCCGTCATGAGCTCTTGCTGTATCTCGGATCGGCGGCGGGAAAAGATCTCGCGCACGGAATATCGGGCGAACAGCGGAAAGATCACTCCCTGCACCGCGGGCGCAACGAGATCCTCGTTGAGGTCGTCGGGAAATTCCTTGGACATTTGCGCAAGGCGCGCACGATCGATGGTCCAGCGCACCGTGAGGTCGACACCGATCGACAGCCCCTCGATCGATTGAAAAGGCGCCGGGCCGGTCGCGGTCGCGCTCTCGGCCGGCCGATACACCTGATCGCGAATGGAGTAGCAGCGCACCTGATGGATGCCGGGCAGCACGGGTACCGTGCCGCCGGTGAAGACGGTCACCGAACCGTCGAGCACGTCCGTGCGCACGAGCACTTCGCCCCGCCGCACAGTGGCGAACGGTGGATGGGTGTAGAGCCCATAAGCAATCAGCGCGAGGAGCGCCACGATGCCGACGTGCCAGCGCCGGCGGTAGGCAGCCGCGCCCAGGGCCCGAACACCTGCCGCAGCCGCCGCGATGAGGCGGCCGAGCGGTTCGACAATCACGCGCTGTAAGGATTCGAGCAAGGCATCCAGGCGACTCGACATGGTCCAACCCTCCCGCGGACTCGGTGTGGCCGCGATAGGGAAGAGTCTTGCAGTGCTTTGTGGCGAAGCGCGGGGGCAATTGTGGCGGCGCGCGGGCAGCGCGGGCGGGGCGGGGCGGCGCGCGGCGGCGCGCGGCGGGGCGGGGCGGGGGATAATGGGCATCTTCCGCCGGTTATGACAAGATCGCGGGCCGCATCGGATCGGTCACTTTACGAAATCGCAGCTTTGAAGATACTGTTCAAAACGCTCTCCCTCGCGCCGCTGTGGGCGCTGTATGCGCTCTCCTGGGTGATCTATGTGCTCGCCTACTACGTGGTGCGGCATCGGCATCGGGTGATCCGAGAGCAGCTCGCGAAAGTCTTTCCCGAAGCGAGCGAGGCCGAGCGGACCGCCATACACAAGCGTTTCCTGAAGAACTTCTGCGACGTGCTGGTCGAGCTGGTGAAGTCGATGTCCATCGAGCCCGCGGAGATGATCGCGCGCGTGCGCGTCGATGATTTGCAACCGGTGCGTACTCTGCTCGATGGCGGGCGGTCGGTCATGCTGGTGACCTCCCATCTCGGCAACTGGGAGTGGCTCCTGCAGGGCGTGACGCTGCAGCTCGGGTATCCGGTGGATGCGGCCTACAAGCCCCTGCACGATGCCTGGGCCGAGCGGCTCGTGCTCGAGGTGCGCTCGCGCTTCGGCGCACGCTTGATCCCCGCGAAGGAGCTGCTCGCGGACTTCATGCGCCGGCGCGGCGTCGTGCGTGCGCTCGCCATGAACGCCGATCAGGCGCCGGTGTCCACGGACAAGCGCTACTGGACGACATTCTTGGGCCAGGACACCGCGTTTTATGTAGGCGCGGAGCAGATTGCCCGCGCCATGCGCCTCCCGGTCCTTTATTTGCTAATGCGGCGCGTGAGCCGGGGGCGTTACGAGGTCGAGATTCGCGAGCTCTGGGACGGACGGGAGGTGCTCGAGCCCAATACCATCACCGAGCGCTACGCGCGCGTCTGCGAGGCGGACGTCCGCGCGCACCCCGCAGATTGGCTCTGGTCCTACCGTCGCTGGAAGCTCAAGAAGCCGCTCTACGGCGCCGACTGAGTACAGCAGCGAGCGGCGGGAGTGCGGCGAGCGGCGGGAGTGCGGCGAGCGGCGGGCGCGGTCAAGAGCTCGCCGGTTTGCTCAACTTGCGTTCCAGGTGTTTCGCGAGGTCCGCAATGGTGGGGTGGTCGAACAGCTCGGTGAGATCGATGAGGCCCGGGTAATCGCGGTCGATATTCTCGTGAATCTCGATGAGCTTGAGCGAGCTCGCGCCGATCTCGAATAGATTGTCCGTCACCTCGATGCGTTTGCCGGGCAGCGCGGTCTCGGCGATCGTCTGCAGGCGCGCCTCGAGCTCCGAGCCGGACACGTGCGAGCCCGCATGCGCGCTGCGTAGAGCCGAAAGTGCCGCGATATCCGCGTCGAACTCGCCCTCGCCATAGCTCTTCTCGAGCAGGTGACGCTGCACTTTCCCGCTGGTCGTCTTCGGTATCCGCTTCACCGGGATCACGTGACTCACCTCGATGCCGGTGTGTTCATTGATCAGGCGGTTCACGGCGGCCACGGTGGGCAGAAACTCCGGCAGGTCTCCCCGGTGCAACACGAACACGACCAGCTCTTCGCCCTGGGCCCCGGGCTTGGCGACCCCGGCGGTCACGACTTTATTGAGGTCGAGCCCGGGGGCGCGCTGCGCGATGTTCTCGAGGTCGTGCGGATAGTAGTTCTGGCCGTTGATGAAAATGATGTCCTTGCTGCGGCCGGCAATGTACAGGCCGCCCTCGTGAAAGACGCCGAGGTCGCCCGTGTCGAGCCAGCCGTCCGCGCCGAGCACCGCCGCGGTGGCCTCCGGGTCGGCGATATAACCGCGCGTCACGTTCGGCCCGCGAATCAGTATATGTCCCACGTGTCCATCGGCGAGCGGCGCGTGCGCATCGTCGGCGATGCGCACTTCCATGTTCGGCAGCGGCCGGCCGACGCACATGAGCTCGATGACCTCGCGTGCATCCGCCGGATTCACCTCGATTTTCACGCCCACGCCGAGCTTGTGGCGATTGGCGCGAATCCAGCGGTAATCCGCGCCGTGCTCGGGAAACGATACTGCAAGACAGGCTTCCGCGAGGCCATAGACCGGATACATGGCGTGGTGCCTGAGCCCCGTGTAGGCGAGCGTCTGCATGAACTCGTTCACCAGCTCCACGGAGATCGGCTCCGCGCCGTTGTAGATCCCGCGCACGCACGAGAGGTCGACGTTTTCGAGGCGCCGGCCGCCGAGCACCTTGAGGAAGTGCCGGTAGCCGAAATTGGGAGAGGAGGTGAGCGTCGCGCGCTTCTTGGATGCCAGCTGCAGCCACAGCAA
>Ga0302324_100017743_pt1 | contig 14083 bp, 6 predicted proteins | sample Palsa_T0_1_FD_201949 | JGI IMG/M metagenome (GOLD analysis project Ga0302324, IMG submission 201949) | Peat permafrost microbial communities from Stordalen Mire near Abisko, Sweden - Palsa_T0_1 | ecosystem: Environmental > Terrestrial > Soil > Palsa > Peat permafrost | place: Sweden: Abisko... | reverse complement strand
TCGGGTTTCGCTCTGGCTTCGAATCCGTCGTCTCCGTAACCTTCACCGGATTTGCCGCCGCCGTTGCCACCCACCACAATCACATCATTGACGACAAACGGCCCAGGGTAGCCGAAGTAGCCGGCCTCGTCGGGAGTGTGCCGGTTCAGCCAGACTCGGCCGTTCTCGCCGAAGTCGCGACAGGGTTTGCCGGTCTTGGCATCGAGGGCGTACAAATAATCGCGGCGAATAGAAATGAGACGCTCGTCAGCGTCCTTGCGCCAGTAAGCGACGCCTCGGGTGCTTTGCCCGGCTGCTTCCTTTAAAGTCGGCTCGACCGGTTGCTGCACCCAGAGGGTCTGACCGGTGGCGGCGTCGAACGCCTCGACCAGCCCCACGCCATTCGGCGCGTAGAGCACGCCGTTGATGAAGACCGGCGTCCCGCGGAAGTAGTTTGAAGGACTCAAGTCGGGGAACTTGTCCATGATCAGCGGGTCAACCGCCGGCCGATGCCAGACTACCTGCAGACGTTTGACGTTGTCGCGATTGATCTGAGCCAGGGGAGAATACCTGGTGAAGCCCTTGTCCCCGCCGTAGCTCTGCCACTCGCCGTCCGCGGGCTTCGGCTGGGCGCCGGCTGTCGCGATTATGGATACCAGCAGGGCGGCAACTCCACTACATCGTCTCGCATTCGTCATTCCGATTCTCCTGGCATTTCCTCGTGGCGGCGATTTCCTAGTAGCGCAAAGGGTGCGGCGCGCACCGCCAAAACTTGCCCGCGCCGCACTCCGTTTTGCGCGAGTTCCTCAATAGACAAGCTTTAGCGCGAGTTGGCCGATTCGCGGATCGTAGGTAGATGTGACCTGGCCCAGCAGCGGCGACGAGATCGGCGTTGTCGCGAGCGGCGACTGCCATTCGGTGTGGTTCAGGACATTGAAGAATTCCGCGCGAAAATCCAAGTGTACTCGTTCGCCGAGCAGGTTCGTGCGTTTCTCGAGCGCCAGATCAAAGTTGACGCGGTCGGGTCCCCGGAATGCGTTTCTCCCCAGCGTGCCATAAGTCGGCGCGGGACATCCTCCTGGCGTCCCTGGAGGCGCTGAACTGGAGTAGCAGGCCGGAATGGTTAATCCGCTAGGGTTGAAAAAGAAGTGCCCGGTGATGGGCGTCCCGTTCACGGTGAAGGTCTGCTCCTGGTGAGGATCCAAAGTCGCGCCGTTGCCGCCGGACCAGTCCGGCCGCACCAGTCCCTGATCGCCGTCGCCGGAAGGGCCCGGTGTCACATAATCCTGCACCAGACCTGCATTGACGTTGACGGGCAAGCCGGATTGAGCGCTCACAATCGGGTACAAGCTCCAACCACCGGTCAGGCGTTTAGGGCCGCTGGGCCAGAGTTTCGCGAAGGGCAGGTCCCAGCCGCCGCTGAGAACGAATCGGTTGCGAACGTCGGAGTCGGCCGAAGCATAGGAGAGGCGCTTGCCGTAATAGGACACCATCTCGCTGTTTCGAGCAAATCCGTCGGCGTCATCGAGGTTGTGCGCCCAAGTATACGAGGCTGTAAAGAAGACCGAGCCGATGCCGCGTAGGTCTCCCGTGCGCTTGGTTATGCTGGCCACCATGCCGTTGTAGTTGGCGTTGGCAAAGTTGCCGAATGTGAACATCGACGAATAGGCGTCGGGAATCTGCAATCCTGGCTCGGTGTTCAAAATGCGCGTGGTCGTACCCAGGATAAAGGGATCTCTATCTTCCACTGCCGTTAGTTTGTGGGAAGAACTCCCAACGTAACCCAGTTCCACCGCCATGCCGTTGCCGACGCTTTGCTGGACGCTGAAATTGTATTGATAGGTGTACGGCGTGCGCATATGAGGATCGATAAACACGCTAGACGCCCCGAACGGCAGGAATCCCGCCGTCGCGAAATTTATGTCCTTCGTGATCGGCTTGGAAGGAAACGGATTCGTTACGCCCGCGGATCCGTAGGGGTTTTCGAGCAGGGTGGGCGCTCCTCCGTTTGTCGGGGCGGAAAGCGGGAAGGAAGCGGCCGAGTAAAACGGAGGGGTGCCGTTCTGATACTGGTTGTCCTGCGCCAGGATAACGTCGTAGAAAACGCCGAAGCCAGCCCGGATGCTGGTCTTTCCCTTGCCGAAGGGATCCCACGCGATCCCGACGCGGGGCGCGAAATCATTGCGGTCGGCGAAGTTTACACCCGTGGAAGGGGCGCCGGGATCGCCCGGATACACCAGCCCGAGTGGAGAGTTCGGATATTTCACCGATTGATCCCCCGGAATGATCATGTAGTTCCTGTCCCGCGGGTCGCTCTTCGGGGAGGAGTATTCGTACCTGAGGCCGAGCGTCAAAGTGAGATTTGGAGCGACCTTCCATTCATCCTGGAAGAACGTGCCGATTTGATGGCTGCGAACCGAGCTGAAGGCTCTCGGAAACTGGTAAAAGAAATCCGGAAGCCCGAACAGAAAGTCAGCCAGGTCGGTGCCGGAACCGATGCCGAATGGGCCGTCAAATAAAAAGACGCCATTAGCCGCATAGGCGAAGAAGGCGTTGTTCTCAACGAAGCTGAGGGAGGCTCCCGCTTTAAACGTGTGCCGGCCTCGAATCCAGCTCAATGTATCCGAATAACTGTAGGTCGTGTCCGCGTAATCGGCAGGGCCGTTGATGTTGAATCCGAGCAGCAGATTGCTCGCATCGAACAGGATTTGCGGTGGCCCGGTTGCAAGGTCGGGGGTCACGTCGACTCCCAAGGCGGCAGGCTTGGGCAAATTCACCGCGGGATAGTTCAGGCTATTGTTGTCCCGCTGGGCGGTAAAGTGGAGCTCATTGACGACGCTCGGCGTAATCACCTTGGTGTATGCAATGGTCCCGAAATAGTTATCGAATTTGTCCAAGCCTGGATAACCCGGAACGTTCGGAGCGGCGGCCAGCACGAACGGATAGTCCTGCGGGTTGTGGAATCGAACCAAGGTTATACTCAACCGGTCGTTCGCTGTGATGTTATAGTCGGTTTTCACGAGAAACTCGTCCCGATTGTCGAGGGCGGATCCATTCGGCGTCAGAGTGCCGGTCGGACTGGTAGGAATCAGGTTGTTCGATATGTAGGCTTGCGCCACCTTGTCGATACTGGACGGGTTGATGATGCCCTGCGCCGCGAGTTGCGGATTGCTCTGGTAATAAGGATGCGACTGGAGAAAGCTCACTACATTGGGATCGGGTCCGCCGTTCACCGCGTGAGAGAAATTGCCGGCTAGCTCCGCCGGCGTATAAGTAGTCACCTGCGGTCCCACCAAAACACTATTCTGCCGCTGCCCCTGGTAACCGAAGAAAAAGAAGAATCGGTCTTTTCCATTGACCAGTTTTGGCAGGGTGATGGGGCCGCCCAAGGTTGCGCCAAACTGATTGCGTCTCAAGATGGGCCTTGGCTGATAGCTTCCGGGCGTGTCCTGGTTGAAGAAGTTGTTGGCGTTGAAATCCGTGTTTCGCAAATAATCGTACGCGGTTCCATGCACCTGGTTGGTGCCCGACTTGGTTACCACGCTCACCACCCCCCCGTTGCTGCGGCCATATTCCGCCGAGTAGTTGTTTTCGATGATGCGGAACTCGCCCACCGTGTCCGGATTGGGATCCACCACCGGCGCTCCGTATGTGACCGATGTATTGTTTCCTCCATCCAGAAGATAAGTGATGGCATTGTCCCGCCCGCCCGCGATCGTGAACTCGCCTGACGGAACACCCGCCGACGCGCCGAACGGAGCTCCGGGCGCCGGCATGACTCCAGGCTGCGTCAAGGCTAGTTGCAGGGTGTCGCGGCCGTTCAGTGGCAGATCTTGAATCGGGGCCCCAGTGACAACCGAGCTGACGGTGGATGAAAGCGTATCGACCAAACCCGCTTCGGCTTCCACGCTTACGGCCTCTTTCACCGAGCCGACCTCGAGCCGGAAGTTCTCCTCGATGTGATCGCCCACATTGACGGCGAGCTTGGGCACTTCCTCCTTCTTGAATCCTTCCCTTTCCACAGCGATGCGATAGTCGCCCGGCTGAACGGTGGGAAACAGATAGATCCCGGCATCGTTGCTGCGAGTGGTGGTGACGATTCCGCGCTCGGTGCTGGTTAGTTCCACGCTGGCCCCGGCCACGATTAATCCAGAAGCGTCGGTGATGCGGCCGGTGATCGTGCCGGTGGCCGTTTGAGCCGCTAATGGCATTACCAAGCCAATTGTCAGCGGCAAGCAAACAAGATACGCACAGAAGTTTAGTGGTCTCATGACGACAGACTCCTTTTCATTCACCAGCCACTTGGATGGGGGTTTAACCAGCCTTACAGAGATAACAGAACGTTTGAGTAAGGATGCCGCAAGTCGGCCCGCATGTCAACAATCGATTTTCGCCGGGCTAGAGCCGGTCCGGCCAGCGGTTTTTCGCCTTCATTCCGCGTGGTAAACCGTTTTGCCGCCTACCATGGTCCACAGGATCTTGGTATCTTTCAACTCTTCGGCGGGAACGGTGAGGACGTCCCGATCCACAAGCACCAAATCCGCCTGCTTGCCTGCCGCGATCGAACCGATGGTGTTCTGCAGATTCATGGCGCGGGCCGAGTTCCTGGTGTAGGCGTAAAGCATCGCTTCGCGAGGCATCCTTTGTGAAGCATCCAGGACACCCTCCGGGCCCCCACGCGTTTCTGCCTGATAGATCGCCAGGAACACGTTGGCGGTCGAAACCGGCCAATCGCTCGCCCCCGAGATGATTGCTCCGTTATCCAGGAGGGACCTGGCTGGATACTGCCACCGGTAGATGTCGGGATCAACGTAGGGTTTGACAATCTCGATCGAGTCCGGACCCGCGCTGGCCCAGAGAAGCTGCAATGCCGCGATAACGCCGAGCTGGTGAAAACGCGGGAAGTCCTCCGGATCCGCAAATTGAACGTGCGTGATGGTGTGCGGCAGGCCGCTGTTGCCGTTCGCCTTGCGCGCCGCTGCAATGCCGTTCAGCGCCTCCTTCACCGCTTGATCGCCGATCGCATGCACATGCACGATGAGACCCTGCTTGTCCGCCGCAATCGCTAGCTGCGCGAAAAGCGCCGGATCGAACAGCAACTCGCCGTTCTTTCCCGAGTTGCGATACGGTTTCGACAGCGTCGCGGTCTGCGAGGGAAATTCCACAACGCCGTCGGCAAAAATCTTAACGCCGGGGACCGTCAAATTGGCGACGCCTTTGAATTGCTGCCGCAGCCTCTGCACATTCGCTAATTCCTCCGTGGGCTTGCGAGCGTAGACCTGGACGAAACCGGCAACGTGCGCCGTCAGTTCCCCGCGTTCAGCGAGTTTGCGGTAGGTTGCCAAGCTGGATTCATCCACAATCGGATCCAACCACGACGTGATCCCCAAGCTGTGGTTGTACTGCAATGCGGCGTGGCCCGCTTCGAGCAGTTGATCGTTGGTGGGCGCCGGCAGATGTTCCTGCACCTTTCTCAATCCGGCGTCGACCACGAAACCATTCGGCTCGACATTCGAGTTGGCTCCGTAGTATTTCCGGTCCGCTTCCGGGAGGTGGTTTAAGAAATCCTTGCTGATCTCCGCCCGGCGAAGTAACGCGCGATTCGCCCAGCCGGTGTGATAGTCCATCCCGGCCAGGAAGACCGGTTGGTCCGCAAAGGTTCCAGCACTGAATCGGCTGTTGAGTTCGTCAATCTTGGACCAGAAAATCAAGGGAACTCCGGTGATCGACAGAGTGTCGCCCCGCATCCCCTTACCGCTTTTCTTGGCCTCGGCGGCGAATCGGACCAGCTCATCCATGGTCTCAACTTTGTCACTCACATCCGCCGAGATAAGCGAAACCCCTCCCGAGAGGGAGTGGCTATGGCTATCGATGAAGCCCGGAAGCAACCATTTGCCCTGCAGGTCAACGGATTCCGCCTGCTTGCCGGCCGCCTTCGCCACTTCGTCCCGGTTCCCGACCGCAACAATTTTGTCGCCTCGGATGGCCACCGCTTCGGCGTAAGGACGATCTGGCTCCCCGGTGAAAATCCTTGCATTGTAGAGAATGCGTTCCGCCGCGTCGGCTGCTATGGCCGGTATTGCGACACAGCAGAGGACAGCAAACAGGGTGAGCGGTAAAAGATGCTTGTGAACCTTCATTCGACACCTCTCTTTTCTCTTGATAGTAACGTTTGGCTGAGACGATTGCCGCCAACGCCACAATGTGTACGCACAAGAGGCAGGTGTAATATGGTTCGGGATGAAACTCCCAAGGAGGCTGGGATGCAGCGAGCGACGGTTCTTTTGTGGGTGGTTGCCATGGCCGTGTTGTCGCCGGCCCTTGCGATAGCGCAGGCGCCGGCCTCAAATACGCTGGAGGTTTATGTCATCGATGTGGAAGGCGGCAATGCCACGCTGTTTGTTGCGCCGTCCCACGAATCGCTGCTCATCGATACCGGCAACGCAGGCGCCGCGGCCGCTCGCGATGCGGGGCGCATCGTGGAGGCGATCCAGGACGCCGGACTCCAGCAGATCGATCACCTGATTACGACGCACTGGCACGGCGATCATTTCGGCGGCTTAGCCGAGCTGGCCTCCAAGGTTCCGATCAAGGAGTTTATCGATCACGGCCCGAATGCCCAGCCGGGCGAACTGGCCGATACGTTCCTGCAAAACGTCTATCCGCAGCTGTATGCCAAGGCGAAGCACACGGTGGCGAAAGCCGGTGACAAGATTTCCATGGCCGGCCTGGATGTGCGCGTGGTGACTTCCGCCGGTGAGACGATCCAGACGCCGTTACCCGGCGCCGGCAAGCCGAATCCTTATTGCGCCAATTTCAAGCCCGCCGACAGCAATGCCGAAGATCCGCAATCGGTGGGGGTGTATGTTAAGTTCGGACGATTTCGCACGCTTCATTTGGGGGACTTGACCAAGAACAAGGAATTTGCGTTGATGTGCCCCAACAACCGCATCGGCGTCGTGGATGTGCTGTTGGGGTTGCATCACGGACAAGCCAGCTCCAATTCGGAAGTGCTGGTAGACGCCGTGCATCCCCGGGTTGCCATCATGAACAACGGCACTCGCAAAGGCGGCGAGCCGGAAGTGATGAAGACGGTGTATTCGTCCCCTGGTTTCGAAGATCTCTGGCAGCTTCACTTTTCGCTGTTGAGCGGGCAGGAGTACACGGCGCCTGGAATGTTCATCGCCAATGGGATTGACGAGCAGCCGTCCAGCATGCCCATTGCTCCGATGGCCGCCCCGCCGCCGGGGCCGGGTGCGCCGTCTCCGCCGGTCCATAACGGCAAGGCCTATTGGATCAAACTGACCGCTCGGCAAGATGGCACGTTTACGGTGACCAACGCGCGCAACGGCTTCAGCAAGACCTACGGGCCTGGGCTGTAGCCGCGATGAGCGCATCTGGCAGGCTTCAAACGATCGCCGGCATTCTTGCACTGGCCGGGGGCATGCTCTCGACCCCTGCGGCCGCACAAAGCGACATCGTAGGCTTTTGGGACCAGCCGGCAATCGGGACGGTTATCGGGCCGGGCATCGCGGCGCTCTTTGGGTTCGAAGAGGATTCCACCGAGCGGGCGGACGGTCCCCCGTTGGTGGATTATCTCGGGATTCCGCTGAACGAGGAAGCCCGCGCACGGGCGCTCAGCTATCAAGGTTCGCTGCTGGAGGTGCCCGAGCATCAATGCATGCCGCATCCGGCGACGTATTCCTTTTGGGGACCGGCCGAGCTGCGGATCACCGAAGAGCTGGATGACAATCTCGACCTGGTTGCATATCACGTGGGAGGCACATTCCGGCGCGCGGACCGGATCATCTACATGGACGGCCGTCCGCACCCGCCCGAGTACGCGCCGCACACCTGGGCTGGCTTCACCACCGGCGCCTGGAAGGGCAACACGCTGGTGACCACTACGACGCACATCAAGTGGGCCTGGATCCGGCGCAACGGCGTGCCATCCAGCGATCAGGCGACGGTGACAACCTTCTATACGCGGAACGGCAACGTCCTGACGGTTACCTGGATGGTCCACGATCCTTTGTATCTCACCGAGACCTTCACCAAATCGGCCGACTTCATCGCGGCCGTCCGGATCCCAACCGCGCAGTACGACGTGACGCCTGCGGGCCAAGCCGGGGCCATCTTCTTCAAATGCTTCCCCGGAGAAGAAATAGTGCGCGACGATCCGTACTTCGTTCCGAACTACCTGCCTTGGGCGAACCCCTTTATGCACGAGGTGGCGGACAAGTTGCACGTGCCGCCGGAGGCGGTGTTGGGCGGCGCCGAGACTGCGTATCCGGAATATCAGGATCGATTGAAGACGGGCCGATGAGCCCGTTCGGAATTATTGCGGCTTCTTTACGAGAAGCATCTGTTTGAGCGACTCCGCGTTGGCCTGGAGCTCTCCGCTGCCGGCGGGGTAAGCGTTGCGCTGGAGGAGGTAAGCGACAATATCGACCACGGTGGGCGCCTGGAGCGTCCCACGATCGTCGGCCGGCATCCAATCCCGGATGTAGGTAAACAGATTATTGAGATCCTTGCGGCTCAAGAGGCGGTCGCCGACCAGCGCCGGAGCCCGTGCGGACGGATCTAAGCCACCGGCGAGATTTTCTCCGTGGCAGGCTTGGCAGAACACCTTATAGCTGGCTTTGCCGCGGTCCGCTTGAGCAGTCGAATAGACGCCATCCCAAAGGTTCAAGTTGTTTTGCTGGAGGGCCTGGGCGGGTTTCGGCTCTGCCGGCTGCGCTCCATAGGCCACGGTTTGAGTGTCGCCCGATAAACGCGCCAGCAAGCGGGCCGCTGGGCCGCTGTCTTCCACGCGGTTCAGGATTTGACCTTCGCCGGCACGCGCCATCTCGAGCGGCGTTCGGCCCCTTTTGTCCTTGACGTCCAGCTTGGCGCCGCGTTCGACCAGCAGCGCGATAATTTTCTCCCCGGTTCCGTTTCCAGTGCCTTGACCGCGCTGGACCGCGCCATGCAGCGCCGTGAGTCCCTGATCGTTGGCTGCATTGATATCGATCCCGCGATCCAGCAGCATTTTGATGATCTCGATCGAGCCGTCTTCGGAGGGATGCAGCAGGCTGGGATCTTCGCCGCGAACCGCGGCCAGGTTGACTCCAGCGGCGAACATTAACGCGTTGGTGCCGTCCTTGGTGGTTAAGGCTGGATCCGCGCCACGGGCCAGCAGGACTCGCACCAGCCGGGCATCGCCGTAACGCGCCGCGCGCATCAGCGGAGTGGCGCCTTCGGTCAGGATTCGCTCCTGCTGAAAATCATGATGCCGCTTGAGAATCGCGCGCTGCAGGCGCAGATTCGGATTTGCGCCATGGTCGATCAGCTTGTTCACCAGTCCGGAAGCATCATATTCGGCATTGGACTCGAGCGCCGGCGCGGGCCGGCCTTGAATCCAGCCGAGGGTGTCCATGTTCGCCACTGCGTACAACGCGGTCATGCCGGTTTCGTCGGCGATGTTCGGATCCGCGCCTTTGTCCAGCAGCAGGGCGGCGGCGTCGTAATGCAGATTGATGATCGCCAGATGCATCGCGGTGGCGCCCTGCGGGTCCTGCAAGTTCAGATTCGCGCCCTTATCGGCCAATACCGCGAGAGCCGCCGTCGCGTTTTGCCTGGCCGCATACATGGCCGCTGTCCAGCCGCCCCTGGGGAACGGCATGTTGGGTCCCCCGCTTTCGGGGAACCCGAGTATAGGCGTATCGGTTACCCACGATTTCTGGTCGCGATTGGCTCCCCCGGCAATCAGGGCCTCCACCACGCCGGCATGGTTTTCGGCCGCGGCCCACATCAAGGCGGTTTCCTGCAGCCACTTCTCCTTGGCATTCACGTCCGCTCCGTGAGCCAGCAGGATTTTTACGGCAGCCAGGCTGCCGCTGCGCGAGGCTGTCATCAGCGCGGTCTCGCCGTCCGCATTGGCCGTGTTCGGATCGGCGCCCGCTTTGAGCAGCGCCTCGACGATGGCGGGGTCCCCAGCGGTGGCGGCGAGCGACAGCGGCTGAACGCCATAGCGGTTCGCGGCCATGGGATTCGCATGGGCGTCCAGCAGCAGACGGACCGTTGCCAGGTCGCCGCTGCGCACCGCCCAGTGCAGCGCAGTGGTTCCGTCCGCTTCCGGCGCGTTCACGTCGGCGCGGGCCTTGATGAGCCTTTGCAAAGCCGCGCTGTCGCCCTGCTTCACGGCTTCCACCACCTCGGTATCCGATGCCATGGCACCGCCCACCAGGCAGAGCGCCAGGGCAACAGCCAGGCTGAGATGGGCCTTCTTGGTACCCGTCATCCTGTGCTCCTTAGAGATCGATACGGCCGGTACTGGCGGCGAAGGTGTCCATCTCGACGCCGAATTTATTGCCGAGCGTGAGCCAGGCGTTAGCGAGCGGCTGGGTGGGAGTGTGCATCAGGTGCCGGTTGCCTTGCACCAGATTCACGCCCTTGCCTGCCACCAGCAGTGGAAGGTTCTTTGGATCGTGATTGTCGCTTTCGCTCATTCCGCTGCCGAACAGGATGACGCTATGATCGAGCAAACTTCCGTCGCCGTCCGGTGTCTGCTTCAGCTTGTCGAGGAAGCGCGAGAACATTTTCATCTGATAGGTCTGGATGGTGATGAGCCCGGCGATCATCTCGGGCTGCATGCGGTGGTGAGACATGTGGTGCCATGGATCCATAAGACCCAGCTCGGGGAAGTTCTTCTGGCTGACCTCGCGCGCCAGCATGAACGTGAACACCCGCGTCATGTCGGTTTGCAAGGCGATCTTCAGCATGTCGTACATCAGCGTCAGATGTTCCTCGTAGGACTGCGGGATCCCAACCGGCTGATTCGGTTCCTCGACACTGGCCGCATTTTGTTTCTCGGCTTTCTGGATGCGCTGCTCGATTTCCCGCACGTCGTCCAGATACTCGCTCAAGCGCGACTGGTCCCGCGGGCCGAGCCCGCGTTCCAGATCCTTGGCGTCGTCACGGATGGAATCGAGAATGCTTGCATTTTGCCGCCGGCGCGCCAGCCGTTCCTGCGGCGTACCGCTTCCGCCGAAGAGCCGCTCGAACAGTACGCGCGGATTCACTTCCATGGGCAGCGGGGTGGTGGGCGTCTTCCACGAGATGGTGTTGATATAGGTGCAGCTGTAGCCAACGTCGCACGCGCCGATGTAGCCGGCTACGTCTTCAATGGCCACTTCGAGGGAGCGGAACTGCGTGTCGCCGCCGATTTTTTCCGCGATCACCTGGTCGAGCGAAATGCCGGCGCGAACATCTTCCGCTTCGGTCTCCTTGATGTTGGCGCCCGTCAGCCAGGTGGAGCTGCCGGAGTGCGCTCCATGCGGGGGACGAAACAGGTTGGAAACCACAACCAGCGAATCACGATGCGCTTCGGCCGGCTTCAGCAGGTCGGTGAACTCAAACCCGCTGCCGGTCTTGGACGGAGTCCAGTGGTCCATGCGCGCGCCCAGGGGCACGAAGACCGCGCCAAACCTGCGAATGGCCTCAGGCGTTGCCGTTTGCGCCGGGATCATGGCGTCAAACATCGGCAGCGCCATGCTGACTCCCAGGCCCTTTAGAAAAGTGCGCCTCGGCAAGGACCGCTTCGGGATGAACATCGTGATCTCCTTATTTACAACAAACTATATCCCTTACAATCGGCCAAGTCTACCCACTCCCTTACGGTCCACTCCCTTACGGTCGCGGCTCGGTCTGGGCGGTCGATACCTCCACCGCGGCGGGCTTCATGCGCATCTGAAACGGCGTGCTGTTGACGATCCCGAATACAATCGACGAGAAGGAGTAATTGCGGCCGGCGGACCCGCGTACAATGGCCCGGACGGCGGGCATGTCCTGGGCGCTCAGGCCCCGGCCGAGAGCGTAGATCATCAATTTTTCGGTGAAGGTCTGCACAAAATCTTCCGGATGGCGCAACAGGGCCCGCCGCAACTCGACCGGACCATTCACCTTGGTTCCGTCCAGCAACTCGCCGCTGGCATCGATCACGGGACCCTTCTGCTGGATATTGCCGGCCTCGCGCGAACGCCACGCGCCCACCGCATCGAAATTGTCCAGCGCCAGGCCGATCGGGTCCATCATACGGTGGCAGCCGGCGCATGGATCATTCTTGCGATGTTCTTCCATCTGCTCGCGCATGGTGAGCGGCGCGGCTCCGTTCCTCTCCGGCAGCGCGGGAACATTGGGAGGCGGCGGCGGGGGCGGCGTGCCGAGAACATTTTCAAGGATCCATTTTCCGCGCTTCACGGGCGAAGTCCGGTCGGCGTTCGATGTGACCAGCAAGAAACTTCCCTGGCCCAGAATTCCGCGGCGCGCTTCATCAGTGACGGGAACGCGCCGGAACGCATCGCCGTAGATGCCGGGTATGTGATAATGCTTCGCCAGCCGCTCGTCGACGAAGGTATAATCCGCCGTCAAGAACTCGAGCACGCTGCGGTCTTCGTGCATGATGTTTTCAAACAGCAGTTCCGTTTCACGCTGGAAGGAGCGCCTCAGATTGTCGTCGAAGTCAGGAAACACCGTGGAATTGGGTTGTTGGGTATTCAGATTTCGCAGATACATCCACTGGCCGACAAAGTCGCTGACCAGCGACGAACTGGCCTTGGGATCGGCCAGCATGCGGCGGACCTGTTGCTCGAGCACCGGCGGGCTGCGCAGTTTACCCTGTTGCGCCACGTCCAGGAGTTGATCGTCCGGAATGCTGCTCCACAAAAAGAACGACAGCCGCGACGCCAGCTCCAGATCGCTGACGTTATAAACCATGCCTGCCGGCCCCTCCGGATCGCGCTCCACCCGGAAGGTGAATTTCGGGCTGGCTAGCATGCGCCGCAGTCCGAAAGCCACGCCTTGGTCGAAGCTTCCGCCCTCGTTTCGGCCAGCCTGATAGAACGAGACCAGCCGCTCGATATCGGCGTCGGTGGCCTGACCGCGATAGGCCCGGCGCACCAGCGTAGCGAGAATGGTTTTGGCGCAAGCCGCTTCGTCGCGCGACGCAGCCGGGCGGCATACGAAGATCCGCCGGCGGCTGGGCGTCTCGCTGACTCCGGTAATGTTCATGGGGCCAGTCAGCGTGACGGTGTCCAGATGCGGATAACCGCCGAAATCGATGGTATCCACCGAGCTCCTCGCGAACCGCTGCAGCCGCCAGGTGTTCTGAACGTGGCTGCGCTCGAGGAACGCGACCGTGATGGTGTGAGGGCCGGCCTTGAGCGGCGCCTCGACCTTCAGCCGCGCGTCCACGGCGTTGCCGGTAGTGGTGGGATTGGCGCTGGATGCGGAGACTTCGTCGTTGCCTCCGAATTCGGCCAGGTGTACGCGAACTCCGTCCACCGCCACTTCCAGATGCTGCTGGTTCTCCAGGCCGCGCATGGTGCCGAGGTTAGTGCGAAACAGCTTGGGCTCGATCCGATACTCGCCGTCGGCGGGCAGCGTGGTTTGAATCGCCAGGCCTCCAATGGTGCCGAGCGGCAATCCTTCGATATGCTGATCCTGCGACGCGTCTTGCCGGACGTGGTAAACCTCGCCGATGGGAACCGCCTTCGGATCGCCGACCGCCAGCGCCGTGATCTTCAGCGCCGCATTGAGGTAGCTTTCCAGCAGTAAGGGCGAAACACCCAGCACGTCGGTGACGTTGTCGAATCCGTAACCGGAATTGTCGGGCGGCAGAAGAGAGGAAACGTCCACCTGGACATTCAGGAGGTCGCGGATCGCATTGGCGTACTCGGCCCGGTTGAGGCGTTGCAATAGCGGTCTACCGGGATACGGATGCAAGGCCGCGGCTTGATCCAAGGTGGTGCGCAGCCACGCGACCAATCCATCCGCGGTGGCTTGGTCCGGACGCGGCAGACCGGGCGGAGGCATCATTCCAGCGTGCACCTTGCGGATCACCTTTTCGAATATTTCGGAATGTGGGGGCGCTTGCGTGAGGTCCAGCGCTTCTAGGCTCAAGCCGCCGGTCTTCAGGCGATCATTGTGGCATCCGACGCAGTACTGATCAAGAACCGCGCGGTAGGCGGCTGCTTGCCCGGTTGCATCCTGGGCGAGCAACCCCGGCGGAACGCTCATGGCCAGACCGAAGAGACACAGCCCGGCTGCCGCCACGAAAACGAAT
>Ga0302324_100017741_pt1 | contig 14084 bp, 9 predicted proteins | sample Palsa_T0_1_FD_201949 | JGI IMG/M metagenome (GOLD analysis project Ga0302324, IMG submission 201949) | Peat permafrost microbial communities from Stordalen Mire near Abisko, Sweden - Palsa_T0_1 | ecosystem: Environmental > Terrestrial > Soil > Palsa > Peat permafrost | place: Sweden: Abisko... | reverse complement strand
ACAATCGTCTCATACATCTGTTTGACAATCGCGTAATTGTTGGTGTCCGGATTCTTGTCCGCCCAGGCCTTGTAATAATCACCTAATCGGCCCAGGGCTTCGACCGCGATCGTGTTGGTGGGCGCGCCATTGGTGCATTTGCTGATGGCGGTGATGGCCTGGCCCAAGTAATCCTCGTTCGTCTGACCGAAGAGAAATTGCTGAAAAAATGTGTCGCCCAGCGCGAAATAGCCGCGCGCGACCAGCGCCGGCGGCGCGTTGGTCAGGTTGACCAAGTTCTTAAAGTACACAAGAGCGTCCGCGGTTCCTTGTCTCTTCAGGGCCGACTTGGCCGCCCAAAAGCGCGCTTGATAAGCCAGGTCGCCCGCATCGGGATAAATTTGAAACAATTCCTGATAATATTTTTCGGCCAGGATGACGTTTTCCGAGTTGGCGTCTTTCTGATTGTAATAATAGTCCGCCACCCAATTCAGCGCCCACGGCGCCAGCGCGTTAGTGGGGAAGCGGACGACGTAATTGGTGAAGCCCGACAATGCATCATTCGTCAGGCCCGCTTTGCCGCAAGCCAGCGCCAGTTGGTACTCAACCTCCGGCAGGAGGGAATCGCCAGCGTGGTTGGTTTCCCACTGTTTATAGCGCGTGATGGCCTCGGTCCAATGGCCCTCATAATCGTGCGTCCGGGCAATCGCGTATTCCAGTTCGGGCAGAAAAGGCGAATGGGACGATCTTGCCAGCACGCCGAGGAAGACTTCGCGCGCCTTGGCGTAATTAGTACTGCGATTCAAATCTTCGCCCAGCAGAAGCAAATCCTCGCCTCGCAGAAGGGAGCCGCGGTCTCCGAAGTAGCTGCCGGGATACCACCGCAAGATTTTGCCCACCGCCGCGCGCGCCTCTTCCGCCCCTTCCTCGTCGCCGCGATGTATGCCGGCCTCGGCGATTTGATAGAGAGCCAGATCGAAAAGCGCGTTGGTAACTTCGGGAAATTGATCATAGTGCGTCAGGACAAGACTGTAATTACTGGCGGCTCTGGAGAAGTCCTTGAGGAAAAATTGCGCGTCGGCCAGTTTGAATCGCGCGACGGCCTGATCTTGCGAGAACGGCAGGCCGGCGGCGGCTTCCTCGAAATCCACTTTGGCGGCGCCGATGTTTCCTAAAAGCCAATCGCACCAGCCGCGATCCAGGCGCGCTTTGGCCAGCAACGGGCTATTGGTGATGTTGGTGATGACCATGTTGAAATTGGTCAGCGCGCTGGCCAGCAGATTTGTACCCGTCACGGAAGGGGCGTTCGATTCCGCCGCCGGAATGGGCGGGCTGGCGAAGGCTTTGAGATACAATTCGCCCAGACTGACCTGGGCCAAATCCTGCGCTTTGGTCTGCGGGTGCTGCTTAATGAGAGCATCGAGCGCCTGGATCGCCTGCGGCAACGGATTCAACGCCACCGTCAACGGGATGGTCCGGGATAGAGCCTGCCACTGGACTTCCTGCGTCTGGCTATCCACCAGGTTCTTGGCATAGACTCCAAGGGCCTCGGCGGGCCGGCCCAATTTTTCCAGAATCTCGCCTTGCAGAAAAACGCTCATGGCTTGACGGCGCGGGTCCAGAGCCAGTTCGAGCGCGTTGGTGCTGGTAGTCAGCGCCGCCTGGGCGCGTCCGCCGGCTAATTGCAGCCGGCACAGCAAGTATTGACGATGCCAGTGCAAATCCTGAGTCATCCCGGCGGGGTCAAAGCCGCTGACCACGGTTTCGCCTTCGGCCGGGCGGTTTTCGTGCAAGAGGGCTCCCCCCAGCAACAACCAGCCCAGCCCGGCAAATTCACTTTTGGCATCCTGGGCTGCCGCAAGCTGAAAAGGGCCGTCGGCCTGTCGCAGCAAGCCGATGACGTTCGTCCAATCGCCCATCCGGGAACATGTTTCGGCCTGATCGTAGGACGCTTCCAAGCGCCGGGGAGAGAGGGGGAAATCCTTCGCTACCGCGGCAAAGCCTTCCGCCGCGTTGGTCAAGTCCCCCGATGCGTATCGCGCCTTGGCCATCCAGAAAAGATAATCGGGCTTCAAGCCGCCCGCTTCGGTGGAGGACTTTTGCAGCAGGTCGATGGCGCCGGTGAAATTGGATTGATACAAGCGCGCGCGGGCCAGGTAAAGAATGGCGTCCGCCCGATGAGTGGAATTGGTGTACTTGGCCAGGAAATCGCCGAAATTGGTTTCCGCCTGCGGATAATGGAAATCCTGGAAACGATCGAAAGCGTACTCAAAGGCCTGGTCCTCGGGCGATTTGGCCGGCGGCGCACCCCAGGCCGACGGGCGGAACCCTCCGCCGCAGACCAGAATGGCCGCCAACAGAAGGCCCGCGCCTCCCCCCTTTCTCATTCCCCCGATGAACTTGCGCGCTTGCATCGCCTTATTCTTTGACAAATCCGCGCGTGAGGCGACTCAAAAAAAATGAATCACTATGGTGGCGTGATGCAATAGAGATTGCGCGGCGTGCGAATGAATACTTCCTTGTCCACCAGCGCCATCGAAGCATCGGTGTGCTGCGTGTCGTCGTCCAATTTGTTGACAGCCAGGATTTCCGCCTTTGGCCCTTTCTTCAAAACGACGCACGTTGCCTCCCGGCTCAGAATATAGACGCGGTCCTTGGCCGAGACGGGCGAGGCATACACGCCGTGAATCGCCTCCAGCCGCTGGCGATCAAAATAAAGCTCGCCGGTCCCGGCGTTGAAGCACGAGATGATGGCGTCATTGCCCTGCGTCACGTAAAGAAGATTATCCACCAGCAAGGGTGAAGGCACGTATGGCGTTCCTTTGTCGTGGCTCCAAACGATGGCGTCGCTGCCGGTTAGATCGCCGCTGCGGCCCAAACGGATGGCCTGCAAGGCGCTGCCGCGGAATCCGCTGGTCAAATAAACGATGCCGTTCGCCGCCACCGGGCTGGGGATGGCGTTGGCGGTCTGTCCGGAACAGGACCAAATTTCCTTGCCCGTGGCCAGATCGTAGCTGCGCACCTTTTTGGTCGCGTTGACCACGACCTGCTTTTGGCCGTTGAACTCCAGGATCAACGGCGTGGACCAGCCGGTGGCTTCGTCGCGCGGCGTGCGCCAGAGTTCCTGGCCCGTCTGCTTGTCCAGCGCGGCGATGAAATCGTCGCCTTCGGTGTCCCAGTTGACGACGACCGTGTTGCCGCTCATGGCCGGGGAAGCGCCTTCGCCGAAGCCCATCCTGGTTTTCATTTTGCCGAAGTCCTTTTCCCAAATCAGATTGCCAGCAAAATCGTAGCAGTGCAGCCCGCGTGATCCAAAGTAGGCCAGGAGCAATTTGCCGTCGGTGAGAGGGGAAGCGGAGGCAAAGGTGTTATTCTGCTGGTGTCCTTCGTGGGGCGCCTCTTCGCGCGCTGTTTTTTGCCAGAGCACTTTGCCCTGGTTGCGATCAAGGCAGATGACAACCCATTGATAAATCTCATCCGGCGCATCCGCCGCCACGGGAGCGCTGGGTTTCTTGCCCGTCGTGATGGCCGACAGGATGAAGACCCGGTTGTCCCAAACAATCGGCGTCGAATCGCCTTCGCCGGGGATCGGTGTTTTCCATTTGACGTTGCTGGTTTCGCTCCAAGTCAGCGGAGGGTCGGCCAGCGGCGCGACGCCGGTGGCCAGCGGCCCGCGCCATTGCGGCCAGAATCGGTCCGCGGCGGAGTCGGCCAGGGCGGTCTGGCTGGCAAAGCCCAGCGCCAGAGGCCACGCCGCCAGCGGAAGCACGAGAAGAGGCCGGACGTTGGCCCAAAGCCTTGTGGGAAGCGAAGCATTCATAATGAGCAATACGATTTACGCTGCCAGCCGTATGCCGAAAAACCACTCTGTTGCCAAGTTAATTTAGAATGAAGGCAATTACACAATCGGCCTGAAATTATACTTCCCAAAGGAGGCTCTTCGCATGATGATGCTCAACAAAAGAAAGGCAATTTATGGGTCTAATCGACTATCTGAAAACGCAGTTCCTCGAAATCATCGAGTGGCAGGATGATTCGCGCGACACCCTTTCCTTCCGCTACCCGGATGGCGACAAGGAAATCAAAAACGGCGCGCAACTCATCGTCAATGAATCGCAAGTGGCGCAGTTCATTTACCTGGGCCAATTCGGCGACACTTTCGGCCCTGGCAAACACACGCTGACGACAGATAACATCCCTATCCTCTCCACGCTCAAAGGATGGAAATATGGCCTGCACTCGCCCTTCAAGGCCGATGTCTATTTCGTCAACACCCGCCTGTTCACCGGCAATAAATGGGGCACGGCCAATCCCATCATGATGCGCGACGCCGATTTCGGCATCGTCCGCACCCGGGCCTACGGGATATTCGATTTTCACATCACCGATGTGAAATTGTTCCTGAAAGAAGTCGCCGGCACAGATGATCATTTCCGGCTGGACGAGTTTTCCGACACGATGCGCTCACGCATCGTCAGCGTGTTCACCGACGCGCTGGCGTCGGCGAAACTGCCGGTGCTGGACGTGGCTTCGCGTTATCAGGAGTTGGGCGCGGCGCTGCTGCCGCTGATCAATCCAGCCGTCACGAGCAAATACGGCATCGAGATTTCAAGTTTCATCGTGGAAAATGTGTCGCTGCCGCCGGAAGTGGAAGCGGCTATTGACAAGCGGAGCAGCATGGCTGCGGTGGGCAATCTCAACGATTTCGTAAAATTCCAGATGGCCGAGTCCATGACCAAGGGCGGCGGCGAGGCTGGCAGCATGGCCGGCACGGCGGCAGGCTTGGGCGCCGGTTTGGCAATGGGACAGCAAATGATGGCCGCCATGAATACGGCCCAGGCCACTCTGCCCGCAGCCCCCTCGGGAGCGGCCCCGCCGGTCATTGGCAGCGCGAGCGCAGCGCCTAATTTGCTCGGCCCAAGTGAGGTGGCCCGGATTCTCGGCGTCAGCGAGGCCGACGTGATGTCAACGCTGGAAAAAGGCGATCTCAAAGGCAAAAAGATCGGCTCAACGTGGCGAGTGACGAAATCGGCATTGGACGAGTTTTTGAAAAGCTGAGTGAATTCGAGCCGCTATGCGCAAGGAGGAATTCATTGTGGCGGCTATCACTTACCACAAAGCAGGATTCGTCCGTCTATTGATTCTTATGCTGCTTTCTATTGTGTGCGTGGCGACTTACGCGCCCTATCATGACCGATTTGAGGCATACCTTGACTCAAGATTCGGCGGCCCAATTTCGATCATTTTGGCGATCGTTCCTGCGGCTCTCCCAATTGCGCTTGCCTTTGGTTTGTTAATCCCGTTGCAACGAAGGCTTGAACGGAAACTAGGGGCGGCGTGTCCCCATTGTGGCAAGAATCTGGCGGATTTCAGGGGCATTGTTATCGCCAGCAAGAACTGCCCGTTTTGTGGATTGAAGGTGCTCGAAGATAATCTCTAACACTATGGCCGAAGCCACAGCTCGAAAAAAATTCTCCTGCCCTTCCTGCGGCGGCGAGTCGCAGTGGAACCCGGCCAAGAAAGCCATTGTCTGTCCGTTCTGCGGCACCGTTTCTCCGGCCCAAGCCGAATTGACCGCCACGGGCGCTGAAACCATCGTCGAGCACGATTTAGTTGCGGCATTGCGCGGCATACCGGATGACCAACGCGGCTGGCAGGCGGAAAAAATCTCGGTCAAATGCCAGAGTTGCCAGGCCATCTCCGTTTTTGATCCCGCTCGGGTCAGCCAGCAGTGCGATTTTTGCGGTTCGACGGCGTTGGTGCCTTACGAGGAAATCAAGGCCGCCTTCCGGCCCGAAAGCCTGCTGCCCATGAAACTGGCCGAGACCCAAGTGCGCGATTTAATCCGCACCTGGTACGGCAACCGCTGGTTCGCGCCCAACAAACTCAAGCGAGCCGCCCTGACCGACACCGTCAAGGGCCTCTATATTCCCTACTGGACCTTTGACGCGCAGGTCCACTCCGATTGGACGGCGGAAAGCGGCTATTACTATTACGAAACGGAGACCTACACCGACGCCAACGGCCGCGTCCAAACGCGCCAGGTGCAAAAAATTCGGTGGCAATTCAGCAGCGGTTCGCTCGATCATTTTTTCGACGACGAATTGGTGCCGGCCTCCAAGGGCGTGCAGGAAGCGATGCTGCGCAAGATCGAACCGTTCCCGACGACCAAGGAATTGGTGCCTTACAACGCGGGCTATCTTTCCGGCTGGGTGGTGGAGCGGTACCAAATCGACCTGGTCGCGGCGGCGCAGGAAGCCCGCCAGGAAATGGACGAGGAAATGGAACGGCTGTGCGCCGCGCAAGTGCCCGGCGACACGCATCGAAACTTGCAGTTACAGAGCGATTATTCCGGGCAGACTTTCAAACACATCCTGACGCCGATCTGGCTGCTGACCTACAATTACGGGGCGAAGCATTTCCAAGTGGTGATCAACGGTTACACTGGCGCCATCGCGGGCAAGTATCCCAAGAGCTGGGTCAAGATCACGCTGGCGGTCCTGGCTGGACTGGCGGCGGCGGGGATTATCCTGGTGCTGACTCATCACTGATGAGCAGGCTGGCCTTTTTTCCGCCGAGCACGAGACATTTGGCGCGACCCCTGCCAATGTGAGGGCCTGCCTCATCGAGTCTTGAGGATTGCAAATCGAGGCCTTCGTGGCACATTTTCTTTGAGCAGATAACGTTGATCATGCGCAACTTGAGAAAAAGGCTGAACAGACCCGCCCGCATATTTGCCGCGCTCGGCACGGCTCTTGTCATGGGGTGGCTGCTTTTCTCAGCCCAGGCGCAATTCAGCGGCCGCCGCTTTGGCCGGGGTGGCGGGCGTTATGAAATCCGAAACCCCGCACGTATTAAAGAGCAGGAGATGATGCAAAAGGCGATTGACCCCGCGTTCAAGGAGGATGTCTTCACCTTCGCCAGGCTTCGGTTCGAGTCCGATGATGGCGGCTACGGACGCGGACGGATCTGGGACGACGACACCCCGGAGGCCGACCTGAATGTCATCTATCGTTTGTTCGAGGCGACAAGCCTCAAGGTCCGGCCTGGCTTGAATTTCATCGATATCACCACCAAGGACCTGGCGGAGCATCCCTTCGTTTATATGGCCGGCGCGGGCCGAGTGACCTTGCGCGAGGAGGAGGCCGCCGCGTTGCGCCATTACCTGCTCAACGGCGGGTTCCTGATGGCGGACGATTTTTGGGGTGACGACCAGTGGGAGCACTTTTCCGAGCAGGTCAAGCATATTTTTCCCGACCGCGCGCCGGAACCGATGAGTTTGACGAACCAGATCTTTCACATTGTCTATCCTTTCAAGAAGCAGCCGCAAATACCGAGCGTGGGTGACTTCTTTGCCAGCGGCACCTCCTACGACCAGCGCTACCGCTACGAGCAAATGAACCACGACCCCCACTACTTCGGCATTTACGACGACAAACGCCGCCTGGTGATGCTCATTTGCCACAACAACCATTACGGTGACGGCTGGGAACACGAGGGCGACGACGAAACCTACTTCGACCTTTTCTCCTTGCCCATGGGCTACCCGATGCTCATCAACATCCTGACTTACACCATGTCGCACTGAGTCTTATCCCGCCGCAGGGGCGGTGGCGCCGGCGGGCAGCGGATCGCCCACGGGCAGCGCGTCGGGCAGGGGGACGAATTCCTCGATCTGCCGCCATAATTCCGAGAAATCTTTATTGACGTCACCGCTCAGACAATCTGTGACCGAACCAACAGCATCGGGGTATTTGTTGGTCAGGGTGCGGAAGCTGAATTTGGGGTGGTAGAAAGCATAGACCAGCCGGCGCATGTTTTCCACGCCTTCGCGCAAATAACGGGCGTAGGCGGCGAATCGTTCCGCCGAAAAATCCCGTTCCACAATCGCCTTGTGCGTTTCCTCTCCGGCCAGCGTGCCGCTCTTGAGGGCCAGCATGACGCCGGAGGAAAACACGGGGTCGAGAAAGGCGAAGGCGTCACCCACCAGCAGCAGCCCGTCGGTCCCGCAATGGCGGGAATGATGCGTGTATTCGCTGGTCAAACGATACGGGCCGGTCTGCTCTCCGCAGGCCAGATGCTGCTTGATCCATTGGTTCTCCTCCACCGCCCGTTTGAAAATGGCCTCGGGCGCCTTGACGCCGTCTCGTGTCAAGTACTTTCCTTCCGCCACCACGCCGACGCTGATCATGTCGTTGTGCTGCGGGATGTACCAAAACCAGCCCTTCTCCGGGACGTAGGCGACGGTGGTGGCGCCGGCGTCAATGCCGTCGTCACGCTGGGCGCCTTTGTAGTAGGTCCAGACGGCGATTTTGTTCAGATGGGGGTCTTTCATCCGCCAATGGTTGCGCACGGCGCAGAAGGCCTCCTTGCCGGAGCAATCCAGGGTGATGGGCGCGCGATACTCCACCGCGGCCCCGCCCCGCGTTTGCGCGCGGACGCCGGCGACACACGGGCCGTCGTGAAGCAACTCCAGCACCGTCGTTTCCTCCTTGACCAGCGCGCCTTTGGCGCGGGCATTGTCCAGCAGCATTTGATCGAACTCCGAGCGCAGCACCTGCCAGGTTTGGGCCACGGTGTCGCGGTCGTAGCGGTTGAAGAAATAGAACGGCTGGCTGGCCCGGCCGGAAGGTGAGACAAATTGCACGCTGTACTTCTTGACAAAGGCCGAACCGCGCATTTTGTCGATCAACCCCAGCCGTTGCAGCGGCTGAAAAGTGAACGGCAGCAGGGACTCGCCGATGTGGTAGCGCGGGAATTTCTCCCGCTCCAGCACGAGCACGCGATGGCCATATTCGGCCAGAATGGCGGCAGCCGACGATCCGGCGGGTCCGGCGCCGATGATAAGAGCGTCGTAGTGATTTTGTTCTTTCATTTCAAGCAGGGGGCAGGATTTCCAAAATTTCGGCCAGCGGCCGAGACCAAGGATCAATCAGAGTGTTGCGGCGACCGTAGAGGAATTGCGGAGCAATCAGGTCCAGAGCGCGGCTGATGAAATTATCCGAGGCTATGCGAACATACCCTCGCGGCTGGCTGGAAAATTCAACACCCGATTCGGTTAGAATCCGTCCCAGCGGCTGCCGTTCGCACAGGATTTCCTGGCGGGCATCAGCGGGAAATAGGTCAAGCAGAATTTTGATTGCCCCAAATTCCACTCGGCGCCCGCTTTTTTCCAGGCGCAGCACCACTTCGCGGAAATACTCCTGCCCGATTGTGTGGCATCCCAGCACCTCCACGCGAAGTTTCTCCTTGTGAAAATTCTCCAAAGTGGAAGTCATGTCGGTCCTATGAACCAGCAGCGTCCTGAAAGGTTCGGGAACAGCCTCCGCTTCAATGGGCGTCCAGGGCAAAACCGATCGTGGGATCAAATGGTGGGACTTTATTAAGCATTCAAAAGAGTCGTGATCAATTTGCATGATCTCTGCCGCCCCATCCCGCCGGGCGTAGAACTCCTCCAATGGATACAAGTCGGAAACGAGCGGCTGCGGAGAAGACGGAGCCAATGTGTTTACTTTAATGTTCAGGCGTACCTCGCGTTCCTATGTTCGGGGAGAAAAAATTCGTGCAACAAACGGTCCACTTGCAACAGCCCTTCGCGATTCAGCACGATGGACTCACCCTCGACTTCCCCAAAACCCCAATCGTGCAGCACGCGCAACGGCTGGGCGAAGCGCTGGCGCACGTCCACGCCGAACTTTTGCTGGAAATAGCCGCAATCGGTCCGGCCCAATTTCAGTTGCAAAATGAATTCGCGGATCAGGCGTTCGTCCGCGTTGGGAGTCAAAGCGCGATAGACGGGCAACGTGCCGGCATGGACCGCTTTGACGTAAGGCTCGAAATCGTGCAGGTTCTGGCAGTGCGTGCCTTGCAGATGTCCGAAGGAGGCCACGCCCAGGCCGATCAAATCCGCCCCCGCCCACAGCCGGTCGCGATAGAGGAAGCGCGTCTTTTCCTTATTCTTGACTGCGGTGTAGGCGCTGCCGACGGTGTAGCCGGCCCGCTCCAATTCCGCAAAAGCCCAGGCGACCCAGGCGCGTTTGGTGTCCCAATCCGCCACTGGCGCCACGAGTTTGCCCGCAGCCTTCATTTCCTGGTAAATGTCGGTGTTGTAGGGGATTTCCATCTGGTAAATCGTCACGCTGTCGGGCGACATTTCGATGGTCTTGCGCACGCATTCCTTCCAATTGGCCTCGGTCTCCTCGACCATGCCGGCGATCAGGTCAATGTTGATTTGCGGAAACTCCAATTCGCGGGCGTAAGCGTAGGCGCGGGCGATTTCCTTGCTGTGATGAGCGCGGCCATTGACCTCCAGGATGTGATCGTCAAAATTTTCCACGCCCAGGCTTAACCGCGTCACGCCCATCTCGCGGATGGCCTTGAGCTTGTGGGTGGTCAACGTCCCAGGCTCGCACTCGAATGTTACCTCCTCTACCCCGTCCCAAGAAATCAATTGTTTCATGCCGTCGGTCAAATGCCGCAGTTGATCCACCGAGAGATAGGACGGGGTGCCTCCGCCGAAATACACAAAATTAGCCTTGCGCCCGCCGATGATCGGTTTGCCCGCGTAGAGGGCCAGTTCCTGCAGCGCGGCTTCGATGTAACCGCGGATGGCCGCCGAATCCTTGTCGGTATAAACCTTGAAATAGCAAAAATGGCAGCGTTTCCGGCAGAAGGGAATGTGAAGATACACGCCGAGCGGTGTGTTGGGCGCCGGGGGCCTTTCCAGGGCCGCGAACACGTCCGGCACAAAATCGGGCTTCCAGAAGGAGAAGGGCGGATAATTGGAGACGAAGTAATTGCCAACCGTCGTCTGCTTTTGCAGAGGCGGGCTGGGAGGAGGGGCTGTTTCCGTAGTTGTCATAATTCACGCGCTTTTCTTTTCATTCAACTTTTCCGGCCAAAGCAATAGACGCTGCCATCGTCGGAACCTATCACAATTTTTTCATCCGCCACGGCGGGGGAGCTGGCCACCGCCTGGCCGATCTCGTAGGACCAAAGCTGCTTTCCCTCCTGCAGCGAAACCATATAGACGAAGCCATCATCCGAGCCGAAAACGACTTTGCCGCCGGCCACCACGGGCGAACTCTCGACTTTGCCACCCGTGGGAAATTTCCAAAGGCTTTTGCCCGTGGCGCGATCAACGCAGTGGAGCGCCTTGTCCTGCCCGCCAAAAAGAACGCGATCGTCCGTCACCGCCGCCGCCGCCATATAGGGAAAGTCCAAGTCCCGGTAACGCCAGACGACATTGCCTGCGTTGATATCGACGCACAAAAACTCGTTGTCATAATGTCCGAAGTAGGCCCGATTGCCCGCCAGCGCCGCCGAGGCCGCGATGTAAGCGCCGGCGTCGATTTCCTTGACCTTCGTGCCCGTGACCGCGTCCAACACATGGACCAGCGCGTCGCAACCGCCAAAAACCGCGTGCCCGCCCGCCACGGCGCATGAGCCGTTGATGTAATTGCCCGTTTCGTAAGTCCATAAAGGGACGCCGTTGGTGGCGTTGAAACAATAAAGTTTGAAATCGTAGCTTCCGACCAAGATGCGCGGCGGCCCATCGCCGGCGAGCACGGAGTTGGCCGAGGCGAGAATCTTGCCGTCGGTCGTGTATTTCCAGAGCTGATGGCCGTTGGTGGCGTCCAAGGCATAAAATATTCCATCGGTGCTGCCGGCGAAGACGGAATGATTGGCCAGCAACGGCGGCGCTTGCACGGCCGAGGCGGCCTTGAACGCCCAGGCTTCGTGCCCGGAGTCGAACTCCAGCGCATGGACCTGCCCGTCATTGGAACCGATAAAAACCTTGCCCTCACCAATAACGGCGGAAGATTTGACCGGGCCGCCCGTTTTGAAAGTCCAGAGCAAGACGGGTTTGTCGGGCAGAGTGCTGGCGGCCACACCGGTCAAGGCCGGATTACCGCGGAAAATGGGCCAACCGGCGGCGCGGACGGAAGCGCCCCAGCAGCACATTATCAAAATAATGCTGCCGCGCAAAACCGCGACCAACCCGCGACTGTCCTCCAGTTGCATGACTCAATTATCTGGCCGCGTGCAACATCGCCCAGCACGGCGTTTTCCGCAACCAAAATAATACTTACACGTACTATTTTCAAAATCCGCTCTCAGATCACTTCGACCGGACAGCGCGGGATCGAAGCCAAAAAAGCGTGGCCGTACTGCTTGGTCAAAATCCGATTGTCCAGGACTACCACGATGCCGGTGTCGGTCTTGGCGCGTATCAACCGGCCGAGGCCCTGGCGGAATTTCAAGATCGCCTCGGGCAAGGAGAATTCCATGAAGGAATTGCCGCCCCGCGCTTCAATGGCTTCGAGGCGCGCCTCGATCAATGGATGGTCCGGCACGGCAAAGGGCAGGCGCGTAATGATGACGTTGGAAAGCGATTCGCCGGGCACATCCACTCCCTGCCAAAAACTGTCGGCGCCGAAGAGGACTGAATTCACGTCGAGTTTGAATTTTTCCAGCATGAGCGAGCGCGGCGTGCCAGTGCCCTGCACGAAACATTCGACCCCCAATTGGTTGAAAAACGGTTCCATCTGCTGGCCCACTTCCAGCATGAGTTTGAAGTTGGTGAAGAGCACGAACGCCTTGCCGTGCGTCAGGCGCACGAAATGTTCGATCCAATGGATCAGGCTCGATTGGTAAGCGCCATCGCGCGGGTCGGGCATTTTGGCGGCCACGTAGATTTTCATTTGACGCTCGTAGTCAAAGGGCGAACCCGCCTGGACCAAATTGGCCGCCTCCCCTCCGACCTGCCTGGCAAAGTAGAGGAGCGGCGGCGATTTGGCGGCGGCGGCCTTCGCAGCCTTGGCGTGGTCCGGGGCAACGGTCACGGCCAAAGTCGCGCTGGTCATGATGACGGAAGTTTCCGTGCCAAATAATCGTTCGCGCAGGAAATCGGCCACGTTGATCGGAGCGGCGTGGAGCGCCAGGTTACGTTGCGTTTTTCCGGTCCGCTCCACCCAATAAACGTGGCCGGGCGCGCCCTGGCTCAAAAAGACGGCGATCTGGGCCCGCAATTCCTCCAGGCGCCGGTTGCACTCGGCCAATTCCTGCGCGGTGTCCTTATCGTTGACGGTTTTGACCAGCGCGCTGACCTCCTCGCGCACCCGCTGGAGGGCCAGCGTCAGGTTATCCTGCACCAGATCGCAATGGCGCACCCGCACCTCCACCCATCTTCTGGCCGGCCGGTCAGATTCGCGGGCGGCGGCGATTTGGTCGCAGGCCTGCTCGATTTCGGCGAAAAACTTGTCCGCCTCATGCAACGCGTCTTCGACCCACTTTTCCTTGCCACGACGCAAAACGGTCAAGAGACCTTTCTTGGTGCTCGGATGCCAGAGCCGTTGCAAACCATAGCGGACTTGCGCGTTGGAGACACCGATGCCGATGTGGCTGGATGCGACCCGTTCGACCGTGTGGGCCTCGTCGAAAACGACAAAATCGTTCTTCATAAGCACGCCGCCCTTGGGTTCCTCCTCCTGGCCGCCCAGAAGCGTGAAGAAGAGCGTGTGATTGAGCACCAGGACATCCGCCGCCAGCATGTCGCTGCGCGCGCGCTGATAAAAACAAGGCTGCCCGCCGTTCTTCACAAAGTCAGAACCTTGCCCGCATTGCCTGGGGCTGCATAAACCGCGTTCTGAACAAACTTGCTGCCAGACGTTGGGGGCCGGCTCGATCTCGAAATCCGAGAGGCTCCCGTCTTCGGTTTTTTGCGACCATTCATAAATGCGCCGCAGCTCCTGCATGTCCGGGGAGGTGAAAAGCTGCTCGCCTTGCTGGCGGACTTTGCCCAGACGCCGGGGGCATAGATAATTGTGCCGGCCTTTGAGCATGGTGTAATGGAATTTCACCGGCAGAATTTGGGCCAGCATCGGCAGGTCCTTTTGGATCAATTGTTCCTGCAAATTGATCGTATGTGTCGAAATGATCGCCTTCTTGCGGCGCGACACCGCGAAAAGAATCGACGGAATCAAATAGGCCAGGCTCTTGCCCACGCCGGTGCCGGCCTCGACGATCAGATTTTTCCCCTCTTCCAGCGCGTGCGCGGCGGCCACGGCCATTTGCTGCTGTTGCGGGCGATATTCGAAATTGCG
>Ga0302324_100017734_pt1 | contig 14086 bp, 10 predicted proteins | sample Palsa_T0_1_FD_201949 | JGI IMG/M metagenome (GOLD analysis project Ga0302324, IMG submission 201949) | Peat permafrost microbial communities from Stordalen Mire near Abisko, Sweden - Palsa_T0_1 | ecosystem: Environmental > Terrestrial > Soil > Palsa > Peat permafrost | place: Sweden: Abisko... | reverse complement strand
GTTGTTGAGATTCGCCGCCACCCTGGCGGCGTCCGCGCGCAATTATCGGTGACAAGCCGCGGCCGGGGCCAGCGTGGCGTCAGCCGGCGCGGCGTCAGATGTCCAGGTTCATGACCGATAGCGCGTTCTTTTCGATGAACTCGCGTCGCGGCTCGACCTGGTCGCCCATCAGCGTCGTGAAGATTTCGTCGGACGCCACGGCATCCTCGATGCGCACCTGCATCAGGCGCCGTGTCGCCGGGTTGATGGTGGTCTCCCACAGCTGTTCAGGATTCATCTCGCCAAGGCCTTTGTAGCGCTGGATCGTCTGGCCCTTGCGCGCCTGGTCGAACAGCCAGCTCATCGCCTGCTTGAAGCTGCCGATGTCTTCGCGCTCCTTGCCGCGCGTCACATAGGCGCCATCGCCGATGAGATCCGCGAGCGTGCGCGCCAGTTCCGAGATGCGCTGGTACTCGGCGGAGTCAAAGAATTCCCGATGCAGCATCTTCTCGGTCGCCAGGCCATGTTCGGTCTTGCGCACCACGATGCGCTGCGGATGGCCATCGGAAGCAGCGCGCAGCTCGAGCTGGAAACTGCGGCGGCCGTCGCCGTGCGCATTGAGCCGCGTCTCCAGCTCCGCGATCCAGCGGCGCATGAAATCGGCATTATCGCTGTCGCCCGGCTTGACCTGCGGGATATAGATCATCTGCTCGAGCAGTCGCTCGTCGTAGCGGCGCGCCCAGCGGCGGATGATCGCCTGGACTTCCATGTAGCGGCGCGCGAGCATCTCCAGCGCCGAGCCGCGCAGCCCTTCCGCGCTTGCGTTCACGTGCAGCGCCGCATCCTCGAGCGCGCTGTTGAGCAGCAATGCGTTGAGCTCGTTGTCATCCTTGACGTAGATCTCCTGCTTGCCGTGCTTGACCTTGTAGAGCGGCGGCTGCGCAATGTAGATGTGCCCGCGCTCGATGAGCAACGGTATCTGGCGGTAGAAAAAAGTCAGCAATAACGTGCGGATATGGCTCCCGTCCACGTCAGCATCGGTGTTGTGAGCCACCACGCCGCCCATACCTGCAATGAAATTTTCATCGCCCTCTACCGAGAAGTCATAGACATTCCCATTGCTCGCAGGCACTTCGTCGATTACGACTATCGGCAGCGCCATCAGGTCACCGTCAATCATCTCGAAATCGCGTTTGCCGCCGACTCGCTGCGATAACAGCACTTCAGCCAGTCCAGCGGCGCCGGCGTGGTCCTGCCAGACACTACGCAGCTTCCTCAGATCCTGTTTGGCGGTCACGCTGATAGTCCAATGCTTGTGCCGCGTCTCGCACGGCTGGCCATTGATCTGCCGGATCACGCCGTCGGGTTCGCGCGCTGATATGGACGCGACCACGTCGAGGGAACTAAGGCAGTAGGAGATCCCGCTCGCGATGTCGTACGACGAGGTGTTGAAGGCGATGCGATTCTGGCAAACGGTGCCGTCGCCCAGTAGATAGCCGCGCAGGAACGCAACCCGCAGGTTCTCAGCGACGTTGAACACCAGATCCGGAATTCGCTTGCTGATCGAATCGGCGCCGGCGAAGCCGAACACCTGCTGCCACGCGAGCGCTGCCACGCGATTAACCAGCTTGAGTTCGGCACAGCGGCCCGGCGAGCAATAGGACTGCGCGGGCAAGCCGAATACCCGGCTGAATTTCTGCGCCATCTCGGCGGCAAAGCGCTGGTTGCCATTGCCGATCGACAGACGGATGCCGTTGCGATCCGAGCACGAGCCCTGCGCCAGATAGAAGCCGAGCAGTCCCATTAGGTCCTCGGTCACATCGACATAGCGCGCAATGCCGTTGTCCGCGTAATGCTCAGGCGTCAGTTCCAGATCCTCGCGGCCTTCGAACCAGTCGAGAGCCGGGCCATCCAGGTCGCTTAGGCGCATCTGGTCGCGCACCAGGTTGCGTCCCGAACCCACATAGTGTTCCTGCCAGATGCGCTCCAGCCGGCTCGGTGCGATCGCGGTTTTGGGCAGGATTTCCCGGGGATCCGCACCGATCGCATTCAAGTAGGCTTCGAAATGCGGCAGCGTGGGGCGCGTGGTGCCTTTTTCCCAGGCATAGAAGGTTACTGGCTGGCGAATGCCAACCGACGCGCACAGCGCGCGATTGGTGATGCTGCTCAGCCTGCGCTGCTGCGCCAGTTCGGAGCGCAGCTCAAACGGAATCTCGACCCGCGACGCGACCAATTCTTCGTTCTGGGCGTGTCGGCTGAGGACCCGTGCCTTGAACCAGGCTTCGACCGCTGGACCGCGTACCCAGATCTGCTGTGCGGCTTCGGGCACGGCGTGCAGACGACGCAGCAAATCGATGCGGGTCGGGGTCGCGGACGGAAAGCGAATCCGGAACGGAGCCACCAGTCGATCATCGAGCTTTAGTTCGTCGCCGCGCTTGAGCTTCAACTCGCCGGCTTGGTACACGAACACACTATGGCTCGACGTGACCCGCACCGACCGGCCATAGGCCGTCGACACGCGGAACAGCTTTTCTTCGAGCGGATGACGGATGACGCTCTTGATGCGACGGAAGCGCACCGCGTGATCCTTGAGTCCAAAGCACAATACGTCGCCGAGTGCGTTACTGGTCAGCTTTTCGACGTGGTCGGTGGAAGGCTGCCCGACCAGCGCGTCATCAATGAACTTGCCGATTCGCACCATGCGTACGCCGCGCTGATCGTCGCGCACGAACACGTGTTCGTCGCCGTCGACGCTCATGATGATGATGCGGTGATAGCGCAATTTGTCGATATCAAAATCATCGCGACCGATGCCGCAGCCGAGCGCGGTGATGAGGGTGCCGACTTCGGCGGATGACAGCATCTTGTCGAAGCGCGCTTTCTCGACGTTGAGGATCTTGCCCTTGAGCGGCAGGATCGCCTGGGTGCGCCGGTCGCGGCCCTGCTTGGCCGAGCCGCCGGCGGAATCGCCCTCGACGATGAAGATCTCCGATAGCGCCGGATCCTTCTCCTGGCAGTCGGCGAGCTTGCCCGGCAACCCGGCGATGTCGAGCACGCCCTTGCGGCGCGTCATCTCGCGCGCCTTGCGCGCCGCTTCGCGCGCGCGCGCGGCTTCGAGGATCTTGGCGACAATCGCGCGCGCTTCCTGCGGATGCTCGAGCAGGAATTCGGACAGCTTCTGCGCCACCGCGGTCTCGACCAGTCCCTTGACCTCGGAGGACACCAGCTTGTCCTTGGTCTGCGAGGAAAACTTCGGATCGGGCAGCTTCACCGACAGGATCGCGGTCAGTCCCTCGCGTGCATCGTCGCCGGTGGTCGCGATCTTCTCCTTCTTGGCGACCGATTGCTTCTCGATGTAATCGTTCAGCGTGCGCGTCAGCGCGGCACGAAAGCCGGACAGATGCGTGCCGCCGTCCTTCTGCGGAATATTGTTGGTGTAGCAGAACATGCTCTCCTGGTAGGAGTCGTTCCACTGCAGCGCCACCTCGACGGTCGCACTGCCCTCCTGGGTGCGAAACCAGAACACGCTGTCGTGAATCGGGGTGCGCGAGCGGTTCAGGTGCTTGACGAAGGCCTGCAGGCCGCCGTCGTGCGCAAATACGTCGGACTTGTTCTCGCGCTCGTCGATCAGCTCGATGCGCACGCCGGCATTGAGGAAAGACAGTTCCCGAAGGCGTTTGGCGAGCGTGTCGTAGTTGAACTGGATATTGGTGAAGATCTGCGAAGAGGGGCGGAAGCGGATGGTCGTGCCGCGCTCAGCTGTAGGGCCGATCGCTGCCAGCGCCGCCACCGGCTCGCCCAGGTGGTATTCCTGGCGGTACATGAAGCCGTCGCGACTGACCGTCAGCAGCAGGTAGTCGGACAGCGCGTTGACCACCGACACGCCAACCCCGTGCAGCCCGCCCGAGACCTTGTACGAAATATCATCGAACTTACCGCCCGAGTGCAGCACGGTCATGATGACCTCGGCTGCCGAACGGCCTTCCTCCGGGTGAATATCGACCGGGATGCCCCGGCCGTTGTCCGACACCGTGACCGATTCATCCGCATGAACGGTCACCACGACGCGGTCGCAATGACCGGCCAGCGACTCGTCCACGGAGTTGTCGACGACCTCGAAAACCATGTGATGCAGACCGCTGCCATCATCGGTGTCGCCGATGTACATGCCGGGTCTTTTTCGCACCGCGTCAAGGCCCTTTAAGACTTTGATTTTGCTGGAATCGTAGACGTCTGCGGCAGTCATGAAAAAGCTCGTGATTTCACGCCGGTATTATAGCTGTTTTGACCTCGTTATGTTCCACGTGAAACACCCTGTCCGGGGTGCCCAACAGGGTGTCCCCAACGCGTAGCGCAGTGACCACGAGCTGCCCGCCAAGGCTGGCCACCGCGGTCAATAAACGCTCGGTATGCGCCCGATCGAGCTCCGCCGCCGGATCGTCCAGCAGCAGCGTCGGCGCACGACCGGCCACCTCGGCAACGTAGCGCGACATCGTCAGCGCCATCGCCGCTCCTATCAGCTTCTGCTGCCCACGGGACACCCCTTCGCGGGCCGATCGGCCCTCGAGCCGCAACAGCACATCGAAGCGATGCGGCCCATGGATCGTGCTGCCGCGTTCGCGGTCGCGCAGCGCATGCGCGTTCAGGGCAGCAGCCAGGTCCTGCTCCCGGCTCCAACCCTGAAAGTAGCCCAGCGTCGCCGGGACGGCGTCGAGATCGCGCAGTGCGGCCGCCCAATAGGGTTGCAGCTGCTCGACCAGTCGCGCGCGTGACGTGCTCAGCCGCTCCCCCAGCCGCACCAGCTCGGCGTCCCAGGGGGTCGGGTCGGCCCCGCATTTGAGTGCCGCGTTGCGCTGTCTCAGGGCCCGACTGTAGCCCTGCCAGTGGCATACAAAGTCTGGTTCCACGTGGAACACGGCCCAGTCGAGCCACCGGCGCCGTTGCACCGGGCCCTCTTCGACCAGCCGATGGATACCGGGGTCTATGACCTGTACCGGAAACAACTCCGAGAGTTCGGCGAGCGAGGCGACGTCACGACCATCAATTCGAGCCTCGACACCCTTTTGGCGGGTGCAGCCGAGGCCGACGTTGTGGCTGAGTGGCAGCCGGTATTCGGGTGTCTGGCGGGGTTCGAGTGGCTGGCCGGCGCCAGGCGCCGGCGCGACCCCGGGCTCGACGCCGGGCTCGACCCCGGCAGATTCAATGCGTCCAAAGACGCGCAGCTCGGGCGCCGTGTGCCGGATCAGCTGCTCGGTGTGGCGCGTACGAAATGAACGGCCCCGGCCCAGCAGGTAAATCGCTTCGAGCAGCGAGGTCTTGCCGGAACCGTTGTCCCCGGTCAGCAGATTCAGCCGCGGATGAAGCGTCAATTGCACCCGCGCCAGGCAGCGCAGGTCTTCGAGCCGCAGCTCGGCCAACCTCATGCGGGCATGGCCCTCAGCAGGCCATGCCTAGAGCCGCATCGGCATGACGACGTACTTGACCGTACTATCCCCGGGCTTTCTGATCAGGCAGCTGCTGTTGGCGTCGGTCAGGCCGACTTCGACCGTATCGGCGTCGATCGCAGCCAGCGCGTCGAGCAGGTAGCTGACATTAAAACCAATCTCGATCTCCTCGCCGGTAAAGCCGACCTCGAGCTGGTCCTCGGCTTCCTCCTGCTCGGGGTTGTGCGCCTGGACCGTCAGCAGGCCAGGGGCGAACGTCAGTCGCACGCCGCGGTACTTTTCGTTCGACAGGATCGAGGTGCGCTGCAGCGTCGCCCGCATCGCGTCACGCGGTGCCGTCATAATCCGTGGCGGCAGCGCCGGAATGACACGGTCATATTCGGGGAACTTGCCGTCAATAAGCTTGGAAGTGAATCGAACGTCGCCAATCTGGACACGAATGTGATTAGTGCCGATCGCGATTTCGATATCGCCTTCGCCGTCCAGCAGTCGCTGCAGCTCCAGGACACCTTTGCGTGGCAGGATGATCTGCTGCAGGTCGCGCGCCTTGCCGTCGAGCGCCACTTCGCACCAGGATAGCCGGTGCCCATCAGTGGCCACGGCCCGCAGCGCCTTGCCATCAGTCTCCAGCAGCGTGCCGTTCAGGTAATAGCGCACGTCCTGTTGCGCCATCGCGAAATGCGTCTTGTCGATCAGCCGGCGGCAGTCATGCGCGCGTATCTGCAGCGTGTGCTGCGCACCGATGTCATCGATGACCGGAAACTCACTCGCCGGCAGGCTCGAGAGTGAGAAGCGGCTGCGTCCGCCACGCAGCACCACTTTTTCCCCTTCACGGCTCAGCGTGACGTTGGTCTTCTCCGGCAAGGTGCGCACGATGTCGAGCAGCTTGCGGCCTGGCACGGTGATATCGCCCGGCTGCTGCACGCTGACCTCCGCAGCCGCCACCAACTCGACTTCCAGATCCGTACCGGTGACACGCAATCGATTATCGCGTGCGCTGAGCAGAACATTGGAGAGGATCGGCATCGTCTGCCGTCGCTCAACCACGCCGATGACACTCTGCAGGGCTTCAAGCAGATGTTCGCGCGTCGCGGAGACTTTCATGTGCGGATTCGTCCTTTGGTCTCTTAAGTATTCTTTCTTGAATAAAGATCAATGATGGATATTAAGCCTGTGAACATCGCGATATACAGCGCGAGCTGCTGCTTTCCCCAGTGGCGCAAGCGTTTGCTGACAGCTCGCGATGCTAACAACCGCCGCTGCTGCCTGTGGGCTGGCTGTGGGTAACCTTATCCACAATTTCCTCAACAGGAAACTCACTGTCATCCGGTCAGGGTTCTCAACAGGTTGGTGTAGTCCTCCTGGATGCGCTGCTCGATGTCGCGCAGCTCCTTGATTCGCTTGCAGGCGTGCATCACGGTGGTGTGATCGCGGCCGCCGAAGGCATCGCCGATCTCCGGCAGGCTGTGAGTGGTGAGTTCCTTCGCCAGCGCCATCGCCACCTGGCGCGGGCGCGCCACCGAGCGGCTACGGCGCTTGGATAGCAGGTCAGCGACGCGCACCTTGTAGTAGTCGGCCACGGTCTTCTGGATGTTTTCCACCGTGATCAGGCGCGCCTGCATCGACAGCAGATCCTTCAGTGCCTCCTTGGTGAAATCGAGCGTGATCGGGTGACCGGTAAAACGTGAATTCGCGATCACGCGCCGCAGTGCGCCTTCGAGCTCGCGCACGTTGGAGCGGATGCGCTTGGCGATGAAGAACGCGACTTCCTCGGCCAGCTCCACACCGGCCGCCTGCGCCTTGCCGATCAGGATCGCGACACTGGTCTCGAGTTCCGGCGGCTCGATCGCCACGGTCAGGCCCCAGCCGAATCTGGATTTCAGGCGCTCTTCCAGCCCATCGACCTCGCGCGGATAGCGATCACAGGTCAGGATCACCTGGTGCTGGCCTTCCAGCAGCGCGTTGAAGGTATGAAAGAACTCCTCCTGCGAGTGTTCCTTGCCGGCGAAGAACTGAATGTCATCAATCAGCAGCGCATGCAGTGAGCGATACGCGGTCTTGAAATCGTTGATGCGGTTGTGCTGCAGGGCGCGCACCATGTCGCTGACGAAGCGCTCGGAGTGCACGTAGGCGACGCGCGCATCCTTGTCGCGCTGCGTGATCATGTGGCCGATCGCGTGCATCAGATGCGTCTTTCCCAAGCCGACGCCGCCATAGATGAACAGCGGGTTGTAGGCGCGGCCCGGATTGCCCGCAACCTGCAGCGCCGCGGCCTTGGCAAAGTGATTGCTCTTGCCCTCGACGAAGCCTTCGAAGGTGAAGTCGGGATTGAGCGGACCGCCAACTGCATGCGGCGAGTTTTTCATGGCCCGCACCGCAGTGGCGCCCGCGCTCAGCGCCGCAGTCGCCGGCGCGGCCGGACGTGCTCCCACTTCCACGCTGATCGCCGCCGGCTGCGCGATGCCGAAGTCGCGCAGCAGCTCGCCCAGTCGCAGCAGCAGATGGCTGCGCACCCAGTCGACCACGAAACGGTTGGGCGCCAGCAGGCGCAGGCACTCGCCGCCTTCCACCGATTGCAGCGGTCGCACCCAGGTGTTGAACTGCTGCTCGGGCAGCTCGTTTTCGAGCGCACGCACGCAGCGCGACCACAGCGACGCTTCCAACGGATGGCTTCCCGGGAAAAGGGTCGAAAGTCTATACCGACCACCACAGCGCCGGTAGCATTTGTCGGAAACGCTCGTATTGACACGACTGGCTGCGCCTCGTACCCTGCCGAGCCATTTTTCGGTCAGTTTTCAGGGCCTTGAATTCATGAAACGTACATATCAGCCGAGCAAGGTGCGCCGGGCGCGCACGCACGGATTTCGGGCCCGCATGGCCACCAAGAGTGGTCGCAGGGTGTTGAGCCGCCGGCGCGCAAAGGGCCGCAAGCGTCTTACGCCCTAGATGCGGTGGCCGCTGCGGTGATGACAGCCGCGCCGACTGCGCCCACCGGTCCCGACGTCAACTCAAGTCTCCGGCTGCCGCCCGAGCGCCGCATGCGGCGCCCGGCGGAGTTCAAGCGCGTCTATGCTGGCGGCCGGCGGCTCGGCAGCGAGCACTTTACGGTGAACCTGCAGGGCAATGGCGCCACGTCGGCGCGGCTTGGCATGTCGATCGCCGCACGAATACTGCGCCGGGCGGTCGACCGTAACCGTGTGCGGCGATTAATCCGAGAGAGTTTTCGTGTGCATCAACAACGCCTGCCCCCGCTCGACATCGTGATCGGCGTGCGCGCGGGTGTGCAAAGCGTAGACAACGCCCGCCTGCGTGCGGGTCTGGAAAAACTTTGGCAGAAGATATCCTCGACATGCGCTCCCCCCTGCGCGCCGTGATCCGCACGGCAGTCTGCGCCGTGATCCGCGCCTATCAGCTCGGCGTCAGCCCGCTGCTTGGCGCGCGCTGCCGCTACTACCCGTCGTGTTCGCAGTACGCGCTCGAAGCGATCAGCCGGCACGGCAGCCTGCGCGGAAGCTGGCTGGCGTTGCGGCGACTGCTGCGCTGTCATCCGCTGCACGCGGGCGGTTACGACCCGGTGCCGCCAGTCACAGCGCCGCAATCCAACGCTCGAAACGCCTGTCATGCCCACGACCGTTAATCTGCGCCTGGCGCTGTGGGCGCTGCTCGGCATGGCGCTGTTCCTGAACTATCAGATGTGGACGCACGACTATTCCGAAGTCGCGCCACTGGCAGCCGCCGGCGGATCTGCGGCGCCGTCGCTGCCGCTCGACAGCACGGTGCCGACCGCATCCGAACCCGCCGGCGCAGCGCCTGGCTCCGCGGCGACCGCTACCGCGCCCGGGTCCGGCGCGCCAACCAGCGCCACTGCTCCCAGCGCCACCTTGGGGAGTGCCACCGCGGGCAGCACCAGCAGCGCCACGCACGCTCTGGTCGCGGAGACGCCGCAGGCGAGCAGCGTCCATGTGCTCACCGATGTACTCGATGTCGAGGTCAGCCTGGCGGGCGGCGAGCTGCGACGCGTGGATCTGCTGGCGTATCCCGCGGCCAAGAACACACCGGACGTGCCGGTGCGGCTGCTGAACCGGGACGCCGCCGACTCGCTATTCGTGCTGCAGAGCGGGCTGGCGCCGCTGAACGACGAGAACGCACCGACTCACCAGGCGCTCTACAGCAGCGAGCTGCGCGAGCTGCGCCTTGCGCCCGGCCAGGATGAGCTCAAGCTGCCGTTGAGCTGGAACGACGGGCATGGCGTGACCGTCACCAAGACGCTGAGCTTCCACCGCGGCCAATATCAGATCGATCTCGACTACCAGGTGCATAACGCCACCGCGACGCCGTGGAGCTTCGCCTCGTATGCGCAGATCCTGCGCTACAACGCGCCGGTGGATCGCTCGTACTTCCGGCCCGACAGCTACTCGTTCAAGGGCCCTGCGATCTACGATGGGCTCAAGTATCAGAAGCTCGATATCTCGAAGAGCGCGTCGCTCGACCAGTCGATCAGCAACGGCTGGCTGGCAGCGTTGCAACACCACTTCGTGGCGGCGATCGTGCCGCCGCCGAATGCCGGCTATCGCTACACGCTGCAGACCCAGGGCAACGAGTTCCTGCTCAAGGCCCAGGGACCCACCGAGGTGGTGCCGGCGGGCGGCAGCGCCAGCAGCCATGAAACGCTGTTTGTGGGCCCGAAGATCCAGTCACAGCTCGACGCCGCCAATCCCAGCCTGGACCTGGTCGCCGACTACGGCACGCTGCGGATCATCGCCACGCCGCTGTTCTGGCTGCTTGATCACGTGCATGCGCTGGTCGGCAACTGGGGCTTCGCGATCGTCATCGTCACGATGCTGTTGAAGCTGCTGTTCTATCCACTGGCCGAGGCCAGCGGTCGTTCGATGGCGAAGATGAAGGCGCTGGCGCCGCGGCTGGCGACCCTGCGCGAAACCTACAAGGATGATCGCGAGAAACTCAACCGCGGCATGATGGAGCTGTACAAGCGCGAGAAGGTCAATCCGGTGGCCGGCTGCCTGCCGATGCTGATCCAGATCCCGGTGTTCCTGGCGTTCTACTGGGTGCTGCGCGACAGCGTCGAGCTGCGGCAGGCGCCGTTCATTCTCTGGATCAACGATCTGTCGGCCAAGGATCCGTTATTCGTGCTGCCCGCCATCATGGCCGCCGCCATGTTCATCCAGTACAAGATCAACCCGCAGGTCGGCGATCCGGCGCAGCAGAAAATCTTCATGATCATGCCGCTGGCGATGTCGGCGACGTTCGCGTTCTTCCCGGCGGGCCTGGTGCTGTACTGGGTCACCAACACGGTCCTGTCGATCCTGCAACAGTGGAACATCAACCGGCGCATCGAGGCCGCGATCAAAGCACGGCGGTGAGCGACACCATCGTGGCTGCCGCGACGCCGCCGGGCCGTGGCGGCATTGCGATCGTGCGCGTCTCCGGGCCGGCCGCAGCGCAGATCGCCGAGCGCGTGCTGGGCGCGCTGCCGCCGGCGCGGGTGGCGACCGCGGCGAAGTTTCGCGCCAGCGGCACCGCTCAAGCCCCGGGGGACATCATCGATTCCGGCCTGGCGCTGTACTTCCCGGCGCCGCACTCCTATACCGGCGAGCAGGTGCTGGAGCTGCACGGCCACGGCGGTCCGGTGGTGGTCGAAGCGCTGATTCGCCGGGTGCTGCAGCTCGGTGCACGGCGCGCGCAGCCCGGGGAGTTCACGCAGCGCGCTTACCTGAACGGCAAACTCGACCTGGCGCAGGCCGAGGCGGTCGCCGACCTGATCGATGCGGCTTCAGACGCCGCGGCGCGCGCGGCGCGCCGTTCGCTCGACGGCGAATTCTCCAGCCGCGTGCTGGCGCTGAGCGAGGCGCTGGCCGAACTTCGGGCGCAGGTGGAGGCGGGAATTGATTTCGCTGACGAGGCGATCGATCTGCTGTCCGACCAGTCGCTGCAGGCACGGCTGACGGCAGCGGCGGCCCAGCTGCAGGCGCTGCGCGCCGCGAGCCGCCAGGGGCGGCTGCTCACCGAAGGCATGACGGTGGTGATCGCCGGCCGGCCGAACGCCGGCAAGTCGAGCGTGCTCAACCGGCTGGCCGGCCACGACGCGGCGATCGTGACCGCGACACCGGGCACCACCCGCGACCTGCTGCGTGAGCGCATTCTTCTCGACGGCATGCCGTTGCATGTGCTGGACACCGCCGGCCTGCGCCAGGCCCTTGACGCGATCGAAGCCGAAGGCATTCGCCGCGCGCGTGCCGCGATGGCACTTGCCGACCGCATCCTGTTCGTGATCGATACCTCTGACGACCCGCAGGCAGCCGGCTATGTCGAGCAACAGGCGCTGCTGCCGGCGGGCGTGCCGGTGACGCTGCTGTTCAACAAGATCGATCAGGCGCAGCCGGCGGCGGCCGTGGCTGGCGTCGCCGCGGTGACGGGCGCAGCAGCGGCGGGCGACGTGGGTGTTGCCAGCGTGCGCGTCTCGGCCCTTACCGGCGAAGGCTTCGAGGCGCTGGCTGAGCATCTCAAGGCCTGCATGGGATTCGAGCCCGACGCCAGCGGCGCGCTGTCGGCGCGCGCACGGCACCTGGAGGCGCTGGCACGGGCGGACGTCTGCCTGGTGCAGGCGGCGCGGCTGATGACGGCGCACGATACGCCGGAGCTGGTCGCCGAGGAACTGCGGCGCGCGCAGCTGGCGCTGGGCGAAATCGTCGGCGCGCAGAGCTCCGATGAACTGCTGGAACGGATCTTTGCCAGGTTCTGCGTGGGAAAATAGCGTGATGACCGCGAAGTAAAGTACGTGATCGCCGAACGGCGTGATCGCAAATTTATGAGAGTGCGCTGACCATGACGTAGCAACGATCCGGATCCCGGAGCGCAAAAATCGAGTTCTGGCGACATGTTGCCGCCCATGCCTTGGGCTCCGAACCGCGCCTACAACGACCTTCCCCGCCTGCCACCCGCCTTCGAGCTTGAGACCAAGCCCGTTCTGAAGCAATGCATTGCGGCGCGAGCAGCGCTAGCCGAGCTGAAACAGGCGGCAGAGTTGCTTCCAAATCCGGCGATGCTGATCAATACCCTGCCGCTACTGGAGGCACAGGCGAATTCCGCGATCGAGAATATTGTCACTTCGGCCGACAAGCTGTTCCAGCAGCTGCAGGCGAATGCCGGCGCCGACCCCGCCACCCGGGAGGCATTGCGGTATCGGCGCGCGCTGCTCGAAGGAGTCGAGGCGCTGAAAACCCGGCCGCTCACGACGCTTACCGCAGAGTCGATTTGCACCCAGATCAGGGGCGTCGAGATGAGTGTACGCAAGGTACCGGGCATCGCGCTTGCGAACGATGCCACAGCTGCGAGCCGTCCACGACACCGCGGTATGGACGACCGCAAAAATTGCTGCGATCCGCGCGCTCAGCGTGAACACGACCGGCAATGTCCGGCGCCGGCTCCCCAAGATCTACAGCCGTGAGCTGGTGGGTATTGTCTTCGAGCAGCCTTACTGCCGAATCGCAAACCTGGTCGAGGCCGGACTCGCGGCGCGCCAAGCCGCATCCCGCTACCTCAAGGCGCTGGTATCGATCGGTGTGCTACGCGAGCAGACGTCTGGCAGGGAAAGACTGTTCGTGCATCCGAAGCTGATGACCTTGCTCACACACGACGATAATGCATTCCTGCCGTACACCTGATCTTCAGGACATGTCGTCCCCCGGGCCGAAACGGCACGGAAGTGCCCGCTTTTGTAACCCCAATGGTACATTTATCCATGAAACCTGGATATTCATTAATAAAAAAGAAACAATAGAGTTCGTGTCGACCTGATATTTGCGTGCCGCCGCGCCCAATCGCACACTCCGCGCCCCATGCACTACGCCCAGTCATTTGATGTCATCGTCGTCGGAGGCGGTCACGCCGGCACCGAGGCGGCGCTGGCGGCCGCGCGCATGGGATGCGCCACGCTGCTGCTGACGCACAGCATCGAAACGCTGGGCGCGATGAGCTGCAATCCGGCGATCGGCGGCATCGGCAAGGGTCACCTGGTGCGCGAGATCGACGCGCTCGGCGGGGCGATGGCGCGCGCCGCCGATGTCGCCGGTATCCAGTTCCGTACGCTGAATGCGAGCAAGGGTGCGGCGGTGCGCGCCACGCGCGCCCAGGCGGACAGGGCACTGTACAAGCGGGCCATCCGCCGGGTGCTCGAGAACCAGCCCGGACTGTCGCTGTTCCAGCAGGAGGTCGCGGACCTGGTTATCGAGGGCGGCCGCGTGCGCGGCGTCGTCACGGTGACCGGTATCGCGTTCGAGGCCACCAGCGTGGTGCTGACGGTCGGTACGTTCCTGGGCGGCCGCATCCATGTCGGGCTCGACCACTACGCCGGTGGCCGCGCCGGGGATCCACCGTCGCTGCGCCTGGCGCACAAGCTGCGCGAGATCGCGCCGCGCTGCGGCCGGCTGAAGACCGGCACGCCGCCGCGCATCGACGGGCGCAGCATCGATTACAGCGCGCTCGCGGTCCAGCACAGCGATGAGCCACTGCCGGTGTTCTCGTTTCTCGGCCGTGCCGACCAGCATCCGCGCCAGCTGCCCTGCCACATCACCCATACCAACGAGCGCACGCACCAGATCATTCGCGCCGCGTTCGATCGCTCGCCGATGTTCACCGGTGCAATC
>Ga0302324_100017731_pt1 | contig 14088 bp, 10 predicted proteins | sample Palsa_T0_1_FD_201949 | JGI IMG/M metagenome (GOLD analysis project Ga0302324, IMG submission 201949) | Peat permafrost microbial communities from Stordalen Mire near Abisko, Sweden - Palsa_T0_1 | ecosystem: Environmental > Terrestrial > Soil > Palsa > Peat permafrost | place: Sweden: Abisko... | reverse complement strand
GCAGTGAGGACGAACTGCTCGAGACGGTGCGCGGGCTTCTAAACCTTTCCTATGTTTACGAGGAAACCGTTGACGCCAATAGCCAACCCGCGGGCGGAATTCTGGCCCTGAGCGCGGCGCTCGGCCAATTGCCGCTCGATCTAGTCGAGGAACTTCGTACTGCGACTTCGAGTGGCAACAAAAGACGCCTGGATAAGCTGATCCTCCAGGTGCGCGAAACCGCGGATGACGGGTCGGCGCGAGCTCTTCAGGAGCTTGCCGACAAGTACGAATACGATGCGCTCACGCGCTTGCTGGAAGAGGCGTGCCGCCGTTAAAGGGAGGTTACCTTGGCTCAGAACGACATCATGATCGTGGATGACAATCCTGCCAACCTGAAGCTGTTGGAAGACATGCTGCTGCGGGAAGGGCATGAGGTGCGTTCGTTTCCATCGGGGCGGCTGGCGCTTGCGGCGGCGATGAAGAATGCGCCGGATTTGATTCTTCTCGACATCAACATGCCGGAAATGAACGGCTACGAGGTGTGCGAACGCCTGAAGAACACCCGGGAGCTTTCGGGCATTCCGGTCATTTTCCTCAGCGCACTGAACGAAACCGAGGACAAGGTGCAGGCTTTCCGATACGGTGCGGCAGACTACATCTCCAAGCCCTTCCAATTCGAAGAGGTTCACGCCCGGGTTGAGACGCACCTCAAACTGCATGAGCTCCAGCGAGCCTTGAAACTGCAGAATGAACGCTTGGAGGCGGCTGTGGCCGCGCGCACACGGGAACTTGCTGAAGCAAACGGCCGGCTGATCGTCCTGGATCGTTCCAAGAGCGACTTCCTGGACCTCATCTCGCACGAGTTTCGTACGCCGCTCAACGGGCTTCTCGGCGTCGGCGAGCTCATTTTGGAGCAAATGCCTCCTACCAAAGAGAACAAGGAGCTCGAGGAGCTGTTCGAACGATCTCGCCGAAGAATTCTCTCGCTACTGGACGACGCCTTACTCCTGGGTCGCATCGACGTGAGCGGGGAGCGGTTCAGATCCGCTCCGATCTCCTTGAGCACGGTGTTGAGCCGCGCCCTTGAGAGCGCCGCCGAGTTCGCCGCATCCCGGCACGTCACACTCGGCGCGCCATCGGCGGAACAAGACCTCGTCGTTGGGGATGAGGAATTGCTGGTAAGGGCATTTCAGGCGCTTCTCGAGACTGCCGTTAAGTTCTCCGATACGGGCGAAACTGTCTGGCTGTCGCGTGAAGCTCTACCCGATTCGTCCAGGGTTATCATCGAGAGTCGCGGCAGGATCGTCCCTGGCTCCGCCTTGGGAAACTTTTTCGATCTGTTGTCGATCGGCGAAGCAATTACAGCTGGAGGCGACTTGGGCGTGGGCCCTCGCTTGGCCTGCCGCATTCTTTCGGTGTTCGGCGCCTCGGTCAGCGTCGCGAACCGCGATCCGTCTGGAATCCGGCTGACCATTTCGCTAAAGGGCGCGCCGACGGCAAGGAGCTGATTCACGGTCGCTCGTTGCAAGTTCGCATTATCGATCCTATTTCACCAGTTAGGCTTGAATCCATAGCCGAACGATCGAGCAATGCTGCTGGACGCTCCCAGCTAGTCATGAGACCATACTCTCGCCGACGTCCACCTGGCAGAATCGGAGACCGTGCTGCACCGTTGAGGAAACGCTAACAGTAAGTGTATCCGGGAATTGTGCTGAGAAATACGGGGACGTGGGCTTTGAGTCTTAGCTGAGTGTGTCAAACAGTGGGACAAGTCCACTGCTATTGCTGTTTACTGAAGCAAGCAGATAGGCAGAAGATACCTAGCTAAGCCTGACGAGAAGCAGTAACCATATATGGCCATTGTGACCTCTTCAGTAACCATATATCGCCATTTCCCCTATCATTAAAAGCATCGTTTAGAAATGTATCGATAGACCCTATTTATGAAGTAGAAATCCGACGAATCATTCCTCCAGTGAGCACCCTTTGCGTAGAAGCGTTTGGCCGTAATTATCGCGGTGAGCCTGAACTTGAAAGAGAGCGTCGCCCCGACGTACTTCTACAAGCCGTTAGCCGCCCGGGAACTTCAACTGTGAAGCAAACACGATTGCACAATCTGCGCGTAATCTTGAATCTCAATCCCCTAAACGGCAAGCCGTGCTTCAACCGGTTCGACGAGACCCGCTCCTGCTCTCATGATTACATCGTCGCCGTTCCAGAAGTGACCGCCTTCGAACGCGGTGCAAACGACTTTGTATGTGTTCCCCTCAGCATATGTGAGTTCGCGGCCCCAATCGCGGCTTTGCTGCAGCGTGCGACTCGCCCGTCAATCAGGCGTTATTTGAGGGTTGGTGGCTTGCAAACTGATCAAGCGGAACGCTCGACCTTGCTCAATGGGGAGTTGCCTGATCTGACGAGTAAAGAATTTACCAGATCTGCCTCCGCTGATTTCATTCGGAGTATGCCAAGCGACGCATATGTGGCGGCTCTTCAGCAGTCGGCGCGGCCCCTGGGTTGGACCTTCCTCCTTTGTCGTCTGCATCAATGCGGACTAAACTGCGGGCGCGAGGGCATGACTTCTCCGTTGAGGCCATTATGAGCCTCCGGCTGGCTTCCGCACTCGCGCTGCTGTTGGGGGTAATTGCGGCGGCGGGCGGCGAGGTTGCCGTTGCCGCGGAGCCTCCAGATGAGAAGGATCAGGTCATCCAAAAGCTGCTGGAGCGTGTGGAAGCTCTGGAGCGGCAGGTAGCGGCGCTCGAACAGGCGCGGGCTCCGCAGCCGGCACAAGCGGCGCCATCAGCAATCGCCACCACGCAGGAGCCGGCGCCGCCTACGACGAGTGCCGACGCGCCCGCGGTGGATACCACGCCGCCCGACAATGCCAGCCGGTTCACCTTCCGTGGCTACGCCGATGCAGATTTCCAGCGAGACGTGGATCGGACCACCAAGAAGTTCGAACAGGGCGAGATCGATCTGTTCGCCACAGAGCGGCTGTCGTCTCATTTGACGGCGCTGCTTGAATTAGCGCTTGAGACCGACGCCGAGTCGCTGGCGGACGACGTTGAGGTAAACGTGGAGAGGATGCTGCTGCAGTACCGGGGAAACGATTTCTTCAACGCCGATATTGGCTCCTACCGGACAGCTCTTGGATATTACAGCACCGCCTATCTGCGCGGCGCCTGGTTGCAAACCGCGATCAGCCGTCCAAAGATGTTTACCTTTGAGGACCAGGGAGGGTTCCTCCCGCTGCACGCGGTGGGTGTCAGCGTCAATGGAAGAATACCGTCGGGGGATCTAAATCTGCACTATGTGGCGGAATTGGGAAGTTCCAGGAACTATGGCAATACAGCGGGGCTTGGCCTGGAACCGTCGTTCAACCGCGCAACCAATCTGGCCGTGTATTCCCAGCCGGCCGGCGCTCCGGGGCTGGAGATCGGATTTTCAACCTATCACGACCTATTCTCACCCGGGGCTGGATTCCAGCTGGACCGTGCGGTGTGGATGGTTCACTTCGTCTATGTGCGAGGGCGGGTCGAATTTCTGAACGAAGGCATGAGGATCGACCTGCGGGATATATCCGTGCCCGGATCAGGAACGGGTCTGGGATTTTATAGCCAGATTGCCTACCGCATCGCGCCGTCCTGGAAGCCGTACGCCCGTGTGGAATATCTCAACGCATATGGAACCGGTGCTATCAGCACCGCGGTAGACCGCGAATACATTCCCTGGAAGACCGTGTATACCGGCGGCGTCCGGCATGATCTGACGGAAAGCGTGGCGCTGAAGCTCGAGCTGGGCCGGGAGACGGATTATATGCGGCCGGGCTACATCACCGCTGCGGTCCAGGTGGCATTCACTTTTTGACCTATGGGGCGCGTACTACGATTGATGGCGGCACTACTGGTGGCTCCCACGCTACAGTACGCGGCCGAGCCGTCGGCCGCCTTCGCAGCCGTCGTGCACCCATCCAATGCGACGCGCGATCTGCGCTTGCGCGATCTAACGTCACTGTTTGAAGGCGCGAATCGTCAATGGCCCAATCGGTCCGGAGTGGTGTTAGTGGAGCGGGACGCGGGGTCGGCGCCGTTCCGATACTTAATGGGGCGCCTGCTGAACACGACGCCCGGAGAATACAAGCGGAGTTTGCAAAACATCGAATACCGCGGTGAAGCGCCCGTCTCCATCAAGATCCTCAACAGCGACGCGGCGGCCTGCCAGTATGTGTTCAACGTGCCATCGGCCATCGCGATTGTGGAGACCGCTTCGCTGGCGCTACCGGCCTGCGGCGGAATCCAGGTGCTGCGCATCGATGGCAAGTTGCCGGGTGAAGAGGGATACAGGCTCAAATGACACCGGCTGAAATGAGCCGCTGGCTCCGAAGAGTCTTCGTGGCCGTGATCGTCCTGGGCGCGATCCTGGGCTCGCTTCTTGGAACTCGCGGGCTGAACCAAGCGGTGATCAGCACGCGGGACTTGTATCGAGTGGATACGGCCGGCTCGCAGATGGAAAGCGACCTGGAGTACGAAACGCAAGAAAGCCGGCGGGCCTTTGTTTACGCCCTGGCGGTAACGGATCCCAACGATCAACTGCCGTACGTTTTGGAGGCGCGTCAAGCGAGCCAACGCGTGGACCAGGCAGTGGGCCGGCTGCGAGCGCTGGGCGTCCCGGAGATTTCGGCGGACTTGGAAAACTTCGAGCGCACTTGGAAGGAGTACGACCAGGCCCGTGACGAGATCATGGCGTTGATTCTGGAGGGAAACTCAGCGGCGGCTTTGCAGGTGGAATCGAAGCGCGGACAGCCCGCGTTCGCCGCGGCGCTCGCGAGCTTGCATGCACTCAAGGCCGGGCTCGAAGTTCGCGCCAGGAGCGATTCTCTGCGGGTGAACGCGACGTTGCAGCGCAGCATCGGGGGACTGGCTGCCTTTGTCCTTGCCACGCTGCTGATTCTTGGGCTTCTCCTCAAAGCCAACCGGTCGCGGCGGCAGGCGCTGGAATCGCTGCATGCGACCAATACGGCTTTGGACGCGGCTCGGGAGATCGAGCGCGAACGCGCATCAATTCTCGAGATGGTGCGCACGCGCGCGGCCCTGTCGCGCACGCTCGAAAAAATCGTTGCGCTGGGCTCGCGGTGTGACGCGGAGGCTGGAGCGGCGGTATGGACGGTGAGCGCAGGTGAATCGCAGCTTCAGATGGCGGCAAATTTGCCCCAAGAATTGTCGGAAGCATTGAAGCTGCATCCTCCTCCCTCCTCCGGTCCCGTTCCCGCTGGTCTGGAGGAATTCAGCCGCTACATTGGCAAACTGGCGGCGGCCTTTGGATTTGAGGCCAGCCCTACGAAAGAGCTGCGGGAAGCTTCGGGCGAACGGATCGGATGGCTGGAAATGTTCGGGCCGGCTGGGGGTTCGGTGGAGTGGCAACCCATGCTGGATCAAATGGCGCAACTGGCTGCGGTGGCGATCGAGAATTCCCTGGTCTATGAGCGGCTGGCGTTTCAGGCGCAGCACGACGCACTCACCGGATTGCCTAACCGGCTGCTGTTCCAAGATCGGGTGCAGCAGGCCTCCCGGGTGGCCCTGCGGCAGGGCAAGAAGGGCGCGGTGATCTGGATCGATCTGGACAAATACAAACAGATCAACGATACGCTCGGGCATCGGGTGGGCGACGAGGTGCTTTGCGAAGTGGCTCGGCGCCTGCAAAGCTGTTTACGGCAAAGCGATTCGGTGGCGCGCGTGGGCGGCGACGAATTCACGGTCCTGGCATCGGACCTGGCGCAGCCGGAGGATGCCGAGCGGGTGGCGGCGACCATCCTCTGCGCGTTTACGCCTCCGTTCCAGCTCGCCGCACACCAAACTACCCTCACCGCCAGCCTGGGTATTAGTATGTTTCCCGAGCATGGCGAAGATCCCATCACGCTGCTGCGCAATGCCGACATCGCTATGTACAGCGCCAAGCGAGCCGGCGGCGGCACATTTCGGATGTTCCGCTCGTCTCTGAGCGATTCGATGCAGCGCCGGGTGTTGCTGGAGCGAGAGCTGAAGGGCGCGCTCGAACACAACGAGCTGAGTCTCGATTATCAGCCGCTGCTCGATCGGAACGGGAAATTGGATGGCGTGGAAGCGCTGTTGCGTTGGAACAATCCCGAGGCCGGCCAGGTATCGCCGGCGGAGTTTATTCCGATCGCGGAAGAAACAGGACTGATATCGTCAATCGGCGAGTGGGTAACTGAAACTGCCTGCCAAAACGCCGCCCGCTGGCTGCAACTGGGATATGACGTGCCTCTCATCGCCGTGAATGTGTCTGCCTTGCAATTCACGGACGGCAAATTTACCTCCCTGGTGGAACGCATATTGCGGGAGTGCGGGCTGCCTCCCGCCCGGCTGGAGCTGGAGATCACCGAAACGGCGCTCATGGACAACCTGGAGGGGGTGGTCGAGCAGATCGAGCTGCTGCGGCGGCTGGGCGTTCGGTTTGCGATCGATGATTTTGGCACCGGCTACTCGTCGCTCAGCCATCTCCAGAATCTTCCGGTGGACTGCGTCAAGATCGATCGTTCCTTCATTAAGGACCTCGAGCCGGGAGCTGTTGGAAGCACCACGCTGGTGCGCGGTATTATCGCGCTGGCCCACAATCTGGGCCTACGGGTGGTGGCGGAGGGCGTCGAGACCGCGCAGCAAGTGACGTTGCTCGACACCCTGGGCTGTGACATCAACCAGGGCTTCTTCCTGCATCGGCCCATGTCCGCTGAGGCGCTCGAAGAACTATTGCGGGCGAAGCGTCCCCTTGCCGAGCTCGCGAAGCATCTTGCGGAGAGCGAACTGATTCCAAGCGCCAGTCCGGCGTAATACAGAGTGGGGCCCCTACTATGCCGATCCTGGTTGAAGATTTCTCCCAAGCAAGTCGCCGAAAACTTTCATTTTGGAAAGACCAGTACTTTCAGGCAGCGGTAATCCTGTTAAGCAATCTCACTGCCACAGACTCGCGTTATGGCCGACAAGCTTTTTAAATTCGCAGAACTCCTCCGGCAGCAGGCGAGCAGGAGGCACACGACCGAAGACCACGCCCTCGGCCGGCGCGGCGAGGACATTGCCCAGCGGTTCCTGCAACGCGTCGGAATTATCATCGTGGATCGCAATTACCGGACGGCATCCGGGGCTGGTGAAGTGGATCTGGTTGGCTGGGAAGGCGATACGCTGGTCTTCGTCGAAGTCAAATCTCACCAATCTCATGAGCACAGTGCGCCGGACCGTGCCATCGGACTCCAAAAACAATCCAGCCTGATTCGCGCCGCCCGCGAATATGCTCATAAGGCCGAAGTGCCATGGCAAAAGGTTCGCTTTGACGTAGTGAACGTGGTGTTCGAGACGTTTCAGCCGGCGATAACACATCTCCGCGACGTTCTCGGATCGAAAACACTTACGTTGTAACTCGGAGCATCAACAGCCAGTTTCTCCGCGCTGCGGGAAGATCGCGCTTCTTGCTGGCTATGGAAAGTAAGTACAGGCCGTCTGTCGAGTCTAACCGCGATATCGGACTGACCTGCTCCCAATAATCCACATAACGTACGTCCAATAATCGGTCAAGCGTAGTGAGAAAGCGGATGAATAAGAGCCCCCACAGGTGGCTCGGGAGGGGGGCGTGTCCTGGCACACCATCTACGCCTGGAGGCAAAAGTACGGTGGCCCGGAAGTGGAGGAGTATGCGCTGGAAAAGGGAGCGCTGATCGGATGAACCAAACGATAATGCCCAGTCACCAGAACAAGGCGGTGAATGTTCTTGCCTGCGTAATTGTTAGATCTCTGGTCTCCAAACGCGATCAACTCATGTTGAGATCCTGTTCTGCGTTGCTTAGGATTGCTCCGCTTAATCAGAGGCAGTAACCATATACGGTCATTGTAGCCCGGTCAGTAACCATATATCGTCATTTGCTCTATCACTAAACCAATTGATCAGAAATGTTTCGATGAAGCCTATTTATGAGGCGGAGGTCGGACGAATGATTCCCCAGTGAGCACCGTGGGCTTATAACAACGGAAGTATGTGCCAGTAATTATCGAAATGAACCTAAAACTTGCACGGTATGCGACATCAATATCAACATGCGAGTGTGGGTTTTGGGGACGCCCCTACTAAGCAATATGGAACTTCGTCGCGCCGAGAATACAAATGATTGATTCCCCCAAAGAATTCCTAGGGAAAGCTCTGAGCCGGAGAAACCGCAGGCGTTCAGGCAACGCGCTTATCGAGAGCGTATTCACCCTCTTGCCGACGTTTGCGCTGATCTTCGCCTTCGTCGACTTCGGCTTGCTGCTGTTTCGCTGGTCCACACTACAGGAGGCGGTCCGCGAGGGCTGCCGCTACGCGATCACTTTTCAGACCGCCACCGGGTTGGGCCAGAATGCATCCATCGAGGCAGTCGTGCAGCAGTATTCAATGGGAATCGTGACTGCCACGGACAGTCCCCAGCACATTTTTGTAAATTACTACTCGGTCAGCAATTTGAATACACCCATTGTCTCGGGCGGCAATGTGCCCGGCAATATCGTACAGGTATCGGTACAAAACATTTCCTGGGCTTGGCTGGCGCCGCTCAGCGGCACTTTTGGAGCCAACGCCTACCGGGATACGACCCCCATCACGCTGGGGGTGTACTCATCGGACATACTGGGCGGCTACCCGGCCGGCGTCAACTCGGTGCAGCAATGAGCGTGCCTGCAGTGCCGCGCGCGGCGGCTGGAAACAGGCGTGTAACAGCGCGAAGAAGGAGAACCGAGAGCGGCCAGGAAATCGTGGAGTTCGGATTGGTGGCGGTCTTGTTTGTGCCCATGTTGATCGGGGCTTTCGTGGTCGGGATGAATCTGATCCGGAGCATTCAATGCAACCAGGTGTGCCGCGATTTGGACAGCATGTACATCCATGGCGGCGACTTTTCCACATATCCGATGCAGCAAGAGGCCCAGCGGCTGGCGCAGGGATTGAATCTTCAAATTGGGGCCACCTTTGCCGGAAACCAACAATCCAATGCGGCCAACACGGGCAATGGCTTGGTAACGGTGACGCAGGTCATGTGGATCGGAGGAACTACGTCCGCCAACTGCATCGCTGTGGGAGCCTCCAATTGCACCAATCAAAGCAGCTTTGTCTACACGCAGCAGATTCAATTTGGCAATGGCACACTGGCCAGCGCGAACACCGTGACTTTGGGGCAGTGCCCCGCTGCCGTCATGAACAGCTCTGGAATTGTGCAGAATTACGTCACCGACTCGCGCGCCGAAATCGCTGGCAGCGCTCAGACCAACCTGCAAGCCCTTTGGCAAGTGGGCAACGGGACGACCACTCCGCTCACCGACGGGCAAGTAGCCTACGTTGTGGAAACGTATTTTCAATCGCCGGACTTGAGCGTCGGAAGCCTGTCGGGCAACGGCGTCTTCGCGCGCTATTTCTTCTAGCGCGAGTGTTCTTAGGAGGGATATGATCGTGCAAATCCGCAAGCATAAGAATCGTGAGAAGGGCGCCACTCTTTTCGTGGCCATCGCCGCATTGGTGTGGATCATTATCCCGATGATGGGTTTGGTTGTCGATCTCGGCATTCTTTACTCGGCGAAAGCGCGGCTGCAAGCGGCCGTCGATGGCGCGTCTCTGGCCGCGGCGCGTGCACTGAACCTGGGTCAAACCACTGCGGCGCAGGCCACCTCGGCCCAGCAGAATGCCGTCAATTGGTTCTATGCCAACTTTCCGAACGGAAACTGGGCCACCTTCAATACTGTAATGACTACAGCCAATGTGACCGTGGTCAATTCTCCCAGCAACGCAAACCTCCGCCAAGTCACCGTCACTGCCAGCACCAGCGTTCCCACTTGGTTCATGAAGTACCTCGGCTTCAGTGCCACCAACCTCACCGTGAGTGGTCAAGCCTCCCGCAAGGACATTGTCGCTATGCTCGTGCTCGACCGCTCCGGTTCGATGTGCTCCGTCAACGGCGCGACTGCGAATCCTCCCTGCAACAAGGCGAGTACGAATACTCCTTGCTCGGCCATGATCATCGACGCCAAGAACTTTACCGGGGCCTTCGCTGAGGGGCGCGATCAAATCGGCCTGCTTACCTTTAGTGACGGTTATTACCTGGAATCGAAACCAACGACGAATTTCCAGGCCGTGCTTGGTTATTCCAATTCCTCCGGATCGAGCAACGGGACCATCGACAACATCAGCTGCAACGGCGGCACGGGGACAGCCGCGGCAGTTTCCATGGCCTACAATCAGCTGTATCAAATTGCCGAGCCTGGCGCGATGAACATCATCATGCTGGAGACTGACGGTCTGCCCAACACCTTGATCTACAATTTTTATTCGGCGACGCCTGCGCCCGGCGCGTTAAACACCACCAGCAACTGCCAGGACACCAACAACCTGACGTACAAGAACGGGGGCTGGAAAACGCTGGCCACCGCGCGGCAGTGGATCTCGGGAATCAGCATGAATACGGGCGGCACAGGATACATGTCCAATGTCCTGGCCGGCTCAATTGGCGCGTTTTATGCGGCTGATCCCGCGCAAGTCGCACAGAGCGGCCCTTATATGATCGTTCTGTTCGATCCCCGGCAAACCGGTGACAGCAGCAATAACAACAGTATTGCGATATCCAATGCCCCTGGGTGCACTTTCAACGGTAGCACCACTACGACTTACTCCGATTTCAACTGGCTTCCGAGTCAGGATGTTTTCGGAAATCAAGTTGCGCCTTCCAACGAATATCAATCGCTCGCGCTCACTAGCGGTTACAACAATCTAACGGGAACCGCTTCCACCGATTGGCCAAACGCCCACGCCGCTGCTTTGAACGCCGCCGATAACTCGGCCTACAACGTTCGTACGAATGCCACCCTCCCCGCCTACGTTTTTACGATCGGGTTGGGCGGTAACGACGGAAATCCGCCGGATCCTATCTTGCTGCAGCGGATGGCAAACGATCCAAACGAAGATCAGTTCAACAATCCCCCGGTGTTTCCTGCTTGCTCGATCGAACCTACTTGCATCAATTACCCCAACCAGCCGCAAGGCACGTTCATATACGCGCCCACTTCCGCACAGCTGGGCCAGGCATTTCTGGCAATCTCGTCGCAGATTTTGCGCTTGAGCCACTAGTAAGCGCAGCGCCCAGGGAAACCAAGCAGTTCACTTCCGCTTGGTCTCGACTTGAACGACACGGCCGTTGTCCAGGCGAACTGTTCCCATCGGGCTGCCTTTCACCCAGTATTGAAGGCTTTCGCGCAAGTGACCATCGTCATCCGGAACCACAACGCGGGACGACGGCGGTCCGAGCACCTCCAGGACCTCCTTCGCAGTGGACCCTACGTGTATGAGCGCAAACTCTTCGCCGGTCAGATTCTTCTGCGGAGGGCCCGGTGGAAGCCCTTGTACCATCGGGCGGACGGGCGTCACGATCGGCTCCGGCGCGGCCTTTGCCGACGGTACGGGCTCTCCGGCCGCATCCTCTTGCGATGCGCGCTGGGATGCTGCGCGGCGAGCTTTCGCGAGGCCGTTCGGCCGTTCCGGCGCGTTCTCGGTCAGTGCATCGGTTGCGCTGGTCCCGGACTGCTTCTCATTGGGTTCCGCCGTGCCGGATGCAGGTTGAGCCGGCGAGCTCTGGCCCGATGCGGGATTGCCCCCGGCGGGATTGCTCTCTGCGGGATCCATGGACAAAGTGGTTCCGAGCAGAGCTACAACCCCGAGCCGTGTTACAAGTGTGTCGAGTCGCATCGCATTCCCCCTTATCTCACCCGTGAGTTTTCCACGGCCATGCCCGGTAAACCGTGCTGAGTGGTGAAAACGGCAACTTGAGGGCCCCGGTCTTCTTGGCGACTTTGCGCCTCCGCTCGGGCACGGCATCCGGCGTCAGGTGTCTGACGCGTTGATCACACGTCCCCGTTCTTAATAGGAACAAAGTGCTCATACTGACAGATCCATTCGTCCGCTTTTCACTTTATCGATAGGTTAAACCGTTCGACGTTCAGAATTGTTGTGATCATCCAGGTTACATGACCATATACGGTTAATTGGACCCTCACATGACGATATATGGTTAGTGGCCACTGGGTTTGCGGCGTCCGGCAAAATGTTCTTGAAGTTTTCTTTAGGTTTTTGGACGACTTTCTGATAGCATTCATCAGCTTGGCAACTTTCATCGCTGTAGCGCCGACTTCGGTCGTCGGCCATCCGACGGTTCCAACCGCATCACGAGCAGCAATGCCAGCAATCCGCAGATCATGGCGATTATTCCTGAATTCGTGGCTGGACTCCCCGGTAAGGTGCGGAAGATCCCCGATCTGATCCGCTGCTTGACAGTCTGAACAAGTGGTGTTTGACGCCGAAAACATTCAAAGAGGACCTCTGGGAACCCAAGCGATGTCTTCCCGCCATTCGCCGACGGCCATTCGGAAGCTATTCCGAGCGCAGGGTTTCGGCTGGATCTACCCGCATGGCGCGCAGGGCCGGGATATAGCTGGCCATGATTGCGGCCGCGATCAGGCCGAGGGAGACTGCGGCGTAGGTCAACGGGTCGAGCGGGTTTACGCCGAAGAGCAGCGATCCGAGCAGGCGCGTCAGTGCGGCTGCGCCTGCTAATCCACAGCCGACGCCGATGAGGGCGAGCACGAATCCCTGGCCGAGGAACATGTGCGTCAGCTGACGCGAGCGGGCGCCCAATGCAATACGAATCCCAATCTCGCGCCGGCGCTGGGAGACCGCGTAGGAGATCACGCCGTAAATTCCCACCAGTCCGATCAAGAGCGCCATCGCACCGGCGATTGCGAGCAGGACCAGCGTGAATGAAGTGCGCGCCAGCGATTTGTCGTAAATCTCCTGAAGCGTGCGCACGTTGGCGAGCGGAAGGCTCGCACTCATCGACCAGACGGCCTGCTGCACGTCCGCCAGCAAAGTTTGCGATCCGGCGCGCCGGCTTCGCACGATATAGGAAACCGTCCGTTGCACCGCAACCGCATCGCCCTCGAAATCGTTCATGAGCAGCGGATAATATGCGACCGCAGGCGCTTTTTCCTGCACGCCGTCCTCACGTTCATCGTTCACCACACCGATGACCTCGCGCCAGGGATCTTTGGGGTTTGCGGTAATCTGTTTGCCGATAGCAATCCGCGGGTCGCCCCAGAGCTCGCGCGCGAGATTTTCGGAGAGCATGGCGACGGGGCGGCGCCGATAGGTATCGGCCCAGGTGAAGTCTCGGCCCGCGATCAGACGATTGCCCATGGCGCGGAGGAGTCCGGGCGAAACGAATTTCAATCGGCGCAGCGGCGGCACGGATTGATAGGTTTTGCCGCGGACATAGACCTGATCGGAGCCGGCTGACACGCTGGTTGGAATGACGGTGGTGATTCCGGCCGCCGCTACTCCCGGGATTGCGCGGATCTTTTCGAGGATGCCTTGCTCAAGTTGCAACACCCGGTCCGGATCCTTCACCTCGGTGGGCGGAATGGCGATGCTCAGCGTTAGCGCGTTCTTCGGATCGAACCCAGGATCGACGTGACGGAGCGCCTGGAACGTCCGAATCATCAATCCGGAGGCGACCAGCAGCACAAGGGCGAGTGCAACCTGAGCTACCACCAGCACGCTACGCGCGCGCTGCCGCTCCCGGCTTTGGCTCGACGTGCGGCCGCCGCCGCGCAGCGCGTTGCCGATTCGTGGAGTAGCATACTTGAACACGGGAATCATCCCGAACAAAATACCGGTAACGAGCGCGGCCGCAAACGTGAACAGAATCACCGAGGGATCAATGGAAATCTCATTCAACCTCGGCAAATTCGCCGGAGCCATCGCGATCAGCGCTCGAGTGGCGCCATAAGAAAGCCCCAATCCCAGTGCGCCGCCGAGCAGTCCGAGCGCAACGCTTTCCATCAGCAGTTCCCGCGCGATGTCGCGCCAACTTGCGCCCAGCGCTGCGCGCATCGCCAGCTCGTGTTGCCGTCCTGCGGCCCGAACCAGCAGCAGGTTCGCGACGTTCGCGCACGCGATCAGTAGAACCATTCCGACGGTCCCCATCAGCACCCACAGTGTTTCGGCGGTATCGCCAATGAGCTTTTGTTTGAGATATCGCAG
>Ga0302324_100017730_pt1 | contig 14089 bp, 13 predicted proteins | sample Palsa_T0_1_FD_201949 | JGI IMG/M metagenome (GOLD analysis project Ga0302324, IMG submission 201949) | Peat permafrost microbial communities from Stordalen Mire near Abisko, Sweden - Palsa_T0_1 | ecosystem: Environmental > Terrestrial > Soil > Palsa > Peat permafrost | place: Sweden: Abisko... | reverse complement strand
TCCGGGCCTCATCCGACGCGGCGAATCGTCGCCATGACCCGCGCGTGACAGTCAACGCGTCGGCGACCCTGCTGGTGGACGGTCGATCGCTGCCGGCCACCTGCGTAGATCTTGCACGCGGCGGCGCGCGGGTTCGCACCTCGGAGACAGTGGCGGCAGGGTGCAGCCTCGTCCTGCGGCTGCCGGGCCTGCAAGACCTACCGGGACAGGTGTTGGACGGCGGCAGGGAGTTCAGCATGCGGTTCGCCTGGGAGCCCGCGGCGGCTCCGGCAGCGCTGCGCGACCTGCTCAACCGGCAGGCTGCGGCCTGACGGCGACCGGCCCGACGCGCATGTCCCGCCGGCCGCGTCGATGTCTGAATCGCCTGCTGTCGCTGCTGTCGCTTGCGCTTGCGGCGTCGCTTCCCTGGCTGCCCGCCGGCGGCGCGCCGTCACCGCCCGCAAGCCCGCTGTCCGAGTTCCGCAGCAGCGGCGGGCGGCTCGACGTAACGCTGGAGGCGCGCGACGGAAAAATCCATGTTGGTGGTCTGGACCTCGACGGCGCAACCTACAATGGCCTGTATGCCGGCCCGGTGCTGCGCACGCGGCCCGGCGATCTGCTACGGGTTCGGCTGATTAACCATCTGTCCCAGCCCACCAACCTGCATTTTCACGGCATCCGGACGTCGCCGCTCGGCACCAGCGATAATGTACATCTGGCGATCACACCGGGCGCCAGCTTCACCTATGAGGTGCGCATCCCGGCGACGCAGCCGCCTGGCCTCTACTGGTATCACTCGCACATCCACGGGCTGTCGGAGCAGCAGGTCATGCGCGGCCTGTCCGGCGCACTTGTCGTGGAGGGGTCCGAGCCGGCCGGCACTGCTGAGCGCCTGTTCGTGTTGAAGAACATGACGTTCGACGACGACACGGGCAATCCCACGATCGACGACGACCTTCATGGCATCGTGCAATTCGTCAACGGCGGGCTCGACGTGACGCAGACCATGCGGCCCGGCGAGACGCAGCTCTGGCGCTTCAGCAACCAGAGCGCCAACCTGCCATTTCACATCGCGTTGCAGAGCCATCGCTTCCGCATCGTCGCTGAGGACGGCGAGGCGACCATCGGCGAGCGGACAACGGACGTCCTCGATATCATGCCCGCCGCGCGCGTCGATGTCCTGGTGGAAGGCGGTGCGCCTGGCCGCTACGCGCTGCTTTCCAAAGGTGCCATGACCGGCACCGGTGCCGCGCGGCAGCCGGATCGGGTGCTTGGCCATCTGCTCGTCGCCGGGGACGCCGTTGCCCCGGTGGCGGCGACGATTGCTGCCACAGCGCCGCCGCCCGACCTGCGCACTCTGCCGATCGACGCCCGGCGGACGGTGGTGCTTAGCCAGACCAAGACACTGAAGGCGGGCGAACAGAAGTTCTTCGTCAATGGCCGGATCTTCGACCCTGCGCGCGTCGACATGCGCGTGCCGCTCGGCAATGTCGAGGAATGGACGGTGCGCAACGACTCCGATGACCTGCATGTTTTCCACATTCATCAGCTTGGTTTTCAGGTGGTCGAGATCAACGGGACGCCGGTACCGTTCGTCGGCCGCGTCGACACGGTGCGGGTGCCCGAGCGCGGCGAGGTGAAGCTGCGGATGGCCTTCACCGACCCGCTGATCGTCGGTCGCTTCATGTTCCATTGCCACGTCCTTAAGCACGAGGACAAAGGGATGATGGCGCAGATCGAAGTGTTCGAGCCGCGCCTGTATGGGTTTGGCGAGCAGCTGCTGCGGTTTTACTGGCATCTATGGTGGTGGTTGCACGGAGTGCCGTGGTCGTTGTGCGGCCTCGCCAACGCCTGAGGCGGTCGATTGCCGCGCATGTCCAGGCTTCCGCCGCGGATCACGTGGCCGGCAGCGGCCGCGCTCTCGCGAAATTGTGAATACCGGTCCCGCGCGTGCACCCCACCTTCGACCGCAGATAAATGGGCTTTCCTGGAGAAAAATCGTGGATTGTCTTTCGCCGATCCATGTCGTCAGTCCGGCTGCCTTCGTCGCCGGAACAGCGCAAACGCCGGGCTCCCGGCGTCTGGCTGCCATTGGTGCGGGAAGCGACGTCGCATCCGCCATATGGGGTGGCCTGTTTGAGATCGAACCGGGAGGCCGTACGGGCATTCACCATCACGGAGAGCAGGAGACGATCGCATATGTCCTCGAAGGCGCCTGCGAGATCCGGTGGGGCGCGCGAGGGGAGTATGCCGCCACCGCCAAAGCCGGCGATTTCATCCATGTGCCGGCATGGCTGCCGCACATGGAGCTCAATCCTTCGGCCGGGGTGGTCCGCTGGGTGGTGGTGCGCAGCACCGCGATTCCGATCGTCGTAAACTTGCCCGACGATTCCTGGGCGCTGTCGAAAGTGGCGCCCGGTTAACTGGATTCGGCAGCAATGCTACGACCGGATGGAGATCCAAACCGTGATCGATGAGAACGACGAAGCACGCGCTGCCTTGACGCGGCGACAGATGCTTGAGGCAGCGACCGTCTCAGGCGCTTTCCTTTTGGCCGGTCTGCCACAGGCCACTCACGCAGCCACTCTCCCCGAGACTGAACCGCCTGTCGCCGCTGTTGCGGTGACGCTCAAGGTCAACGGCCATTCGCGTCAGATGCTGCTGGACCCGCGCACGACCCTATTGGACGCGATGCGGGAGCACCTGGCGCTGACCGGCCCTAAGAAAGGCTGCGACCATGGCCAATGCGGCGCCTGCACTGTTCTCCTTGACGGTCGTCGGATCAATTCCTGCCTGACGCTGGCAGTCATGCATGACGGTGAGTCGGTGACGACCATCGAGGGAATTGCCGACGGCAACGCGCTGCACCCGATGCAGGCGGCATTCATCGAGCATGATGGCTTCCAGTGCGGGTACTGTACATCAGGGCAGATCTGCTCCGCCGTCGGCATGCTCGCCGAGAGCCGCGCCGGTATGCCGAGTTACGTGACCGAGGATCTGAGTGTCGCTCATCCCGACCTCAGTGACCGCGAGATCCGCGAGCGGATGAGCGGCAATATCTGCCGCTGCGGCGCTTATCCGAACATCGTCGCGGCCATCAGCGAAGTGGCGGGAGAGCCGACATGAGGAGCTTCACGTACGAGCGAGCCGACTCCCCGGCGCAGGCCGCCGCGGCGGCGGCCAAGCCGGGCGCGAAGATTATCGCAGGGGGCACGAATCTGCTCGACCTGATGAAGCTTCAGGTCGAGACGCCAGCCCATCTGGTCGATGTCAACCGCCTCGACCTTGCCAATATCGACGACACGCCGGACGGCGGCCTGCGCCTCGGGGCCATGGTTCGCAACAGCGATCTCGCTGCGGATAGCCGCGTGCGCACGCGCTACGGGGTGTTGAGCCGTGCGCTGCTGGCGGGGGCAAGTGCGCAACTGCGGAACAAGGCCTCGACGGCGGGAAATCTGTTGCAGCGAACGCGCTGCTACTATTTCTACGACATCACCAAGCCGTGCAACAAACGCGTCCCCGGCTCCGGCTGTGCGGCGTTGGCTGGCTTCAACCGCATCCATGCCATCCTCGGCGCCAGTGACCAGTGCATCGCCACGCATCCCTCGGACATGGCGGTGGCGATGCGTGCGCTTGACGCGCGGGTCGAGACGATCAATGCCGACGGGGCGACCCGCGCGATTCCGATCGCAGAGTTCCATCGTCTCCCGGAGGCCACGCCGCAGATCGAGACGACGCTGCAGCGGGGTGAGGTGATCACGGCGGTGACGCTGCCGCCGCCGCCTCCGGGTCGGCAGATCTACCGGAAGGTCCGCGACAGAGCCTCCTACGCGTTCGCGCTCGTCTCCGTGGCCGCGGTGGTGGAGACCGCAAACGGCCGCATCCGTTCGGCGCGCATCGCCTGCGGCGGCCTCGCGCACAAGCCGTGGCGGATCGAACGGGCGGAAGCGGCGCTGATCGGCGCTGCGGCGGATGCGGGGTCCTTCGACGCGGCCGCAACAGCGCTCCTCGAGGGGGCCCGGGGCTACGGCGATAACGACTTCAAGATCCCCCTGGCCCGCCGGAGCCTGCACGCCGTGCTGGCCGACGTCACTCGCACCTGAAGGAACACGTTCGGTGGACATGAACACTCCGATCGGGTCGACGCCCCTCGACGCTGTGACGCAGGGCATCGTCGGTCAGCCGCTCGACCGCGTCGACGGACGGCTCAAGGTCACGGGCGGCGCACGCTACGCCTATGAGGTGGCGCAGGGTCCAGGCACGGCTTACGGGTATGTCGTCGAGGCGTCGATCGGCAAGGGGCGCATCAGCTCGATCGATACGCGCGAAGCGGAGCGGATGCCCGGCGTCGCGCTGGTGCTGACGCACCTGAACGCGCCCGAACAGGGGACGGGCAATCATCACGAGGCCCACCCCGTCCTTGTCGGCCCGGAGGTGGCACATTACGGCCAGCCAGTGGCGTTCGTCGTGGCGGAAAGCTTCGAGCAGGCGCGGGCGGCGGCCTATGCCGTGCGCGTGGTCTATGAAGGTACCAAGGGAAAATACTCCCTCCGGGACGGCCTCGGCGAGGCTTTCGTTCCGCAGGGTGGTGGCAGTCCGGCCGACAGTTCGGTGGGCGACTTCGCGCAGGCGTTTGCGGCGGCGCCGGTTCAGGTCGATGTCACCTATACGACGCCGCTGCAAAGCCACGCGATGATGGAGCCGCATGCGACGCTGGCGGTGTGGGAGGGCGATCAGCTCACGCTGCACACCTCCAACCAGATGCTGAACCGTGGCGTGGCGGCGGTTGCGAGGACGCTGAAGCTGCCGCCCGAGAACGTGCGGCTGGTCAGCCCCTTCATTGGTGGCGGTTTCGGGTCCAAGCTGTGGGTGAATGCGGATGCCGTCCTCGCCGCGATCGCCGCGCGCCAGCTCCGGCGCCCGGTCAAGACGGCGCTGACCCGGCAGCAGATCTTCCACGTCACGACACACCGCTCGGACACGATCCAGCGCATCCGCCTTGGCACGGACCCGGACGGCAAGATCCTGGCGATCGGGCACGACGTCGTGTCCGGCAATCTGGTCAGCGAGCAGACTTTCGAGGGCGCCGCAGTGCAGACGCGGACCCTGTATGCGGGCGCGAACCGGCAGACGCGGCATCGCCTGGCACCACTCGACATTCCTGTTGCCTCCTCGATGCGCGCCCCCGGCGAGGCAGTGGGAATGCTGGCGCTTGAGTGCGCGATGGATGAATTGGCCGAGAAGCTGAACCTCGACCCGATCGAGCTGCGCATCCGCAACGAGCCGGATGAGGACCCCGAGAAGCATATTCCGTACTCCAGCCGCCACCTGATCGACTGCTTGCGGGAGGGAGCCGAGCGCTTTGGCTGGAGCAGGCGCCAGGCCAAACCGGGGCAGGTGCTTGACGGCCACTGGCTGGTCGGCATCGGCGTTGCCGCGGCGACGCGCGGCAATCCGCTGTTGCCCTCGAAGGCGAATGTCCGGCTCGATCCCGATGGCATCGCTACGGTGCGTATGGCGATGACGGATATCGGCACCGGGACCTACACGATCCTGACGCAGATCGCCGCCGAAATGCTTGGCCTGCCGCCGGGGCAGATCCGTATGGAGCTTGGCGACACAGTGTTCCCGATGGCCTCAGGGTCGGGCGGCTCATTCGGCGCTGCCAGCTCCGGTTCGGCGCTGTACGATGCCTGCACCACGCTGCGGACGAAACTGGCACAAGTCGCGGGAATGGACCCGCAGACTGCCCGCTTCGCCGGCGGCAACATCGAGCAGGCCGGCCAGTCCAAGCCGCTGTCAGGTCTTGTGGGTGCAGATGGCATCGAAGTTGATGGCGAAATCAACCCGGGGGCGACGCTCAAGAATTTTTCCCAGCAATCGTACGGCGCGCATTTCGCCGAAGTTGGCGTCGACGTGGATACCGGCGAGATTCGGCTGCGGCGCATGCTGGGGGTGTTCACCGCCGGCCGGATCCTGAATGCGAAGACGGCGCGGTCCCAGGCCATCGGCGGCATGATCTTTGGAGTCGGCGCCGCCTTGGAAGAGGCGATGACTCTCGATCGGCACTTCGGCTACTTCGTCAACCACGATCTCGCCGAATACCATGTGGCAGTGCACGCCGACGTACCGGAGGTGGAGGCGATCTTTCTCGCGGAGCTCGACACCAAGGCCAATCCGCTGAAGAGCAAAGGTGTTGGCGAGCTGGGCATCTGCGGGGCCGGCGCCGCGGTGGCCAATGCCGTCTACAATGCCTGCGGCGTGCGGGTGCGCGACTATCCGATCACGCTCGACAAGGTACTTGCGACGCTGCCCGCCCAGGTCTGACGCCGATCCCTCACACCGGCGGCGGGTTGAGCCGGGCGAAGCCCGCCCGGGTGCGATAGGGATAGTAGGGATAGGCGGGCATGACCTCGCTCGCTCGATCCAGCGTCGCGATCTGCTCCAGGCTCAGCGTCCAGCCGATGGCGCCGAGGTTGTCGCTGAGCTGCGCGCGCCGATGATGACCGAGGCAACGGTCGGGCGGGTGAGCAGCCAGGCGATGGCGATTTGCGGCACGCTCTTGCCGGTCTCCGCCGCCACGGCGTCGACCACGTGATACAGCCGCTCGTTGTCGACGGCGGGACCCCATGCGCGGTCTCGTGCAGGCGGCTGCCCTCGGGCACCGTCTGGCCGCGCCTGATCTTGCCGGTCAGGCGCCCCCAGCCGAGCGGGCTCCAGACCAGCGCGCCGACGCCCTGGTCGAGCCCGAGCGGCATCAGTTCCCACTCGTAGTCACGGCCGACCAGCGAATAGTAGACCTGATGCGCGACGTGGCGCGGCCAACCGCGCCGCTCGGCACTCGCCAGCGACTTCATGACCTGCCAGCCGGAGAGATTCGAGACACCGACATAGCGGACCTTGCCGGCGCGCACGAGAAGGTCGAGCGTGTAGAGCACCTCGTCGATCGGCGTGCCGGCGTCGAAGGCGTGCAGTTGCAGCAACGAGGAATATCGACAATGTCCGACAATGGTCTGGTCACGGTCGCGAGCAACCACTCCGTCAAGGACACGATCGACCGGGCCGCCGCCAACCTGGCTGCCAAGGGGATCGCCGTGTTTGCGCGGGTCGATCACGCGGCCGGTGCCGCTTCGGTCGGCATGGCGCTGCGGCCGACGGAGGTGCTCATCTTCGGCAGCCCGAAGGCCGGCACGCCGCTGATGCAGTCGCAACAAAGCATCGGCATCGACCTGCCGCTGAAGCTGCTGGCGTGGCAGGACGAAGCCGGACAGGTCTGGCTCGCCTACAATGACATGCATTGGCTGGCGCGGAGGCACCAGCTTGGCGGGCACAGCGCGTCGGCGGTGAGTGGCTTGGCGAGCGTGCTCGACGGCCTCGCCAAAGCCACGGCCGCGTGACCAATCCAGTCCAGCTATAGCGCTCCCGGCGCGAGTTCCGGCGCCTCGGCCAGCGTGTGGGCCATGAATTCGAGCGCGCTGCGCACAGCCGAGCGGCTTGCCGGGCCGCCCAGGCACACGCGCACGGCCTCCGGCGGTGTGCCTTCAACGGTGAAAGCGTCGCTGGACACGACGCCGATGCCGGTCGCGCGCATCTGGCCGGCAAAGGCCGAGCGGGTCCAGGTGGGCGGCAGTGGCAGCCACAGGTTGAAACTCATCGGGTCAGCGCGGTAGCTGCCCGCCGGCAGGATCGCCGCCGCGAGCGTCTGGCGTGCCGCGGTTTCGGCGCGGATGAAGTCGAGGATCGCGTCCGCCGTGCCGTCCTCGATCCACCGGGTCGCGAGCGCCACCGTCAGCGGCGAGGCCATCACGTTGGCGGCGCGGACGGCGGCGACGAACGGCCAGCCGGATTGCGCGTCGGGTGCCACGACGTAGGCGGCGCGGATGCCGGCGCCGATGCATTTGGCCAGCCCCGCGACGTGCCACGTCACGTCCGACGCAATGGCGGCGAACGGCGCGGGCCCGCGCACCGGGATGAAGCCGTAGGCGTCGTCCTCGATGATCGGTACCTTGTGGCGCCGCGCCACCGCGACGATGGCATTGCGACGTTCCTCGGGCACGGTGAGCGTGGTCGGGTTCTGCAGCGTCGGATTCAGGTACAGCGCCTTCGGTCGCAGCCGTATGCAGGCGGCGGCAAACGCCTCCGGGTCGATGCCGTCGGCGTCCATCGGCAGGCCGACCAGCCTGAGGCCCAGTTGCGCCGCAATCGAGCGCGCCCCCGGATAAGTGATCGCCTCGGCCATGATCACCTCCCCGGGTCGGGCGAGGACGGAGAAAATGCCGAGCAGGGCGGCGTGGGCGCCGGGGACGATGAAGATGCGGTCCTGCACCGGCACCAGGCCACGGCGGCCGAGCCAGATCGAAGCGGCGTCCTTGTCGCTGCGAGAGCCGCCGATCTGCTGGTACCGCAGCAAGGCCACCAGATCGTGGCCGATCTCGACGAGGCCGGCGCGCATGCGCTCGAGCAGCACGGGGTCGTCGGGCTCCGGCGGCAGGTTCATCGACAGGTCGACGGCATAGCTGCGCGGCGGGTCACGACGCTGCTGCGGCTGCAGCGGCGCGCGCACAAACGTGCCCTGGCCCACCCGGGCGTCCACCAGCCCGCGCTTCTGTGCCTCGACATACCCGCGTGCGACGGTGGTGAAGTCGATGTCCAGGCGGCTGGCCAGTTTGCGCTGCGGCGGCAGCCGGTCGCCTGCGGACAGGCGGCCGGAGCGAACGTCGGCGGCGATCAGGTCGGCGATGGCGAGGTAGCGCGGCTTGTCCGAGCGCGACAGGTCTGGTGTCCAGTCGGTCATGGGTCTCCGGTGCGTCTGCTGCCCGATTGACCGTATATTGATGCATCGCGGATTTGTCATCGGGTGCGTGACGCTCGATGCCACCGCGGCGCGGATGGGCAGCAGACCGGCCGCGCCGACCCGCCGCGTGCCCTTTTACGCGCCGCCAGCCGGTGGAGTTTTGATCGGTTGCCTAAAATTCACCCGATCTCGGCTGTTCATGCGGCATTTGCCGGTTTTATAGCCAACGCCGATGCCTCTGGATTGACGGCATTATTGATCGCATTTCAGAGCATTCAATCACCTAGTCAATCACGCCGCGGCCGGCACACCCCTTGCTAATCTGGCTCCCACCCCGCGCCGTCCGGCGCCGACCAACAGCCAGGAGGAGTGAAACATGCCCGCTGTGACCGCGCCCGCGCACCAGAAAGGTGACTTCTTCGTCGACTACGAGGAGAAGGTTTTCGAGGATGTCAAAGCCGATCCCGGCGAAAAGGCGCTGGTGACGTTCCATACCGTCGCCTTCGAAGGCTCGATCGGCTTCGTCAACATCCTCCAGGCGTTGCGGCTGCTGCGGAAAGGTTTCGAGACCTCGGTGCTGCTCTACGGCCCCGGCGTCACGCTCGGCGTGCAGCGCGGCTTTCCCAAGCTCGGCGACGAAGCCTTTCCCGGCCACCAGAATTTCAACAACCAGCTCACCAAATTCATGGCCGAGGGCGGCAAGATATACGCCTGCCGATTCGCGCTGCAGGCGCTGTACGGCCATGGCGAGCCGTCGCTGATCCCCGGCATCCGCCCGATCAGCCCGCTCGACGTGCTCGACCTCGTGCTGCTGCATCGGCGCGACAACGCCTTCCAGTTGCACACCTGGACGGTCTGAGCCAGGGACGCGGCCGATGACCGAGCAGCCCCGCATCCGTGTCGCCGCCGTGCAGATCGCCCCCGACCTGGACACCCAGGCGGGCACGCTGGCCAAGGTGCTCGATGCCATCGCCGAGGCGGCGGCCAAGGGCGCGCGGCTGGTGGTGTTTCCCGAAACCTTCGTGCCCTGGTATCCGTACTTCGCGTTCGTGCAGCCGCCGGTGCTGAGTGGTGGCGAACACATGCGGCTCTACGAACACGCCGTGACGGTGCCGAGCGCCGCAACGGAAGCGGTCGCCGGGGCCGCGCGACGCCACAACGTCGTGGTCGTGCTCGGCATCAACGAGCGCGACCACGGCTCGCTCTACAACGCGCAACTCGTGTTCGACGCCGACGGCAGCCTGAAGCTGAAACGCCGCAAGATCACGCCGACGTTTCACGAGCGCATGATCTGGGGCCAGGGCGACGGCTCCGGCCTCACCGTCGTCGAGACCGCGGTCGGTCGCGTCGGCGCGCTGGCCTGCTGGGAACATTACAACCCGCTCGCCCGCTACGCGCTGATGGCGCAGCACGAGGAGATCCACGTCGCCCAGTTCCCGGGCGCCCTGGTGGGGCCGATCTTCGCCGAGCAGATCGAAGTGACCATCCGCCACCATGCGTTGGAGAGCGGCTGCTTCGTCGTCAACGCCACCGGTTGGCTGACCGAGGCGCAGATTGCCAGGATTTCGCCCGACGAACGCCTGCGCCGGGCGCTGACCGGCGGCTGCATGACGGCGATCATTTCGCCCGAGGGCAGCCATGTGGTGCCGCCGTTGACACAGGGCGAAGGCATCCTGATTGCCGACCTTGACATGACGCTGATCACCAAGCGCAAGCGGATGATGGATTCCGTTGGCCATTACGCGCGCCCCGAACTCCTCAGCCTGCTGCTCGATGATCGGCCCACGGCGGCAATGCGCCGCGCTGCAGAGCCGTCCGATGTTCCACCGCCCCTCGAAGGGAGTGTGCGCGATGACGCAGCCCGCCTCGACGCCGCTACCGACTGAGCAGCTCATCAACGAACTACAGTCGTTCGGCGCCCGGCTGGTCGATGCCAGGGCCGGGCACGAGAGCCGGCGTGGCGGCGCCGGCCCGTCCGACCACAAGGCGATGACCATCGACGGCATGACCGTGATGGTGCCGGTGCACACCGCGCCGGCGTTCCAAAGCCCGTACCTGATCGAACGGCCCGATGCCGCCGGGCGCAGCCGCGTGCTGCGCGACGATGTGGTGCTCGGCGAGGTTTCTTTCCCGCATCGCCCGCGCTTCTACGACCTCTCGACCGCCGACGGCGTTCCGTATTCCAAGATCGCCGTCCTGCACGGCCGCGACGTGCTGGCCACGACGGTGCTGCAAAGCTGCATCCGCTACCAGAGCCGTACCAAGACATGTCAGTTCTGCGCCATCGGCCAATCGCTTGCCGCCGGCCGCACGATCGAACGGAAAACCCCTGCGCAGTTGGCCGAGGTCGCCAAGGCGGCCGTTGACCTCGACGGCGTCAGGCACATGGTGATGACCACGGGTACGCCGCCGGGCAAGGACCGTGGCGCCGCCATCCTGGCCGAGAGCGCGGCGGCGGTGAAGGCGGCGGTGGATCTGCCGATCCAGGCGCAGTGCGAACCGCCGGACGACAATGCCTGGTTCGCGCGCATGAAGGCGGCCGGCGTCGATGCGCTCGGCATGCATCTGGAAGCCGTCACGCCGGAGGTGCGGGCGCGCGTCATGCCTGGCAAGGCGCAGGTGCCCATGTCCCGGTATTTTTCCGCCTTCCGGGCTTCTGTGGACGTGTTCGGCAAAGGTCAGGTGTCGACGTACATCCTCGCCGGCCTCGGTGACAGCGCCGAGGCGATCCTGAGTACCTGCGAGACGTTGGTGGCGATCGGGGTGTATCCGTTCGTGGTGCCGTTCGTGCCGATCTCCGGCACGCCGCTGGAAAGCCGGCCCGGTCCGTCGCCCGACTTCATGCACGCAATCCTGCAACCGCTCGCAGTGATGCTGCAGGCCGGCGGCCTTCGCGCCACCGACATCAAGGCGGGTTGCGGCAAATGCGGCGCCTGCTCGGCGCTCTCCACCTATGAGCGGAGGCTGCACGCATGATCTTCGATCCGTTCCCGGCGTTCCTGTCCGCCGAATATTTCGTGAAATTCGCCACCGGCGGCTGGGAGCACCAAGGTGCCGCGGCGTTGCGTTGCAAAGTGTTCTGCGAGGAACAGGGGATTTTCTCCGGCGACGATCGCGATGCGATCGACCGCGTGGCCATTCCGCTGGTTGCCCTGTCTTCGCTCGGCATCGCCCCCGACATGGTGGTCGGCACTGTACGCATCCACGAGGCCGAACCGGGCGTGTGGTGGGGCTCGCGCCTCGCCGTGGCGCCCGAGTGCCGCAAGGTGGGCGCAATCGGCACGTCGCTGATCCGGCTTGCGGTCGGCGCGGCGCACGCGCGCGGCTGCCGGCACTTCTTCGCCCATGTGCAGAGCCAGAACGTATTGCTGTTCCAGCGGCTGCACTGGCAGTCGCTCGGCGACGTCTCGTTCCACGGCCGCCCGCATCACCTCATGCAGGCGGATCTGACGCAGTATCCGCCGATCGCCGATCCCGAAACCGGGTTCGTCGCGCTATTGAAGCGCGCCGCCTGATGCTCGGGTCCGCTGCCCTGGCAGACTTGGCGGCGACGTTGCGGGCCGGGCGCGGCATTGCCGGCAAGCGCGACATCGCCGTGGCCGCTGCGTGGCTCGGACTGTCCGGGACCGGTGCCGTGCCGGTCGGCGACGATTGTGCCGCGATTCCGGATGGCGACGGCTTTCTGCTGCTGGCGATTGAGGGTTTCATCAGCGCCTTCGTCGCGCATGACCCATGGTTCGCCGGCTGGTGCGGCGTCATGGTCAACGTCGCCGATGTCGCCGCGATGGGTGGCCGCCCGCTGGCAGTGGTGGACGCGGTATGGGCGCACGGAGCCGATGGCGCCGACGCGCTGCTGGCCGGGCTGCGCGCGGCCGCCGAGGCGTTCGGCGTGCCGATCGTTGGCGGCCACACCAACCTGGCGTCCGACAGCCCGCAATTGTCCGTCGCCATTCTCGGCCGTGCGCGCCGCCTGCTGACCTCGTTCGATGCGCGGCCGGGCGACCGGCTGGTGGCCGCGATCGACCTGCGTGGCCGCTACCGCGAGCCGTTCACCAACTGGGACGCGGCGACCGACGCGCCACCCGCCCGTCTGCGTGGCGACATCGAAATTCTGCCCGCCATCGCCGAGGTCGGCCTCGCCGCGGCGGCGAAGGACATCAGCCAGGGCGGCCTGATCGGCACCCTCTTGATGCTGACCGAATGTTCCGGCGTCGGCGCAGTGGTCGACGTGGCGGGCATTCCACACCCCGCCGGCGTGCCGATCGACCGCTGGCTGCAAACCTTCCCAAGTTTCGGCTACATGTTGGCCGTGCCGGCTTCGCGAGTGCCGGAGGTGTTGGCGCGTTTCGCCGCGCGCGGGATTGCCGCCGCCGACATCGGCGCCGTCACGGCGAACCGACGCATTGACATCGCCGATGGCGAGGCGCGTGACACGATCTGGGATTTTTCGCGCGAGGCGCTGATCGGCTGCGGCCCCGCATGAGCGACGTTTCCCGGCCATTGCGCATCGCGATTCTGGCGCATTCGACCAATCCGCGTGGCGGCGTGGTGCACGCGCTGGAACTGGGTGACGCACTGGCGCGCCTGGGTCACGACGTGGTGCTGCATGCGCCCGACGCCGCCGGCAACGGTTTCTTTCGCGCGGCGCATTGTGCAACGGCGTGCATTCCCGCCTCACCCGCCGGCACCGGCACGCTCAACCTGGTGCAGACGCGGGTGCGCGACTATTGCGCGTATTTTGCACCGTCGGCGCGGCGGGGCTTCGACATCTGGCACGCGCAGGACGGCATCTCCGGCAACGCCCTCGCCAATCTCGCCGGGCAGCGGCTCATCGCCGGCTTCGTGCGCACCGTCCACCACGTCGACAGCTTTGCCGATGCACAGCTTGCCGCCCTGCAACGCCGCGCGATCACGGCAGCCGGCGGTCTGCTGGCGGTCAGCCGGGTGTGGCAGGACTGGCTGCAACACAATCTCGGCCGCGACGCGGCGGTGATTGGCAATGGCGTCGACGTCGATCGCTATTCTCCGCGGCCGGGCGTCGGCGACGCCGAGCTGGGCGCGCGTCTGGGGCTGACGACGGGTTCGCCGATGTTTCTCGCCGTCGGCGGCGTGGAGGCGCGCAAGAACACGTTGCGCATCCTCGCAGCCTTCCGCGCGGTGTACGAGAACGGTTCGACGCTGGTTATCGCAGGCGGAGCCTCGCTGCTCGATCACGGCGCCTATCAGGCCCGTTTCGCTGCAGTGCTTGCGCAGACCAACTTGCCGTCAGAAGCCGTCGTGCTCGCCGGCCCGCTGCCGGACCGGCTGATGCCGGCG
>Ga0302324_100017725_pt1 | contig 14090 bp, 11 predicted proteins | sample Palsa_T0_1_FD_201949 | JGI IMG/M metagenome (GOLD analysis project Ga0302324, IMG submission 201949) | Peat permafrost microbial communities from Stordalen Mire near Abisko, Sweden - Palsa_T0_1 | ecosystem: Environmental > Terrestrial > Soil > Palsa > Peat permafrost | place: Sweden: Abisko... | reverse complement strand
ATTGTCGAAAGATGCTCCCGTCCCCGCCGACGCGCCGCCCATGTTTATAGCGGCAGCGACCGACGATACACTCGGCCTCGCGCCCCAAAGCGTTGCTCTTTATCAAAAGTGGACGGCCGCTCACAAAGATGCTGAATTGCACATGTACGAAAAGGGCGGCCACGGCTTCGGGATGCACAAGCAGAACCTTCCGACAGATCACTGGATCGACAGATTTACCGATTGGTTGCAATTGGAAGGTTTTCTGAACAACTAAGGAAATTCGTGCCCGGGCTTTCCTAAGTGTCATTCCCGCCGTCGCCAGACCGCTCGCGCACCCATGTACTCCGCGTCCCCCCCTTGCGAGCCGAGGCTGGCTTCCTGATCTCAGCTTATTGACACTTTGTGCGCCGTTTGCCTCCAACTTTATAAGGAAGGCGCCTTTCTAACCGGAACGGGTTACCACTGCGTGAACGAGCGGGTTCCGTCCCACTTTGGTCCAGTTTCATTCATCCAGCGCACATCGATGACCCGCTGGTGCGCGCCTGTGCGCGAAGGTGGCATGTGCGCCGCTCATCGGCCTATTTAGATTAATCCCTGGAGCCGGCGATCAGCCTACAGCCGACCTTGATTTTGCACGTTAGTCGGCCTTACGAAAGCTCTGGTTAATACGTCACGGAGAGTCGGTGGCCCGCAGTTCCTGTTGTTCTGGTCTGATGATTCGGAGCCTTGGAGTGAATTTCGCGCGCAAGTTGAAACACCTCTGTGTCTCACTGTCATTGGTTTCGGTTGCAAGCGTTCTTACGTCATGCGGCTCCACTTTCATTTACAAAGACCAGGGAATTATTCCGCAATCACTCTTTGGTATGACAGTTCTCGATTTTGAGAACGTAAGTGCTCCGCTTCAATACGGAACTACCAGGACCTGGGATTCTTTTCCCATGCTTGACTGGGCGGACATCAACTCCGCGCCTGGAGTTTACGACTTTCAACACCTGGACACCTTTCTCAAAACGAACCAGGAACGGAACGTCGAAGTGATTTATACCTTCGGAAGAACTCCTCTTTGGGCATCCTCTCAACCGGGGACGCCGACTCCCTACGGGCCCGGAGAGTGCGCCCCTCCAAGTGACCTGCAGAATTGGGACAACTATGTGACCGCAATTGCTGTCCATGCCGGCACGCGCATCCAGTATTGGGAACTGTGGAACGAGCCGCAAGATCCAGAATACTATTGTGGCGACATGCGAACCCTGCTAACGATGGCACAGCATGCTTACCGGATCATTAAATCCGTCAACCCAGCAGCACTCGTAATTACGCCCAGCGCTTCGGCCGCAGGGGGGCCGGCGTGGCTCGACACCTATCTTTCCCAGGGTGGCGGGAACTATGCCGACATCATGTCCTTTCACGGTTACTGCAATAGTGAAGCTGAATCGATAAACTCCGTAGTGTCTCAGTATCGGAACGTCATCTCGGCTCACGGCCAAAGCAATAAGCCTTTGTGGGACACCGAAGCCGACTGGGCAGGTGATCCGGATGATGTACTTACAGGAGACGCCAACCGGGCGGCTTTCATCGCCAAGTACTATCTGCTGCAGTGGTCAGGTGGGGTAAGCCGCTTCGTTTGGTACGCGTACGATGGCGGCACCTGGGGTGGGCTTTCCGGCGCAGATCCCGACGTCACAGCGTATAACACGGTTCAACAGTGGATGGAGGGGGCATCCATGCCCTCAGCGTGCATCCATGATCCAGGCAATACCTGGACCTGTCCTCTCACTCGGGCTGGTGGGTACCAGGCACTGGTGCTTTGGAACTCCAGCAGAACGCTGAGCTATAAGGTGCCTGCGCAGTATAGCGACTTTCGCGATCTGACCGGCAACGTGCGTTCCCTGTCTGGCGGACGCGTGCAGGTTGGGGAGAGTCCGGTCCTGATCGAGACAGGCAGGGCTTTCTAGCCCGCAAATTACCGTCTAAATGAATGAACCAAGATGTAGCGGGTCCACGGCTTGACCTGCTTTGCGGCCGATTTGGAGCAGCTTATCCATGTTTTCGACGCCATCCATTTTCTGAATACTCGCGGGAATCACATCGTTGAAGCCGGCGTTCTTGAGACCCTGTGCGCTGAGATCGGCATTGTAACGCGCATAGAGAAAATGTCGGCCCAGGTCGGTGGTAAGTGGAATGACAGGAGAAGTAATATCCGAATCGACCTCGCGGGGCACCAAGTCATGCATTTCGCGATCCAGCCGGGCGCCATAGGTGCAGCGTCCAATGGTCCTGCAGTTGATGTCCTGTTCAACCTGCATGGCATACATCAGGCCCCCGGCAAGCCCGGTAACCGTAGACACAATATTCTTGTTGGGCGAGCTGGCAGTCGCTCCCATCGACTCCGCAGCGCCCGTTCCCACTGAGACCAGAAGCAGGTTCTTTTCTCCAGTCTTCCAATTGAGCCGGTAAGCGGGATTGGTCGCCATACGATAGAGGAGGAACGCTGGATTGTTGTGGGGAGTAACGCCGCCATCTACAAAGACAAATGTCTTGTTCTTGTCGTGCGGATCCCATTGGAGAATCTCGGGTGGAAAATAGACAGGCGCAGCGGTGCTGGCGCGCACCAGCTGCCACAGTGGTATTTGCAGATTACAGTCCTGGCGGGTGGGATCGTTGTACCTGGCATCCGGGTTATTGCTGATCGGCCAGGGCGAATCGGTGGTGGCGTTTTTGGTCACCACCAGCAGAAGGCAGCGCAGAGTGTTCGAAACCAGAGTCGTATCGTGGCCTAAGACGCCCTGGAGCTTCTGCTTGAGTGGATCGGCCGAATAAAAATTCTTTAAGCGATGGACCAGAACTGCGGGCTCGAACATTTGTTTGCCGCAGGATTGATAGAAATCAACAATCTCCGCAACTTTCATCCCACGTGCAAGCAGAGCGGCAATGATCGAGCCGGTGCTGGTTCCTGCGATGTAATCAAAGTAATCGCATAGCCTCAAGCCGGTGCGTTCCAAAACCAGGCTTTCCAATGACTCAAGGATGCCGAGGGCTATCAGACCGCGAATGCCGCCTCCATCAAGAGCGAGCATGCGACGCGGCCGGTCTTCCCTGAATCGTTCAGGTAGTAACTGCCACCTCTCAGGGTGAATCAACATTCCAGAACCCTCCGGCAATAGCGCAAGATTCTCCTAAACCGGGTCACTCATGACTCGGCGTTCAGAGTGTAGAAACGGTCATCACTTCCAATTTTCTGTCGACTGCAAGTTTACGGAACTGATCGGTCCAATCGGTGGGACCCCGGCTTATTCCATTCCAAGCCACCATAGCCAGCGCGCGAAGGCCGGCGACCGATGCCAATCCCTCGGCCCTATCGAGGATTTCGCAGTTTGCCGCGGGATAGGCTTGCTCGCTGCTTTGCGGAAGGCTCAGTTCTATGATGTGTTGGCCGGGCAGCTGTTGCAGAATGGCATCAAAGCGACGGCCCCAGTCTTCCCCGCGGTCGGCGACCGAGGTGGCGCGGAATTTCTCCCTCGAAAATGGGAGCACCATGCGGCGGCCGAGATCGAGTTGCGCCGCAGCTTCAAGGGCAAGAATATCCGTGCCGCAGGCGCCCGAGCACACCACTACTTTGGCGGAGGTCGAAAGCATCATGTTGCGTATGCGCAACGCGACTAAGGCCTCGTTCCCGGCAGGAAATCCAGGCTGGTCCGCGCCCTCAGGATCGATTCGTCTGCCGGATACAGCGAGCACGGTTCCGGCTTTGTCGGACTTCATACCCTTGGGGAGGCCCACGGACACTGGCATTGCGCCTGACTCCGCAGGGGCAAGTCTCTTCCCGAAGGGCATAGCCACAAAGCACACTGCGGTCGGCATAGATCGGCATCCCCTCTTAAGTGTTGGCGTCCGTGAATCTGGCGGTGGGAACAATTCCAGTATCTTACGCGGTCCGGCGTAGTGAGCGTAAACTCGGGCTTTCCCTTAAGGAGATTCTTTCCTGCACACTATCTTCATCAGTTATCGTCGCGATGATTCAGAGGGCGAGGCCGGCCGCCTGGCCGATGACCTGGCACACAGGTTCCGCGAAGATTCTGTGTTTATGGATGTCACTGCAATTCAACCAGGCCGTGATTTTCGCAAGGCAATCGACGAGAGTATCCACAAATGCAGTGTGCTGCTGGCGATTCTTGGGCAGGGCTGGCTGGAGTCCAGGGACGGAGCAGGAATCAGACGTCTTGAGGATGACAATGACTTCGTGCGGCTGGAGATCGCGTCGGCCCTCCAACGGGACATCCCCGTCGTGCCGGTGCTGGTTCGAGGAGCCCGGATGCCAAGAGCAGAGCAGCTGCCGGGCGACCTGAAGGAGCTGGCCTTTCGAAATGCGGTGGAACTGACCCACGCCCGCTGGAAGTCTGACGTCGAGGTGCTGGCCCATGCGCTCAGGCCTTACCTGGAACCGTCCGAGGATACTCCCAGTGGGCTGCCCGTTGTCGACGCCAAGCCGGCTGTGACCGCAACCAGTATTGAAAGATCGGTGCTAGACCAGGTTAGCCGGGAACTTGCAGCGCATATCGGTCCGATCGCCGAAGTGGTCGTCAAGCGGGCGGCGAAGCGCTGCTCAACGGTCACCGATCTTTGTGAAATGGTTGCGCAGGAGATTGAAGACGCTCCGGCCCAGGCCAGGTTTCTGGCTTCCTGCATGCGCTCGCTGACCCCGCCGCGCGGTTGAAGCGCGAGCGAAGTCTTACTCCTGCTCAAGCATCGCCAGAGCCTTGGCGAGGCTCACCCGCATGCGATTGAACGAGGTAGTTACGCTGGCAATCTCGTCCCTTCCCGATACCATCAGTGGGGGCACGTCCTTCTCCCCCTTGCTGATGCGGTCGCCGCTGTCAGAGACAATCCTGAGCGGACGAATCACAAACCAGTAAACAGCTGCATCGAGGGCGAGAATGCAGGTCAGAAGGGTGAGTACGAGAATCACCATGAGATTAAGAAAGGCCTTTCGGGCGATCTGAACGGGCACAGACATGGGCACAGAAACGATCTGGGCACCCACTAGCTGGTTAAGCTTCCAGCCGAAACCATTGGCAGTCCCATAAGTGGCCAGCATGGCATGCGGCGCCTTCGCGGGAAGGCTGTGACATTCAAGGCAGGAAGCATCCGTTTTTATAGGCTGGGCCAGATAGAGGGACCGGCCGGTGGGTGTGTCGCGCTCCCCCACCACCTGAGGTTGCTCCGGATGATCCTGTAGGCCTTGAATTACGTCGGCCTCCCAATCGGTAGCACGATCTTCGGGATTAGTGGGGTTAAGAGTGGCTTCCTTATAGGCGAACTCCGGGTAACTCTTGCGCAGTCTGTTGAAGGTACTGGTGGCGGCGTAAAACGGGACGCTCTCGGCAAGGAACTTTACTCTGTGCCGCGGATTCTGCTGCACCAGCGGGGAGACATCGTCAGCCGTGTAATCGCGTACGGCTTTGGCACTCGCTACCATCAACTGGGCCTGGTCAAGGATCTCGCGGCGGGCATTGTTTATCAAAAAGCTGTAGGCAAACCAGGCGATCAGAAGACCGCCCGCCCCAAAAACAACGAGCAGGATGAGGTTGAACTTGGCCAGCAGTTTCATTCAGGTGATCTCCGGCTGCTCGACAGAGAGTATCACCGGGACTATGGAGGTGTGGATTGGTTTCCTACTCCATCCTTAGTGCGCGGATCGGATCGATGGAAGCTGCGCGGCAGGAAGGAACGACCGCAGCCAGAGCGGCTGCAGCCAAAAGCAGCACTACGCTGCCACCGATGGCGAGTGGGTCCAAAACAGGAGTCTGGTAAAGCAGGCTGCCTACCCAGCGCAACGCGACAAAAGCCATGGCCAGGCCGCTACCCGCGCCAAGAAGAACCGGATATGCAGCCTGGCGCAGCACCAGCCTCACCAGCGCGCTTTTGCCTGAGCCCAGGGCGATACGGATGCCGAACTCCTGCGAGCGAAGGGAGACTGAGTACGCGAGCACACCGTAGACGCCGAGCAGAGCCAACAGCAATGCCGCCGCACCAAAGCTGGTCAGCACAATGGCCTGAAAGCGGTCAGTAGCCACAGAATCGCTGACCTGATCGTCCATCGATTTGAAGGTTGGGATGGCGACCTGCGGGTCGATCTGCCAGATCGCACGCTGCATCTCGGGAATGAGCGCATCGCTGGGCCCCGAACTGCGCACCAGGAACGACAGACTGAACGGTGGGAAGGCCCAGTAAGGAAGATAGACCATGGCTGCATTGTCCTTGAGCCCATTGATGCGGGCATCTGCCACGATCCCAATCACCGTAACCTTATGCCCGTCGTCCGGAAGGGTATGCGTATCGTCGGGAACGATGTTGGTGATGGTGCGCCCGATGGGATTCTCACCGGGAAAGCCTTCTCGCGCGGTTCTCTGAGAGATGAGAGCCACGTAGGGATTGGCGCGATCGGCTGCGGTGAAGTTGCGGCCTGCAACGAGCGGAGTCTGCATGGTGGGCACATATTCGGGGTTGATCCAGCGGACGTTGATCGCCGGCTCCTTGGCGGTAGGTACGGGATGATCCGGACGGATAAGATTATCCACCCAGGTCTGGCCGGTGAGGGGCGCAACGCTTGTGAGAGCAACGGATTGCACACCGGGCAGTTGACGCAGAGCGGTGAGGGCGCGGTCGGTAAAATCCAGCCGGAGTGCACTCCCATTCGACCCGTCGGTGTCGTACTGTGGTTCGAACAAGTCAGTCTGCGCCAGGGTGATGTGGCTGGTATTGAAACCGCGGTTCTGACGCAACAGATGCGAAAAGCTGCGCAGCGCAAGAGAAGTCACGATGAGCAGGACGATGGTGCAAGCCAACTGCGCCGCCACCATCAGGTTGCGAGCGCGACTGCTTTGCCGGCTATTGGCTGCGCGCATGGAATTCGCCCGCAGGGCAGACTGGGGGTTGACGCGAAGCCCGCGCAATGCGGGCAAGATGCCGAACGTGACCGCGGCAACCATCGATATTCCCGCAGCAAACAGCAGCACTGGCGTGCTTAGGTGCACCTCGTCCAGGCGGGGAACGTTGGCCGGCACGAGCGAAAGCAACAGGCGCACGCCGGCGAAAGCGAGGACTGCTCCGGCCGCTCCTCCGGTCAAGGCCAGCACAAGGCTCTCAGTGAAACGCGAACTGACCAGTTGGATCCTGCTCGCGCCCAGTGCGGCACGCACTGCGATTTCCCGTTCCGCATTGACGGCGCGCGCCAGTTGCAGATTGGCAAGATTGACGCATGCAATCAACAGCACCGCGCCGACCGCGGCAAATAATAACCAGAGAGCGCCGCTGATCCCGGATGCAACATCCTCGGTCAGAGGCGTGAGAGCAATTCCAAGATGAAGGGGCAGATGCGCGGAGAGGGTGTATGCCTTCTGCAAGGCATCCAGTTCGGCGCTCGCTCGCGCCATCGTCACCCCCGGCTTGAGGCGAGCAATAACCTTGTAATTGAACCCGCCCATATCAGTTGTCAAGTCGCGTTCGCTGGGGACCGCCGGCTCAAAAAGGCGGGCGTCCCGTGCGGTTTCCTGAAATGCTGTTTTCGGCGCTAATGGGATCTGCGGAAACTGCATGCCCGGCGGTAACACCCCAATGACAGTGGCCCGCTGACCATCGATCCGCAGTGTTTGTCCAACTGCTTTGGGATCGCCGGCAAAGAACGTCTGCCAACTGTCGTAGCTCAGCACGACTACCTCAGCAGCGCCTTTCTGTGCATCGCTATCGAGAAATCCACGCCCCAGCAAGGGCTGCACGCCAAGTAGCCGAAACAGATTGGGTGAAGCTACCACTGCGCCAACGATATGGGGATGGTCGCCATTAGGAGAAACGCTGGCGCCCGATTGAGCAAAGATGGCAGCGTCTTCGATTGTCGTCGCGGTGTTCCTCAGGCGCAGAAAATGGCGGTAGTTGTCGGGGATTGCGATACGCTCGGCACCTGCCTCGTCAACCGCCTCGCGCAGAACCACCAGGCGATCGGGGTCGCGAAACGCAAATGGTTTGAGCAACACCGCATGAACGACACTGAAGACAGACGTAACCGCACCGATGCCGAGGGCTAACGTAAGCATTGCGGTGAGCGTGAACCCCGGAGACCTGCGCAACTGACGAAGAGCAAAGCGGACGTCGCGGGCAATCTGTTCCAGCCATGGAAGGCCGCGCTGGACGCGATAGGTTTCGCGAGTCTGGGTGACGCCGCCAAAAGCCCGGAGCGCCGCGGTGCGGGCCTGTTCGGCCGACATGCCGTTGCGTTGATTGTCTGCCATCGCGAGTTCGATGTGCGCGCGCAATTCTGCGTCGAGGTCGGCGTCGAGATTCCTGCTGCGGAATAGCGCCCTGCAACGGCTGAGGAGAACACGAAGCACGCCCATGGACAGCTCCTAACTGGACGGAGCGAGAAAACGCGCCATTGTGGCGGCGATGCGCTCCCAATTTTCGGTCTCATGCTCGATCTGTTTGCGGCCGGCACGACTGAGCGAGTAGAACTTGGCGCGGCGGTTGGTCTCCGAAGTTCCCCACTCGCTCTTGATCCAGCCGCGTTGCTCAAGTCGCAGAAGCGCAGGGTAAATGGTGCCCTGGTTCAGGCTTAGTGAGTTGCCACTGACTTGTTCGATTCGGCGCGCAATCCCGTAGCCGTGCAGCGGGCCCATGGATTCAAGGGTCTTCAGCACCATCAGGTCCAGGGTGCCCTGCAGTACATCGGATTTTTGTTCGCCCATTGCCTCTCCTGTTGAGACTCTTACTATGCTGAGCCTTTGATAGGCAGAATGTCAACAGGTATACGCGAGGAATGTAGATGCGTTCACGAGACAACCTCTGCCCGGACTAATCAATTTGCTGCAATCCACCAGACAGGTACCGCGTCGGTGTCATGCCGAGTTGATTGCGGAACATTGCTATGAACGCGCTGGGTGAATTGTAGCCGCACTCCAGAGCCACCGTGGTCACTGCTTCTCCTGCCGCAAGCCGCTGCATTGCGCTGATGAGGCGCAGCCTCTGCCGCCATTTGCTAAAGGACATTCCTGTCTCTTCGACGAACAGGCGCTGCATCGTTCGCTTGCTGGCGCCGGATTCACTGCATAAATCATGGAGGGGGCGTTGGTTACTGGGATCGGCGAACAGCTTTTCCACCAATTTTCGCGCGCGCGGATCGTGCGGATGCGGCAGTTGGACTGGAATTGACTCGACCACCTTCAACTGATCCACAATCAAGTCAATGATGTTTCGTTCCGCAGAGACCCTCCTTCGTAGTTTAGGGAAATTGCACGCGTGAACGATCAATTCCTTTAGCAGGGATGAGACATTAATGACCAGGCATCTGCGAGGCAGGGACTTACACAATTTCGGCAGGAAATAAAGCGTCCTCATCGAGACCCGTCCCGACATGGTGACGCCGTGGAATGTTTCAGCTGGGATCCACACCGCGCGCAATGGCGGAACGACCCAAATTCCCTGGTCTGTGTCGACAGCCATGGTGCCTTCCGCCGCATAGAGAAGTTGGTCCTCAGGATGGGAGTGTCGTTTGAGGACATGTCCGTGCTTGAAATCCCAGGAGCCGCTGGCGACTTCCGCCAGACGGCGGCCTGTTTGGTCAAAGAGGAAGAGATGGCGCGTTCGCGACATTGTTTGTCACGATAGCGAAAGTATGCAGTCGCGACAAGTGCTACTTCTGAGGTGGGATGGAGACGCCATGTTAACTGCGGGAAAGATGGTTGGATTTATTGCAACAAAAGACTACGACGCGGCCCGAGCCTTCTACGAAGGCAAACTCGGGTTCGAATTTCTAAGCCTGGATCAGTTCGCGCTGGTGGTGCGCGCAGGTGACCACAAGATTCGGATCGCGAAAGTTCCGGACTTTGCGCCATTTCACGGAACCGTGCTGGGTTGGGAGGTGGGCGATATTGAGGCCGTGGTTACCTGGCTCAGCGATCGAGGAGTGTCGACCGAGAAGTACCCCTTCGTAGCTGACAAAGAACTTGGGATCTGGACCGCACCTTCCGGAGACAGGGTGGCGTGGTTCAAGGATCCGGACGGTAATGTTCTTTCCGTCAGCTATCATCCCTGAACTCCAAGAGAGAGCGTCCGGCTCTTTCCCGGAATATTCGCCAACAACCATCCGTAACTGGTTCGGTACCATCGGCCGTCACTCGTCATTTGTCCAGGCCTGAACTGTGATACCTAGAGGTAAAGGGGTATTGGTTGACGATGAGTAAATGGCGACGATTAAACAACCTGTTCCGGCGGAAACGCCTGGCCGCCGATATTGAGGCCGAGTTGCAGGCCCATCTAGCGATGGCAGCGGAAGATAAGGTTGGCGCTGGAATGAACGAGTCGGATGCGCGGCGGGTGGCGCTGATGCGGTTCGGCAATCCGGTGGCGATACAGGAGCGGACAGCCAGGGCGGATGCGGTGCTGGCGCTTGAGGAGATCTGGAGGGACCTGCGTCAGGCGGTTCGGCAATTGAAACGTTCACCAGCCTTCACGGCGACGGCACTGATGACGCTGGCGCTGGGCATCGGAGGGACCACGGCGATCTTCACCCTGGTGCAGCAGGTGATGCTGCGGTCGCTGCCGGTTACGCGGCCCGACCAACTGTGGCGCATCGGAGACTCTGACAGCTGCTGCTACTCGGACCGCTACACGCAAGGAGACTGGAATTTCTTTTCGTGGGAGGCCTACCAGTTCTTTCGCGCCAATACACCGGCGTTCCAGGACCTGGCGGCTTTCCAGATCGGTGAGGGGAATGCTGAGTTGGGCGTGCGGCGCGCCGGTTCGGCGGCCGCAGCCCAGACCGGCAACGGCGAATACGTCTCTGGCAATTTCTTCCGGACCTTCGGCGTATCCGCCTGGCGTGGGCGTTTGTTCACCGATGCCGACGACCAGGAAGGCGCGCCGCCGGTCGCCGTAATGAGCTTCCGCACCTGGCAGGATGACTACGGATCCGATCCATCGGTAGTGGGAGCGGCATACCAGATCAACGGCCATCCATTCACGGTAATCGGTATCGCCCCGCCGGGTTTCTTCGGGGCAAAAATCGAAGTCGGGGGCATGCCTGACTTCTGGCTGCCGCTCACCGCCGAACCGGTCATCGCCGGCGAAACGACAAGGCTCAAAGATCCCCGCGTTGGCTGGCTTGATCTGATCGGCCGGGTTCGCCCGGACACGAATTCAAAAACGCTGGAAGTCCAACTCCAAGGAGAACTGCACCAATGGCTAGCTAGCCACAGAGCGGACATGTCTCCGCAGGAAAAGCCACTCTGGGAAAAGCAGACTCTGCGTCTGACGCCTGGCGGCGCAGGCGTTTCGCCGATGCGCGAGAATTACAAGGATAGCTTGCGGCTCCTGCTGGTGGGCTCGCTGTGCGTGCTGTTAATGGCCTGCGCCAACATCGCCAATCTGTTACTGGCGCGTGGACTGAAAGACCGGCCTCAGACGGCGGTCCGCGCAGCTCTCGGCGCATCGCGCGCACGACTGGTGCGCAAGGCACTGGCTGAGAGCATCACCCTGAGCGTGTTCGGCGCGGTCGCCGGCATCGCCGTCGCCTATGTGGGCGCTCGCCTCATCCTCTCTCTTGCATTCGGCGGCATAGACCCCAAGATCCCGGTGGGCGCTGCGCCCTCGATTCCGGTGCTTCTCTTCGCGTTGGGAATTTCTTTGGTGACCGGAGTTGTTTTCGGCATTGCACCGGCGTGGATGACCTCGCACGCTGACCCGATCGAAGCTTTGCGCGGAGCGAATCGGTCCGTGGGTGGCAATCGCGGGGTGTTTGGAACGGCAGGCGCGCAGAAGATGCTGGTGATCGTGCAGGTCGCCGTGTCACTCGTATTGCTAAGCGCGGCGGCAATGCTGGGCCAGAGCCTACGCAATCTGGAGCACCAGAACTTCGGGTTCGATTCCCGCGGCCGGTACTTGGTTTCGATTGACCCGAAGCTTTCCAACTATAAGCAGGAAGAATTAAGCCCTCTCTTTCAGGAAATCGAGGAGCATCTGCGCACCATTCCCGGAGTGCGTATGGTCAGTGGAGCCCTCCATGCTCCGATGACAGGCTCCTGGGCTCATGACATCCGGATAGAGGGCAAACCCGAGCCTAGCCTCAAGGATGAGTTCTCATCGGGATGGACTCGCGTAACACCAGGATTTTTTGAGAGCTTCGGGGACAGGATCGTGATGGGACGATCCATTACCGACGAGGACAACGCCGGTACGCGGCCTGTGGCAGTGATCAACGAGGCGTTTGCGAAGAGGTTCTTCGGCAAGGAAAACCCCATCGGGCAGCACTTCGGCCCGGCTCCGGGCAAAAACGCGGGAATGTACGAGATAGTCGGCGTCGCCTCCGACATTCGCTACGATTCGTCGGGCGCGGGTGAGCCGGTGTCGCCCATCTATTTTCTCCCGGAGGCGCAGACCACCTACTTCGATCAAGCAGACCTGGAGAGTCGTGAGATCTGGTCGCATTACCTCTACAACATCGTTATTTGGGCGCCAACAAGCCCTCCAGACATGGAAGCGCAGGTGAGAAGGGCGTTGGCAGATGTCGATCAGAATCTGGCGATCTACGACATCCAGCCATATGCAGAAATCATTCAGGCAGGATTCGCGGAACCGAACATGATCGCCAGCCTGACCTGGCTCTTTGGAGCCGTCGGGCTGGTGCTGGCCGGCGTGGGCCTCTACGGCGTGACGGCCTATGGCGTGGAGCGGCGCACGGGCGAGATCGGCGTGCGCATGGCGCTAGGCGCGGACCGTGGGAGCGTGGTGCGGATGGTGCTGCGGTCTGCATTCTGGCAAGTCGGCATCGGGGTAGCGGTAGGAATTCCGGCGGCAATTGCGGCGGGTTGGGCAATCGCAAGTCAGCTATTTGGAGTTCAGCCGTGGAGTCCGCTGATGCTGGGGCTGGCAACCATGCTGTTGGTATTAACGGCGCTCGCCGCGGCAGCGATACCCGCCCACCGCGCGGCAGGGGCCGATCCGATGCAAGCGCTGCGTAGCGAGTAGCTTTTGGGCTCTACAGGTTGCGGCCCTCAGCGGCTAAAGCCGGACCTACTTTTCACTTAATTACGTACGGCCTAAAGGCCGTACCCTTCAAAGACTTGAGTTTTTCCGCAGCCTGTCTCCCCCCGCCAATCGAAGGGAAATCAGACTACTCTTCCACCTGAAACCACACATCCCAATCGCAGCTTCCCAGGTAAGCCATACACTCTCCTTGTCATCCACCGGAGCTCCGGAGGAGCGTAGTGGAGCGATCTGCAGTGGGGCCCCCACCGCAACCGATCATCACGGAGGTTACAGCCCTCCGCCTGTCATATCTAGAACGACTTGCCGGTAACAAGTTAATGGTGGAATGGTTTATGACCCTGAGTAGTCGTCAACGAGAAGGAAAACGGGAAGAGGCAGCGCTTCCATTGAAGACCGGTTGCTGCGGGCCCACTGCAGATCCCTCCACTACGCTCCTCCGGAGCTCCGGTCGGGATGACAAGGAGAGTGTAGTGGCTTACCGGGGAAGCAGCGATTGGGATGTGTGGATCTCAGGTGGGGGAGTAGCCTGATTTCCCTTCGATTGGTGGCAGGGAGACAGGCTGCCGAAAAAGTCGCTGTCGCCAGTAAACCGCGGCCCTCAGCGGCTAAAGCCGGACCTACTTTTCGATTAATTACGTACGGCCTAAAGGCCGTACCCTTCGAAGACTTGAGTTTTTCCGCAGCCTGTCTCCCCCCGCCAATCGAAGGTCGATCAGACGACTCTCCCACCCGAAATCCACACATCCCAATCGCTGCTTCCCAGGTAAGCCACTACACTCTCCTTGTCATCCCGACCGGAGCTCCGGACCCGGATTTCCTACTTCGCGCTGCCGGCGACGACCACGTCTGCGGCTCTCCTTAAAGAGAGCCGGATGCAGATAATCAAAGCTACGCTCCTCCGGAGCTCCGGTCGGGATGACAAGGAGAGGGTAGCGACTTACCGGGGAAGCTGCTATTGGGATGTTTGGACTTCATGGAGAGAAGTCTAATTTCTCGGCGATTGGTGGCAGGGGATAGAGCTCAAAGCTCCTTCGAATAGTGGCTAACCTGGGAAGCAGCGATTGGGATGTGTG
>Ga0302324_100017723_pt1 | contig 14091 bp, 10 predicted proteins | sample Palsa_T0_1_FD_201949 | JGI IMG/M metagenome (GOLD analysis project Ga0302324, IMG submission 201949) | Peat permafrost microbial communities from Stordalen Mire near Abisko, Sweden - Palsa_T0_1 | ecosystem: Environmental > Terrestrial > Soil > Palsa > Peat permafrost | place: Sweden: Abisko... | reverse complement strand
AGCGGAACCGGTCAATCCGGGCGACAAAATATTTTGTGAAGCCACGGAGGTGCAGGACAACGTCTGGGAGATCCTTGCTGTCGACCAAACCGCGGGGGGCTGGTCGGAGACCAGGCTGGTGCAACCGACGACGGGGTTGGGCGCGACCCCGTACAACTTGGCGCTGTTGGGACTCTACGAGGTCCCACCGGAAGAGTCGTGTGACGTCGAGATGCCGCCGCAAGGCTACGACTTCGTGGGGAGCGGGCAGCTGTTGCAGGCGGGGCCGGAGTGGAATTCGCGTTTTAGCGTTCTGAACGACGTGAGCGTTTCGACCTTTGGAGAGGTGGGAATGTTTGATGAATTGATGGGGGTGAACGAAGGGTGCGACTTCAGCACGTCGTATATCCCGAGCGAGTCCCTGACGATGTTTCAGTGGTACGAGGTTCCGGGCATCTCGGGGGGGGTGGGGGGGGAGGAGGTGCTGGGCCGTCCTCGTGCCGACGTTCCGATTTTCGTCAGGCCGCCGTCCTTATCGCTTCGGTAGCGTGACCCGGGAGGGCGTCGAGGCACCCTCCCGGGCTGAAGCCTGTCAGAGCGTTTCGAGGAGCACCGCGGCGAGGTCCGCGCCAACGGGCCGTGAGGTGTACAATTCGCCGCACTCGTCGAAGACGAAGAATCCGAGAGGGTAGACGTCGACGCGGCGCCCGTGGATGGTTCCGGTGAAGGCGGCGCTGTGGGTCAGCGCGACAACCTGCTTGCGGGTCAAGTCTTCGATGAGCTCTTCGTAGGTGAGTCGGTTCATGGTCGTTCTCCGCTGGTGGGTCGAGCCGTGTGTCTCTCGGCTCGTTCGCCCAAAGCGGGGCACCAGGCGCTCCTCGAGATGCGGACCTGCATTCACGGAGGGGTCCCTTGAGGGAAACCGTGAAAGCAGAAGGGACGCACCCCGACGGGGCCGGAAGGTCTCGAGGCGCGCCGAGTGGGTGTCCCCGCGCGAACGAGCCGAGAGACCAAGCGCAAGACGACCTCGGGCGAGATGTCCAGACCCGCGCCCTTCGCGAGCGGACGACATGGGCATCTCAAAGCCGGTGCGGTGGGTGCAGCCGACTCAGATCGCGGGAAGGCCCGCCGGCGGCGAACGTTGGTCGAGCCCTCAGGGCGAGCAGCAGACCAACGGCCAACGTTGCATTTTGATACGCTCCCAGATGTGTCCGACAAACACGTCTACCTGATCACGGGTCGGGTACATCCTGAGCGTTACGGACTGACGATCCCCGAGCAAGTGGTCGAGTTCGTGATGGGGGAGATGCGGGGTGTGATGTCCATTACGGTGTCGATGTCGCAGATCGCGGTGCGCGTCGTTGCCGATCGCGCCTTTGACGCCCCAACCCTCCGCAACTCCAGCCAGGCGCTGGTCGGGGCCATGGTCGATGCCGCCGGATGGACGATGGGCTGCGCATTCTCCGTGGAATTGAACATGGTCACCTCCGACCACGAAACCGTGGCCTTTGGCGTGAGCCTTCCCGCCATTGCCATCTCTGCCGACCAGCAGGGCGAGTTCAGAACATTCCTCGCCCTGGTATGTGCCCCAGATCCCAAGATGACCATGCCTCTGCGGCGCGCCCTGGCTGATCTTCGGCAGGCCATCCTCGACGTGTTCAACGCACCGTTTCACTGCTTTCGAGCCGTCGAAGGTCTCAGCTACGCCTTCGATCGCAACCCTCGCCGCGGAATGCCCAAGCTCTGTTTCGCACTACACATCGACGAGGACTGGGTGAGACGGAAGCTAGAAATTCCTGCGGGCGAGATCCGGCATGGCGGCCTTCGAGATGTGCCCGGGCCGGAGAGAGATGCTGCAGTGCTCGGCGCGCGTGAGGTTGTAAAGCGGTTTGTTGCGCTTCGTTCGCGGGGGCTTCACGTACTGCCCGCGGAGGAGTTCGTGGTGTTCGGGACCGAAGTGCCCCCCCCCGACGGCGGCACCGAGGCGGGGTGAGGCACCGGGCCGCCGGCCATCGCCTTCGCGCGATGGCACCGGCGAGCCCCGCGAAGGCCCGCCGGCGGCGCAGGTTGTCAAACGAGGGCGCCTGCGGCGCGCTCGAGCTCGAGCCGCATCTCGGCGTCCTCGGTGTGTCTCGCGATCCAGGAGATGGCGTTGGAAGCCCGCCATGCTGTCTGCCCTTCCGGCAGGTTGATGACGTCCGCGGAGTCGAAGGCGTCGACGACGGACTTCTGGACGTGCTTGGGGAAGGTCTTGGTGGCACCCGCAAGCTGCTTCGGGCTCATCGAGCGCTCGTGGGAGGCCCGGATGGTATCCATGAGGCGATCCCGGCTGGTCGGGGAGAACGCGCTGCGGACGACATCGCGCAGGGCCGAAACGCTCGCGGCGGTGTCGAGGCGATGGGTGCGGTCCGAGTATTCGATGGTGTCGCTGAGCCGGCCCCCGAGGTGGACCTGCTTCAGGAGGTTCTCGGTCGTGGCGCCGTTTAGACATTGGACTCTGAGAAGGTAGGTCCGGAAGGAATGTACGCCATTGCCGTAGTCGGAGTTACTCCACTCGGCGCCGGCGACCACGAACTCGCCGGGGAGAGGCTCGAGGATCTGTGGAAGGATGACCTTGATGGCGACGCGTGTCTCGGTGGCGACGCCGTCGATGGGGACGGCGCCGGCCTTGAGCGCTTCGTTCGCGAGTGCGTCGACCAGGGGACGCGAGTCGAGGCGGCGGTATCGGTCGCTCAGCCAGCCTCGCAGTTGGCCGTTGACGCTGCGGGCGAGGATTCGGGCGTCGCCGGCGTTGCCGTGGTGCCGTCCGAGAATGTCGGCGGCGAGATCGTGCTGCCATGGGGCCGCTTTCGGGGCGGCGAGCTCGCGAAGGTAGGCGGCCGGAATACCGGCGCGGGCGGCCACCTGGCCGAGGGCGAAGTCGGTCGAGTGGTACCAGTCGGCGCCGACTCGGACGCGGATGCCGCCGGTGGGGGCGACTTCGAAGGCTGCGGCGCGTACGCGCAGGATCTGGTCGCGGGGTGGGTCTTGCTGAATGATGGCGATGACCTCTGCGGCACGACGCGCTCCGTCGTCGATCCTTCGCTGGAGGATGGCTCTGTAGGCATCGGCACTGTCGTTGACTGCTGTCGTCGTGGTCGGCCTGGGCGGCGTCGTGAGCGTCTCGTGGGTCGTCTCGTCGAACATGGGGCTTCTCCTTGTGCGGGCCGGTTCGTCCCGGCTCGTTCGCGCCCCCGAAGGGGCGGGCCACGCGGAGCTCCTCGGGATGCGCCGGCTGCATTCCCGGAGGGTTCCCTTCGGGAGACCGGGAAAGCAGAAGCCGGCCACCCCCGCAGAGAAGGGATGAGGTGGTCCCCGAGAAGTCTGGATCGAAGAAGCTTCAAGCCCGCCGAAGAAGGGGACACGGAAGAGAGGAGCGACCGCTGCTTCACCCGAGGCACCGTGCGCTCCGGACGTCCCTGCTCGCTCTGACGGCGCGAATGGGACCAAGGCCAAGGAGACAGCGGTGGCCTCCGCAAAGGCTGGATCGAAGGACCCTCAGGCCCGCCCGAAGAAAGGGACGAGGAAGAGAGAAGCGGCCGCTGCTCCGCCCGAAGCGCTATGCGCTCCGGACACCCCCACGCGCTCTGGTGGCGCAAACGAGACGGGGCCCAAGGAGACAGCGGCCATGCGAAGTGTAGGACTGGACCTGGGTACGAGGAAGATTGCGCTGTGCGAGGTAGAAGGGGGCAAGGTGATTCGGCGCGCCACGGTCGAGAGCGTGAAGGAGCTCGAGCCGCTGCTGGGACCGGGCAGCGGCCCGGCGCGAGTTGCCTTCGAGGCGAGCCGGTCGGCGTGGGCGGTTCACGCGGAGCTTTGCGGGTGGGGACATGACGTAAAGATGATCGACACGACACGCGTAAAGCAGATCGGCATCGGGCAGCACGGCAAGAAGAACGACGCGATCGACGCGGAGTGCATCGCGATGGCGGTGGAGAAGGGACAGGTCCCCGAAGCGCACGTGTTGTCGGTAAGGCGGCAGCGACTGCGACATTTGATGATGAGCCGGCGTGCACTGGTGGAAACGCGCACGACGATGGTGACAACGATACGCGGAATTGCCACGAGCGAAGGCGTTCGTCTTGCGCGTTGTGAGCCTGAGAACTTTGTAGCGATGCTCAAGCGCCAGGAACTTCCCGCGACGCTGACCGCGATGGTGATGCCGCTGGCAGAGGTGGTGGCTACAGTCGAGAGGCAGCTCTGCGAGCTCGATGCTCGCGTCTACGAGGCGTGTGCTGACGAGAGAGCCGCGCAGTGCATGATGACCGTGCCTGGCGTCGGGGCCGTCGTCGCGGGGATGTTCCTGTCGGTGATCGACGACGCGAAGCGGTTTCGCAGCGCGCGTCAGGTCACCAGCTACCTTGGGCTGGTGCCGCGCGAGAACAGCTCGGGCACCACCGGGCAGCGACTCGGATCCATCACCAAGCAGGGCAACCGGTATTTACGCGCGCTGCTCATCCAAGCGGCCTGGCACATGGTTCGTCAGAAGAATACTGACAACCCGCTGGCGTTCTGGGGTCTGAGCGTCGCGGCGCGACGTGGCCGAAAGATCGCGGTTGTGGCCGTAGCTCGACGCCTTGCCGCCATACTCTGGGCGCTGTGGCGCCGGGGCGTCGCGTACGATCCAGCGCATATAGCGCAGCTCTGCGCTGCGGGCTTGGATCTGAGCGCCGAGGTTCAGGCAAGCCAGGCGGAAGGTTTTCGCCGAGTGGAAGCCAAAGTCAAACTGGGCACCTCCGTGCTCAAGAGACGTACCAAGAACGCCGACGCGATCCGGAGCACGACCATGTCCACCGCGTAGGCCCAACCGCGCCGATCGCTGAGGCGATCGCCGGGAACAAAGACGTCGTTCGAGCGTCTCCGAACGCGAGAAAAAGAGAGCGACAAAGATCGCCCAAGGATAAGCGCGCTCCGGCCCCTGGTAGTCCTGCCTGTCCGGGTCACGACCGGCGGGCAGGGTCGAATCGCCGAAGAAATTGCGCATCCGAGGCCACCTTGAATCCCCTCCTGCCCGCAGACCGAAGTACCCGATTCGGGCGGTCTGATGAGAGCGAAGACTGGACGGAAGTCAGCTCGAAGCCTCTCGCGTCAAGAGCCGCACGCTTCAATACGCTCGCAGGCCAGGGGAAGTCACCCCCTGCGTCGCGGGCAACCCTCGCGTGAAAACCATCGAAGGGGAAAACGCCGTGAATGCACCCGCCTCCAGAAAGTCGCCCGCGGCCAAAGAAACCACTCGCACGCACTCGACATCGGGACCACCTCAGACTGGGCCGGAAGGTCTCGAGGCGCGCCGAGTGGTGTTCCCGCGCGAACGAGCCGAGAGACAGGCGCAAGACGCCCTCGGCGGAGAATGTCCAGGACCCACGCCCATCGTGAGCGGACGACTGGCAGGAACCTGTGGCGTAGTCCTCTCGCGTCCGCTTTGCGACGCCGGGGACCTCAGGGAAGGAGTTACCGAGCTGGCGGAAGGCGGAAGTCTGCACAACGTGGGCGCGATTCTCGGCGCCTTGGGCCAGTACGAAGCGGCGCGCGAGGCTGAGCGCGAGGCGGTGGGCATGTACCGCACGGTGGCCAAGGCCCCGAGCGGCTCAGGGGAACAGGACGCGCGAGGCTTGGGCGAGGTCGATACCTTCCGTCTCGACGCGGCGCTTGGCGGCATCGTTCATCGGGACCAGAGCGATGCGGTACAGCTCTCCCTCGGGTCGCGCGTCGTCCACCGCAGCTTGAACCGCCTCTCCATCCCTGACCCAGATGCGGGTTAGCTTTCCGTTGCCGACGACTACCAGAGCGCGAAATGGAGACGAGAAGGTCGACTGCGTTCCGTCAACACGGCCTTTCGCATCACGTACACCTCGGGTCGGGATCCGGGGCCACTCGCCGGCTTACTGGCCTGCTTCGTCTGCTTCGGTGCTGGCGCCTTCGCCTTCGAGGGCGCGGCCGTCGTCGTCGGCCTGGGCGTCGCTTCCCCCTTCGACTTCGCCGCGTCCTTCGCGTTCGGCGCGCGCGCGCTGGCCGTCTGGCGCGCGAAGGGCGCCCCGCTCGAAGGGCTTGACGTCGCGCTCCGGCACTTTGACTACGACTGGCGTCGCCCGACGGACCTCGAGCCCGTGCTCCGAGAGGCACGCGCGGCCGGGGCGCTCGTCGCAGGCTCGTCCGAGGGGGGCTCTTCGAGTACGGCAACCTCGCGGCCCTTGGCGGCGGAGCGCCTCCAGACTTCGTGATGGTTGGCTCGGTCACGCGGGCCGACGAGCCGATGCAGAAGCTTCGTTTGACGAAGCCCCCTGACCGTCCGGCCCCGCGGGGTGGCGCCCTTCCGCGAACTCGCGGCTCACGCCGGTTTCGGCGTCGAGAGCGCAGTCGAGCGCCCGTTCAGCGACCAGGTGGTTCCTGACCCGGGTGTAGAACCCCTGAGCGGCTCCGGCTACCTGCTGCCGTTTCCCGAGGAGGTGCAGGCGAGGGAGTCGAACCGCTCCCGCGCGAGCGCATACGTCGCACTGCGGGGGCGCACGTCCTTCCATCGCTCGAGCACTGTGCGATACGAGTTGCAGGCGCCCATGCGATCGCCTCGTGCTTCACGCAGCTCCCCGAGCTCGACGTGGGCTCGCAGGTACTCGACGGGCGCCTCGAAGAACCAGCAGGACCGCGAAGCGCGCTCAAGCCACGGCGCGGCCTCGTCGCGGCGGCCGGCCAGTGCGAGCGTGTGGCCGACGGCCTGGGCGGGGATCGTCACCAGGTAGGGCTCGTACAGCGTTCCCCGGGGCAGTGGGGAATAGCGCGGCAGCGCGGCCAGGGCGGCGCGCGCTTCGTCGGCCGTCTGCACGCCGCGTGCGTAAGCGGTGGCCCACGCCATGTTGGCCACGCCAGGCGGCAGAATGCGGCGCACCTCCATCGCCGCCGCCTCCCGCGAAGCGGCCGCGGCGCGCGGAGCCGTTCGCTTGCTACGCGCGAGCACGGCGTCGACCAGAGGTCTCGCCAGGAACGGTTCGTCGCGCATCCACGCCTGCGAGCGCTCGGCGTAGCTCTCGGCGACAGCGTGGGCTGCGGCGTCGTCCCCCGTCTCCTCGTAGATACGAAGCAGCGTGGCCACCGCGAGCGCGTGCGCCTGCTCGCTCGACGACGTGTCGGTCTGGCTCTCGAGGGACCGCGCCGCCGACTCCGCGCCGGTCAGGTCGCCGGAGAGCATGGACAGGAAGAGCGCTTCCTCCGCCTCGCCTCGCGCTCGTGGCAACGCGCGGGAGAGGAATGTGGACTTGTGGAGCGCCTCATGGACCGTCTCGAGCGGAGCACCCGAGCCTCCGAGCGCGACCGCCAGGCGATAGAATGCGACATCTGACTCCGGCTCGACGACGATCATCCGCCGGGCGTCAGCCTCGAAGACCGAGCAATCGCCCGTGACCTCCAGCGCCACCGCCCGCTGCCGCAGGCAGCTCGTGGCGACTGGCGACAGGTCGATGCAGCGCGCGATCGTCCGCAGCGAGCCTTCGTAATCCTCGTGGTCAGCCTCGTCCTCGGCCTCGAGCCATAGCGGCAGCACCGACTCAGGGTCCGCGATGCGCGCGCGCGCGAGCAGTCCGTCGAGGGGCAGTCCCGGCACGTAGTCGCGGCGGAGCAGTGCGTAGACCAGTGGGATCTCCGCGTCGTCGGGGAATTTCGCGAGCGCGTCCTGACCTGCGCGGTCCAGCGCTGCCGCATCCGGCGGCTCGGCCAGCACCGTCGCCTCGGCCATCGCGAGCAGCGCCTCGTCGTGCGGCGTCAGCCGGCCACGCATCGCGGAGGCACGCGACAGGTGAGCGCGTCGGGCCTCCCAGTCGAGCAGATCCGTGAAGATGGCCAGCCGAAGGTGCGCCTCCGCGCGCGTGGGGTCGCGTGCCACGACCTCGATGAACGCATTGGCAGCCGAGGGAAGCGACCCTCGCCGGAGCCGGTCCAGGCCGAGCGCGTACTCGTCGGCCGCGCGGGTGTCAGGGCTCGAGGAACCGCGGTTCGGTCCAGGCGCCATGCGAGCCATGTGACGGACACCCCAGACCGCCAAGGCGACTAGTCCAGCCACAAGCGCCGCGGCGAGCGCGCCGCGCACGGGCGCCCCGTTCGGTGCGAGCCGATCCAGCTCCGGGAGCAGCGCCCCGGCGTTCGCGTGGCGGTTCGCGCGGTCGTCGGCGAGACACCGGCGCACGATCCGATCGAGCGCCACGCGGTGCGTGGAGCGGCGCATCATCTCGCGCAAGATCACGCCGAGCGCGTACACGTCGGCGCGCACGTCGATCGGCTCGCCGCGCGCCTGCTCGGGCGCCATGTAGCCACGCGTGCCCACGGCCCGCGCGGTTTCCTCCGGGATCGGCTCCTCGGAGCTCGACTTGGGCGCGTCCGGCTCACCCGTCTCCTGGGCGTCCGTCGCGCTGCGCGCGAGGCCGAAGTCGAGCACCTTCACGGAGCCGTTGGGCGTCACCATCAGGTTCTCGGGCTTGAGATCCCGGTGGACGATTCCACGCTCGTGCGCGTCCACGAGCGCACGCACCATGCTGCGGGCGAGCGCGAGCGCCCGCGACTCAGACAGCTCGCCCCGGCGCAGCAGCGCGCGCAGCGACTCGCCGGCGACGTGCTCCATCGCGATAAAGATGCGCCCCTCCCACTCTCCCACGTCGTAGACGACGACGATCTGCGGCGACGCGACCGCCGCAACCGTCCGTGCCTCGCGCAGGAAGTGGGCGCGCGCCTCGGGCCCCTGGAGTCGTGGGCGGAGCACCTTGAGCGCTACAGTGCGCCCGAGCATCTCATCGGTAGCGAGGTACACAGTGCTCGTCGCGCCCGAGCCGAGCAGCTCGCCGACGACGTAGCGGCCTGTGCGCGTTCCGGGCAAGAGCCGCGCCGGCGCGGCGGCCGGGGCGCGCGCCACGCGACGCATCCAGCCTGGCACCGCGGACGACGGCGAGTCCGAATCGCGCTGCGAGTCCTCCCCCATCGAAGCGTCACGTTACCAGCGCCCCTTCACACGGGGCGAGCGTTCGCGTCCATCCACAGGAGGAGGTAGGGCCGTGCGTGAAAAGGGCAGGATCGCTTGGGAGCTGGTCGGGCTACTCGTCCCGAGGGACCAGGCCGCGCTCCTCGGCGAGCGCCTTGAGCCGTCCCTTCACAAGCTGGAAACGCTTTCGCAGACGCGCCGCCTCGCGCCTCACGTCGTTTGCCGCTGGCGCGACCTCGTCGCCCAGGAAGACGAGGGCGACCTCGTCCCACTCCATCTCGCGGTCCACGCGCAGCACGAGCAGAGTCCGGTCGTCTTCGGGCAGCTCGTCGCGCAACCGGGCGAACGCGTCGACCGTTGCTTTGCGGAAGAGCGAAATGGTGTCCGTCCGCACGTGCGCGACGAGGGCCGGCAAGCCCGAGGCCTCCGAGAGCGGCACGCGGGCTCCGCGAGTTCCCCCCGACCGCCGCACGTCGCGCGAGGCGCGACGCGCGAGCATATATACCCAGGTGCGCATCGAGCAGCGGAAGGCGAACTTCCCCATCGTCACGAAGAGTCGCTCGGCGAAGAGGGAGAACGCCTCGTCCGCCCCGTCCTCGTCGCGATGCAGCGAGAGCAGCAGGCCGTAGACCTCGGGCCCGTAGGCGCGGAGAGCGTCCTCCGTCGCGCGACGCAGGTCGCCCGCCAGCCCGGCCGCGGAGGTCGAATTTTTCACCGTGAGGCCCATGGTCGGGTGGCCAGGGTACCGCGCAGTTCGAGCATGCAGCAACAGTAGCGCCACAAGAACACAATGGAGGTCTCTGACATGACACGCACAATTCCGACGCTCGTTTTCGCCGCCGTAGTGGGAGTCCTATTCTTCGGCCTCACATTCTCCAAAAATGAGATGGGCATCGCGCCTGCCCAAGCGGATGCTGTGTGCGGACCGTATGCGTATTCTTGCGGAACGTCGCCCAGTAACGCCATTTGCTGCAATGATAGCCAGTCCTGCTGCACATACAGTGGCGGCGGCCTGTACTGTGGAAACCCTGGCTGTAACGGGGGCTGATTTCCAAGCTTGAAGCGAGCAGCTAACACTGCTGCCACCCCCACCCCGCACGAGGTGCTCGCCATCCCTGCTCCGCCGGGGAGGGCGTGAGCCGGGCGTCCCGCGCAGGGGGTGCGCCCGCCCGGGGTGCGGGCCGGCGTCTTGGGCCATGAGCTCCCCCAGCTGCGAAAGTCGCTATAGCGCGTGCTCGATGCCGAAATGCCGGCATGGGTGCGTGCTCCAGCCGCCCCGTCGATTCCGTGGCCGCGCGGCAGGCACCCCACAAACAGAGGTCATTTCGAACGTTTACGTTTCTTGCTGCAACTTTTCGCAGCTGGGAAGCCGGGCCCCACTCGTGCCTGGCGGGGCCTTGACGAGCCCGTCAGTCGGCGTGCTCTACTGGCATCGAGTTTCCGGTATCCGTCCGAATATTCCGCGGGAGGGATCATGAAATCGCACCGCGCGCGGACAGTCGTCCGCCGCACCGACCGCGCTACGAGATCCCCCGCGGACCGCGCGCGCGCTGCCGCTCCGACCCCCCACCGGTCCGCGAGATTTCGGCAGCTCCGGAGATTCAACCTTTCGATCCTCGCGCCGGCGGCGCTTGTCACGGCGCTCACGAGTGGCTGCCATCGACCTGACGCCTCCGGCGACGCCGAGCCGAGCGACGTCGCCGGCCCGCCTTCGGCGACGCCGTCGAGCGCGGCGCCACCACCATCAGGATCGGATGGCGCGTCCCTGGCCATCCGCATTCGACCCGAGTTTCGTCGCCGCCATGGAGGCGGCCAGAGGGACTCCACCGCCGACTCCGAACTGATGCTCAAGATCTGGAACGGGACCGCCACGTGCGACCATCCCGCCGTCGGCGACGTCCTCGTTGCCGAGTCGGGCCAGCCCACGACACTCTGTACCGGAACGGTCGTCTATGGGCGCCGCGCCGTCCTCACCGCGGCTCATTGCTTCGACGACGAGGTGACCGACGCCGGAGTGGACGCAACGCCGTTCTCCTTCTCGACCGACTGCGACCTGACGCACCCGCAGACGACGCCCATCCAGGCGGTCCGCGTGACGCGTCACAACAAGTACAATGGCGACGCCTTCAACTGGCGGCCGGCCTTCGACCTCGCCGTCGTTTGTCTCGAGAAGGACGTCGACGCAGGCCCGCTCAACGCGTCGACGGGCCTTCCGTCGTCCCACGAAGGGCTAACGTACGTCGGCTACGGCTTCAGCGACCCCGACCATCCGACCATAGGCCTCGGGCAAAGGAGGTACGCCGTGCTCAGCGTCTTGCCACTCGCAGCGTCCGACGTCGAGACGTTCCGGACGTCGGCGCTCAACGATGCCGGGAGGCTGGTCAACACGTGCCACGGAGACTCGGGGGGTCCTGGTCTTCGCGGCAATACCGACGTGGTCGTGGGTACCACGTCGGGGCCCGGCGAGTGCACCAAGTCGTCGACGAGCGTCGCACTGCAGGACAAGGCTTCGTGGATAAGACAAAACGCGCTTGCGTGCGGAGGGGACAGGCGACCATGACCCAAAGGCCAATAACGATGGCAAGATCTCTTCTCTACTTGGCGCAGCGATGGCTCGTGCTTGGGTGCTTGCTCGGCGGGCCTCTAGCCGTGTACGTGGGCTGCGGCTCCGGCACGGCGGTGCCCGCGGTCTTCCCGGCCGCCTCGTCGAGCACGGCGGACGACAGTGCGTCGGCCGAAGGCGGCACGGAGAAACCATCCGACACGGAGTGTTCGGACGCGCTCGCGAAGTCCAAGGCTGAAGCGAACCTCCACGAACTCCACGTCCTGACCGCCCTGATCGACGAGGCCTACCAGAAGCACTTCCTGAATCGGGTGGAATCGATCCCGCCGCTTCCTTCGACTGAGGACGGCTGCGCCAGCGCGGCGTTTCACGTCAATCCGGACGGCTCGATGACTCAGGTCCGGGGCAAGGATCCGTCCTTCTGCCTCGATCAGACCAGCAACGGTCAGCGCGGTCGCTGGTCCACCGCGGACCCGCCATGGGTGCGGCTCGACTCCCTTGAATACGAGCTGGGAACCCCGCACGACGCGCTAAGGATCCTGAGAGCCGTGCCGGGGACCACGTACACGCTTTCGGACCCGAGGCGCTCGGCCTGGAGCGTCGAGATTGACGCGAACGTGCCCACGCAAGAGGCGATTCAGACCAAGTTCCAGGCCGGCGTGCTCACGATCGAGGACGCTCGGCGGGCGATCAGCCAGCTCGCGCCCACCGTGTTTCGCATGGTCCTGCCGTCGAGGTCGGAGTCCGACGATCTGCTCGTCTGGAATGCGGTGGGACCGCCCGTGTTCCTCTCTACCGATCTCCGGCGGGGCGACCGGCTCGACATCGTGGCCTACAACGTGCGGACCTCAGCCGACGGGTCGCCAGCGAAGAGGATTGCCGTCACGAAGGGAGACCCCGTCCTGCCCGAGAATACGCTCAACTTGGCGGCGATATTTGCAGGCGCCAAGGTGCTCTTCCCGCTCCCCGCGGGGGAAAAGGAAGCAGTGGAGTCCCCCGGGAAGAAGCTCTACCGGTGCCTCTACGACCAGGCGGCGCGCGTACGCGTTCCGCCATACACGTCCGCGTTCGCGACCTGGGTCGTCGACGGGGGCTTCAACTACAGCGTGCAGCTCTCGAAGGTCGAGCCCGAGACGCCGCCTGCCGCGTCCGCGTCCGCCTCGAGCTCGCCATGCTCGTCCGGTGCCGTTTGCGCCCTTTGTTGCGCCGCTCCGGCTGCGAGCAGCGCGTCCGCCAAGACGTCCGGCGACGCGCCCGTCTCCTTTACAACCCGCGCACGTCACCGCGTCGTGAGCGTCGTGGCCGAGGGCGCGTGGGGCCACGACGTCAGCGGCTTCTCGAACTCGGGTTACGGCTACCTGCCGGATTCGCAGTCGCAGGGCGGCCCGGACCAGCTCTACACACTGGCACCCAATCCGCCGAATCACGCGAACGACCTCACGGTCGCGGCGCTCCTGGCGGCGTATCCGCTCGCCGCCTTCGACTGGAGCAAGTGGGCGGATGGCCTGGCCATCGGCTTCGGACCGACGCTCTACCGGGGCTCCGGGGCTGAGTTCGCGAAGCAGTGGAACCTCCGCGCGATGTACGAGTTTCCGTTCGCCCCGGGGTTCCTCGTCTCGACCGGCCCTTCCTTCCGCGAGGTCGACGTCCCGAACGGCATCGGCGCGTCCGTGTCGATCCCGCGACCGGCCACGCCGCCGACGCTGACGACCGAGCCGAGGACGGCCTTCGAGTGGTCCGTCGGGGTCTCCGTCGACCTAGCCCTCGTCACGACTGCGGCCTCGAGCGTGGCCGGCGCTGTCACCGGCAAGAGTGGAGGAGGTCAGTGATGCGACGCCTTCTATTGTGGACCGGGATCGGCTGGGGCGCATCCGTGGCGGCGGTCTTCTGCGCGTGCGACACGGCGGGATCGACCTGCGATGACGGCGGGATAGCCCTGCCGGTCATCTCGTTGACTGTGCAGAGTGCCGCGTTCGTTCCCGCCACTGGTAGCATGACGACGACGACGACGACCGGCAGCGCGAACGGCTCGAGCCCAGAAGGCGGGGCCGAGGACGACGCCGTCGTGAGCACATGGAGCGACGGAAGCATTACAACCTCGACGACCACAACGCCACCGACGGCCTTGATCACGCTGGCCGTCAGCGCGGAGTTCGCGTGCAGCTTGCATGGATCCGCTCACGCCACCATCACGACGAGCGCGGGACAGTTCACGAATGCGGTTGTGTCGAGCTCGAGCAGCGGCGCGGCCGTCACCGGATCGGGCGGGACGATGACGCTGACCTTAACGAACGTTGAGTCATTCTCCAACGCCCAGGCGGCCGATGCCACGTTGCCTCCTGCCTCGTCTTCGAACGACGGGTCGATCTCGTCCGGCTACGAGTCGGAAGACGTCGTCGTCGCCTTCGCGACCCTCGAGCTCACAGAGGGCCAGACAACCCAGGTGCAGGTCGCCGTTGGCGACGTGTCGACGTGCCTGGCTATCGAAGCGAGTCTCGCCGACGCGGATGCACCCGTGGGGGTCGGCGCCGACGCGGGGATCACCCTCAGC
>Ga0302324_100017718_pt1 | contig 14094 bp, 10 predicted proteins | sample Palsa_T0_1_FD_201949 | JGI IMG/M metagenome (GOLD analysis project Ga0302324, IMG submission 201949) | Peat permafrost microbial communities from Stordalen Mire near Abisko, Sweden - Palsa_T0_1 | ecosystem: Environmental > Terrestrial > Soil > Palsa > Peat permafrost | place: Sweden: Abisko... | reverse complement strand
CGCCGTCCGGTGAGCCACTCTTATAGATGGACGCCTTTGCGCAAGATCGTTTGCTCGAGCAGGACCAGCGCGATAAATAAGCCGATCCCCACAACGGATAAAGTCGGCGCTGCACCCGGCTCGCCGTAGGGCTTGCTCTGATCCCGCTGTGAAGCAAATAGATTAATCGGAGGTACAAACAGGCCGACCGCCGCCAGCATATAGGGAACCTCCGGAATCATCGCCAGCAGCACAACACCGCTTCCCATCAACCAAGTCAGGAATCCCAATTCCATCATTTGAGGCCGCAAGGGCATGTCGCTATTGGTTAAATGGAGAAGGCACGGCAATCCCACCCGCGCAAGCTGCACAATGCCGACCGCACCGACCAGAAATGACAAGATGGTGAAAAGCGGAGAGGCCAAGCCCAGAGTGGCAAGTACCTTATAGACATCGCCGTCCTTATAGAAAGGTGCGGTCAAAAGATAGCCGAAGAAAGTCGCTATGCCGAGCAGTCCCAGCCACAGAGTAAGGTAACGGGCAAAGCCCTGGCCTTGCAGGCGTTTGTGTATAGCCAGAAAAATCAGGCCCACAATCAGACTTACGATTGGACCCGCGGCTGCAATAACCCCGACGGCTGTGATGGAACTGGCGATGTCTTCCTCGTGCAAGCCGTATACAGTAGGGTGCTGTCCAAACAGAAGCGCGGTTAGGCCATGTCCGAACTCATGCATGGTAACCGTGATAAGCAGAGCTGACCCATACGCCAGGACCGAATCCGCCAATCGTGGAAAATTTTGCTTCATGCCATTGAGCCGGAATTGCCGTCGCGGCATCCCGAAGCCGGCATCATACACCCCATTGCATGTGCCAATCTCGAATTCACAATCGTGCTGCCCGTCTCGCGCGCGTTCGCGCTCATTTCGGCGCGTTCATTTGGTCGAAAGTGGTCAGCGCCAGTTGGAACCCCGTCGGGCTGATATGCACACTTCCCCGGTACGGCTGGTCAATATCGGCGATGGCCGCGAGAGACAGGGAAATCAGCAGCGACAGCGAAAGAACCTGCACGGCATGCAGCTTGAAATTTTTCGTGCCGAATAAACACGATGATGTCACCGTCAAGATTCCGCCGATGATCAGGATCGCCCAAAGCACTCCGGGAAGTTTCGACTCGCTCTGCAACTGCCGCACTCGCCGGTATTCACTCATTGTCCCCAATTCATTCAGAGTAAGGCTAAGCGCGGTGGCTTCCGACGGCGTTTCCGTTTTCACCCGTAGGCTTACCGTCCAAAGTTGTTGCATGATGGCGGAGGATTCGGCGCTCAGGGCTCCCTCCTGCATGGCCGGCCACTCCTTGTCCAGCATCGTCCTGGCATACTCGCGTGCGAATTTTTGAACCGTGTCGCGCGATTCCGCGGGAAGCCCTTCGGCGAAGTGGACGACGTTCACCAATGCGACGGCCTCCTGCTGAGAATTGACCGTGGCAACCTGGTAGTTGGTCCACACGGTATAAAGCATGAAGCCGATGATTACGGCATAGGTTGTGCCCAGCACGGCAAATTGCCAGCCAATCAAGTCATTGTGCTCGCGGCGGCGCGCCGGATCCCATCGAAAGCGCAGCAGCGCCAAAAACCCCAGTGTTACGCTCACACAAAAGGAGATCAGCAGAATACTTTCAAATGAGTTCAGCACGAATGGATGCCCTCCTGTTCACCTGCAACCATTCGATTCCGAGTCGGCATATTTCACCGAGCAACCATACGGCCGCGTGACCGCAGTCTGCACCGGCTTTCCGGCCATCGCCGCGGTAAGCGCTTCGGAAACATAATTCTCCGCGCCCTGCACGTCGCCCTGGTCCGAAGTCGGCCGGTTATCAATAGCCCCGTCGTAGATCAATACGCCTTGCGGATTGATCACGAACATATCCGGCGTGGTCTTCGCGTCGTACAAATGTCCCATTTGTCCCGTGGGGTCCAGCAAAGCCGCCGTGGGCACGGCGTGCATCTTCGCCATGTAGTCATTTTCCTCCGCCGGCGTCACGAACCCTTGCTGTCCCGGCGCCGAGGAAATCACCGTCAGCCAGATGACGCCTTTCGCCGTCCATTCTTTCTGCAACTGCTGCATGTTGCCGCTCTCGTAATGCTTCCGCGTATAGGGACATCCGTTGTTGTGCCACTCCAGCACCACGAACTTGCCGCGATACTCGGAAAGATGATGCATCGTTCCCGTGCTGTCCGCCGCTGTAAAATCCGGCGCCGCTTGCCCGACCTTGGCCGCTTGTGCCGCGAAAACCGCCGACGCGGGAATCAGCAGTGCGACCGCCAGCAGCATCACGATTGTGAAATATTTTTTCATGGTGTTTTCTCCCTTTTACTTTCAGCGGACCGCGCCGCCTTCACCGGCGCCGTAACTTCATATCCGATTCCATCACCCAGCACGATAACACCTCGCAAGACGCTAATCGGCTTTAGCAGCCCGTCAGACTTTGCCAGCGTCAACTTTACGCCGTTCGGCAAGGTGGTGACCTTTTGTGAAGCCCCATTCTCCACCTGCTCCGGTGTGAATGGGAAAAACGCGGCGCGCGGTTCAGGCTTGCCCGTCACCACCGTCAGTTCAAACGAACGTCCTTCGTCAACCACGGCGGCACGCCAATTTCGCGGCAACTGCCGAGGCAATCGTCTCACGGCATCAGCGAATAGCTTATTCTGCGCCGCCATCGAAGCGTCCGCCGTCACGCCCAGTGGAACATTTAGCGTTGCCTTTCCCGGAATGCAAATATCGCTGCACACCACCCAGCGCACCGTCGCTCCCACACTCGGCCGGGTGTCGTCTGCATGAAACTTGCCATCCACGCGGAGTCGCGTCAGCAACATCGTATCCCCCGAATAGCCATAATCCACGATGGACGATTTCCCCAGTCGTTCCGGCGTCGGCCATTCGATGCTGCCCGCCGTGATCCCCGCCGGCAATCGCCATGCGACGCGCGCCGGCTCTCCCGAATCCCCTGGATTCTGCCAATAAATATGCCAGCCCGGCTCAGGCTGAAATCGCAATCCAAGCCACAGCGTCGCCCCCGGCCGAAGCACCTTCGGCTCCGCCAGCAGCGAAACCGTCAGGTGGGGTGAATTCGCCTTGCCCTGCGCGCGCTCCTGCCCACGCAAGGGCGTGATGAACCCACCAACCACTGCAAGCAGCATCAGCAAAACCGAGCCGAGACGCCTCGACATAACCTAACAGACGCCAGACCTTAAGCTTCGGTAGCTGGGTGTCATATTGCCGCAATGCGATGCTGAGAACGCCGCGGCACCGTCCGCCTCGGAGCGGTCCTACAAGTTGACCCTGCCCTCATTGGGCCGTAGAATCCCCCAATCATGGTAGAGTGACGCTCTCCAGCGAAATCAGGGCATGGCAGCCCTCGACCGGTTGCAGGCGTCTAACGTACCATTCGACGGGAGGGCAATGAATTTTTCCGGGAAGATTGCGGCGTGGAGCTTGCCGGCGCTGGTTCTGCTAAGCCTCTCGGCTTGCGACCAGACCGCCAAAAAGCCGCTCCAGGCGCGCACTCCGGCTCCCACGCCCGTCCCGCTCGATGCTCAGGCGCTTCGCCATCTTCCCGTCACCGGACGTCAGCCCAGCGGCTATCTGACCACCGAACCGCGCCCCCCCGGCGATGCGCTCGTCGACCGCGTGCAGGCCCAACTGGACAAGGGCCAAAAACTATTTGAAGCCGGCCAGATACAATCCGCCCGCGCTGCGTGGGATACAGCCAGCAACATGCTTCTCGCCGGCGGTCCCGCCATGCAATCCGATCCGCGCCTGCGCGCTCTTTTCGACAAGCTTTCCGAAGCTATCCAGGCTATTGATACGCAGGCTGCCCCTGCCGAGCAGGCCTCCGAGCAGCAGGAAAACCAGGAGGAAGCCGAAGATTTCGAGCCTGCCCCCATCGAAGAAATTGCCGGACTGTCGCTCCCGCCGGGAGATCCCCGCCTCGCGCGCGTTGCCGAGCAGGAACTCATCGCCGTCCCACACGATCTCCCGCTAACGGTGAACGATTCCGTCCTCGCCTATCTCAGCTTTTTCCAGACTCGCCGCGGCCGCGCCACTATTGAAAACGGCCTGCGCCGCGCCAGCCTCTATCAGGACATGATTCGCCGGACTTTGAAAGACGAAGGCGTGCCCCAGGATTTAATCTATCTCGCGCAGGCCGAGTCCGGTTTCCAGCCGCAGGCTGTCTCTCGCGCCGGCGCGCGCGGCATTTGGCAATTCATGGCATTCACCGGCCAGGAATACGGGTTGGAACGAACCGGTTGGACGGACGACCGCAACGATCCCGTAAAATCCACCCGCGCGGCCGCCCGCCACTTCCGAGACCTCTACCAGATTTTCGGCGATTGGTATTTGGTCATGGCCGCCTATAATTCCGGTCCGCTGAATGTGGCCCGCGGCGTCGAACGCACCGGGTACGCCGATTTTTGGGAATTGCAAAAGCGGGACGCTCTCCCGGCGGAAACCCGAAATTACGTCCCCATCATCATTGCCATGGCCCTGGTGGCCAAGGACCCCGCCCGCTACGGCGTCCAAGTGGCCCCGGACAAGCCTTTGCAAACCGACATCATCAAGCCCGGCTGCCCCGTCAGCCTGCAGCTCGTAGCCGACGCCACCGATTCCAGCGTTGAAAATCTGCGCATGCTGAATCCTTCTCTTCTCCGCGCCGTCACGCCGGACGATTCCGGATTCGAGCTGCACGTCCCTTACGGCTCGGCTCCGCGCCTCGACGAGGCATTAAAGATAATTCCTCCCGATAAATGGACCACCTGGCGCATGTGCCGCGTCGCGCAAGGCGAATCGCTCGCCGCTATCGCCGCCAAATATCGTGTCACCCTAGCGTCGCTGACTGCCGCCAACCACCTCCAGGCGGATGATCCGCCTGCCTCCGGCGCGCTCATCATTGTTCCCACCGCCCCGCGCCCCACCAGCCGCGTGATCTACTACCGCGTGCGCCACGGCGATACGCTCGACGACATCGCTTCCCGCTTTGGTGTCACCACCGCCGATTTGCGCAAGTGGAATCACCTGCGTGGCCCGCACGCTCCCACCGGCGCCCGCCTGAAAATTATCACTGCCTCCGCCGGAACGTAATCCATCGCGGTATTGCTCCGCGCGCGTAGACGCTTGCCATGACTTCCGGCGAACCGCTCCCTGACAAACATCGAAAATTGTCCCTTTTGGTACAGACACGCGTTGCCATACTGCCTAGCATAGCTGGTGGCAAGCCTGGCGCAGCCATTGAGAGATCGCCTTTGGGAGATATTTCTATGAGTCGGCGGAGATTACGTGTTATTGCGGGGATGGCGGCAATCATGGCCGCCATCGGATGTGCTCTTTCCACGCCGGCTCAAGCGCCGGTGCAGTATCAATACAAGATATTGCATTCGTTCGCGGCCCATGGCGATGGTAGTGAACCGCAGGGCCGCGTGGTTTTCGATCAAAAGGGCAACCTCTACGGTACTACCGAAGCCGGCGGAGCTTACAATGGCGGAACTGCCTTCGAGCTAACGCCGAATGCCAACGGGCAGTGGACCGAGACGATACTGCACAGCTTTGCTGACGGAGCCACGGACGGCGCTTTCCCCACAGGAGTGGTCATTGACGGAGCCGGAGATTTATACGGGACAACTACTTTTGGTGGAACCGGCAGCCAGTGCACTTCTAATGAAGGCTGCGGTACGGTCTTTGAGTTGAGTCCCGGCGCCAACGGGCAGTGGACGGAAAGCATTCTTTATGATTTCTGCTCCTTGCCGAACTGCGCCGACGGATCGGAACCCAAAGGCAGCCCATCCTTTGATGCCAAAGGAAATTGGTATGGCCAGACGGCAAGCGGTGGCATTGACGGTTTGGACTGCGATAGTGGCTGCGGCACGGTGTTTGGGCTGCATCCGCAGTCCGACGGCCAGTGGAAGGAAGTTGAGCTGTATGACTTCCAAAGCGCCAATAGTGTTGATGGCAGCGGCCCCGGCGAGGGCATGACTGTGCATGGCCAAGGCATCTACGGTGCCACCGGAGGTGGCGGGACCGCGCACTGCTCCTGCGGGACGGTATTTGAGGTGATGCGAGGCTCAGGAAACACCTTCGACGAACAAGTGCTGCATTCCCTTGCGAATGCCGGACAGGGCATCACTCCATCGGGGCCCGTGGAGTTTGATTCGCACGGCGATCTTTTTGGAGTGACGTTATTTGGCGGGTCGCCATCGTGTGAATGTGGCGTGGTCTACGGAATGAGGCAGGGAAGCGGCGGAAATTGGGGATATGCTGTGCTGCACGCGTTCGCCGGTACGGACGGATCGACGCCCAATTCCGGCCTGACGGTAGACAGCAAGGGCAATCTCTACGGCGTGGCGGCCGCTGGCGGTCCCAACGGCTACGGCGTGGTCTTCGAACTCTCCCCGATGAAATCCTCTCGCTGAAACCAGCAGCCTCCCCAGACCGTCGGAAATTATTCACAGCGCCGGGTATTGACTTTCCGGAAATCTGCATACAATGGAATGGGAAACTTGAATGGCGCTCAATCTGATTAACGGCCGGTTTAGACGGGCAAACGGGGCGTTCCCGGCTCAATTTGAGGGGATCCGAGGGTTGGTTAGGCAGTCGAGGCGCTTGAAAAAAGCCGGAGAAAGTAAAGCGAAATAAGGCGGCGGAAAATGAAGTCTAATCGGCACATACCGACGAATAGAAACTCCCGCAACCGCCGTGCAATCAATGACATCACACTTTTCTAATCGGGACAAAACGCGAATTTCTCAATGCCCTATTATGGTGCAACTCGAGCACAAAACGGCGCGTCACTTGGCCCTGTTTCGCGGTCCGGGGGAGCCTGCTGCGCCGAGCAGGCCGCAAATTCTCTCTTGTCGCTTGACAAATCTTCCGCGCAAACGTTATAAGCGCAGAGTGGGTATTCGCCCCCGCTAATTCGCGGGCCGGCACGGAGGACGGGATGTTCTACGCAAAACTTGAAGACGACGACGAAAACGCCGAGCTTCCCCGCTACGAAGAGGAAGAAGAAACCGTCAAGGACGCCGACGAAGACGAGCCGGAAGTCGTCGAGGTCATCGAAGAAACGATAATCGAAGAGGACGAAGAGCCGGAAGAAAAGCCTGCTCCGAAGCCTGCTGGGGCTGCAAAACCCGCGGGCGGGAAAAAGGCTCCGGCGAAGAAGAAGCCCGCCGCAAAGCGGAAACCGGCCAAGCGCGCGAAGAAAGCTCCGAGGAGAGCCGCGAAAAAGTCCGCGCCCAGGCGCAAGGTACCCAAACCTAAGCGCAAGGCTGCGAAAAAGAGCAAGCGTCGCCGCTGACTGTCTGCGCGCGGATAAGTCCTTGCTGTTGCGATTTACGCCTCGCGTGATGCGGAGAAATGCGGCCACCTGTGCCGCGTCCCGTCGCAGCTCGCAAATCGCCGGGCTAGGCGCGCCCATCCGTTTCCTGTATCAAACTTAATCACGCTGGCCTTCCCATTTTGAAAACCTTTCCCTTGCGCCTTCCCGAAGCCGCCGTTAGCATACCTGCGGATGCCTCTTGCTCTCGAACATATTCGCCGCATGCGGGGCGGCGCGCAGTCTCAACTGCTGCGCTGCGATGACGGCCACTACTACGTGGTGAAATTCCGCAACAATCCGCAGCATGCACGCATTTTGGTGAACGAATTGCTCGGTACACGCCTGGCCGCGCGGCTGGGACTTCCCGTTCCTCCGGCAGCCGTCGTCGAAGTCCCCGAGGAGCTGATCGCCGGCACCGAGGAAATGTGCATTCAGTTGGGACGCGGGCGAATTTCCTGCGAAGCCGGCTTGCAGTTCGGCTCGCGGTATCCGGGAGATCCGGCCACATTGGCGCTGAGCGATTACTTGCCGGATGAACAATTGCGCGCCACGAAAAACCTGAACGATTTCTGCGGTATGCTCGTCTTCGACAAATGGACCTGCAACACCAACGGACGCCAGGCCATTTTTCCCCGTCCCCGCGGCGAACCGTGCTATGTGGCGCTGATGATTGACCAGGGCTTTTGCTTCAACGCCGGTGAATGGAATTTCCCGGATGCTCCTCTGCGCGGACTGTATCTTCGCGCGCTGGTCTATGCCGGCGTGCGCGGGATGGATTCCTTCGCGCCGTGGCTGGCGCGTTTGCAACCCCGGACCATGCCGGACGTGCTCGGCGAACTGGCCGCCGAAATTCCTCCGCAGTGGTACGATTTCGACCAGGACGCGCTCGAGCAAATGCTCGAGCAGCTATTGCGCCGCCGAGCAATCATTGAAAACCTGATTGTGGATGCCAAAAATTCCAATCGACAGCCTTTTCCAAACTGGACGTGAACCATGATTGCTGAAAACCGCTCTGCGTTTCGTTATCGCGTATTGCGCTACACACCGAACTTGATTCGCGATGAATGGGTGAACATCGGCTTGCTGCTCGAGGACACCGCGCGCGGCCGCCTTCGCACCCGCATCATCGAGGAGCCGGGTGAACTGGCCCGCGTGCGCCGCCTGCATCCCGGCGCCGACGAGGAATGGCTGCGCGGCTTGCAGCGCGATTGGCAAACGCAATTTTCCGCGCCCGGCCTGACTGCGGCGGACGTGCTGGAAAAACTCGAACAGTCACTTTCCAACCTGCTGCAGTTCAGTCCGCCGAAGGCGGTGCTCGCCGAGGATTTCGAGGCCGAGCTCGACCGGCTCTACCGCGACCACGTCGCGCCACCGCGGCGCCGCGAGCGCGCTGGTCTTTTCGACAATACACGCGCGTGGCTCCGCGCGCGGATCAGCAACGCTTTCCACCGGATTGGCATTCTGAAGCGCATGGAAAAATCCGTGAATGTATCGGAGTTTACCGAGCTGGGTGATCCTTTGCGGCTGGACTTCGGCTATCGCCGCAACGGCACGCATGGCTATATTCACGCGCTGTCTTTGGCGCGCGATCCCATGCAGGCCAAAGTGCTGGCCTACACATTCCAGTCCATCTGCGCGCGCCAGCCGAAGTCGGAATTCACCGTCATCACCGAAGCGGAACCTGCCCCGGAAATTACGCGCGATCAGTTCGTGGCGCGGCTTCTCGCCCAGCGAAAAATGCGATTAGTTGCAATCCCGCAAATCGAAAAATTCGCCGAGGATCTCCGTCCACTCCTGAATTGATTCTTTCGCGGTCGCTTGGGGCCGTCTCGAAAGCTTTGCGATCCGGCCGCTCAATCTGGGCGGCATGCAAAAAAAGCGGCGAGCCATCTTCGGCCCGCCGCTTCCGCAATAGGTTAAGTTAGCCGCGTTTCTCAGAACGAGAACTTCGCCGCCAGTTGGATCCCGCGCGGACCCCCGCCCCCCAGAAACGGGTTGCCGACCCCCACGTCGCCCGTGGCTGTGATGTGATACGCGCCCACGCCCACTTCGCGGTTCCCGTTTATGCCGAACCCATTCTCGCCCGGATCGGCGATAAAGGCAGGCAGAAACGGATTGGCAAAGTTGGGATGGTTCAGAAAGTTGTAGAACTCCACGCGAAGCTGCATGCTCAGCCGCTCAGTAAGCGCGGTGTTCTTATAGATGGCCATGTCCCACTGTTTGAACGTGGGTCCGCGCAGCGAATCACGTCCTAAATCGCCGAAATGCCGCGTGCCGGGCACGCAATCCGAAGCGGCTCCGTTCGCCGTGGCTACATCCACGTTGCACGGAATGGCGAACGAGCTGAGCTGCAGGAAGTTCGAGGGATCGCTCTGATTGTAGATGACGGGTCCAACCACGTCGGGCCGGTCAAATCCTTCGCCGCTGCCGCTGAAATCATCCTCGAAATTGTAGTTCAACTGGAAAGGCTGGCCGCTTTGCAGCGTCACGGTGCTGTCAATTCCCCAGCCGTTTTTCAGTTTCTGCAATCCTCCCCCCATATTGGGCAGTTGGTAGCCGAAAATCCATGTGAAGCGTTGGGGCACATCGAAGTTCGAAGGACCGTACTCCAGATTGGTGTTATAGCTGTTGTTCGGCTGCGCCGCGTTGGGCTCGAAATCATCGCCATCGCTGGCATTGTCAAAGGACCGCGAATATACATAGTTCACAATCGAAGTGAAGCCGTGCCAGTCGGTCATGCGCAGGCTGGCCTGGAGAGAATTGTAATTCGAATTCGCTGAAGACTGCTCTTGCAATATATACGTCGCGCCATAGGGATTCACCGTACCGGCATAGGGAACATTCGCCGTGGCAGGACCGAACGCTGTCCCGTAGGGCCGAGGCACGCTGTAGCTCGAAGTGATTCCCGGCGTCGCGCAAACCCCAAAAGCTGCGTATTGCGGCAGCAGTCCTTCATCGCATGCCGTGATAGTCGCTTGTGTAGGTTGGTTCAGGTCCACAAAGCGAAACAGCTTGTGGCCCTCCGAGCCCACATAGCTAAATTGCACCATCACCTTGTTGGAAATCCGCTGCTCCACGTTTAGGTTAAAGTTCTCCATGTACGGCGTGCGAATGTTGTGATCGAACGAGAAGATGTCGCATTCCACGCTGGCGCAGCTGGGTGTGCCGTAAGTCGGCTGTCCGGAAATAATTGAACCCGTCACGCCGGCGGGAACGATTTGATTCGGCCCAATGGGATTGTAAGCGGGACCCGGATCGAAATACGGCGGGTAGGGCAGGTGACCGAGGAACATGTCCTGCGAGAATGCGTCGTAGAATATGCCGAAGCCACTGCGGACCACCGTCTTTCCGGTGCCGAATACATCCCAGGCCACGCTGACGCGCGGCCCAAAGTTATTATAAGCGGGATTGTAGATGCCCGAATAGCCGCCCGGCCCGACGGGAATCAAGGCTCCGGTGGTGGGATCGAAATCGGAAAATTGATTCTGCTTCTCGGCAACTACGCCGAAGTAATCCCAGCGCAGGCCGTAGTTGAATGTGAGTCGCGAAGTCAGATGGAAGCTGTCCTGGAAATAGAGGCCATAATTGTTCTGGTAGGTGTTGCGGTTGGTGTCACCGCTGTACTGGAAGCCGCCGTCCACGGTGCCGCTGAGAAAGTCCGAGAGGTCATTGAAATCAAGCGACCCGCGAAAGTCCTTATCGAAATATTGGGAAATACTGCTGCGGCGAAATTCGAATCCGAACTTCAAGTCATGCTTGCCGATCTTCCATGAAAAGTCGTCGATGAGTTGGTTATTCGAGTCTACGCGATGCTTTGGGAGGGAACCCGTGGCGCCGAGCTGCGAGAAACCGCTCACACTGATAATGGGCAAACCCCCGTTTTCGGGGCTGGTACCCGTGCACTCCGCGACGGTGCTGGCCGCGCAAAGGCCGATGGAGCTGGGCTGAAAGCTTTGATCCTGCGGGAAGAATCCTTCCGCGAAGCGATTCCAGCCGTAACGCAATTCATTTACCTGGGTGGGCGAAAAAATGTGCAGATAAGAAAGCGAGACGAGCTGCACACGGGTGGGAGTTACCGTATTGAAACCCGGCAGCTCGCCGCCGCTGGCTGTCAGCTGCAGTGGGAATGCCTGCGTGCTGTTCCCAAAGTAGTAGCGCCCGGTGATCGTATTGTTCTGATTAAAATTGTGATCAATCTTGGCGATCACGCTGTCCACGTTGTTATAGGAGGGCGCGATTACGGAGGCGTCAGGGCCGTTCGTACAGCCCGTATCCGTGGGCGTCGAACCTGCGATATTCGGAGCGGGCCAGGGGTTTCGATTCAGCAAGGCCTGAATCACGGGATTTGGAGAAGTAAGGCCGGCCGCAGGAACGCAAGCCAATGTCACGACGCCAACTCCCTCGCGCTGGCCTTCGTAGTCGGCAAAGAAAAATGTCTTGTCCTTGATAATTGGACCGCCCATCGAGCCGCCGAATTGATTGTTCCGGAATCCGGCCTGAGGCTCACCCACCGTATTAAAGAAGTTGCGCGCATCGAAAACGTTGTTACGGAGGTAGTCGAAAAAATCTCCATGGAATGCGTTCGTTCCACTCTTGGTCACGATATTGACCACCGCGCCCGCGTTCCGGCCGTATTCCGGCTCGAAATTGGACAGCACGCGAAGTTCGGAGATGGCGTCAATCGGCAGAATCGTCGCCGGAGTGCCGAAGACGCCGGCCTCGTTGATGGCCGGATCGTTTCGGTAGCCGTCGTTCATGTCCGTTCCATCGAGCAAAAAGTTGTTGGCGCGGCCGCGCGCTCCATTCATCGAGAAAACGCCGAAAGAACCGGGCGAATCGGTGATCTGGTCCGGCGAGCCAGTGACGCCGGGCGTCAGATACATCAGCTTGGTGTAATCGCGCCCGTTGACCGGGAGTTCCTTCATCGTGTTCTGTGTCAGTGTTCCGCCCAGGACGTTCGTCGTAGTCTCCACCTGCGCCAGCGATTCGCCCGAAACCGTGACGGACTGGCTGACGGCGCCGGGTTTGAGCGCCGCATCCACGCGCACTTCGGCAGCCACGTCGACTTTCACGGCGTTCGTGACGGACGTGTCGAAGTTTTCCTTCGAGATATTGACCGAATAGGTTCCCACCGGAAGTTCAGGGATGTTGTACCCGCCATCAGCATCGGTGACAGTCGTGCGGACAATCCCCGTATCCACGTTGCGCACGCTGACCTGCGCGCCGGCAACCGAGCCTCCGGATGAGTCCGTAACAGTGCCCAGGATGGAGCCGCGAAACGTCTGCGCGCCGCCCACCCCCGCGTACAATCCAATAGACACAAAAATCGCAGCCACGACAACCGCAAGACGCCAGTGCCTTCTCATGTTGCTTTCCTCCCCCGAATTTTTGCGTTAAACCAGTGTTTTTATCGCCTCACGCTGCGGCGCTCGTTCACACCCCGCACAGCCCGCAGCCCTAATCTTTCCCACTATGTAATGGCGATACGATACTGACAGTGCGGAATGACGTCAAGGGAAAGCGCACTTCAAACTACATCTAAACGCCAACATGCCGGCGGGGCGCCCCCACATGCGCCGCCTCTGCTATACTTTCGTTCTTCCACTTTCGGAAAACTTCCATGCCTGGTCAATCAAAACGCCGCCTCTTCCTCGTGGACGCCATGGGCTACATTTTTCGCGCCTACTTCGCTCCCATGGACCGCCTGCGAAGCCCCAAAGGGCTCCCCACGAAGGTTCCATACCTCTTCGCGCGCATGATTCAAAAGCTGCAGAAGGATTGGAAGCCGGATTATCTGGGAGTGGTGTTCGACGTCAGCGCGCCGACCTTCCGCGACGAGATTTTTGAAGCCTACAAGGCCCAGCGCCCGCCCATGCCCGAGGATTTGTCCGTTCAGTTGCCGTTCGTCCGGAAATATTGCGAAGCCGTCCGGCTGCCCATTCTGGAATTCGTGGGCTACGAGGCCGACGACGTTATCGGAACATTGGCGCGCCAGGCCACCGAGCGAAGTCTCGAGGTCGTCATCGTCACCGCCGATAAAGATTTGCTGCAGCTTGTCGGCGGCCCAGTGCGTGTGCTGAATCCGCAAAAGAGCGACGCGCTGCTGGACGAAAAAGCGGTGGAAGAGTTCATGGGCGTGCCTCCGGCGAAAGTGCCGGACCTGATCGCCCTCATGGGCGACACCATTGACAATATTCCCGGCGCGCGCGATCCGGCCGACAAACCGCCTCCGGGCGAACGCCGCAAGGCGGGCATCGGCGAAGTGGGCGCGCGGCAGCTTATTCAGCAGTTCGGCAGCGCCGAGGGATGCCTTGAACATGCGAGCGAAGTGAAGCGGGCCGCATACCGCGAAGCGCTGGAAAAATGCGCGGAATTTGTTCGCCTGAGCAAGAAGCTCGCAACCATACACAGGGACGCGCCCGTGGCCCTGGATTTGAAGCCGCTCGAACCGCTGCCGCCGGACGAGCCCGTGCTGCGCGCGCTGTACGAAGAATTGGGCTTCACTTCGCTCCTGCGTGAAATGACGCCCGCTCCGGCGGCCGCCACATTGGCCACGGACTACGCTGCAATCGAAACTGCAGCCGATCTGAAAAAATTCCTGTCAGCCTTGCCGGAAAAAGATTTGGTTGCCGTCTGGCTGGAGCCATCAAGCGAGGAGGAGGACCCGGGATTCGGCAGCCGCGCCGCGCGGATCGAAATTTCTCCGCGCGCGGGAATGAGCCGCTATGTCGAGCCTGACAGCGCCG
>Ga0302324_100017715_pt1 | contig 14096 bp, 9 predicted proteins | sample Palsa_T0_1_FD_201949 | JGI IMG/M metagenome (GOLD analysis project Ga0302324, IMG submission 201949) | Peat permafrost microbial communities from Stordalen Mire near Abisko, Sweden - Palsa_T0_1 | ecosystem: Environmental > Terrestrial > Soil > Palsa > Peat permafrost | place: Sweden: Abisko... | reverse complement strand
CCACCTGTCGTCATCACAGCGCCGCGGGTCGCTTCCAAGGTTCGCTCGATCGTCAAATCGAATTTCTCGAAGATGCTTTGCGCGCTGGTGCCAGCTTCGTCGATCTCGAAGTCGAATCCGCCGAAGAACTCAAACGCGCCGTATCGGAACTCCGTGAACTCGGCCCGGTGTGCGTTTCTTATCACAATTTCGAAAAGACGCCAGTGCTCGAACCCATTCTGCGCCGTTTGATCAAACAGGATGCCGACGTCTACAAAATCGCTACCACGGTCCGCAAGCCAACCGATAATCTCCGTTTGTGTGAGTTCGCGCGCGCCCATCACGATCGTCCCCTCGTCGCCATAGGCATGTCTGAGATCGGTCTGGCCTCGCGCATTCTTGTTGCACCGTTTTGCAGCCTCTTTACCTATGCGTCACCTATGACCGAAAGCGGCACTGCGCCCGGCCAAATCTCCGCGAAACTCATGCGTGGACTCTACCGCTCGGAGAAACTCACCAAACAGACTCATCTCTACGGCGTGATTGCCAGTCCTGTGGCCCACTCCAAATCCCCCCTCATCCACAATCGCGCCTTCCACGCGCGCCGCATCGATGCCGTCTACCTGCCGTTCCTTGTACCCCCTCTGCAACTGCCCGACTGGATGAAGTTCGCCGCCAAAATGCCGGTGCATGGCTTCAGTGTCACCATCCCGCACAAGCAGCGCATTCTGAATCATTTGGATATCGTTGCGCCGCTCGCCAAGCGAATCGGCGCCGTCAACACCGTTTGGCGTAAGGCAGGCAAGTGGCGGGGCGCCAACACCGACGCCGAAGGTGTTCTGAAACCTCTGTCCCGCCATCTGCGCTTGGCGCGCTCGTCGATTCTAATTGCCGGTTACGGCGGCGCCGCCCGTGCCGCTGCTATCGCTCTGGGTGATGCGTCCGCTCAGATCACCATCACGGGCCGCAACGCAAAAAAAGCGCAGGCCCTGGCCGCTGCCGTAAGAGGGGAAGCCATCACTGTGCGCGAGGCCAGTGCTCGCCACTTCGATGTTCTTGTTCACGCCACACCCCTCGGCATGCTCCCCAACCCCGAAACCTGCCTCTTCAACGATGCGATCCCCGCCGACGTGGTATTCGACATGGTTTACAATCCGCGTGAGACGCTGCTGCTCAAACGCGCTGCGGAACAAGGTCTGGCCGTGATTCCCGGCATCGAAATGCTTCTCGAGCAAGCCGCTCACCAATTTGAAATCTGGACCGGCGAAACCGCCCCGCGCACCGTCATGCGCGAAGCCCTACTCATCCCTTAACGATGCGCCAGCACGGATTTCATCCGTTGCGTTTCGCACCACTTTATCGCCCGCATTCAAACGACCCAGCACTTCCACCAGATCTCCCTCCTCCGCACCCTTCTTCACATCCACCCACTCCGCATGTCCGTTCTGGTCGCGGACCACAAACACGCGCTCCGTGGTTGTGACAACACTCGTCTTCGGCACAAACAGACCAGCCCGCGCATCGCGTACTGGCCACTTTACCGTCGGATACATGCCGGGCGCGAGCGAGCCATCGCGATTGGCCACATCCAGTTCCACGGCCATCGTCCGGGTCTTTTGATCGAGAGCTCCGGAGATTCGCGCAATCGTCCCTGAGTAATCCCGCTCCGGCCAGGCAGGCACACGAAATGTGACGCGCGCCCCATTCTCTATCCCACTCACATCCTCTTCCGGTACGGCCACCACGAGTCGCAGATGCGACACTTGTTGAATCGTCAACAGCGCCACATCGTTCCCCGGCCCGACCAATGCGCCCGGATGCACCAAGCGGTCCGTCACCAATCCCGCAAAAGGCGCCGTGATCTTTAGATACGATTGCAGATCCTTCAGCGACTGAATCGCAGCTTCCGCCGCTTTGCTCGCCTGCTGTCGCGAATGTAACAAAGCCCTTTCGGATTCCACCTGCTTTTCCGCTAAAATTAATTCGTTTCCGGCAACCGCTCCGGGTGTTACCGCCGCTTCCTTCATCCGCTCATAGGTACTCTGGGCCGCTGCCAGGTGCGCTGCAGCTTGTGCTTCCTCCGCCGCGGACGCTTGCAACTTCGATTCGTCTTCGGCAATCTGCGCTGTCATTTCCGGAGCGCTCAATTCCACCAATAGCTCTCCTTTCTTGACTTTGCTGCCGCGATCCACCCGTACGCGCTCCACATAGCCCGCCACCTTCGCATGTAAGGAGACGCTCAAGAATGGCAGAAACTCGCCGGGTAGCTCAATCGTTCGCGACACGACTTTCGATACCACGGGCACAAGCTCAGCGCCTTGCGCCAAAATCGCAGACACCCAAATCGCCGCAAGCAGAACTTTAGCGCGCTTCATAATACCGGCTCGCGGGATCCAGCGGATTGAGTGACGGGGACGCCGCCGAAGCGCTCCCCTGCAAAATGGCGTAAATCGAAGGAAGGATAGTCAAAGTCGCAAAGGTGGCAACCAGCAAACCTCCGATCGCCGCTCGCCCCAGTGGCGCCGCTTGCGATCCGCCCGCGCCGAATCCAATCGCCATCGGAAGCATGCCCGCAATCATGGCCGCCGCAGTCATCAAAATGGCCCGCAGCCGGCTCGCGGCGCCTTCGCGCACCGCCGCAAGCAATGCTTTGTTCTCCCGTCTCGCACGCTCCGTAAAAGTGACCAATAATATCGAGTTCGCAACCGCGATCCCAATCGCCATAATCGCGCCCACAAACGATTGAATGTTCAGCGTGGTGCCGGTGATTCGCAACATGAGAAGAACTCCGCAAAGGACGGCGGGCACGGTGAGAACGATCGCCAGAGACAGCCGCACTGATTGAAAATTCGCCGCCAGCAGCAGAAAGATTGCCACCACTGCCAGCAGCAAACCTGTCCTCAATCCGGAAATGGTCTGAGCTAACGGCGGAATCTCACCCTTCATCACTATCTTTGCCCCGCGCGGCGCTGTGCCGCTATTCACCAGCGCCTGATTCAGCTTCTGGGCCGCCTCGCCCAGAGCGATGCCGTGCAGGTTCGCGGTCAGGCTGATGATGTGCTGCCCGTTGAAACGCTCAATCAGCCCGGGCATCGTTCCTTGCTGTAGAGAAGCGATATTGTCAAGCTGCATTTCCGCGCGGCCATCCGGCATCACCGGAAGGCTGCCAATGGCCTCCACGCTTTGCACTCGATTGCGCGGCAGTTGTACTTGAATTTGAAACGCGTTGCCGGAACTCGGATCCCGCCAGTAGTTCGGCTCAATAAATCGCGAAGAGGAGGTCGCGGGTACAATCGAACGCACCACATCCGCCATGGTCAGTCCGAATTGACCCGCCCGGTCGCGGTTAATGTTGATGTCGAGCGTCGGATAGTTATACTCCTGCGCAAACTGCAAATCCCGCAGGAAGCTGAGTTTGGCTAGCTCGCTTCGGATCTTCTGCGCGTAGCCGTAATCGTCGGCCAAACTCGGACCCTGCACTGCTATTTCAATGGGAGTGGGAGATCCGAAGCTCATGACTTGGGAGACGATATCGGCAGCTTCAAAGGAAACCTGACACTCCGGCAACTCGCGCCGTAGCTCCTCTCTGATCTTCTCCCGTAAGTCCTCGCCACGCGAGGTATCCGGTTTCAAAGCAACTTGAATGATTGCCTCCTGCGGCCCGCTGGTGAACAGATGAATCAAATCCACCGGATAGCTTGATGGCACGAGCCCGATAAAATCGCTGCTGATCTCTACGTTGCCTCTGCCGGCTGCTTGTCCGGTCGCGTCCAGCGCGCGCAGCACGATTCGTTCCGTCTCCTCAATGCGTGTGCCGGCCGGAGCGCGCAGCCGCAGGCGCAATAGCGCTGCGTCCGCATCTGGGAACAACTCGCTGCCCACAATCGGCAGCAGCACAAAAAGCAGCGCGCCAGACACGGCCAGATAGCCCAAAACTAGCGGCCAACGAAAGCGCAACACCGCCGCGAGGTAGCGTTCATATGCGGACCTCAGCCTGCCGAAAAATCCCTCGTGCTCTTCGCCCCGACGCGATTCGCGCATCAGCCACGCGGAGAATACAGGAACCAGGCTGCTAGACAAAAGATAAGAGGCCACCATGGAAAATGCGACCGCCAGCGACAACGGCACAAACAGTTGCCGCGCAACGCCGACCATGAAGAAAGAAGGCACAAACACTGCCAGGATGCAAAACATCGAGAGCAAACGCGCCATAGCTGTCCGTTGGCAAGCCTCCACTACCGCGCGCGCCCGCGATACGCCCGGCAGCATTCGCGTGTGAATGTTTTCGATCTCAACCGTCGCTTCGTCTACCAGCACTCCCACAGCTAGCGCCAACCCTCCGAGTGTCATGATGTTGATGGTCTGACCGACCGCCCAGAGCAGAATCACCGCGCTTAGCAAAGCGAACGGAATGTTCATGATCACGATCAAGGCGCTGCGCCAGTCTCGCAGAAAAAGCAATACCGTCAAGCCGGTCAGTCCCGCGCCAATCAGCCCTTCTGCGATCAGCCCGCGCAGGGAGTTGGTCACGAAGGGCGATTGGTCGAATTCCAGCTTTACGTCCACATCGTCCGGCACTGCCTTCTTGAAGTCTGGAATCGCCGCTTTAACGGCTTGAATCACCGCGAGTGTTGAGGCGTCCGCCCGCTTCGTCACTGGGATGTAAACGGTTCGTTTGCCATTGACATGCGCGTAAGCCGTAATAATGTCCGTGCCGTTTTCAATTGTGCCGATGTCTCTGAGGTAAACCGTTGTTCCGGAGACTGGCCGGATCGGCGTGCTCAATAGCTCGGCCAGATTTCCTCCGAGCGCCGCGTTAGTTCTGGCGATGCGGTTGATCTTTCCGGTCCACATGTTTCCCGAGGGCATGACCAGCGTTGCTTTGCTCACGGCCGCCACCGCTTCTTCGGGTGAAATCTCATATTGCTGCAGCTTGTCTGGATCGAGCGTGATCACGATCGTTCTTTGGTTTCCACCGAATGGCGGCGGTGCTGAAACCCCAGGTAATGTTGCGAACAAAGGCCGCACCCGGTTGAGAGCGAAATCCTGCAACTCGCCCTCCGTATGCGTTGGGCCGTCAAAAATTAACAAGCCGACTGCCACGCTGCCCGCGTCGAAGCGCGTAATGAAGGGGGGCACAGTTCCAGGAGGCATGAAAGACCGCGCGCGGTTCACGTAGCCCACCGTCTCGGCCATCGCCTGCGCCATATCCGTGCCTTCATGGAAAATCAGCTTCATCAGCGCAGCGCCCTGTATGCTTTTGCTTTCCACCCGATCGATTCCTGTGATGTATAGAAAGTGATATTCGTAATAGTAAGTGAGATAGCCCTCCATCTGTGCCGGGTCCATACCGCCGTACGGCTGCGCCACGTAAATAGCTGGACCTCCCACCTTTGGGAAGATATCAACCGGCATGCGCTGAATGGCTAGAAGGGCGAAGAGCGCAATAGCGATCAAGGCGACAACCACCGTGATGGGACGGCTGAGAGCCGCTAATACCAGACGCAACTGTCACCCCTCGCGCTCATTGACTTGCCTCGGCCAGAAACGGCTGTAAATCTCCCGCCGCCGCTGCGACTCCCAACAATCCCCGCCACACGCTCAAGCGCGCGAGAGCATCGTCGATTTCGGCCTGAGTGAGGAGCCTCTGTGCCTCGGCTACTGGGTCGATTCCTTCCAGCCCCGCCTGGTAACGAGCCGTTGCCTGAGCGGTTGCGGCGCGCGCTGCGGCGACTTCGACTGGTGTGTTCTGAGCGACGCCCCTCGCACCCGCCAGTGTCGCGACTGCCGCATTCCAACGCGCCTTCAAGTCAGTCATAATTTGTTGATAGCGAGCTCTCTCCGCGCGAATGGAGGCCGACTCTTCCGCCTCCTTTGCGCGCAGGGACGGCAGATCGAAGACCGGAAAACTAACGCTGAACCCGATGCCATAGTTCTGAGTAGTAGGCGCCAGACCGTTCAGCCCCGGCAGCGCCCCTCCGTTGCTCTCAGCGCCTGTCCCCCGCGCAAAAGCGGCGCCCTGCAGATAGAATCGCGGAAAATAGCTGCGTTCCAGAATCTTGAGCTGAGCGGTCAACTGGTTGACCGTCGCGTTCTGCTCAAGCGCTAAGGGATTACCGGCGGTGTTCTGCGGCGCTGGATCCTGCTCCGGCGGCAAACGCAGCAATGGAGCCGCCGCCACTATAATCTGGCCTGGATCCAAACCCACGAAGCGCGCCAGGTTGGCGCGCGCTACCTCCACTGCCTCTTGCGCCTGGATGAATTGCGTTTTTGCGGCGGCAAGCTCCGCCTGAGCACGGGAACCGTCCGCTCCCGGACGCAACTGCGCGTTCACCAGCGCACCGGTGGTGCGATTCAACTTCGCCGCGCGATCTACTCCAGCTTGCGCCGCCTTCACCGTCTCCTGCGCCGCCATCAGCGTCACATAGGCGTCGGCTGCCGCTACGACGACATCGAATTCCGTCCGCTTGAGAGTGGCTTCTTGCTGAGTCCGCGTGGCATTCGCCGCAGCGACGCTCGCTCGGCGCGCGCCAAAATCAAATGGCTCCCAATTCACGAGCATGCCGGCCGCACTGCCCCAAACGCTTCCCAAACCGTTCGTTCCAAGCACCGGCCCGGTGATGGATGGAATCGTGCTCTGCGGCAAAAGAAGCCCGAAAACCTGATTCCGCGTGGCCCGATTCAACTGCGCACCCATGTCTATGCGCGGGAGATAAGCAGTCCTGGCCAATCGAATTCCCGCTGCCGCCGCGTTCAGTTCTTCTTGCGAAACACGAATCGACGGATAGCCTTTCAGCGCCAACTCTACAGCTTGACCAACAGTTAATCCCGATGTGGGTTCAGCCTGTCGCGCCGCTAAGGTTGCCGTGGCAATCAACAATGCGGCGAATCGAAACTTCACTGGCGTCCCAAGTTTAAATCCAGCCAGCGCAACTCCTCCCAAAGCACATGCTCTAATGTCTCCGTTGCCGCGTACCCGTGCGCCTCAAAGGGTAACATCACCAATCGCACGGTTCCGCCGTTCCCGCGCACCGCTTGGTATAACCTTTCCGAATTAATCGGAAACGTGCCGGTGTTGTCGTCCGCTTCTCCATGAATCAGCAGCAGGGGCGCTTTGATGGTATTCGCGCTCATTAACGGCGACATTTTGATATACAAATCCGGAGCCTCCCACAGTGTGCGCCTCTCCGTTTGAAAGCCAAAAGGCGTTAGCGTGCGGTTGTAAGCTCCGCTTTCGGCAATCCCAGCCCGAAACAAGCTCGAATGCGCCAGCAGGTTGCCAGTCATAAATGCTCCATAGCTATGTCCTCCCACCGCCACTCTCTCAGGGTCAGTCACGCCCATCTCCGACGCCTTCGCAATCGCCGCTTTTGCATCCATTACAATCTGTTCCAGGTAGGTATTGTTCACCGTCTCGGGATCGCCAATCACCGGCATTGCCGCGTTCTCCAAAACCGCATATCCACCCAGCACCAACAGCAAATGGCCACTCAGTTGGGTATAGCGCTTCACGGACCCACTCACTTGCCCAGCCGTTGACGCATCGCTGTATTCAAATGGGTACGCCCACAGAAACGTGGGCAGCTTGGTACCCGCCTTGTAATCGGGCGGCAAATATAGAGTGAAAGAAAGCTGCACGCCGTCTTCGCGCTTATACTTCACGAGTTGCTTCTGTACCTGCCGCAAGCGCGGCTGCGGGTCCGCATAGTGCGACAGCGCTCTGGCCTTTCCAGCCGTGCGCAAATAATAGTTTGGCGGCTCTGTGGGCGTTTCGCGCCTGGTGAGAATCATCGTGCCTTCGGAATCCAGCATCTCCACCGGCTCCTCATAACAGTCTGCGCTTGATTGAAAGAGTCGCTCAGTCTTGCCGGTTACCACGTTATAGCGATCCAGGAACGGTCGATCTCCCTCGGGACTCGCACCCGCGCCCTCCAAGAAAATCGCATCGCCCTCCTGTCGAACCGCCGTCTGTCCATTCGCCTGCACTTCCGTCACAGGAGAACCTTGATCCTTATAGCGGTCCTGTACATTCCGGGCAAACAACAACTTCCCAGGCGAGCCGTTACTCTTCAAATCCACCATGAACGTCCGCACCCAACGCTTGTCGCGTTCGTAGTCTTCCACCAGAACCATTCCGCCTTTGGCCAACGGCTGTAACCCTGTGAAGCGTTGCTCAAGCTTTGTCAATTCAACCGGCTCTCCGCCCGCAGGATCGTCCAGCCGCAAAACACGGTCGCGAAACAGCGCTTTTTCTTTCGGATTCCCGCCATCCATCGCTTCCACCCAAACCAACGAACTGTTCCCCGCCGGTAGCCATTGATAAGACCGTGGCCCGGTCCGCACTCCGTCAATCGGAACTCTATCGGCGAGCGGCAAACTGGCAATTGTCTTCAACGAGCGGCCGCCTTTGTTCCAAACTTCAACCTCCGTCGGAAAATCTAGGTAAGGATGCAAATACGAGTAAGGCCGATGGAGTCGAGCCACCAGTAAATACTTTCCATCTGGTGAAGGTTTCGCCGTTACAAAAATGTCCGGCTTTCCCGTTACTTCGGTATGGCCGTTGTCCGTATCGATATAGGCAAGCTGCGAGCCGCAATAGTAATCGAAGAGCGCCTCATCGTGCGTCGTTGCCAGCATGTCTTCATACGTTCGTATCGGACCCGATTTGCCGGTCCCTTCCTGCACATGCGGACCCTCCGGCACGGGACTCTCGGCTGGTGGCGCGCCGCGCCCCGTTGTAACAAGGTGCGCCAATACGGTGCGATTGTCGCTTAACCACTCCACCGCGTTTCGTCCAGGCCCATTCAGCGTCCCGTTGATTTCGACGCCCGGCATGCGGCGGCTTTGCCCACTCGCTGTGTCCGCTACCCACAGCTCGATCCCGTTCGCCGTGGTGTTCGTGAAGACAAAATGCTTGCCGTCCGCGCTCCAGACGGGCGCACCTAGTTTGCAGGGACCTGGCGGCAGCGCCAGTTTCAGAGCCTTGCCCTCCGGCAATTTCAACAACGCAAACTCCGAGAAATGCCGTTCCAAGTGCCGCCCATTCGTGCGTATGTCAATGCGCAAGCCCGCCAAACGAGCCATGGGTTCCGCTAACTCTGCGATGGACGGATGCGCGGGCGCTTCCATCAACAGCGCGTAATCCTTGGTGGGACTCACCGAAATCGTGGGAGGCAGCGGTTGATTGATGGCGTCGGCGATTTCCCGTGGCGGCCTCTGGTACGTCGTGATCTCTTCCGCCTCTGCGCCGGAAAGCGCAGCCAAGATGCAAACCGTCAGGAAAGCGCGATTCATACCGAGATTGTACGCGAAGCTTAGAGTCAGACCCGATTCACTATAAACGTTGCCGTCGAATCGAAAAAAGCCGCTAGCACTTGAGCGGCCTCCGCAGGCAGATTCGCTTCTTCGAGCGCCTTGGTCATGAGAGTCATCCAATGATCGCGCGCGGCTTGGTTTATGGCGAACGGCGCATGTCTCATTCTGAGCCGCGGATGTCCCCGCTCTTCGACGTACTGCTGGGGGCCGCCAAAGCGATAAATCAGAAAGTCGCGCAGACGCTTCTCCGCAGCCGCCAGATCGCGCCCTTGGTACATAGGGCCCAGAATGTCATCAGCGGGAATCTGCCGGTAAAACGCTCCAATCAGCCGCGTAAACCCATCGTCCCCGATGGCCGCAAAGACTTCGTGTTCTTCCACCAACACGATGCTAGCAACTGTTGCCTATTTTGGGGCGCTTTGATCTGGCTGGGTAGCCGGCCCCGCTACCGGTGCAACCGGCGTTACTGACGGAGGCGGCGCCGCATTCGGGTGTTTGGGGCCTAATCCTAATCCGATCAACGAAAGCGCACTGATTTTTCCATCGGCCGTCAAATTACGGTCTGCCTGGAATTGCTTCAAGGCCGCTGTAGAATCGGCGTTCCACTCGCCGCTCGGTTCGCCTTTGAAATAGCCCTTATCCGCCAGCGCTTTTTGAATTTCCTTCAGACGTTCCGGCTCGGGATGCGCTGGCACAACCGGGCCCGTATGCACGCGGACAACGCGTGAAACTCGAACCAAGCGGCCATGCACCATGCGCGTCACCACCACCCGCCGGACGTTCGCCTTACCCGCGCGGCCTGCGTTTTCCTGCTGCAAAGCGTCGCTCCGGCTGGCGGGCCTGCGGTGCCCCGGCGCAACCACTGCCGCAGGTTTCGGCTTGCGCAGCCCCGGCCGGATCGGAGCCGCCGAGGCGGAGACCGATGCCCCTGCTAACAACAAAATAAAGAACAGCAGTCTCATCGCAATGCAATACAGATTTTAGCATCGAAACGGCGCCTTCGAACAGTACCCCTAGGGGCCTAACTCGCCTCATTTCTCAAGATAAAAGCTGCCGGCAAACAATGCGTCAATCCCCGACGAATAAAAACTTCTCACCGCGTCTCTGGGCGTGCAAACCAGCGGATCGCCAAACAAATTAAAACTGGTGTTATACAGCACGGGCAACCCGTTCGCCTTCCCCGCGGCTTCGAGCAGGGCGTGATACAGCGGATTTTCGCTTTTGTTCACCACATGCACACGAATCAGATCGCGCCCCAAGAGCGCCGCCGAAAAAACTTCCCTGTGCTGCGCTTTCACCTTCGCAACCGTCGCCAGATACCGGGCATTGGCGCCCACCTCAAAATATTCGCCCGCATACTCCTCCGGAACCGAAGCGGCAAACTTCCGGTAGCTTTCCCGATGCTTGATATAAACGTTCAAGTTCTCGGTCGAGTAAGGATTCAACGGCGACGCCAGAATGCTGCGGTTTCCCAGGGCGCGCGGGCCGAATTCCATGCGTCCTTGCATCCACGCCACAATCTTGTTGTCTTTCAGCGCCTCAATCGCGCGCTCGATCAACTCGCCTTCTGTCAGCAGATACCGGAAACGGAGTTTGCAATTTTCCAGCACACCCTTGATTTGCGCCGCCGTATAAGTTGGTCCCAGGCATAGCGTGTCGAAGGTGGTCCGCTTTGTCTCGCCGTAGAAATTGTGCCAGGCGTGGAATGCCGCGCCCAACGCTGTCCCCGCGTTGCCCGCAGCCGGCTGCACAAAGACTCGCCCGAACTTCGCCTCCAGCGCGCGGATCAGAAGCGCATTCAACGCCAGTCCGCCGGCCACGCACACATTCAACGCCGGCTCGAGCATGGCGCACACTGCCTCCTCCACCGCTGTCTGCAAACTGCTGGCGATATCCGCTTTCAACTGCTGGCTCAAGGGCTGCTCCGTGTCGATCCCCATCTCTGCATAGAATTTCCGGCTGAAGCCGCCGCGCGTCAAATGGTCCGCATCAAAATAGCTGCGGTCCAGCCTCGGCCACGCCGGCGATGCGCTATGGAGAATCTTGCGGAACACATCCAGATAAGCAGGTTCGCCCGACGCTGAAAGCCACTGCACCTTGTGCTCATCCGCGCGCGGTTCGTATCCCAGCATCTCTGTGACCCGGTTGAACACGTCGCCAAGCGAATCCGGGAAATACATTTCACGCACCGGCAGTAAACGGTTCTTTTGCCCCTGAAACAGGGCACCGGAACGGAAGTCGCCCGCCCGGTCAATACTCAACACGGCCGCTTCTTCCAGGCCGGACGCATAAAACGCCGATGCCGCATGCGCCAGATGATGCTCAACCACGATGATTTCGCTGCGCGGAAAACGCGTCCGCAAATCGATTTGCGCGCTGCTTTCGGCGCCCAGCGCAAAGGGCCGCGCCAGTGCCACGCCTTCCACTTCATCCGGCTTTACTCCCGCCGCTTCCAACGCTATTGCGAACGCTTCTTCCGGAAACGAGCCCGGCCGGTCCTGCCGCGAAACCTTTGCTTGTTCCACTGCCGAAGCAAGCTGGCCTTCTTTCAACACACAACAAGCCGGATCGCTCAGCAACCCGCCAAGGCCCACTATCACGCGTGGCATGCTCAAACCTTGCGCAGCCGCGCGATCGCTCGCTCTCGCCCGATACACGCGAATACCGCAAAGGCGCTCGGACCCACGGGTTGACCTGTCAGAGCGGCGCGGCTCGCATTGATCAACACGCCCGCTTTCACGCCGCGTTCTTCCGCCAGTTTCCGTAAACCCGCTTCGACGCTCGCTTCGTTGAATTCAGCGTTAGCCGCGATTCTATCGGCTAGTTCGTGCATCAAGGCCCGCGCCCCAGGGGCGTTCAATTTTTCAAGCGCGCCGGGTTCAATTTCAAAGTCGTCGCTAAAGTAAGCCCGCCCTTTGCTCGCAAAATCCAGCAGAGTCGAGAAGCGCGAACGGATGGTATCCACCACATGTTCGAAAAAAGCTTCGTTGCCGTAAGGCTGCAACCCGCCTGCCGCCAAAGCCTTCCGAACGAGGGGGGCCAGCATCTCAACCGGCATCGCGCGCATGTGCATCGAATTCAACCACAGCGCCTTGGGGTCAATGGGATCTTCGTCGCTGAAGTTCACCACTGCGTTGCTGCGGTTCACCCCTTCGAAGTTGAAGGCATTCTGCAACTCAAGCAGCGTCATCTGCTCACGGTTGTCCTTGGGAGACCAGCCCAACAGGCAGAGAAAATTGATATAGGCGCTGGCCAAAAAGCCGTTGTCTCGATAGGTGGTCACGCTCACCACCGGACCATGCTTGCGCTTGGAAAGCTTCGAACCGTCCGGTGCGATCAGCAGGGGCAAGTGTGCCAGCCGCGGTACTGGCGCTCCCGCAGCCTGAAAAATCAGAACGTGTTTGAAGGTGTTCGTAAGATGATCCTGCCCGCGAATGATGTGCGAAATCTTGAGGTCGATGTCATCGGCGCACGTCGCCAGATGATAGGTCGGCATTCCGTTGCTCCGCAGCAGCGCGAAATCCTCAATATCCGCCGTCAGCTTGCTCTGCTCCCCATATACTTCGTCGTGGAACACCACTTCATGCGCGGGATCGCGAAGCACTTTGAAGCGAATCACAAACGGCTCGCCCGCCGCTGCCCGGGCGGCGCTTTCATCCGCCGTCAACGCGCGCATCTCGGGATTGCACAACCAAGGCCCTCCGCCGTGCGGCTTGTCTTTCGGATCGACATCGATCGCCGCGGGCACAAAATCTCGGTACGCCCATCCCTTCTCCAGTAACTCGTTCGCCAGCTTTCGATGCATGTCCAACCTCTCCGACTGGCGATAAAATTCATCCCACCCCAGCGCCAACCACTCCAGCCCTTCGTAAATCGAATCTAACGACGCTTGCGTGTTACGGTCGACATCGGTATCGTCAATGCGCAACACCATTGTGCCCTTTGATTTGCGCGCAAACAACCAATTGAAAATGAAGGTGCGCGCACTGCCAATATGCAAATAACCCGTCGGCGACGGAGCAAACCGGACCCTTATCATGAAGTTTTAGTGTACGAAAAGGAACCTTTGCTTTCCTAAGACCGAAACAAACGCGGATCATATTCGAAAGGCGTAACCGCAACGATCTTAACGAGGCCCATATCGCTGTGACTCGGATTGATCAAGTAGTTAAAATCCAGGACTATCGCGGAGGGAACCTGGAGGCAAAGGCTGCGATTTGAACGTAGCCACTCCATGCCAATTCGCCTGGTCAAATTGAGATCTGTTTCCATCCTTCCGGTAATGAAGCAACCAGTTCTATGGTGTCGTCTGGGATCATGATCTCGATAGAGACGTCGTCTTTCGGTTGTTGAACCGAATGCACGCGTCTCTCAAGAACGCTCAGAGCTAAACTCGCACTCGTGTAAACAATCGGCAAACCGGCCTGGTTCCACCGTCCCTCGAACTTAAGTCCGCCTTTGCCTGATAAGTCCTGATAGACAATCCGCGAGAGACGCCAAACGGTCACTAGAACAGGCCGTGCTCGATCAATCCAAGTTCGTTGGCGACGAGTTCCCGCCCTGCTTGCGTTGCAATCAGAGACACTGGCGCTACGTTTCCCAAACTCGGGCTAGGGGTCAAAAGCCAAGATCTTCCTGTTTCCAAGTCCTGAAACGCAGCCGCTGCTGCCATAAGTATCTGAACGACAGGATCTTCCATCAGCGAGGGGACCGGCGTGCTTGAATCCCGTTCCGGCGATCCGGAGGAATAAGCGCCTTCATCTAGGAGAATCCGCGACGAGGCCAGATGAGCGGCAATTTCT
>Ga0302324_100017713_pt1 | contig 14097 bp, 9 predicted proteins | sample Palsa_T0_1_FD_201949 | JGI IMG/M metagenome (GOLD analysis project Ga0302324, IMG submission 201949) | Peat permafrost microbial communities from Stordalen Mire near Abisko, Sweden - Palsa_T0_1 | ecosystem: Environmental > Terrestrial > Soil > Palsa > Peat permafrost | place: Sweden: Abisko... | reverse complement strand
CGCGCCCTACCAGGTCAGCACGTGGGCCCCGGACGTCAACGGGACCGTGAACTCCATCACCTTCAGCGGCGCCAGCTGCGCCGACGCCTACATCGGCGGCCAGTTCACCTCGGTGAACGGGACCACGGCCAGGAACATCGCCGAGATCAGCACCAGCACCGGCGCGGTCGTCACGGCCTTCGGGCACACCGCGTCGGCGCAGGTCGAGACCCTGCTCGGCTATGACGGCCACATCCTGGCCGGCGGGTACTACACCACGATCAACGGCAGCACGGCAGACCCGTATATGACCAGCCTGAACGCGACCACCGGCAAGGACGACGGGTTCGTTCACCTGGGAATCTCGGGCAACTACAGCTACGCGCCGAGCAACCCGACCCGGGTCTACAACCAGCAGCTCAGCCACGGCGGGACCCTGGACCTGGTCGAGGGCGACTTCACCTCGGTCGGCGGCGTGCAGCGCGAGCAGATCTTCATGCTCAGCCTGAGCGGCACCACGGCGGCCGTGACCGGCTGGACCTCGCCCGAGTTCGACGGCAGCCAGTCGCAGAGCGCCTCGGCCTACCAGTGCTACCCCACGGAGGCGTTCTACCTGCGGGCCGCTTCCTGGTCACCGGATGACTCCACGATTTACACCGCCAGCACTGGCTACCACCCGAACGGCACCTCGGACAAAGCCGCGCGCACCGGGCTCTGCGACTCAGCGGCGGCCTTCCCCGCCACCCAGGCGTCGGTGAGCGACCTGTGGATCAACTACACCGGCTGCGACTCGCTGTACTCCACGGCCGCGGACGCCAGCGCCGCCTACTTCGGCGGGCATGAGCGGTGGACGGAGAACGGGAATGGCTGCGACGCGGCGGGCTCCGGCGCGATCGCCGCGCAGGGCATGGAGGCACTCTCCCCAGGGACCGGGCTGGTCCTGACCAACCCGCCGGCCTACACCAGGGGGCGGGGCGAAGGCGCCGACGACATGCTCGTCACCAGCGCGGGCCTGTGGATCGCCAGCGACAACGACACCAACACCAATAGCTGCGGCGGCGTCAGCGGCCACGCCGGCATCTGCTTCCTGCCGTACCCGTAAGCCGGCCGGCGGCCACGCGGAAGGGGATTCGCCGCCCGGCGGTCCCCTTCCGCGCGCTGACCGCGTGCCCGGCCGGCCGCGCCTGCGGTGAGTTGCGTATGCTGGCAAACGGAACGGCGGAGGGGCCCGCCGTCAACAGCGGCCTAGCCGCCAACGGTCCCTGCCTACACCAGGCAGGAAGGGCCGGGAATGCACCCCACCGAACGTGACGACGCCCTCCAGCGCGCGCTGGCCGCGCTGGATGACCTGGCCGGCCCGGCCGACCGCGAGGCGCTGGCCGCCCTGCGCGCCCGCCTGGACGCCGGCCGGCTCCGCGTGCTGGTGGTCGGCGAGGCCAAGCGCGGCAAGAGCACCCTGGTCAACGCCCTGCTCGAGCGCAGCGTCCTGCCCGCCGGCGTGACACCGCTGACCGCGGTGGCGACCACGGTCACCCGCGGCAGCGCCGAGGGCATCGACGCGCTCTTCCTGGACGGCCGGACGGAGCGGCTCCCGCTCGGCGCTCTGGAAGATCTCGTGACGGAACGCAGGAACCCGGCGAACTGCCGCCGCATAGCCGGAGTCACCGTCCGGCTGGATGCGCCGATACTCGGCCGCGGCGTGGAGCTTGTCGACACCCCCGGCACCGGCTCGGTGCACGCGCACAACACGGCCGCGGCGGCGGATGTGCTGGAATCCATGGACGCCGCCGTGTTCGTGCTCACCGCCGACCCGCCGGTGTCGGCGAGCGAGCGGGACCTGCTGACCCGGGTGGCCGAACTCTCGGTGACCACCTTCATCGTGCTCAACAAGGCGGACTACCTGGACCCGGGCGACCTGGAGGAGTCGCTGCGGTTCACCGCCGGGGTGGTCAGCGGCGCCACCGGCCGTCCGGCCAGGATCTACCCGCTGTCGGCTCGCGCGGCGCTGGCCGGCGGCGACCCGGGCTTCGAGAAGTTCCGCTCGGACTTCTGCGGCTACCTGGACAGCGGCCGCCCCGCCGACGTGCTGCTGTCGGCCGCCGGGCATCTGCGCCGCCTGGCCGGGACGCTGCTGGATGCGGTGGTCCTGCAGCGCCGGGCGGCGCAGATGCGCAGCGGGCAGGCGGCCGGGCGGGTCGCCGAGTTCGAGGCCCGCCTCGCCGCCCTGCGGGCGCGCGGCGAGGACGCCGCCGACCTCGCGGGCGCGGCCTCCGCGCGGCTGCTGGCCGGGCTGAACCAGGCCGCCGAGGACGAGGCACGGCGGCTGGCGGCCGAGCTGGAAGCCCGGCTGGCCGGCCTGCTCGACGGCGAGCTGTCGGCGGCATCGCCCGCCGAGATCGAGCGGCTCGGCCGGGACGAGCTCGCCCGGCTGACGATGCAGGCGGTGGACGCCTGGCGGGACGCCCAGCGTGACCGGCTGGAGAAGGGCCTCGACGAGCTGGACACCCGGCTGACCGGCGAGCTGAAAGCCGAGCTCGACGCGGTCAGGGGCGCTGCCGCCGAGCTGCTCGGGATCGACCTGACGCTGCCAGGGCCCGGCCAGCGGCTGGCGGCTGACCTGAGGTTCTTCTACACCACCCGGGAGGAGGCGGGCCAGACCGAGCTGCTGGCGGGCGCGGTCAGGCGGCGGCTGCCCGGTGAGATCGGCCGTCGCCGGGCCCGCGAGCACCTCCGCGGCGAGGCGGCTGCCCTGGCGGGCAGCCAGACCGGCCGGGCCCGCGCCGACCTGCAGTACCGGCTGTCCGAGGCGACCAGGGGACTGATCCGCGCCGTCCGGGGAAGGTACTCCGGCAGCACGGACGGCCTGGCCAGCGCGCTGCGGGCCGCCGCGGCGCACCGCGCGGGCACCGCCGCGGACGCCGAGCGCGCCGACGGTGAGCTTGCTCACCGCGAGAGCGCTTTGCGCGGCGTACTGACCCTGCTCAGCGATGGCGAGGACTGATCGCAGTGCTGCCCGTTGCTGTCATCCAGCTGCTCCAGGTTGTCACCATTGCGGCTGGTGCGCCTGGTGTCTCAGGAGTGATCGCGCGCGCGGAGGCACGGCTGCAGGGCCGCCGGGGCCCGCGCGTGCTGCAGCCCTACTTCGACCTGGCGAAGCTGTTCCGCAAGGAGGCGCTGGCGCCCGAGGGGGCGAGCTGGGTCTTCCTGGCCGCGCCGGTGGCCGCGATGACCTGCTACCTGACCGTGCCGCTGCTGATACCGGTGCTGACCAGCTACGGGCTCCCGCTCGGGTACATGGGCGACATCCTCGGCGGCGGGTTCATCCTGTCGCTGGCGAGCTTCGTCGTCGCCGTCGCGGCGCTGGAGACGGGCAGCCCGTACGCGCAGCTCGGCGCCAGCCGGGCCAAGACGTTCGGGGCGATCACCGAGCCGGTCATCCTCTTCGTCGTCTTTACCGTCGCGCTGGTCACCGGCACGGACCTGCCGTACGCGCTGGCCGCCACCGTCCGGTCGTCGGCGGGCCAGATCGTCCGCCCGGCGCACCTGCTCGCCGCCGCCGCGCTGTTCATGGTGATCCTGCACGAGACCGGCCGGATCCCGGTGGAGGCGCACTCGGGGACCAGCGAGTTCGGGATGATCGAGGAAGCCAGGCCGTTCGAGCACTCCGGCCCCTACTTCGCGCTGCTGAAATGGGGCTCGGCGATGAAGCAGCTGATCCTCTACACGATCCTGCTCAATGTCTTCGTCGCGCCCTGGGGACTGTCGGCGACCACCAGGGGCGCCGATGTCGCGCTGGCGATCGTGGCGCTGCTCGGCAAGGCCGCTGTACTCGGCGTGGCGGTGGCCGTCATCGACAACTCCTTCGCCAAGCTCCGCCTGTTCAAGATCACGGAGTTCGTCGCCGCGGCGTTCCTGCTGTCGGTACTCGGCGTCCTGACCCTCTACCTGGGCGGTGGCTAATGCCGGTGATGGCAACCTCGGTGGTTGCGGCGGCGGCAGCCGCGGCGGCTCCGAGCGTTTTCTCCGGGAGCGCCAACGTCATCGCGGTGGGCGTGCTGCTCGCCGAGTTCGGCATGTTCCGCCAGGCGCTGCTGCGTGACCAGGTGCGGCTGTACGCGGTGCAGTCAGCGCTGATCTCGGTGCTCGCGGTCGTGGTGGCGGCGGCGCGGCAGCTACCCGACCTGTACGCGCTGGCCGGGCTGTCCGCCGGGCTCAAGGTGGTGATCGTGCCGCTGGTGCTGCGGCGCCTGCTGCGCGGCGTCGGCCGGGACTCCGGTGGCCCAGGCTGGACCGACATCGCGGGCAGCGGCGCGCTCAGCCTGGCGAGCACGGTCCTGCTGGCGATCGCCGTCGCGGCGTTCGGCTTCTTCGCCATCGCCGCGCTCGGCATCCGCAGCCCGGTGCTCCCCACGGCAGCGCTGGAGATGTCGGTCGCGGTCGCGCTGGTCGCGTTCGTGCTGATGATCATGCGGCGGGACGTGGCGTCGCAGGCCATCGGGTTCCTCTCGCTGGAGAACGGCATCTCGCTGGCCGCGCTGGTGGTCGCGGCCGGGCTGCCGCTGATCCTGGAGGTCGCGTTCCTCTTCGACCTGCTGGTGGTCGTGGTGGTGTTCGGGCTGCTGATCCGGGTGCACCACGGCAAGGCCGAGTCGCTGTCCACTGCCGACCTGACCAGTCTGCGAGGGTGAGCCGTGCTCGTCGTGGTCGTGCTGCTGCTGGCCATCCCGGTCGCGGCCGCCGCGGTCTGCCTGCGGGTCCCCGCGGCCGCCGCGCAGGCTGTCACCGCTGTCAGCGGGATCGCCTGCTTCGGCCTCGTTATCTCGGTGGTGCCCGCGGCGTCCCGGCACGACATCAGCTATCTGTCCTACCTGCGGATCGACGCGATCAGCGTGGTATTCCTGCTGGCCACGGGCTTCCTGTACGCGTCGGTGGCGGTGTACTCGGTCGGTTACCTCGGACATGACCGCCGCGACCCGGGGCTGGCCAGGTACTCCCGGAGGTTCTACGCCGGGCTGAACCTGTTCGCCGGGTCGATGCTGGCCGCGCCGATGATGAGCAGCCTGGCGCTGCTGTGGGTGGCGATCGAGGTGACCACCGTGCTCTCGGCCCTGCTGGTCGCGATCGAGGACACCGACGGGGCCGCCGAGGCGGCCTGGAAGTACATCCTGATCGCCTCGGCCGGGCTGAGCCTCGCGCTGCTGGCGACGATCTTCGCCTACTACGCGGGCTCCCGGGTGCTCGGCGAGTCCTACAACCTGTCCTTTAGCCTGCTGCTGCACGCGGGCGGGCGGCTGCCGCACGCGCCGGTCCGGCTGGCGTTCGCGCTCGCGGTGCTCGGCTTCGGCACCAAGATGGGGCTCTTCCCGGTGCACACCTGGCTGCCGGACGCGCATTCCGAGGCGCCGACCCCGGTGTCGGCGCTGTTGTCCGGTTCCCTGCTGGCGGTGAGCTTCTACGCGGTCGTGCGCTACTACCAGGTGGCGTCCGCAGCACTGGGCCCGCGCTTCCCGCGGGACGTGCTGCTGGTCTTCGGCGTCGCGTCGCTGGCGATCGCCGCGCTGTACCTGCTCGACCAGCGGGACGTGAAGCGGCTGCTCGCCTATTCCAGCATGGAGCACATGGGCATCCTCGCGATCGGGCTCAGCTTCGGCGCGCCCATCGCCCTGGCGGGCGTGCTGCTGCACGTGCTGGCGCACGCCGTGGCGAAGGGAAACGCGTTCATGGGGGCTGGCGCGGCGGCACGCAAGATCGGCACCAAGCGGATCTCCGGGCTCACCGGCGGCCTGGACCTGCTGCCGTGGAGCGGGCCGCTGTTCCTGATGGCCGTGCTGGCGCTGTCGGCCATGCCGCCGTTCGGGATCTTCCGCAGCGAATTCGAGATCGTGGCGGGCGGGTTCGCCTCCTCGGGTGACGCGGCGGCGGCAGTGCTGATCGTGGCCGTCACGGTGGCGTTCCTGGGCCTGACCATCGCGACGAACAGGATGCTGTTCACCCCCCGGGCCGCCGCGGTTCCGGCCGGTATCGCGGCGGTTCCGGCTGGCACCACGGCGGTTCCGGCTGGCCGGCCAGCCGGGCCGGCGCTGGCCCGTGGCGAGCCGAGCGCCTGGATGGTGGTCCCCGTCGTGGCCGGCCTGGCCGCGCTACTCATGCTCGGCGTGCACCCGCCCGCCGAGCTGACCGAGCTGCTCTCCCGCGCGGTGCGCGAACTCGGCGGTGCCGCATGACGCACGCGGTCCCCGACGCGGTCGTGGCCGCCAGTGTGCCCGCCCTCTGGGATGAGCTGACCGCGGCGGTGGCTGCCGGGAGCAGGTTCGCCGGGCTGTTCGCGACTGGCCGTCCCGAGGGCCTGCTGCTCTCCGCGCACCTGGCGGGCCCGGACGGCGTCCGGGCGCTGGACGCGATGCTGCCCGCCGGGGCGGGCGGCTATCCCGCGCTGACATCCCGGCTGCGGGCCGCGTTCTGGTACGAGCGGGAGATCCACGACCTCTTCGGCGTGATTCCCGCAGGCCATCCGCGGCTTGAGCCGCTGGTGCTCCCGCTGTCCGACGGCGCCCGGCGGCCGAGGCCCGGCACGCCCGGCCGCGCAGCGGCCGCCGAGCCCGACCCGCGCGCGCTTTCCCCGCACGTGGCCGGGCCCGCGATGTTCACGATCCCGCACGGCCCGGTGCGCTCCGGCGTCGTCGAGTCGGCGGAATACCTGGTGGAGACGCCAGGGGAGGACATACCGCACCTGAACATGCGGGTGTTCTACAAGCACCGCGGCATCGAGAAGCGGTTCGAGGGGATGGCCGCGGCGGACGGCGTACTGCTGGCCGAGCGCACCGAGGGAACGGCGACGGTCGCGCACGCGCTTGCCTACTGCCACGCGCTGGAGCGCATCGCCGGCTGCGAGGTGCCCTGGGCCGCCGCGCTGGTAAGGGTGGCGCACGCGGAGCTTGAGCGGCTGGCCTGCCATCTGGACGTGGCCGTGCGGCTGGCCGACGCCGCGGGGCTCGCGGTCGCCGCGGCAAGGTTCGGCTGGCACAAGGAGGAAGTGCTGCGGCTGGTCGCCGCGCTGTGCGGCAGCCGGTTCGGCCGCGGCGTGGTGGTGCCCGGCGGGGTGAGCGGGATGCCCAGGGTGTCTGCGGCGGACCTGCTTGGCTCCGTCGGGCGGCTGGAGGCGGCGGTGACCGCCGACGCCGCGGCGCTGATGGGCACCGCGTCGTTCCTCGACCGGCTGCGCCGGACCGGGCCGCTGCGGCCGGAGCGGGCCCGTGAGCACGGGGCGCTCGGGCCGGTCGGCAAGGGCTCGGGGTACTTTGACGACGCCCGCCGGGCGCGGCCCTACGACGCCTACCCTTCCCTCGGCCTGCCGCCGGCCGACCTGCAGCCCGACGGCGACGCGCTAGCCAGGCTGCGGATCCGGTGGGAGGAAGTCAGGCAGGCCTTTCACCTGCTCCGCCAAGTCGCCGATGAGCTGGGAGACGCGGCCGGCGGCCCGTTGCTGGCCGCCTGCGAGGCCACCGACGGGCGGGCGGTTGGCTGGGCCGAGGCCCCGCAGGGCGAAGTGCTCTACGACGTCCGGCTGGCCGGCGGGCGGATCAGCCGCTGCCATCCCCGCTCGGCCTCTTTCCATAACTTGGTGCTTTTGCACGAGGTGTTCGCCGGTGACATCCTCACCGACTTCCCGTTCATCGAGGCCAGCTTCGGCCTGTCCATCGCGGGGGTGGCCGGGTAGATGCGCAACCGATCAGGGACGGGGGCCGTGACAAGGAAGCGCGGCGGATCAGGGACGGGGATCTCGGCGAGCATGCCCGGCGGAACAGGAACGGGGGTGACGAGCTAGATGTGGGCACTGCGCGGGCTCCGCGACGGGGTGCTGACCACGCGCTGGCCGGCCAGGCCGGACGCGTGGGCCCAGTCGGGGCGCGGCCCGGCCACCGTGGCGCTCACGCGCCCGGCCGCCGCGAGCACCCTGGCCGGGCTGGACGGGCTGTGCCCGACCGGGGCGATCGGCTCCGCCGCCGACGGCTCCATCCGGCTCGACCAAGGCCGGTGCGTGCAATGCGGTCGCTGCGTCACCGAGCGGCCCGACGTGTTCGCCTGGACCGGCGGGCCTGCCGTAGCGAGGCTGTCCCGCGCCGCGCTGATCGCGGGTGACATCGAGGAGGACCCGGCGGGGCTCGCCGCGCTGCGGGCGAGCCTGCGCTCCCGCACCTCGGCGCTGCGCCGCAGTGTCCACCTGCGGCATGTGGACGCGGGGTCGGACGGCACCGAGGAATGGGAGATCCTCGCGCTGCTCAACCCGGTGTATGACGTGCACCGGCTCGGCATCTTCTTCACCGCGAGCCCGCGGCACGCGGACATTCTGCTGGTCACCGGGGCAGGCGCGCGCGGGATGACCGAGCCGCTGCGGCGCACCTACGACGCGATGCCGGAGCCGAAGATCGTGATAGCGGTCGGCACGGACGCGGTCAGCGGCGGCCTGCTCGCCGGGTCCTACGCCACGACCGGCGGGATCGCGGGCACCGTGCCGGTCGACGTATGGCTACCGGGCTCCCCGCCCGCCCCGTTCGCCATCCTTTACGCGCTGCTGCTCGCCGTGGGCAGGCTGCCGGTCGCGGCGACCCGGGGGCCAGCGGCCGGAGGACTCGCGACGGGGGCAGGGGGCGCATCGTGAGCGGATTCTCCGCCGCGCCGCCGCTCGTCGCCATGACAACCCGGGGCGCCGCAACGGGGGCGGGGGGCGCATCGTGAGCGGATTCTCCGCCGCGCTCGCCGCCGCGCTGGCACTCTTCGCCGCCGCCGCGGTGGTCGACCTTGCGGCCGGAGCGCGATGGCCCCGGCTGGTGCCCGTGCCGTACCTGCTCGGCACGGCGGGATCGGCGTGCGCGGCGGTGGCCGGCGCAGGAGCACTGGCCGGCCGGCCGGTGCGGCTGTCGCCGGGCTCCGGTGGCTTCCTCGGCTCCGGTACCGCCGGGCTGACGGCCGACCGGCTGTCCGGGCTGTTCCTGCTGATCGCGTTCAGCGCGGCGACTCCGGTGTCGCTGGCGTTCGCCAGCTGGGCCAGCGGCGCGGGCCGGCCGGGGCGGCGAGGTCTCGGCGCCAGTTACGCGCTGGCCGTGGGCGCGGTCGCGGTGGTCATGACCGCCACGGACGCCTTTACCCTGCTGTTCGCCTGGGAGTCGCTGACAATCGCTTTCTACCTGCTGGCCGGATTCGAGCGCGCGCGGCCGGACCGGCCGGGCGCGGCGCTCGTCACGCTGGCGTTCGGCAAGATCAGCGGCGCCGCGCTGCTGGCCGGGCTGCTGCTGCTGGCGGCCAGATCAGGGTCGCTCGCGCTGGCCGGGTTCGCGCACGTGCCCGCGGGCGGGCTGCGCGTCACGGCCGAGGCGCTGCTGCTGCTCGGCTTCGCGGTCAAGGTCGGCCTGATCCCGTTCCAGGTCTGGATGCCGCGCGGCTATGCCGCGGCGCCGGGCCCGGCCCGTGCGGTGATGGCCGGCGTCGCCGTCAACGTCGGCTTCTACGGGCTGTGGCGGACCCTGGCGGTGCTCGGGCCGCCGCCTGCGTGGCTGACCAGCGTGCTGCTGGTGCTGGCCGGCCTCACCGCCGTTCTCGGCATCGCGCACGCGGCCGTGCAGACCGGCCTGCAGCGCGTGATCGCGTACTCCAGCGTGGAGAACACCGGCCTCATCCTGGCCGGCTTCGGCGTCGCGCTGGTCGGCGCGGCGACCCGCGATCAGCGACTGGTCGCGGCCGGACTGCTGGCCGCCACCCTCCAGGTGACCGCGCACGCTGCTGCCAAGTCGCTGCTGTTCACAGCGAGCGCAGGACTTGAGGCGGTCGGCGGCTCCGGTGATCTTGAGGACCTGCGGGGAATGGCCAGGCATGCGCCGTGGAGCGGCACCGGGCTGGCCATCGGCGGGCTGACGCTGGCGGGCCTGCCGCCGACCGCCGGGTTTGTGTCCGAGTGGTTCCTGCTGGAGGCACTCATGCAGCAGTTCCGGGTGCCAGGACTCGAATACCGGCTAGTGCTCGCGCTGGCCGGGGCCGCGATCGCGCTGACCGCCGGGTTCGCCGGCGTCACGTTCGTGCGGCTGATCGGCCTGGTCGTGCTCGGACCGCCGCTGCCACCTGCCGCGCGGCGGCCTTCGGGGCGTGACTACGGCCCGGCCGGGCGGGTCGCGCTGGCCGGCCTTAGCGCAGGCTGCCTGGCCGTGGCCGCGCTGACCCCGCTGGAGGTCCGCGTGATCGGCGCCGGGCTGTCGCCGATCGTGGGATCGGCGGTGACCACCGAGGCGCTGAAATCGCCGTGGGTTTTGCAGCCCGTGTTCGCGGGATTCTCGATCGTTTCGCCGTCCTGGCTGTGGATCGCGATGCCGACCGGATTCCTGGCCGTCGCTGCGTTCTCGCTCGCGGTGTCCCGCGGCCGGATGCTGCGGGTGCGACGGGTGCCTGCCTGGAAGTCGGCGACGGACGGGGTGGCGGGCGCCGACAGTTACACAGCCTCCGCCTTCGCGAACCCGACCCGGCGGGTGCTCGCCGCGGTCCTGCACACCCGGGCCGGGATCGAGCGGATCGGCCCTGGCCCCGTCCTTGACGGTGCACCCGACGGGCGTGCTGCGTGGGACGCGCGCGCCGGAACGGCGCTGGCCGGCCGGCCGGTTCCGCATGCGGAAACAGCATCCGCCGGTCTGCCGGTCCCGCTCGCGGGTACGGCACATGCCGGGCTGCCGGTCCCGCACGTCGGCTATACGACGGACGTCATCGAGGTGGTGGAGCAGTACGTGTACCGGCCGGCGTTGCGGCCGGTCACCGCACTGGTGCAGATCGTCAAGCGGCTGCAGTCCGGGCGCCTGGATGCCTACCTCGCCTACATGCTCATCGCCCTGATCGCGCTGCTCGCCGTGGTCGCTGGCCTGAGCTGAGCGCAGCCGGGCTGCCCGCGGACTGGCCAGCCCAGGCCGGTCATTTCATGACCACGGAAACCTGAGGCAGCTGGGCCTGCCATTTGTATCCGTGATCATGAAACGGGCCTGAGCGACCGCCCTTGTTAGCGGCCGCCCGGCCCAGCACAATGACCGTTGGCGACGAGAATCGCCGCGAACCACGCGGACAGCTCGCTGATGGCCGCCGCACCTGACATCCACTGTGCTGAGACCGCACCTGACATCCGCTGTGCTGAGAAGGAGGTCGTCGTGGCTTCTGGTGGCGCGAATGACGCCGACGAGGGAGCGGGCCGGTGACGTCCGGGCCGTTCCGCCGGGTGCTGGTCGGGTGGGACTCGTCGGCGGACGCCGCTGCGGCGCTGGGCATCGCGGCGTCGATCGTCGGCGGCGGCGAGGGTGATGTGGTCGCCCTGACCGTCCTGCGGGAGGCCCCGCATCTGGAGGCCACCGATGAGAGCGACGGCCAGCGGGATGCGATCAGGCGCCGCGCCGACGCGCACTTCGCGCAGGTCCGCCAGGCCGCGGCGGGGGCGGCGAATGTCAGGATGAGCCTGAAGATCATCGAGGACAGGCAGGTCGGCCGCGCGGTATGCGCCTATGCCGCTGAGCACGGATTCGACCTGCTGGTGCTGGGCCGCAGCGGCGACGGGACCCGGCTGCGGTCGCGGCTGGGCCGGGTGGCCGAGGCCGCAGCCCGGGACTGCGCGATCCCGGTCCTGCTCGTGGGCCCGCGGTGAAGGTTCCGCTCGCGGCGCCTTCTCCTCCAGGCCAGGCGGGCCTGAATCCCGCACTGCGCTCCATGGCTCCTCCCGCCTGACCTGCCGCCGCAGCCATGGACTTCAGGTCGCCGTCGAGCGTGGGGAGGGGCCAGCAACCGGCCGGGAAGTCAGGAACCGGCCGGAGGTAAGGTGCTCGTGCCGGATGAGATCCCCGGCAGGGCGATCGCCCTGAACCGCCGCCGCGGCTGATGGTCTCTACTCCGGGAGTTGACGGCCGGCGGGTGGTGTCCTTGTGACGGGCGTGCGGCAGCGTGTCTCGCAGGCGTCCCAGGCGCTGAAATTCGTCCTGATGGTCGGCGTGATGAGCTTCTTCGCCGACTTCACCTACGAGGGGTCGCGGTCCATCGTCGGCCCCTACCTCGGGACGCTCGGCGTTGGCGCGCTGGGGATCAGCATTATCACCGGTGCCGGAGAGTTCCTCGGCTACGGCCTGCGGCTGTTCTCCGGGCGCGGCGCCGACAAGACCGGGCGGTACTGGCCGATCACGATCAGCGGCTACGTGGTCCAGATGGCGGCGGTGCCGCTGCTCGCCCTGGCCGGCAGCTGGCAGCTGGCCGCGCTGCTGATCATCCTTGAGCGGGTGGGGAAGGCGATCCGCAACCCGCCGCGGGACGCGATGCTCTCGCATGCTGCCAGCGAGATGGGCTACGGCTGGGGTTTCGGCGTGCACGAGGCACTGGACCAGTTCGGGGCGATGTTCGGGCCCCTGCTGGTCGCCCTGATCCTGGCGGTGAGCCAGCACGACTACCAGCTCGCGTTCGCGTCGCTGGCAGTGCCTGCCGTGATCATGCTGTCCCTGCTCATGGTCGCGCGCCGCCTCTACCCGCAGCCCCAGGATCTCTCCGCGGGGCCAGCCGAGGTCACCACGTCCGGCCTGCCGCGGGTGTTCTGGGTATACCTGGCGGGGGCCGCGCTGCTGGCCGCCGGGTTCGCCGACTTCCCGCTGATCGCCTTCCACTTCCAGCAGGCCCGCACCATGTCAGCGCCGCTGGTGCCGGTGTTCTACGCGGTCGCGATGGCCGTCAGCGGCACTGGGTCGCTGATCTTCGGGCGGCTCTTCGACCGGTCCGGGATCGGCATCCTGATTCCGCTCACCGTGGTCGCCGCCACCTACGCGCCGCTGGTATTCCTTGGCGGGTTCTGGCCGAGCCTGATCGGCATCTCGCTCTGGGGCCTCGGGATGGGCGTGAATGAGTCGATCATCCCGGCCGCGGTCGCCCCGATGGTCTCGCCGGACCGCCGCGCTTCCGCCTATGGCCTGTTCACGGGCGCCTACGGCACCGCGTGGATGCTGGGCAGCATCGCGATCGGCGCGCTGTTCGACGTCTCGCTGGTCGCGGTGGCGGCCTTTGCGGTCGCGGTGCAGCTCGCCGCGATCCCGTTCATCGTGATGGTCCGCAGGCGCACCGCGGGTGGCAGCGAGCGCGCCGGGCAGGCCGGCTAGCGCCGACGGCTGGCCCGGTATTGTCAGCGCAGCGATGAAGCCCAAACACTACGTCGCGGGGAGGGATCCTGGCGTTGCCTGGGTCTCGCTGTCGTGCTCTCCCATCCAGCCGCCGATGCGGTAATAGATATCCACGCCATAGCTGGTTGGGAGTGGCTCGGCGACGGTGAGCTTGAAGTTCCTATGCCCGCCGGGCTGTCGAGGCGCTCTGAGGAAGAGGGCCGGGTATGCCTGCCCGCGGCGGAAGCTGTCAGCGAAGTCGAACTGATGGGTGACGAACAAGACCCTGATGCCGGCCTCGAGCAGTGCACGCACTACCTGGCGGCCGATCTCTGACCCTTCGCGCTCGTTGGTAGCGGCGAACGATTCATTGAACAGCATCAGGCAGTGCGGGCTGATCTGATCAGCGATGGCACTCATCCGGCCGAGTTCCTCATCAAGGCGCCCGCTGATCATGCTGGCGTCTTCCTCGCGGATGAAGTGGGTGAAGACCCCTGTGCAGACGCTGCCCCGGAACGATCCGGCAGTGACGAACATGCCGCACTGCATCATCAGCTGGGCCAGGCCGGCGCTGCGCAGGAACGTCGACTTGCCGCCGGAGTTGGCGCCGGTGATGATCACGAGCGACTTGCCGTCGGCGTCTACGTCGTTGCCGACGACGCCGTCGATTCGCAGCGCCAGGCAGGCATCGCGCAGGTCCGCGCAGCGCAGCTGCTGCGTGCCGAGGGCCGACGGCACCGGAAACGTCACCGGGCTCCTGGCCACGAGTTGGTCATGCAGGTTAAGGCAGCTCACGTAGAACCCTAGTTCCGCGCACAGCATGGTGAAGTAGCTGGACACGTGGTCGGCCGACTGTGCCGCCGCATTGGCGACCAGGTTGATTCCCCGGTTGGTCATCTCGGACAGCGCCTCCGCGCCGGCTTCGTCGCGAGGCGGGACCGTGAAGGAGTAGGAGGTGCGGGGCCCG